>Ga0302266_10001176_pt1 | contig 24502 bp, 7 predicted proteins | sample III_Bog_E1_2_FD_194559 | JGI IMG/M metagenome (GOLD analysis project Ga0302266, IMG submission 194559) | Peat permafrost microbial communities from Stordalen Mire near Abisko, Sweden - III_Bog_E1_2 | ecosystem: Environmental > Terrestrial > Soil > Wetlands > Peat | place: Sweden: Abisko... | reverse complement strand
TCGCCGGAGAATTTTGACCGTAGGGACAGGGTGAGACGGAAAATCAGCCACTCTCCGCCTCTCCGCTGCCATCAAGACACCACACCGTTTTCAAAACACTCGTTTCCGGCCAGAAACTATTTAGCAAGGCACGGAGTTCATTCGGGCGGTAAAAATCTATCGAGGCGGTGTCCAGCGGCTCCTTTTGTAAACCATCCGTTTCGAGCAAACGGTGGTTGGCCGGAAGGTAATCATGGCGGACGCACCAGCCGAGGAACATCCGCAACGTGGCCCGGAGGTGGTTGCGGCTCTTTGGTGACAACGCTGGATGCGCGCCGACAAAAGCATTAATGTGCGTCTTTGCAAGATCGGCGACGGATGTTCCAGTGAATGACTCGGCGAATTCGTTCAGTCTTCGTGTCGTGTCCGCAACGTAAACAGGATTCAATGCCGGACGCTTTCCCGGCAATGCCATTGTTTTTGCCTTCCTTCCATCGCAAAATTCAGTGACGGCGTCCGCCAGAGACTTGCGCTGAACAACAGCTACCGTCCCAAGATAACCTCGAACCGAATCTGCGACATTGTGCCCCGCTGGTAAAAGTTTTAGGGCGTCGAGGTATCCGGTGACGGCTTGAATCGCCGTGAGCCTGTACCCGGTGGAAAGTCGGAAAGCAGCCAAGGCGTCTCGGATTGCCAAGGCGTCCGCGACTTCCTTGGCTGACAACGCCACGCCCTGGTTTCCCGTAGCGAGTTCCCGAACTTTTTTGTCGGCTTCTGTTTTGGCTTCTGAATATGTGGCGAACGACCGGACGATGCGCTTGCCGGCGGCGCTGTAGGCCAGCCTGTAATATGAGTATTTCTCGGACTTGGCGTAGATCGTCGCCTCAGATCGCCGATGTTTGATGATTACTGGGAACTTCATTTTGCGGCCGGATGTCCCCGAAATATGTGCGGAATCTGTGCGGAAAGTCAAACTTTCTGCGTTTTCCTCAATTAAAATGGTCGGAGCGACAGGATTCGAACCTGCGACTTCGTGGACCCAAACCACGCGCTCTAGCCAGGCTGAGCTACGCTCCGAACCCATCCCCTACGTGCCGGCGCGAAAATCAAACTGGCGGAGAGAGGGGGATTCGAACCCCCGATACGGCTTTTGACCGTATACCGGTTTAGCAAACCAGCGCCTTCAGCCACTCGGCCATCTCTCCAAACCATTAATTCTAGTGCGTTTAACTGTCGTCACACGCCGCAAAACCTATATTTTTCTTGCAAACTTGCAACAAACTTGCAACAAATTTGCAACAAATTTGCAACACTGTGCGTATGAATCCTACGCCATCACAAAAGCCAAAACAAGAGGAAAACTGGCCGCGTAAAATTACTTTTGGTCGCGAAAGCGTCTCCGTCTATAAACGCCTTACTCCTGCGGGTAAAATTGGCTTTCAGGTTGCCAACTATTCCGGCACAAAACGTCGTCTGGACTCATTCAGCACCGAAAACGAGGCTTTAGAGGCCGCAAACAAGCTGGCGAGACAATTAAGCCAGAGAGACGTGTTAAGCGCAAGCATGACGCGTGAACAATCCATTGAATATGCGAGTGTAGTCCAATCGTTGCAACCGTTCGGCCTGACGCTTTCTGCCGCCGTCGCCGCGATTGTGGAAGCCGTCAAGCTCACTGGCGATTTACCGACTGTGGCAGCGGCAATCCGATTTTACAAAGCCAAACACAAAACCATCACGCCGAAAAATGTTGCCGATGTTGTAGCAGAATTGCTCGCGCTAAAAAAATCGCGCGGAGCGTCAGAGCGTTATCTTGAAGATTTACAATTCCGGCTGGATAAATTTTCCGATGCGTTCCAATGCAACATTGGCAGCGTGACAACTACCGCCGTGCAAGCGTGGCTGGACGGGCATAAACTTTCGACGCAAAGCTATAACAACAATCGTCGCGTGGCGCATTTGCTCTGCGAATTTGCTGCGCGGCGTAACTACGCTCACGACAATCCGGTTGCCGGTGTTGACAAGGTGAAAATCAGCAATGGCGAGTGCGAAGTGTTCACGCCGGATGAAGCCACCAAGTTGCTTGCCTCCGCGCCGGAAGATTTTGTTCCGTGCCTTGCGCTTGGATTATTTGCCGGAATTCGCAGCGCAGAACTGGAGCGGCTGAAATGGCAGGACATAGATTTGAAGCAACGCCATATCGTTGTCGGCAAAAGTGCGGCTAAAACGGCTTCTCGTAGAATTGTGCCAATTGTGGATAACCTGGCCTTGTGGCTTGCTACATATGCGGAACAGAAAGGGAATGTTTGGCCGCTTGGCCGAATTTCGTTCCACAAGCGCGAGCAAACAACAGCAAAGGCCGCTGGCATCCGTTGGAAACGCAACGCAATGCGCCACAGTTTTGCCAGTTATATGTTTGCCATTTTGAATGACGCTGGGCGTGTAGCTGGAATGTGCGGCAATAGTCCAAAAGTAATTCACCGCCATTACAAGCAACTTTGCACACAAGCTGACGCCGAAAGATTCTTTGAAATAAAACCGCCGAAGACTGTAGTTGCCTCTATTTTGACAGTGCCAATGTTAGAAACCGGCAAATGACTTTAATTTTAATTTTTGCGAGATTGTTGACCGTATCGGCTTTTGAACCAATCGCAAACTTCGGGAATGTCGAAACGGCAGCAACGAGGTGAAAGTTTTATGACTGGCATTCCAAGGGCGAGATAATTATCAACGGAACGAACCGACACTTTCAACAGCGTAGCCACATCGCGCTTGTTTCCAAACTGCTCTATTCTTTCGGTTGTAAGTTGTCCGTCAATCATACTAAAAGACTCAGTAGTGTCCGGTCATTGGGTTTCTCAAAAGTGATAAGCCTCTGATAAAGAGAAAAATGGAACCTTCGACAAGTGTGGGCGACTTGAATTTTTGAATTTGGTAAAACGAAGGTTTTTCTTGATTCTTAAAAAATGTATGAAGGGAAAAGCGTTTTGCCCAACTCATGACCTCGGTTCACGATATGCAGTTTGCGCGGTGTGTCCAGCGCTACGGCGGGCATTACAAGGTGAGCCGTTTTCGCTGTTGGGACCAGTGGCTGGGCGATGCAGCAGATGTTCCGGCAATACGACGCTATTGCCGATTTGCTGGTGCCATCCGAACAGATGCCGCATCCGAGTTCGTTTCGTCGCGCCCTCTTTCCAGTCAGTTAATCCCACCCTCAATCATTGCCTGCTTAAATGACTTTTGCCTGCGCGTGGTAAACTTGTAGCGGCCCGAGCCAACGAGCAAGGTGACCTTGCCATCTTTGAAGGTTGCCTCTTTTACACCGGGTGCGTAAATGGCGGCGACATTTCCCTCGCGCACCGCCTCCATGCTGGCAGCGGGGATGATGACCTCGGCGCTGGTGTTGGCGGGAACCGCGACCGCCAGCGTCAGTTCGCCATTCGCCAGCTTCCATTCCGAGGCAAGGAGACCATAGGGAGTCTGGATGTTGCACTGGGCATGCCTCAGGCTCCCGTAGCCAACGATCGGTGCGAAATGCGATTTCTTATAGCCGGGTTCGACGACTTGCAGGCCGCCGAGCTGCTGGAACATCCAGTCGCCCACCGCGCCGTAGGCGTAATGGTTGAACGAATTCATGTCCACCGACCCGAAATCGCCGTTGGCGCGGATGGTGTTCCAGCGTTCCCACACCGTGGTCGCACCCATGCGGATCTCAAAGCCCCACGACGGATAATCCTCGTTGAGCAGCAGCCGCATGGCCAGATCATCACGGCCGATTTTGGAGAGCGCCGGAAGTAGCCAGGGCGTGCCGAGGAAACCAGTCTTCAGGTGAAAGTTGTCAGCGGCAAGTTTTTCAACAAATTTGCCGGCGGTCTGCTCCCGCTGGACCGCATCGGCGATCAAGTCCATGCCAAGCGCCAATGCATAGGCTGTTTGCGTGCCGGTGTAAATCGCGCCGTCCGGCTCGCGATACGCGGCGACAAACGCCTCGCGGATTTTCGGAACCAGCGTCGCCCATTCGGCAGCTTGATTTGTCTCGCCCAACGCCGCCGCCATCTCCGCCATCATGCGGGTGTTCTCGGCGAAATACGCGGTGGCGATGACTTTGTGTTCATCGAGGCGTTTGTAGTTGCCGTTTTCGAGGGACAGCCAGTCGCCGGAGAACCAGGAACTGCGCCCCTCTTCAAGCAGTTTGCCGTCCTTCGTCGCGCTGTCGTGGACAAAACGGTAAAAGCGCTTCATCGCCTCCCAGTTGCGTCGCACAATGCGCGTGTCGCCGGTGGCGTGCCAGACGGCATAGGGCACGGTGATGAAGGCGTCGGACCAGCCCACGCCGGTCTCATCGAATTCGCGGCGCGGCTGCGGCACGACGGCGGGGATGTTGCCATCGGGCTTCTGCGCGTCTCGTATATCGTCCATCCATTTTGAGAGGAAGGCACGGGTGTCGCGAAAACGACACGCCGTCGGTGAGAAGACGCTGATGTCGCCCGTCCAGCCCAGCCGTTCATCGCGCGCCGGTGTGTCGGTGGGAATGGAAACAAAATTGCCGCGCTGACCCCAGCGGATGTTACGAACGAGTTGATCAAGCATCGGATTGGAGAGGCGCAAGTCACCGATGTTCGGCAAATCCGAGCCGAGCACGATGCCCTGGACATCGCTGGTGGCCGATGGCGTGTCCACGCCGCTGATTTCGATGTAACGAAAGCCGTGCTGCGTGAAGGTCGGCTGATAGGTGATGGTTTCGCTACGCGCGAACGTGTAAGTGTCAGTGACCTTGGCCTTGCGGAAATTATCCGTGTAAAGTTGGCCGTGTTTCTCGCCCAAACGATAGAGTTCCTCCGCATAACGAATGCGAACTGTTTGGCCTTTCTTTCCAGTCAACTTGACTCGTGCGACGCCGACCATGTTTTGACCAAGGTCGTAAACGTATTTGCCCGGAGCAGGCTCAGTTCGCGTGCTGGAGGTGATCACCTCCGTTGCGCGCACCGGTTCGTCGGGTTGTGGCACGAGTTTGGTAAAATCGTCGGACGCGCTGGTGACCGGTCTCCACAACGATGCGTCAAAGCTAACATCATCCCAGCCGGGTTGTTCAAGGCGGGCATCGTAGTTTTCGCCGTCCTGCAAGTCGGCCTGGATAAACGGCCCGTCCGCCGAGCGCCAGTTTTCATCGGTAACAAAGTTTTCCGTGGAATCGTCGGTGTAGGTCACCTGTAGTTTCGCCACCAGCGCGAGCGTGTTGCCATAAACGCCGCGCCAGCTCATGCCAACATTACCGCGATACCAGCCATCGCCCAGCGCCGCGCCGATGACATTGTCGCCCTTACGCAGCAGCAGCGTCACATCGTAGGTTTGTGATTGAATGCGCTTTTTGTAGTCAGTCCAGCCGGGTGCGAGAAACTCATCGCCGACTTTTTGGCCATTGATTGAGAGCTGTGTGCGAATGAAATGAGCAAGCCGAATGAACCCATTCAATCCAGAATTCCGCTCTGGAAACGACGGTTCATCCGGCATCCGTAATCCTTAAGTTGAAATCATAAATTGGATAACACAAACCGGATTTCAATTATGATCGGGCTGGAACGGTGGTTTACGATAATAAGCTTGCACAAGCGGAGTGGCCTAACGCCACCACCGGCGCGAAGTTCAATTCAGAGTAGCCCGACACCGCCGCCAATTGCGTCATTTGCGCCGCCCCCCGGATGACTACTTCTGCGGGACACTGACAGCCACCGGTTCAATCGCACCCGCAGGTTGATCGAGTTGCAATTCGATCACCGTGTCAATGTCGCTGTGATCACCTAGCGGCAAAGACAACTCAATACCGCGATCAGTCTGGGAAATGTTTGCCTCGCCACCGGTCAACACTGTTGCACGAACCACCTTGGCCGGAATCGCGGGCAGCGACAGCTTTTCGCCCGGCCAGTTCAGGACGTGGACATAAATGGATTTTTCATGGTATGTGGATGCGCCGTAATCGCCCGGCAGAAAAGGCCCGCCGCGCGTGCCATAAATGCTCTCACCATACTTCCCGAGCCAGCCGCCGATTTCGCGCAGCCGCACCACTTGCGCCGGATCAATCTCGCCATTGGGCGCCGGCCCGACGTTCAGTAAGAGATTGCCATCACGACCGGCCACTTTCGCCAGCAACTGGATGCAATTCTTCAGCGACTTGGGCGTCTGGTTCGGCTGGTAACCCCACGCCCCTGCCAGCGTGGTGCAAAGCTCCCACGGATGTTGGTTGTCGAAACTGCCCAACGCACCGTCGCCTTCACGCGAATGAAAATCCTCCGGCATGTCGGCGCGGCCGTTGATGATCACTTCAGGCTGAAGCTGCCGAATCATCGCATAAACTTGATCGTGCTGCCAATCGAACCCGCCCGTGTAATGAGCGTCTTTCGGGCGCTTCTTCCATTCAGCCCCTTTCCAATCGCCGCCAAAACTCAACCAATCCTGCTCGCCGCCATCAAACCATAGCACATCCACCGGGCCATAATTGGAAAGCAGTTCCTTGACCTGCCGATGATATTGCTCGCGCATGGCCTCGGCGCTCTGGCGCTGCAAATCCGGCATGATGTAGCCGGGAAAACGCCAGTCGAGCGGCGAATAGTAAAGCCCGGCATGTAGCCCGGCCTGGCGCACGGCAGCGACGAATTCCTTCACGACATCGCGATGCGCCGCCGCCGCCACCGTCGTGAACTCGTTTCCCTCGTCATTAAACAGACAAAAACCATCATGGTGGCGCGACGTAAGCACCATGTATTTCATGCCGGCGGCCTTTGCGGTGTCCACCCACGCGGCCGCGCTAAAATTGGTAAGCGTGAATTGATCTGCCAGTTTGGCATATTCGTTCACGGGGATTTGTTCGTTCCACTGCACCCATTCGCCGCGTCCCGGAATGGCGTAGAGTCCGAAGTGGATGAACATGCCAAAGCGCGCCTCCCGCCACCACGCCATGCGCGCGGCACGGGCCGCTGCGGATTCCGAGACGGAGTTTGTTTCTGTCACCGCCACATTGGCGGCATGAACCGTAACTACCGGTTGAATCGCGGCAACAAGGATGGCAAGTAACAGACCGGATGCGATTGAATGAAGATGTTTCATTTATTCTCGTTTGTAAAAGATTCCCGTATAACGGTCGCGGCGGTTTTCACTATATCGCCAGACCATTTACTGCATGGCAACAACAGTCGTCTTCATGGAAACTTTGTCTGAACCTTTGGAATTTCGCGCTTGATGAACACATAGGACTTGTGCATCACCAGAAAGATACGCCCTGCATAAGTTCCCTGCTGGTGGCTTCCATCAGGTAATAATCTCCCCAGGACGTGTAACCGTTTTTGCCGCCCTGACCGCGCTTCTGCACACCACAGCAGGCGTCGTTAAGATCAATATAGTCATCGCTACAAAGCCGTCCGAGCAATGCCACTTTTGCATTCATAATCGCTGAATCGGCCGCGCCGTGTTTGGCCAATTCTTGAAAGCCACAGACGGCAATGGCTCCCGCTGACGCATCGCGCACGCGAGCCGGATGCGGCGTTTCATGAAAGTCGTTCCACGGAATGATTTCCGCATCGAGGTTGGCAATGAATTTTTTGGCCAGCTGCACGGAAGCCTCCAGATATTTCTCGTTGCGGGTGCAACTGTAACTCAACGCAAAGCCATAAATCGCCCAGGTGGCACCGCGCGCCCAATACGTGTTGTTCGAATCACCCAACGGCTGCCACGTTTGCGGATCAAAACGGTAAATGTTGTTCGTTGAATAGTCGGGCCGGACAAAACACTTGAGACACATGTTCGCATGACGCACAGCGATGTCGTGATATTTGCGGTTGCCGGTTTCATTGGCGGCCCAATACAACAGTGGCAGGTTCATCAGGCAGTCAATGATGGCCATGTCGTCCGTCCGCATTCTGCCACCAACGATGGGTGATTCGATTTCGTCCATCCGGCCCCAAGCGCGGATGAAATTGCCTTGGAGATTAAATCGGAGTGCCAGCAGCTCGGCGGCACGCAGCCCCACTTCGCGATGCGTTTTGTCACCGGTCAGTTTGAACAAGGCAACCGAGTAAAGTGAATACAGGAAGCCCAGATCGTGGTGGGTGTCCATGTAGTGCGTGAACACCTTGTCGCGGTAGTGTGGCGCGAGACGCAGAACTTGATTTAGGAAGTATTCATCCTCGGTTTCCCGCCAGGCCAGCAAGGCCATGCCGGTGAAAAACGAGGAGGTCCAGTTCCCGATCTCGTAGAAGCCTTCTTTGAAATCAAAGTAATTTCCGTCCGCGGCCCACGCCGCTGACTTCGGCTCGTCGGCGAGCCGCTGGATGTTGCCACGCGTCTTGCGAACGCACAGATCGAATGCCCCGACCAGTTGCTCACGTGTCAGAGATGCGTCCCCGACTTTAGCAAATTTAGGTTCTTGTGTTAACATAGTGGTTACAAATCCAGTTTGTAAATTACCTGCTCATGGATAAACCAGCCGGTAAAATTCCGTCGGCAGCGAAGGGTTGACCGGCAAAACGATCTGATTCGTCTGCGAGGAATTGGCAACCATGCTCCAGTCGTTCGTGTTCATGCTGATGCCCTTTGTGAGATTGTTTGTCTGCATCAACAAGCGCCAGCCCGTGTGGTCGAACGGCCAGGACAGCGTGAGATTCGTCCCGCTCACACTCCACAAGAGATTTGTTGGCGTTGTCGAGACGACGCTGATCACCGCCAGCGTCCCGTCAATTGAAAGCCGGTTGCTCCAAGCCAGACTGCTGCCGAGCGGCGGAAGATTTGTCACCGCGAACGTGCCACCGAAACTGCCGGCGGAAAAAATCTTGAACATATCACCGGCAGCGAGCGCGGTGCCGCCAAGGTTCGTCACCGTGATGGTGCCGCCACACGAAAGACTCGTCAGCCCGGCAACGGAGTCGTTGGTCGTGACGCCGCCGGTTTTGCTGATTTTGATTTTCGTCACACTGCCGGCGACGAGCGTGAGTGAATTGCTGATGGTGAACTGGCCGATTGCATTTGTGCCGGGCGCGAACGTGCCGCCGGATTGCACCGTGACCGCGCCCAAAACATTTCCGACGCCGGCCAGCGTGCCGCCGGCGACCGTCACCGAATTGGTGCCGAGCACGCCGTTGACGAAGAGCGTGCCGTTGCTGACGGTGGTCAGGCCGATGTAGGTGTTCGTGCCGTTCAAGCTTTGGGCGGCGGTGCCGGTTTTGACCAACGCCAGCGCCAGGCCCGAATCTTGAACCGCCCCGCCAAAGGCCGCGTCGGTGCTGTTGCTGACCATGAGTGTCGCCACCGCCGTGGGGCCGCTCGAATCCACCGTGCCGGAGCCATTCAACCCGGCGATGGTGGAGCTGAAGCCGTTCAAGTCCAGCGTCGCGCCGGAAGCCACCGACACCGGCGAAGCAGCCGGCAACACCGGGGCGCTCAGACTGTTGTTGTTATACAGCGACTGCACCTCGCTCTGGCTCAAGGCGCGATTGAACATGTAAAACTCGTCAATGAGACCGCCGTTCAAACCTTGCACCGGGTCTCCAATCGCCGTCGGACAGCCGCCGATCCAAATTTGATTTCCCTTGGCCACGCCGGACAAGGTGTTTTGCAGCATGGCATCCATCGCTCCGTCCACATAGTTGACCTTGGTGGTGCCGTTGCAGGTCATGACGATGAAATGCCAGTTGCCGTCGGTGATGGTGGCGGTGCCTTCTTCAAAATTGCGCCCGTAACTGACAATGCCGACGTGAGTGGAACTTCCCAGGGCTTCTGGCGTGCCATTGCCACAATACACCAACGTGTCCGCGCCGCCGGTGTTGTCCCAGCCACCATTGCCCTGATACATGGTGATGGCTCCGGGCGTCGTGGTCTTCAACCAGTAGGCGACCGTCCACGCCGCGCCAGATTGCACATTCATCGTCGGTCCGCCGCTGCCGGTGATCAGGACGTAGCCGGCGTTTTTGGCCGTGCCGGTGATCTGGAGCGCATTGCCGCGCCGGCCACCGGAGACAATGCTGGCGGTGCCGGTTAAAGTTCCATTCATCGTCGAGCCGGCGGTGCCGTCGTTGATCACGGTCGAGCCGTTGGTGTTGTCAAAGGACAGGTGCAATACGGGATTGTTGAGTTTCAGCGTGCCGCCCGCGACCGTCGTCGGGCCGGTATAAGTGTTGACACCGGACAGAGTCGTCGTGCCCGCGCCGGCGAACGTCATGCCGCCGGAAGTGTTGGCGCTCGTGTTGATGGTAAAACCGCTTGCGGCCGTGCCCGCGCCGCCGCCGGTCAGCGTGACCGTGGTGGGCGCGACCGTGTAAAGGCCGGGACTGGTGACCGTGAAGCTGCCGATTTTATATGTGCCGTTGCCGGTGCCGTCGTCCACCATGTTCGCAATCACCGTCGCGCCCGCAGTGCTGACCGTGCCGCCGGAAATGGTCACAATCGGGGCGTTGAGATAGCCAGAGCCTTGGTTTGCCACGGAGATATTGGTGACACCAACAATGCCCGAACCGACAGGCGTGAGCAGCGGCTGAGCAACAGCGATGTTGTTGCCCCCGTTGTCAATCGTGCCGCCGTTGCCAAAGACATAGGCGTAGCTCAATCCTTGCATAAATGCCGCGTTCGTGGTGCCGGCCTTGAGTGTGCCGCCGTTGAAGTCCACGGCCGACGTGCCGCCAGCGCTCTGGATTGAGTTTGCCGTAAGCGTGCCGCCAAGGAGGTTCGCTGTGCCGGCCACCGCCGAACTGCTGTTGCCCATTTGCACGCCGATATTGCCGGCGGTCAGCGCAGCGGTTCCCGAAATGTTTAACGTGCCGGTGCTCGTCCCATTTTCCGGCAGGTAAATGCCGCCGGCGGACGCATCAAAAGTCCCGCCGCTCAAATTCATCACCCCAACCGAACCGTTGCCCGAGCCAACGAGCGTCGAGCCCGCGCCAGAGATTTGCGATTGGGTCACCGCACCGCCGGTCTGATTAAACATCCCGTAACCGCCAGTGCCACCTTGATTGAAACCCAGGGCAAAATAACTCCCGACCGTCAAGGCTCCGCCGCTCATCGTCAGCGCGCCATAACTGCCGTTGTTGCCCAGATTCAACTGGCCCTGCGGGTTGAGCGTGCCCGCCGTCATGTTGACGAAACCGCGACAGCTTGAGCCGTTGCCGACCTGCATGTAGGAAGCCCAGGCGCTTCCGCTCGAATACAAATTCACGTTGCCGCCGGTGATGTTCAGCAACGCGTTCGAATTGGCGGCGGTGCCCACCACAATGTAATTTCCGCCGCCGCTGTTGGCCGTGGCGATCCGTCCGCCTGCGGGCACCGCCAACGTGCCGCCGCCCACCGTGGTGGTGCCGGAATATGAATTCCCGCCGGAGAGCGTCAGTGTGTTGGTGCCGCTCTTGGTCAGGCCGCCCCCGCCGTAAATGAGTCCCGACAAGGTCTGCGCCGCGCTGCTGCTGTAAATGAGGCTCGAACTGTCTGCGATGTTTCCGCCGTAGTTGCCACCGCCAAGGTTGCCCGCGCCGCCAACCGTCAGCGTGCCGCTGCCGCCGATGCTGATGCCGCCGCTGAAGGTGTTCGGCGTGTTCAGTGTGACCGAACCGCTGCCCAGCAGGGTCAATGACGCCGGCCCGCCGATGCCAAAGCCGCCGCTGGTATTGAACACGTAGTTCTGCGTCTGGTTGCTGAACGTGACGCTCAACGGCGAAACACTGGCCACCAGGTTGACCGTCGTGGAAAGCGCGCTGTCGTCGAACTGCACCGCGCTGCTGTCCTGATAGGCCGAGGCCAGTCCGCCCGCCAGCCAGTTGGTTGCCACGCCGATGTCCCAGTTGCTGTTCGCGCCGGCGTGCCAGAGAATCGGCAGCACCGTGGCGCTCGCTTCCGGGCTGTTCGCGCTTTCGCCGTTCGCATTCGACGCCGAGACGACATAATAATAGGTCGCCTGGCCATACAGGCCGGTGTTGGTATAACCGGCCGAAGTGACACCGGTGGCAACGACGGTGTAAGGCCCGCCGCTGACGTTTGCGCGTTTGATATTGTAGCTGGTCGCGCCCGCGCTAGCCGGCCAGGACAAATTGATCGCCCCGCTCAATCCGGCAGTCGCCGTCAAACTGGCCGGCGCGGGCGGTGCGGACAATGTGGTGGCGCTGACTTCGGCGGAATTGGTTGCGCCGCCGTCATTGATGGCGGTGATGACGTAATAATAGGTCGTGCCGCCAACCAAGGCGGTGTCGCTGAAGTTCGTCACCGTCAGTGGCATGGAAACCGTGATGTAAGGCCCGCCACTGACAAGCGAGCGTTTCACATAATAATTGGTGGCGCCCGAACTCGGCGACCAGGTGAAATTGATTTGGTTCGCCGAAACCACCGTGGCGACGACGTTCGTTGGCGCGGGCGGTTGCGCTGGATAGGAAGCCGCCAAGGCTGTGACCTGCGCCGCGCTCAACGCGCCTTTGTAGATGCGGAAGTCGTCCACCCGGCCGTTCAGATACGGGTCGTTATTCGGGTAGTTTGAGAATTGTGACCGGCCAAGCCAGTTTTGCGTCGTGCTGCCCAACTGCGAGGGCGTAATGGTAACAGTGCCCGTTCCGCTCAACACACCGTCCACGTAAATCGAGCACGTGGTGCCCGCCAGCGTGACAGCGACGTGATGCCAGCCGGACGCCGGCAACGCACTCGCGCCGTTGACTTGCTGCTCGGCTCCGTTGCCACCGGTGGTGATGGAAAAACGCATTCCCCCTGAAGCACCTTGCGGCGTCAGAAACATATAACGCACCGGTGTCGAGGGGGCGCCGCTCGAGGGCACATTGCCCACGCCGAAATCGAAAATACGGGTCCACATGGTCGTCGCATTCAGATACACCCATGTCGCGATGCTGAAGTCTCCCGTCAGGTTGGTGGTGAGGTTGTTTGGCAGGGTCACATACTGGCTGCTCCCGCTCAGGCTGACGGCGTTGTTACTGTGCCCGGCCGTCCACGTCGCGCCGTTCAACGTGGCGGTCTGGCCATTGCCCGAGGCGTCCGCCGCAGTCGTGCCGCTGCTCTCGTTGAATTTGTAATACGCCACCAACTGCGGTTGCAGGCTCACGCTGGCCTCGTTGCCGTTGCCGCTTGCGCCCAGCGGCGTCAGCGCCGAGACGGTGTAATAATAAGTCACGCCATTCGTCACGCTTGAGTCGGTGTAAGTCAGCAAATTGGTCGTGATGGTGGCGATGGTGGTGTAAGGCCCGCCGCTGGTCGTCGCGCGCTTGACGAGATAATTCGTCGCGTTGGCCGTGCCCCACCAGTTGAGCTGAACCTGCTGCGGCCCGTTTAAAACCGCCGTCAGGCCGCTCGGGTTGGCGCCGATCACAATCGGATCCAGTGAACATGTCAGCGTCGTGAACCCAAGCTGGTCGTAGCCGCCGCTGGTCGAGCCGTAATTGCCGCCACCACCTTCGGGACGCACGAGCGCGGCGTATTGCTGCGACCATGGCGCGGCGATGCCCTTCAGGTTGACGTAATGGTTGTAAATCAAATCCCACGCCGGACGGATGTCGCCCTGACTGGCGGAAGAAATGCCCCAGTCCTGATCGTTGTTGCAATCGTCATAGAACAGATACGGCACGTTGTTGTAGAGATTGTATTTGGCAAAGTATTCACACAACGACAGCACGCGGTTGTTTTCGTAGGCAAACATGTCGTCACCTTGATGGTAAGCCATCGAACAAAACACCCCCAGCAACGAAACCTCCAAACCTGAATGTCCTTGGTCGCGGCCTTCTTCCTGCCCCTGTCCCAGATAGCCCGGAAACATGGTGTAAACCGTCTGCTCGATGTTGCCGTTGCCGATGCCGGTTTTGAAGTAATTCAGCGCCTCGCTGTAAATGTTGGTATCATCACAAAGAATGCCAATCGCCATCATTGAGTCCAACGTGCATAAATCCCAGTTCGCCCAAATGTAGGTGGAACAGGTGCCTTCGTGCCAGTATAGAAATTGATGAGCCAAAGGATACCAGAGGTTGACCATCCAAACTTGATACCTCGTCACATCCGCCGGCGCCCAGTTGGTATAGCTGCGCATGATGTCCCCGACGCAGGCGAACTGGTAGCCGTAAATGGACAGCAGAGCGATGTTGGGATCACCGCAAAGGTTCGTGCAAGTGTTGGCCCACTGGTTCAAGATGTTGATCGCGGCGTTGGCGTAGTTGTTGTCGCCGGTGATCTTCCAGCGCAACGCCAGTTGATACGCCGCCGCCGTGTCCCAGTAAGCGAACTGGTAATTGTCAGCAGCCAGACAGGAGCCGCTGCCGGTGCCGCGCTGCAAGTTTGCCTGTGCGTGCGGCGTGTAGTTCGACTGCGCGGACGAGTTGTTGATGAGAATATTGTAGCTATCTATCCACGGATGCGCGCCCGCCGCGACCTTCGCCTTCATCCGGTCAAAATCCGCCTGCGTGTGGAGCGCGCTCGGATGCGCAAAGGCCGGCCAATTGGTCAGCGTATAATAGACCGTGGAGCCGATGACCGTCAGTTTGCCACCCAAAGTTGGAGGTTGCGAACCCAGCACCAGGGTTCCGGAGGTATAACCGGTGAACAGCGGGTAGTTGTTGTTCAAGGCCGGACAACCGCTGATGTTGATCGTCGTGGCACCGTTCAAAGTGAGGCTGCTTGGATTCAACGATGCACTGTTTGTGCCGGCCAGGCCAAATTGCAGCGTCGCCCCGCTGCTGCCACCCACCACGAGGCTGCTCGGCGACAAATAGTTGGTGGCCACCGACGCCGTCACGCCCAAGATTGCGCCGTCCTTCACCACGATGCTTGAACCCAGCGATTGGCTGGCAGGACCCCACACAGTCACGGTTCCATTGCTCACTACGGTTGTGCCGGTCAGATTGTTTGCGCCCGTAAGTGTCAAGATTCCCGTGCCGGACTGGGTCAATCCAGCCGAGCCAGTAATCGCGCCATTGACGGTGACATTGTAAGCACCCGCGAATGTGGCGGTATTGCCATTGTTCGTAATGTTCTGCCCGAACGTCAAATTCCCGACCGCCGCATTGATGGCCAAGTTTGCGCCCAGGCTGACCGGCACGTTGATGGTCTGCCCGTTGGCCGAGTCGTTCGTCACGCCGCCGGTCAGGGTCAGTGTGTAGGCGGCGTTGGTGATGCTGAAATTGCCGGCGCTGCTGTAGAAGGTCAGCGAACCAACGCTGAAATTGGTGTTCATGTTCGCGGTGGTCTGGGTGGTGCCTGCGAACACCACCAGGTCACCAACATTGGGCTGATGCCCTGTTGTCCAGTTGGCAACATTGGTCCAAGTGTTGTCACTGCCGCCGCCACCCCAAACCTCGCTGTTGGTGGGCGGTGCCAAAATACCGGTGATGGCACTCAAACTGGCGCCCGCACCGAGATTGTGAATCGAAGTGATTTGGGCCTGGCTCAACGCCCCGTTGTAAAGCAGGAAGTCGCTCGTGGTTTCAGGCAGGGTGGTGTCGGTGAAAGGGTCATTCATCCCGCCGCCGATGGCAAAACCGCCCTTGCCCGTCGAGGCCGCGTTCCCCCAGTTATCGGCCAAGCAGGCCTGGGCCAGGCTGCCGAAGGTCGGCATGTTTAAGGTGCCTTTCAAAGTGCCGTTGACATATTCGCGGAAAGAGGTTCCGTCGTAGGTCAGCACCACGTCATAGAGGGTGGCTGTGGGAGGCGTGCCGGAACCATCGGCCACACCATAGCCACCTTGAACGTAACTTGGCGTTCTGCCGCCAACATAAGCGCTGAAAGCTTGACTCCGTATCGCACCGATCAAGGTGCTGATGGTGATACCATCGCCGACGTATAAATTAATGTCACCGTTATTGGCCCCGAACAAAACCTGATTGTTATTGACCGCCGCCAGCGTGACCCACTGCTGGATCGAGAAGGCTCCGGTGAATCCGCTCATGGCCGCACTGCCGATCGTCGCGCCGGTGTTCAAAGAAATTCCGCCACTGCTGATGGTCAGGCCGCTGCTCGTCAAAGTCGTATGGGCCTCCGTATTCAGGGTGGCCGTCGTGTGCCCCGTCAAATCCGCCAGCGAAGCGCCGCCGCCCTGGGTGCCGTAGGTCGTAAAATTGAAATAGGTCTGCAAACTTTGGGCCACGGCGGCCGGGGCAAGAGCCAGAAGCACCGCAGCGAACAGGCTGATAATAATTTTATCCATTGGTTTTTTACATGGGTGCGGTTGCGAAATTGATTTTGTTAACGCGCGGTGTGGTCTTGTTAAAACATAACCTCACAAGCTATCTCTGCAACCGGAAGAACAGGGTTGCATTGGTCATGGTGACAGGCACTTGGTTGTTCCCGCCGTGTCCCGGTAAGCAAACTGGTAGTTGTCAGGGCCAGACAGGCGCCGCCGCCATTGCAGCGCTGCAAGTTCGCCTGCGCGTGCGGCGTGTAGCTGGGCTGCGCCGAGGAATTGTTGATGAGGATGTTATAGCTGTCAATCCACGGATGTGCGCCCGCCACGACCTTTGCCTTCATCCGGTCGAAACCCGCCTGCGTGTGCAGCGCGCCGGGATGGTCAAAGGCTTGCGCCGGCGGGCTGGAGGCCAGCATTGCCAGCACGCACAGAAAATATGAAAGACGAAGCGTTACGAACGAGCGCATGGAGGTATGCTTTTTAAAGATTACGGATAAACCATGCGGTAGAATGTCGAGCCGTTTGCCGGATTGATTACGTTCGTGTAGGCGTTGACCGCGCTGGTGTTCGGCACGTCCACCCAGTTAGTGCCGAGACCGGTGCCCGGGGAATTGGCCTGCACCTGCAAGCGCCAGCCGGTATGGTCGGACGGCCAATTGAATTGCATCAGGCTGTTGCTTACTCCAAGGCTCAGTTGTGGCGTCGTCGTTGAAACCACGGCCACGTTCGTCAGCACGATTTGTTTGCCGGGATTCGCCAGCACGCCGCGCCAGCCGTAGGGCATCTGCAATTGCAGATTTGCAAAGCTGCCGCTCAATGTGCCCGCATAGCTTACCAGCGGGTAACTGTTGCCGGCAACCAGGCCGTTCGCGCCCGTGAGCTTCACGGTGCAACTGCCGTTCACGGTGACGTTGCTCGCTGCGATCAACGGCGTGGTCGTGCTGGTGACATTCTGAAAATTCAGAGTTGAACCGGCCGCGACGGTGAGATTAGAAACCAGTGCCGAACCACCCGACACGTTCGTGACGCCGAACGTCGCGGAGTTGGCAACAGTGTAGTTGCCCTTCGCCGCCGACACGGTGGTGACGAGCAGCGTGCCGTTGCTGACCGTCGTGCTGCCGGTATAGGTGTTCGCGCCGGTCAACGTCAACGTGCCGGTGCCGACCTTCGTCAGCGCCGTCGTGCCGGCATACTGATTTTCAACGATTCCCCCAAACGTCGTGCTGGTGTTCAAGTAGCCGATGTAAAAAGTGAGGAGGTTGCCGGCCCCAAAATTATTGTCATCAAGGTAGCCGCTGGGGCCGGAAAGCGCGCCGAGCAGAATGTTCGTCGTGCCGGCGTTACCCGCAGACAGCCGCGAGCCAGTGTTCGATGGACTGGTAAGATTCCAGATCGAATTGGTCGCCACAAAGGTGCCGCTGGCGGCCTGCGCAAAGAGATTGATGGTCCGAATGCCAACTGAGGCGTTATAATTCACCGTGCCCGTGAACCCGCTCCAGTCGCCGTTAAGAATATCAGAAAGACTGGTGCCGCTGGAGTTTTGAATGGTGATGGTTCCGCTGCCAGTCACATTCCCGCTAAAGGTGCCGTTGTTGACACTGTTATCTACGATGGTCGTGGTGTTGGATGAGACGGAAAGATTATTGCCTAAAGTTTGTGCGTTCATTTGCACCGTGCCGCCGCTCAAGGTCACCGTTCCGGTGCCCAGCGGGCCGGACGTGACGCTGTTGCCACTGCCGGTGGAGCTGGCGCCTAGGACGATGCTGCCGGAGTAATTGGTGGTTCCGCCGCTGTAGGTGTTCGCGCCGCTCATGGTCAGCGGTTGGGAACCCCATTTGCTCAAGTTGCCGGTGCCCGCAATGGAGCTGCCGGAGAAGGCATAGGTTTGAACCGAGTTGCTCACCACCATCATCATCGGCGACACCGTCGTCGCCACATTGATGGTGAAGTTGCTCTTGGCGGTGTCGTCAAAACGCGCGGTCGCAATGTTCGCATAGGTGGCGGCGGTGCCATTGCGAGACCAATTGAGGGTCGTGAAATCCCAGTTGGCATTCGTCGCGCCCGTCCAGAGCGCGCTCATCTGCGGCGTGGCGCTGGCTTGAGGGGAATAGCCGCTGGCACCGGAAATGTTGGTGGCGGTTACGACGTAATAATAGGTCTGATTGTTCACCAAACCCGTGTCGGTGTAGCTGGCGCCGGCGGTGCCGCCAACCAGCGAATACCCGCTGCCGCTGGTCGTGGAGCGCCAAATATTATAACCGGTGGCGCTGAAGACAGAACTCCAGTTCAACATCACTTGCGTATCGCCGGCAATTGCCGTCAGCGTCGCCGGGGCCGGCGGCGCGATAACCGTCGTGATGGACAACGCCATCTGATTGGCATTGCTCACCAGCACGCCGCTGATGCCCGATGGCAACTGCAACTGTAGGTTGGCGAAGCTGCCCTGGAACTGACCCGCATAGTTCACCAGCGGATAGGTGCCCTGCGCAATCGTCGAAGCCGCCTGAGTAACCTTCACCGTGCAAACGCCGCTCACCACCACATTGCTGCCCGTCAGGAATGGCACTGCCTGGTTCGTCATGTTCATTAGTTCCAAAGTGCTTCCTGCCGCCAGCGTCAGGTTTGAGATCGTGCCCGGACTGGATGAAAGGTTGGTCACGCCCAATGTCGCGCCGTTGCTCACCCAGCAACTGCTCATGCCGGCCAGCGCCGTGGAAATCACCAGCTCGCCGTTGGTCACCACGGTCGCGCCGGAATAATCGCACGCACCGGTCAGCCACTGTATGCCCGTGCCGATCTTGGTCAGCCCAATCGGTCCCGTGCCCGTGCCATTGTCATTGATGACGCCGGAGAATGTCGCCGGATTGTTGTTGCCGCCCACCTGCAGGGTCACATTCATTGAACCGATGACGTTGCCCTGCATGCCCCCGTTGCCCGACAGTGAGCCGAAGTTAATCGTGCCGCTCCCAAAATCAAACGTCGTCTGCCAGGCGTTCGTGTTGAGGAACAGCCAGTCCACGTTGGCATTGCCTGCCGCCGGCGAGGCAAAGCGCACATAGTTGGCGTTGCCGGCCACGAGCACCATGCCGCCGCTCATGGTGTTGGTGCCAGACAGATACAGCGAGTCGCTGTCCCCATCGTTGCCCAGCGTCAAGGAACCGTTCCCCGATAACGTTCCCGTCAAAGTCAAGTTGTTCCCGCTGGCTAGTTGAATCGCATTGGCACCACCGCCGATGACGATGTTGTTGGCAAAGGTCATTTGCCCCAGGTTCCCCAACCCGCCACCGTTCAGCACCAACGGGCCTGTGCCCAAAGCACCGGCATTGCCCAGATTGATGGCCCCGCCGTTGTTGGTCGTGCCGCCGCTAAAGGTGTTCGCGCTGTTCAAGGCCAAGGTTCCATAACCAGACTTGACCAAGCTCCCCGTTCCGCAAATTGCGCTGCCGCCGATCGCATAAGACACCACATTGTTGTTGACGTTCACACGCAAGGGCGTGACCGCTGCCGGAATCGAGATCGTTGTAGCCCCGGTGGCGCTGTCGTCAAACGTTACCGTGTCCGCATCCTGATAAAGCGTGGACGTCCCGCCATCCAGCCAGTTGGTGGAGGTTGAATTCCAAATGCTGTCCAGCGCCCCGCTCCAAACCACCGTGATCAAATGCGGCGTGGCGTTCGCCTCCGCCGAGGTGGCGCTTGCGCCCAGATTGTTGGTGGCCGATACGACGTAGTAATAAACCGCCCCGTTCGTCACGGCCAAATCAAGGTAGCTGGTGCCCGAGGGGCTGCCGATCTGCGCATAGCCACTGCCGCTCGTCGTCGAGCGCCAGAGCTTGTATCCGCTGGCGGTCAAGGCGGGGTTCCAGCGCAGAGTCACGCGGCCGTTCCCCGGCGTGGCCGTCAGGTTCAACGGCACCGGCGGCGCGCTGTTGTAAGGCGTGGCGCTCACTTCCGCCGAATTCGGCGTTTCGCCCGTGGCCATCACCGCTGAGACCACATAGTAATAGGTCGTCAGGTTCACCAATCCCGTGTCCGTAAAGCTGGTTCCCGCGATGTTGGTCACGGTGGTGTAACTTCCGCCGCTCACCGGCGCGCGTTTCAAGTTGTAACTCGTCGCGCCGCTCACCGCGTTCCAACTCAATGCCACTTGCGTATTGCCCGGCACCGGCACGGCCGTCAATCCGCCCGGAATGGACGGGGTCAGCGCCAAGGCGAGAACTTCCGATGATTTCAGGGCGTGGGTGTAAAAACGGAAATCATCCACGCTGCCGGTCAGATTCGGATCCGGGAATTGCGATTTGCCGAGGTAATTTTGCGTGGTGCCGCCCAAGCTGGACGGATTGAGCGTCATGCTGCTGTTGGTCGTGACCGCCACGCCGTCCACATACAGGATGCCCGTCGTGCCCGACAGCGTCACCGCCAGGTGATGCCATGCGCCGACGGAGATGGCCGATGGACTGTTGAGTTGCTGCGCGCTGTTGCCCGGGGTGAGAATCTCATAGCGCACCGTGCCCGTTCCGCTGAGCGGGGCCAGATACATATAGGTGCCGGTCCCGGAACCAAAATCAAACACCCGCGCCCACATCGAACTCACATCCGTCTTCACCCACGCCGACGCGGTGAAATCGCTGATCCCGTTGACCACTCCCGACGGCAGGGTCAGATAGCCGTTGGTGGTGCCGTCGCAATGAACCGCATTGCTGAGAATGCCGGTCGTCCAAGTGGCCCCGCTCATCAGGCTGGCGATGTTTCCGTTGCCGCTCGCATCCGCCGCCGTCGTGCCGCTGCTTTCGTCGAACTTGTAGTAAAACGCCATGTCCGACGGCGTCGCGCTCACTTCAGAGGAATTGCCGCTTTCCCCGGTCGCATTGATCGCCGTGACCACATAATAATACGTCGTGTAATTCAACACGTTCGTGTCAACGTAATAGGCGGCAGTCAGGTTGGTCGCGATCTGGGTGTAAGGTCCGCCAGAGGTGGCGGCGCGTTTCACGTTGAAGCCGGTAACGCCGGCGGATCCGTTCCACGTCAGCGCCACTTGCGCACTGCCCTGTGCGGCCGCCAAGCCCGTCGGTGCCGATGGCGCCAGCGCCGGACTCGGATAGCCTTGGAACTGGATTTCCGCCGCGTTGCAATAGCCGTTGTCCGGCCCGATGTAACGCACATACCGGAACGCACCTGGATTGGAGACAGTCTGCACTGTCGTCGTTCCATCCGCCGGCTGGCTGCCAATCGTGTAAAGCGTCACCACGCCGCTGCTGAAATCCGCCACGTTGCAACCCTGAAACTGGCCGCCCGTCATCCGGTAGGCAAAATTGGCGCGCGGATAATAGCCCACCTGGGTGATGACATACGGGGCACCCAAATCCAGTCCACCCCAACAACCACTCGCAGTGGGGGCGTCAAAAAAAGTGATGGGCGCGTTATCAAAAAGCTGAGCTATCCCCTGGCCGTAGGTGACGGAGCCGGACGTGCCGATCACCCACCCGGTCAACCGCTGATTCGCCAGCACGCTCGCCGGCAGGCTGTTGGTCGTCTCCACGCCATTCACCACCGCCGACACCACGTAGTAATAGGTCGTTCCCGGCGTCAGGCAATAATCCGTGAACAGGAGTGTCCAATTGCCCGCAACCGTGCCGACCTGGGTGAACGGCCCGTTGATGGAAGTGGACCGCTTGACCTTGTAGCTCGTCGCATAGGCGCTGCCCCACCACCACACCAGCGCCTCGTTGGCATTGCGCGCATCCGCCACCACCCCGCTCGGCGCCGGCGAGTTCGTGATCGGGTCCAGCGAGTGGGTGAGCGTGGTGAAACCGATTTGATCAAAGCCGCCGCTGACCTGACCATAATTGCCGCCGCCGCCTTCCGGCTCCCCCGCGATGGCCCACGGCATGGTGAAGGGGGCCGCCAATCCCTTCCGGTTCACATAATGATTCCAAATCAAATCCGCGCCGGGACGATACTGGGTGCCATAGGCCGGTTGCACGTCCCATGCGTCGCAGCCGGCGTAGTTGACCCAGGGAGTATTCCACCACGTGGTCATCATGTTGTCCGTGTATTCGCTGATGGCCAGACAGGTGTTGTTGTTGTAGCCATACATGTCGTCGCCCTGGTTCCACGCCACCTCGCAAAATTGCCCCAGCAAAATGGGATCCGCCGAGGAGTGCCCGGCATCGCGCCCGATTTCCTGGCTCTGCCCCAGATAGCCCGGATGCATGAAATACAAGGCATTGTGGGCATTGCCGTTGCCCGGGCCGCTCTGGTAATAGGTGATCGCCTGGTTGTAAATGTCGCGCCGGTCGCAGACCACGCCGATGGCGGCGACGGCGTCAATCGCAAATAAATCCCAGTTTAACCAGTAATGTGACCAGCAAGTGCCGTTGTGGTTTTGCAAAAACCAGCTCAAACCATTTCCATCCGGCTGCATATAAAACTTCGTGAGCAGGAAATTTTGGAAGTTCGCAAAGCCGCCCGAGTTGATCCACGGCTGGTAATTCCGCAACAGCTCCGCCGCGCAGGCCCATTGAAATCCTTGGGCACCCATCATCAGCAAGACGTTGGAATCGCCTTCCAGCGACACCACCGTGTTCGCATACCCGTCCATGTTCCGGATGGCACAGTCGGCATAGGACGAATCCCCCGTGATCCAGTAACGCAAGGCGGCCTGATAGGCGGCGCTCGCATCCCGGCACATGGTCAGGTAGTCTTGGTCGGCGCAAACGCTGCCACGACAAGGATTCGGATGCGGAGACGCCACATAGGTATTTGCCGAGTAGGGGTTATTGGCCAAAGCAGCATAGCCCGAAGCCCACGGCTGCGCCCCGGCCTGCACCTTTGCCTGCATGCGTTGCAAATCCGCCAGCGTGCTCAAACACCCGGGATGCACAAACGGCTTGTAATTGGGATCCAGACTGGTAACGGTGTAATAAACCGTCCCGCCACTGACCGTCAACTGTCCCGTCCATCCCGCCGGCTGCGATCCGAGCGCCAGCGTGCCGGCGGTATAACCGGTGAACAGCGGAAAATTCGTCAGCGCATACGGACATTGGGTGATGTTGATCGTCGTCGTCCCGCTCAACGTCAAGGTGGCCGGCTTCAGCGGCGCATTGTTCGTTCCCACGATTACAAATTGCAACGTCGCCCCGCCGCCGTTTCCAACCGTCATGGTTGCCGGCGACAAATAACTCGCATCCGCCGAGGCCGTGATCCCAAACGTCGCCCCACCCACCACGGTGATGTTCGTGCCCAGCGATTGACCGGACACCTGCGTCACCAGCAGCGTGCCGTTGCTCACCGTCGTCGTGCCCGTGAAATTGTTCGTGCCCGCCAGCACCAAGGTGCCCGCCCCGCTCATCACCAATGTGCCAGTGCCAGTGACCGCGCCCGAGTTGGTCTGGGCGGCGGTATTCCCCAAGACTAAAATGCTGCTTCCCTGAATGGCCACGCTGCCCGTGTAAGTGTTCGCCCCCGAAAGCGTCACCATCCGGCCGTTGCCCACAATCGTCAATCCGCTGCCGGAAACTCCGCCGGTGAGCGCCACATTTCCCGCCGCCGCATTGATCGTTTGCGCCCCGCTGAACACCACCGGCACCGCCACGGTTTGCAGGTTCGCCGAATTGTTCGTCAGGCCGCCCGCCAGCGTCAGCGTGCTACTGCTGTTGGTGATGCTGAAACTGCCGGCATTATTGCTGAAGGTAAGCGATCCCAAATTAAAATTGGCGACCAGGTTCACATTGGTCTGTGTCGTCCCCGCGAACGTCACAAAGTCACCGCCATTTGGCGCGCTGCCCGACACCCAGTTGGCAACATTGGTCCAGGTGTTGTCACTGCCGCCGCCGCTCCAAACTTTACTGGCGGACGGTGCAAAAACATTGGTGATGGCGCTCAAACTGGCCCCCGCACCCAAAGCATGGAGCGTGATGATTTGGTTGGTGTTCAACGCCCCGTTGTAAAGCAGAAAGTCGCTCGTGGTTTCAGGCAGGGTGGCGTCGGTGAAAGGGTCATTCATCGCGCCGCCGATGACAAAACCGCCCTTGCCCGTCGAGGCCGGGTTCCCCCAGTTATCGGCCAAGCATGCCTGGGCCAGGCTGCCGAAGGTGGGCATATTTAATGTGCCTTTCAAAGTGCCGTTGACATATTCCCGGAAATATGTCCCGTCGTAGGTCAACATCACGTCATAGAGGGTGCCCGTGGAAGGCGTGCCGGAACCATCGGCCACCCCATAGCCACCTTGAACATAACTTGGCGTTCTGCCGCCAACGTAAGCGCTGATAGCCTGGCTCCGTATCGCACCGATCAAGGTGCTGATGGTGATACCATCGCCGACGTATAAATTAATGTCACCGTTATTGGCCCCGAACAAAACCTGATTGTTATTGACCGCCGCCAGCGTGA
>Ga0302266_10001163_pt1 | contig 24659 bp, 15 predicted proteins | sample III_Bog_E1_2_FD_194559 | JGI IMG/M metagenome (GOLD analysis project Ga0302266, IMG submission 194559) | Peat permafrost microbial communities from Stordalen Mire near Abisko, Sweden - III_Bog_E1_2 | ecosystem: Environmental > Terrestrial > Soil > Wetlands > Peat | place: Sweden: Abisko... | reverse complement strand
AGCACCTACGCACCATCACCGCCTATATCGTCTTCCCCACCTGGGCCGACCTTCTGGCAGCCATCGCCGACCCTAAGGCCCGGCCACCCTGAAAAAATCGGCCAAACCGGCCAATGAGAATCGCTGGCGTCAAGACGTCGACTCTCCCAGCGCCGGCTCGCATCAACACCTTGGCGCATTCGGCGACTGTGGCTCCGGTGGTCATGACGTCGTCGATCAGCACGACGCGGGCATTTCGGACCCGTTTTTGCAGTCGTGGCCGAACCTGGAAGGCTCCCAGCACATTCCGGCGCCGACCGGAGACCCCCAATCCGCCCTGAGTGGGGGTAGCGCGTCGCCGCATCAGCAGGTCGGGCAGGTGAGGCACGCCGCTTAATCGGTGGGTGGCTTGGGCCAGCAGTGCCGCTTGGTTATAGCGCCGCCGGAACAGGCGCCAGGGATGGAGCGGAACCGGGACCAAGAGGTCGGCGTCGGCCAGCAATGCGGCTCCGCATCGGACCAGCCACGCGCCATAAGACGAGGCGGCATAGGTTTGGTCGCCGTATTTCAGCCCCAGCACCAGCCGTCGACTGGCTTCGTCATAGACCATCGCGGCTCGGGCGTGACGGTAGGGTGGTGGCGTTCCGACGCAGACACCGCAGAGGCTTCCGGTCAGGGCCGCCACTTCGAAAGGCAGGCCGCAACGCTCACACACCGGCGGGCCGATGAAGGTCAGGGAGCGCCAGCAGGCAGGGCAAAGAGTGCCCTGCCGATCAACGCTTTCCCGGCATGACAGGCAGCGCGGCGGTAGAATGGCATCCAGCAGCGTTTCGAGGGTTCGATGGATCGATGCGCGGACGCGCCCACTCGGCGTCTGAGGATGGCCCTGATGTATCAACATTACGTCGCAGGGCTCCGCTTTGCACCCGCAAGGAGAGCGAGCCTCCTTGACCTTAAGGCATTGGGGGGAAATGCCACGGGTTCAAAGGGCCGACTGGCCCTTTGCGGGTGTGGGCAGAGCCCGCAAAGAGTTCTATTCAAGAGCTTCTCGTACCCCTATTCCTTCTCCCCGCGAATATGCAGCCGTCCCGCTTCAATCCGGGCGAACTGAGACGGAGCGTTAGCCGCTTCGACGGTGGCGCCGGGCTGGGCAAAGTCTCCAGGAACCACGGCCCGTGCCAGATAGACCACCCGGAAGCCAGGGTGGGCTTCGTCCAGGTCCAGGACAGCGGTGAAGCGATCCTGGCTATAGTCGACGTGGCGGGCCGGGCTCAACTCACCCAACCACGACAGATCACCAAGTTGGGCGCTGTCGGCCAGCCGGACATTTTCAATGTCCAGCCCCGCCGGCAGGGGATCGGTGACGACCACCTGCCGCCGCTGGGTGTCTGTGCCGTGGCCTTCCAAAATCACCACCAGTAGATCATTCAGGCGGATGGCTTCGGGTTTGATCGGCTTGCCGGTCATGTCGAAGATGGTTCGGGTCAGGGCAAAGCCCTGGTCGGCGGCGGGCGGCGGCTCGGCGGGCAAACCAACGACATTGGCGGTTGTGACCAGAGGTCCGGTTCCGGTGTTCTTAACGGCGGGCGGCGTGGCCGGATCCAGCCGTTGATAGCGAGTGCCGGTCAGGTCAACCGCCTTGTCCTGAAGGGTGAGCTTGGCCGGGGTGGTTGCGGCCAGGCTGGTCGAGAGTGCCCGTCCGGCCAGCGCCAGCCAAGTTTGTTCCTGTGTGCTGAGGCGGGGGGCGGCGGGGGGGATTCGGTTGGCGAGACGATCCGCCAGGGTCGAGAGCCGGTCTCGATTGACGGCACCGCTTTCGGCAGCCAGGGCTGCGACTCCGGCACCATCCCGCAGGGCCGAACCATAATCGCCGAAGTCATTGGCAGCATCCGCCGTGCGTTCGACGGTGCGGTCAAAGGCTTGGTTGAAAGCGGTGGTGGCGGCTCGGCTGTTTCCTAGGGCGGCCTGAGCCGCGCCCAGTTGGGCCCGCGCCAGTTCGGTCTGGAGCTTGGCACCGTAGGTTTGCTGGAAATAGTCCGCCGTGCCCGCGTCGATCAGTTTGTTCCGGGCCAGCACCAACAAGGCGTAAGCCCTGGCGGGCAATTCCCGTTCTTCAAACCAGCCATTGTTCAGCAGCCGCTTGAGCCAGTCGAGTCCGCTCCGGGTGGTGGTCTCGGGGAGGCGGTAGCCAGCGTCATGAGCGCGCCCCAGCATGTCCACCACGAAGGCCGTCAACCAAGGATCGGCATCATCGGCAGAAGACCAGCGGCCAAAACCGCCATCGGCCCGTTGCAGGGCCGCCAGCCGGTCAAGGGATCGCTGGATTCGTTCGTGAAGCGTAGCCGCCTGATCGAGGCTCAACGCCACCGTTACGTCTTCGCTGGCCAAGAGACGGCCAATGCTGGCGGCGAGGGCGCCGATGTCGTCGGGCAGGGGTTGGTCGGTGATCATGGCAAGGCCAGCCCGATCGAGGTCCGGTTTGACTCCGATGGCCAGCGCCGCCGTCACCGAATCGGGCCGGAGCCCGTCCCAGAGGTCGGCGGGCAGGGCTACGGCCTCGCCTGCGGGCAAAGGGCTGGTCCGATGGCGCCAAATCACTGGGTCTGGCGAGCGAACCGTCAAGGCGCGGGAGCGGACCAAATGAAAGCCATCAGGCCCGCTGATTTCGAGTTTCAGGGTTCCGGCGCCGGGATGATCGGCCACCAGTTGACGGGTGAGGGTTGCCTGTCGGCCCCGTTTCAAGGCGACGGTGGCGGGAGGGGCGTCCGCCAGGGTTAGGGCCCCGTCAGTGGTGAGCGTGACCTGATAGTCACCGGCAGTCCCGGTTTGGTTGGCCAGGGTCAGGCCGATGCCAGCGTGATCGCCGGGAGCCAGGAAGCGGGGCGATGTCAGCTCAACGGCGACTCGATCTCGTACCGTCACCGTTGTTTCGCTGTGCCCCACCCGTGTCCCGGTCCAGGCCACCGCTATCAACCGCAACCGTCCGTCGAAGGCAGGGGCGATGAATGGAATCTTGGCGGTGCCATCGGCGCCGACGTGAACGATGCCAGAAAAGAGCGATGCTACCGAGCCATCACGATCCGGCAACCCTGGACCTGAACGCGGGCGCCGTTTGTCAGGTGGCCCCACGCGGGCGGTCGTTTTGTCGGCACTCACGGGCTCCAGCAACCGGCCGTAAACGTCCCGCAGCTCAACGCCCAGGCGCCGTTGTCCCAGATAATACGCCACCGGGTCCGGTGTCGTCTGGTCGGACAGGTGCAACACCGACTCGTCCACGGCGGCGAGCGTCAGATAGGCGGCGTCGCTGGCGGGCAGTGGAGCATCGGTGGCGTCTCGAATCGTCACGCCGACCGTCAGAGCTTGGCCGGGTTCGCTATCCGCCGCCGCATCAAGTTTCACCGCCAAGGTGTGAGGCGCAGGGTCCACGGCCAGCCAGCCAACTCCGATGGCACGGGGTGGCGGTGCCGTTTTGGCCGCGTCCACGGCGCCATAGGCTGTGGCGATAATGGTTACGCCAGCGGTCCAGGCGGCATCCACCGGGATGTCGAGGAAGGCCCCTTTGGCGTCGATTCGCTGGGTGAAGGTCTTGCGGACGGTGCGATCGGCAACGGCGATCAGAACTTGGCTGTCATAGGGCGGGCGGATATAGACCCGCGCCACGTCGCCGCCGTGATAGCGCGGCAGCATCACCGAGACTTCGACCTTGTCCGGGCGATCGCCGGCGGCTGGCGTCACCCACCATCCGGCAGAAAAGCGCACGCTGGAGGCGACCCCGCTTTTGGGGTCGAACACTTCCAGCCGGTAGCGCCCGGTGGTCACCGGCTCCTCGATGACCGATGGCGCCGACGCCGCCACCGCCAGCGACCCGCCGGTCACCCGGTGGTCGCGGACCACAGTTTCATAATCCCAGTGGCCGTTGGCTTCGAACCAGCGGTAATCGTAATCTTCTTCGTAAAGCTCGTAAGACAAGCCCGGCATGTCGATGGGAGTGCCATCGGCTCCCACCGCGATCACGTCGACACCGGCGGTGGCGCCTTCCGGGACCGCGTCATTCTCAAAGCGTGGCTTCAGGCCGATGGCGAAGGGCTGGTGCTGAACCGGAAGCACCAATTCCCGTGTCACTGGGCGGCCCCCGATGTCAAAGATGGTCCCACGGATCACCGCTTCCAGGGGGTGGCTGGAGTCGGGAGGTGCGGTGGCTGGTACGTCCACCACGGCCTTGCCGGCTCGGTTGGTGGTGAAGCCGGGAAGTTCGGTTCGCACCGGAACAAATGTTTCCTGGGCAAGACCGAAGCGGAACCCGTCGTGCCCCGGAAACGGGGCTTCAGCCGGGCGCAAGAGCAACGACAATTCTCCGGGGAGTCCAGAGGCCGCTGTACCGAACAGATAGTGACCATCAATGGTGATGGTGGTGGGAGGAGCCGCAGGAGGGGCTGGCGGGGTGGTTGCCGGTCCCGCTCCCGCTGTGGTTGTCGTCGCTGTGGCCGGAGTCGGAGTCGCGGCTGGGGCCGCAGCGGTTCCCAGGGTTGGGCGATTGGCGGTCAGGGTCAGGTCAATGCGTGGGCGCAGGAAATTATGGACCGTGAATTCGGCTCGCCCGATGGCCGGCGCGTCGGCATCCAGGTGCGCCGTGAGACTCCAGACTCCATGTATGGCGGTGTCGGGCAGGGTGAAGGTGGCGGCTCCGGCTCCGGCTCCGGCATCATCCACAATCCGCCGTTCGGCTTCAAAGCCGTCAGGGCGCCACAGTTTCAGAATCAAGGTTCGTCCCGGAACCGCGACCACATCCGCTGTTCGCAATAGCGCCGTCACCGCAACCATCTCGCCCGGTCGGTAAAGGGTGCGTTCGGTGTACAGGTAAGCATCCAGCGGTCCCGGTGTGGCGCGTCCGCCGGCTCCGCGATCGGTCAGGTCGAAGCCTGGTGCGGCCAAGTCCAGGAAGCTGAAATCGCCGCTGGCTCCGTAGGCGAACAGGGCTTGTGCCGTGTCATCACCGCTTTTCCGCGCGATATCGGCTTCAAAACGGGCGATACCGTCATTCCCAGTCACCCGACCAGCGAGAACCTTGCCGTTGCGGGCCAGCAAATGCAGTTCTACGCCAGCAACCGGCTGGGCGCTGGTCAGGGAGCGCGCAAACACCATCAAACCATCGTCACCGACAAAGCTGGTCAGCCCCAAGTCGGAAACCACAAACCATTGGCTGGCCTTGTTGGCCCGAGAGGTGGATGGTAGCGCGATGGCCGCTTTGGCGGTGCTGTTGGTCTTGGTCTTGGTTTCGGCCCCAGCCCCAGCTCCAGCCTCGGTTCCGGCTTTCGCGTCTGCGCCGTTTTTGGCGTCGCTGTCGCCTTGAGCGGCGGGGAGGGTGGCAACCGTGGCGGTGGTCGCGTCAGCGGCGGGTGGGGCGGCATCGGGTTCGGCGATGGCCAGATAAACGCCGGGTTCCAGCCCGCCCAGCACGGCTTCGATGGGGAACGGCGTGATCACGGGGGTATTGCGGGGGCCGGTGATCGAGAGTTGGCCTTGCCACACCGACGTGCCCGCTTTTTCAACGGTCTCGCCGATGTCCCAATCGCTTAGGGTTTGACTGATCTTGCCGGCATAGATTTTTTCGACAAGGTTGCGATCGGTGATGCGGAGAACCCGCAGATGGGCGTGCTCGACATTGATCGTGCGGAGAGGCAGGCCGTCGGGGCCGATTCGCGGCAAGATATAGCCGGCTCCCCGGAAGGCGAGGCTGGGCGCACGATTGGGCACCGTGATGTCGTGAAGTTCGGCGGTCTCAAGCTGCTTGCCGCCGGCTCCAGGCAGTCCCGCGCGGAGGGTGATTTGATAGGCGGCGCCGTGCGCCAAGCCTTCGACACAAAGGGTTGAGTCCCGAGCCACCACCGAGAAATCCGGAGGTGCGGGCGTCGGGGTGATTTGGACGAAATGGGCGTATCCGGCGCCCTGAGCCTTATCCAGCCGGTCGCCGAAGGTGAAGCAGGCTTCGGGATGGTCGCGTTCCGCCGCGACTTCGACAGCCGTGACTCGGAATCCGGGCGGGGCTTCGGGGGGCGGGGGTTCCGTCGTGGCTTCCGGCGGTGGTGCGGTGGCTTCGGTACCAGCCGGTGCCGCCACAGAGGCCGGGATGTCAGGCGGTGCGGCGGGAGGTGGCGCCTCAGCCGCCGGGACATCCGACGGAGGGCCGGCAGCGGGTAGGGCCGAACCGGCCGGCGCCCCCTCGGCCCACGCGGGCGGTGACGGGAAGCAAAGGGTGGCTACGGCAACCGAGACGGCGGCGGCAAGACCAAGTAGACGCGACATGTGGATGGAACGCTCCTCGAACCGGTGCCACCGTGCTGCCGCATTGGAACGGCGACCGGCTGGCACCCCATGAACACCGGCGCAGGAGCGATTATGCCGTGCCGGTGACGTAATCGCCACGGTCTTGGTAGCGCCGATGGAAATCATCCGCTGCTTTAGGCTGGCGAGCCACGACAATGATACCATCGAGCCTTGATGGTGACTCATCAAGGCTGCCCTCAGACGCCGGGCGGGCGCATCCGCGCCCTTGGCTTCGCGTCCACGAGGACGCGGGGCCGCCGTCGCGGCCCGATACCGGCAGTGTGTCATCGTTATAGCTCGCCGGTATGACACATCACCGCTCCTCGGGCCGCGACTGCGGCCCTGCGTGTCCGGCGTTTGAGGGCAGCTTTATGTATCAACATCAAGTCTCGATGGCCCTCGGGTGGGCAAAATGGCGGGTCAGGCGGGCCACGGCTTCATCCAGCACCGCCTCGGTTTTGCAGAAGCAGAACCGGACGTGGCCGGATCGTGGCATGTCGGCATAAAAGGCGCTGATCGGGATGGCGGTCACGCCGGCTTCGAGAGTCAGATACCGACAGAAGGCAACGTCGTCCCCGGTAAAGCCGGTACTGCGATAGTCTGCGGTGATGAAATAGCTGCCGGCACTGGGCAAGGGAATCAGGCCAGCGGCAGTTAGGCCGGTCGCTAGCCGATCACGCTTGGCCTGCATGCCTTGGGCGAGGCCGGTATAGTAGGAGTCGTCCTTGGCCAGACCGAGGGCCACGGCACTTTGAAGATTGGGTGGCGTGGTGAAGGTCAGAAATTGGTGGGCTCGGGCCACCGGCTGAAGGAGGGCCGGGGTGCCGGTGACATAGCCGACCTTCCAGCCGGTCAGGGAAAAGGTTTTGCCCGCCGAGCCGATCTTCAGGCAGCGGTTACGCAGGCCAGGCAGGGTCATCAGCGGGATGTGGCGACGGTTATCGAACACCAGATGTTCGTAAACCTCGTCGCAGACCAGATAGGTATCATGGGCCAGGGTGAATTCGGCGATCAGCGCCAGTTCGTCGGCTGTGAAGACCTTGGCCACGGGATTGTGCGGATCGTTGACCAGCGCCAGCTTGGTTCGTGGCGAAAAGGCTGCGGTCAGGGCGGCGCGGTTAAAGCTCCAGTCCGGGGGGCGGAGCGTGACGAGGCGTGGAATGCCGCCGGCTAGGCGGACGATGGGCAAATAGCTATCATACAACGGTTCGAACAGCACCACCTCGTCGCCGGGGCGGATCAGGCCCAGCAGGCAGGCCGCAAGGGCTTCGGTAGCGCCCGACGTCACCATCACTTCGGTTTGCCAATCCACATCCAGACCGTAAAACCGTTGCCCATGCCGGGCCACCGCTTGGCGCAAGGCTGGTAGGCCCATCATCGATGGATATTGATTGGAGTCCTCTTGGAGGGCTCGCGCGGCTTCATCCAAGACATCGGGTGGTCCCCGATCATCGGGGAAGCCCTGGCCAAGATTGATGGCACCGACTTCGGCAGCCAAACGCGAAAAGACCTCGAACACGGTGGTCCCGTAGCTCGAGAGAACCTCGTTTCCTGGTTTCACGCTCTCAACTCGTCCTGTTGGCCGTCGTAAAGGTCGCGCCCCTTCCGATACCGACGATGTGTCAAGCAAGAGGCTCGCCGGTATCATACCCTCGAGCCTTGATGTTGACTCATCAAGGCTGCCCTCAGACGCCGGGCGGGCGCATCCGCGCCCTTGGCTTCGCGCGCATAGGCGCGCGGGGCCGCCGTCGCGGCCCGATACCGGCAGTGTGTCATCGTTATAGCTCGCCGGTATCATACCCTCGAGCCTTGATGCTGACTTATCAAGGCTGCCCTCAGACGCCGGGCGGGCGCATCCGCGCCCTTGGCTTCGCGCGCATAGGCGTGCGGGGCCGTCGTCGCGGCCCGATACCGGCAGTGTGTCATCATTATAGCTCGCCGGTATCACAGGGGAAAGCCTACCGCTGGCGGCGATGGCGCCAATTGTCGAAGGGGCGGAAGGTTTCAGGATAACGGCGCTTGAAACGCACGAACATACGGCGGGCGTCTCGAGAATTGCGCAATAAGATGATGGTGCCCACTAGGAATAAGGTGGTGCCCATAACCACCGGCGTCAGGGCAATCAGCAGGCCGGAAATGATCAGAGCCGCGCCAAGGCCCATCCAGACCAATTGACGGATGCGCAATGGCGGCAAAGTGGTGACGGATGCGAGCCATTTCATCGGGATATCCATGTGACCGTGGGGGATGATCGTGGAAAGGTAAGGTGCGGGGCCATGGGGCCGAGCGGCGAAGACGTGGGCGCCAGTTAATGCGGCGTATGACCGGGCGTCAATGGCCTCGCGGGCGCATCCGCGCCCTTGGCTTCGCGCGCATGGGCGCGCGGGGCCGTCGTCGCGGCCCGATACCGGCAGTGTGTCATCGTTATAGCTCGCCGGTATAACATGAAAGCTCGATACTCTGAGGTGGTCCGCTCATGCCTGAATTGCCCGAAGTCGAAACCGTATGCCGTGGCTTGGCGACTCGTTTGGTGGGCCGGCGATTGATACGGGTCGAACAACGGCGCCCTGGATTGCGCCAACCTTTCCCCGAAGACATGCCGGCTCGGCTGACCGGACGATGCGTGGTCGCGATTCGGCGGCGGGCCAAATATGTTTTGATGCATCTGGATGATGGTTGGGTGGTGATCCTCCATCTGGGGATGTCGGGGCGGATGGTGATCCAGGACGCCCCTGGAACACCGCCGGGTCGTCACGACCATGTGAGTTTGGAGACCGATGATGGTGCCATCGTGGTTTTCAATGATCCTCGCCGATTCGGATTGATGACCTTGGCCCTGGAGGCCGAGTTGGCAGCCCATCCGTTGCTGGCCGGGCTGGGGCCGGAGCCCTTGTCGCCGGCCTTTACGCCAAAGGTTTTGTCGGCGCGATTGGCAGGGCGCGGAACCCCGATCAAAACGGCTTTACTTGACCAGACGGTGGTGGCCGGATTGGGCAATATCTATGTATCCGAAGCCCTCTTTCACGCCGGGATCAGCCCTCTTCGTCCTGCGGCCATGGTGGTCGGGCCGGCGGCGGCCCGGCTGGTGCCGGCCATTCGCCGGGTTTTGACGGCGGCCATCGCCGCTGGTGGGTCATCCTTGCGCGATTACGTTCAAACTTCGGGAGAGTTGGGCTATTTCCAACATCAATTTGCGGTCTATGATCGTGCTGGCCAACCCTGTCCGGGCTGTGACTGTGACGTGGGCGAAACCGGCGGCATTCGACGTTTGATCCAAGCCAATCGTTCGACCTACTATTGTCCACGTCGCCAGGATTGACCAAGGCTGCCAGGATCGACCGGGATTGAGTCGCCAGCCGCTTTGTTGTAGAAGGATTGTCATGATCGCCAGATTTGTCCTTCTTGCCCTTCGTCCCGTCCTGGTCCTGGCCATGGTGCTGGGGGGAGGGGCGTTGGGGGGAGCCCTGGCTGCCGAGCCGTTCGTCGAAGGGTTTGCCGAGTTGCCCTTGATGCCCGGACTGACGGCGGTCAAGGAAGAAAGCCTGACCTTTGACAAACCCGCCGGTCGGATCGTCGAAGCTGTGGCGCGCGGGGCGGTTTCTGCCGAGGCGGTGCGCGCATTCTACCGCGAAACCGTGCCGCAGTTGGGGTGGCACCAGGGGGCGGGCGACGATCGCTATCTGCGCGACGGCGAGGCGCTGCATCTGGAGATTCATTCGACCCATTCCGATGGCGCCGGTCGGCCCCAGGTGCTGGTGCGCTTTTCGTTGAGTCCCGAGTGATGGGGCCGTGGACGCTCTGGTTCCGGCGGGGTCTCGGGAGCCGTGGTTTCAGTTTTCAAAGCGGCGTGGTGATTTTAGCCTTGATTGGGGTACTGATTGGGCCCTCTTCGGCGCGGGCGCAGCTTTTTGACCCTTATATCATCGGTATGATGGCGGGGCCGGTGAGTGATGGGCCGTCGGTGTTGGTGCTGAAAAAGCGCCAGGATAAGTTCATGAGCCTGGATACTCTGGTGATCGCCTGCGTGGCCGGGGCCGCGTCCAGTGTGGTCGCTCATGCCCTGCCGGCGATTGCGGCAGCGGCCTCGGGGGTTGGTCTGTCGATGGGTGTGGCTTCGCTGGTGAACTCGTCGGTTTTTGGCTGTTTGGTCGGGGCTGGCGGTGGGGCGGCAGCGATTGGAACACAGGCGACTCTGAACGGTGCCCGGCGGTTGGCGGGGCCCTGAGGGGGAGCGTAATGAGACTAGCCCCCCCCCTTGATTCAAGGCTCGATGGGTCAGGACGGGTTCAAAGGGCCGATGGGCTTTTTGTGGGTGTGGGAGGGGGCCATGAAAGTGGTTCTCTGGGGTCCAAGCGGCGCAGAAATTCACGCAGGATGATGCGATACAGCTCATCTTTTAACCGCAAATCCTCGCTACCAATGTCGATATTGGGGTTGTCATTGATCTCGATTACAAATATCCCGCGATCATTCTGTTTAAGGTCGACGCCATAGAGGCCATTACCAATTAGCCCTGCCGCTTTGACTGCAATCTCGACCACTTCGGGTGGGGCCTCTTCGACCAGCAAGGTCTTCCCGGCGCCTTGTTGAAAGCGCCCGTCACTGCCATGTTTCACGATTTGCCAGTGCTTTTTAGCCATCAGATATTGGCAGACAAAAATCGGCTGGCGATTCAATACGCCGACCCGCCAGTCAAAAGCGGTGTACATGAATTCTTGGGCTAAAATTACGTCGGATTCTTCGAATAGGGTTGCGGCAGTGGCTTCCAGTTCACTGCGGTTCTGGACTTTGAATATTCCTCTGGAAAAGGATCCGTCAGGCACCTTAAGGACAATTGGAAACGATATGTCTTGATCAACGATGGATAGTTTGCTACGATCAAATATAACTGTTTTTGGAACAGGAATTTTATGAGCTTTTAATAATTCTGCAAGATAAACTTTGTTTGTACATTTTAAGATGGAATTGGGATCATCGATTACGGGCATTCCTTCGTTTTCGGCCTTTTTAGCAAAGCGATAGGTGTGATGATCTAAATTGGTGGTTTCGCGAATAAAAAGAGCATCAAATTCGGCTAGTCGCAGATAATCTTTCTTCTCGATGACTTCGACATCAAAGCCCATGGTTTCGCCGATTTTAATAAATTTCTGAATCGTCTTGGGTGATGAGGGGGGCAGGGCTTCTTTGGGGTTATGAAGGATTGCTAACGAATAGCGAAGTGCACTTTTTACGGCAGGTTCGCGCCAACTGCTGCGGGTGTAGGCATCAAGAGCGGCTTCGAATCGGGCTTCATCATCGGGCTTCAGGTCATCTAGGGCCATGGCTTCGATCCCGCTGATACTCCAGTCTTCTTTCAGTCGAAGGTGGACGTTGAGCATCGGGCAGCGGAAGCGGTCGAAGAGGCGGCGGGCGAAGTCCGGGAAGCGGCGGTCGTCGGTGTGGCCGAAAAAGACCTTGAGGCTGAACGAGGCTTCAGGGGGTTGACTCAATCGACGCATTCGGCGCCGTAAACTTTCTTCCAGCTCGGGCAAGGCGAAGCGGTAAAGACTTTTTTGGCTCAGGTCTAAAATAGTTTTAACCGTCGGAATCACCTTTTGGCCGCGTGCTTCCGCCAACAAAGAACAGTAATAGCCAAATCCAAGATAATCATAATTGCGGCTTAGATTGATGACCCGAACCGCTCGTCCTTTTACAAGTTCAGGCTTTGTGATATATTCTTTAGTGGTGATAATTTGCAGGCTGCCGAGAGTTGCTTTAAAATCGGTTCGTCGATCAACGACAATCAGATGGGTGGACATTCAGGTCACCGATCGGGCACGAAGAATTAAGGAGGCTCTTAATTGAGCTTTACCGTAGCGGGCCATGTGTTCGAAGTCCTTTTTTGCGATCGGCATGTGAATGCGGTCAAAATCGGACTGGTGATGGGAGCCGCTGACCAGCGGGTCATGCGTGTAGATGAAGGTGTCGTCGGCGTCCGTGACAACAATCCAATGAGGGAATTTTTCTCGATAAATCCGGTAAGAGCTGATGAGGACGATCGGAATGGCGCCATCATCAATCGCGCTCGCTAAATCGGTTGGCGTTAAGGGATGAGGGATCAGGTTAATATCGGTTCCAGCAATGATGGCGGTGAAGTCTTCATGAACCAGCCGAATAACCTCCTTCTTTTCATCGCTGCGGACGCTGTCCAGGAATGGCGGGCCGTCATCGCTTAAAAACAGGTCCACTGCGAACCCCCGTCGCCAAGCCGCCAGCGCCAACCCATGGGGGCCGCAGCCGCCGTGACCCGAGGTCATGAAAATGGTGGTGGATTCGCGCCATAGCCGGAGTTCAAGTTGCCGACTCAGCTCGACCGTCGGATCCAATGCCTTCATGGCCATCATCAAGGCTGCTGGGCCGCAGGTGAAATCAAGGGTTTGGCGATAATAAGGCACAGCTCGCCCGCCCGCCGTGCCTTCGCTGCCGACGCCGGGGGCTAGCGGTTTTTCCAGGCGTGATGCCGCCATATGGTCTTCATAATAGTCGGTATAGACGCCAAATTCGCGGTAACCGTGCCGTTGGTATAGGGCCAAGGCGCCATCATTATCCCGCCGGACTTCCAATCGCAGAGAGCCGCAGCCTTCGGCCCGCGCGGTGGCCTCGATGGCGGTCAGCAAGCGCCGCCCCGCTCCTAGGCCCCGACAGGCTGGGTCGATGGCGAAGGAATAGAGTCGTGCTAGCGAGGTTCCGGTGTGAAACAGCACCAACCCATAGCCGACCACCCGTTCATCCGCGACAGCCACCAAGCATCGGGCATGTCCTCGGGTCAGGAGATGCTGAAAGCGGCGTCGAGTGAGGCGGTCGGTGGCGAAGCTATCGGATTCTATCCGCAACAGTTGCGGAATATCACTGGTGAAGGCCGGGCGGATGACCAGGGCGGCGGCATCTGGCCGGGATGGGGCGGTGAGGTCAGGCATGATCCCTCCGAGCGAGGTCGCAGTTTAGCGGCTTTGAGGGAGGAAGGACAGAGGCTCACGCCGAGGCCATTATATCCTCGAGCCGTAATGTTGACCCATCGAGGCGCCCCAGACGCCGGGCAAGCACGTCCGTGCCCAGAGGACCGGCGACGTGTCATGACCAATGGGCCGCATCAATGGGCCGCCGGTATTATACCGGCGAGCCTTGATACTGAGACATCGCCATCAAGGCCCGATGGTATTATTCCTGATTCTGTTCCGATTCCAATTCCTGAATCGTCAGCGCAATCACGTCTTCCATGGCTGAAGATAACGCAAGACAGGCCTCAGGCTCTTTGAGGCCTTGGAATTTTTTCGCGACGCTGACAACCCGGATCGCCCCGATATTGCTGAACATCCCGCTGATCGTGTGGGCAATTCTTGGGATGGAGGCAAGGTCGTTGTCGGCAATCGCAGTGTTCAATTTAGCCATCTCTTCTTTGGCGCATTGAACAAAGTCCGAGATCAGCGAGATAAAACTGGGGCCGTTCATCAAGGACTTTATTTGTAAGAACTGGCTTCGGTCCAGTAACGGCAGTCCATCATCGCTTGAGCTGGTTGGCGGATCAAAGACGGTGATGGGCGTGGGGAGGGCCGTTCCGGGCGCCGATTGATGGCGGGCCAGGACCGCATCCACTTCGTCCCATGCAATCGGTTTGGTCAGGAAATCGGTTAACCCGGTTTCCATGTAGGCGCTGCGATGTTCGCTCACAGCGTCGGCGGTCAGAGCAACGATCGGAACCTCTGAAAAAGGAGGCGCCAGAGACCGAATCAGCCGGGTTGCCTCGGTCCCGTCCATGATCGGCATCTGCATATCCATCAAAATCAGGTCGAATCGCCGTCCTGCCGCCGCTTCATAGGCCTGTAGACCGTTTTCAGCCACTGTGACCCGATGCTGGCGCTGTTCCAGGCCGATTTTGACGATCATCCGATTGATCGGGTTGTCTTCGGCAAGCAAGATACTCATGGGCTTGACGGCGAAAATCTGTTGGGGTTCGGGCGTCAGGTCGTCGAGGCTGCCATGCTCGAGGAGGCAGGTGAACCAGAATGTCGAGCCCCGTCCGAGTTGGCTGGTCACGCCAATATCGCCCGCCATCATATCGACCAAGCGCTTGCTAATGGCAAGGCCAAGTCCTGTTCCACCAAATTTGCGCGTTGTTCCTGTATCAACTTGAGAAAAGGGCAGAAAAAGACATGAGATGGCTTCTTCCGAGATGCCGATCCCGGTATCTTCGACCTCGAAACGCAGGCAGATGTGTTCGCCCCTCTCTTCTCGGCGCAGGCGGACGGTGATTCGGCCCCCCTTGGTGAATTTAACGGCGTTGCTGATCAGGTTGCCTAAAACCTGTTTGATCCGGGTTGGGTCTCCTTTGACCACCAGCCGTTCAAGATGGCCGCCATCAATGATGATCGTTGATGAACTCTCTTCAGCTTTGGCTGCAAATAACCGGCTAGTTTCATTGATTAAAGTAATCGCGTCGAACGAAATGCTTTCAAGGGCTAAACGATCTGCATCTATTTTTGAATAATCAAGGATATCATTCAGAACTGTTAGCAGCATTTTTGCTGAAGATCGCATAGTATTTAAATAGGATTGCTGATTTTCATTAAGCCTTGTTTCTGATAATAGGTCCGCCATGCCGATGATGCCGGTCATCGGGGTGCGAATTTCGTGGCTCATCATAGCCAGAAAGGCTGACTTGGTTCGGCTGGCCTCTTCGGCAGCTTCTTTCGCCCGCTGAAGCATATTCGCCTGATTGTCAAGAAAGGCGAGAGCGCCGTTGATGCGGGCTTCTAGTTGCAGCTTTTCGGTAATATCGAGCGCCAGAGCAATGCGAAGTGCAGGCTCGTCAGCCGATAATGGGCGGAACCAAAGATGAACATCAATGACGGTGCCATCTTTTTTAACGTGCTGTAATGTCTCCTCTTTCGCCTGCAAGGCGCGACTTGCAAAGGCTTGCTCTAGTCCAGTGGTCTCATCGCTATATCGAATATCGCTAATGGTTTTAGTCAGGAAGTCTTCCCTATCATATCCATAGTGCAGGATCGCAGCGTCATTAACGGATAAAATATGCAGGTTATCCCGATCAAAGATCCACATCGGCAGCGGACAACTGACGAATATATTACGATAGCGGGCTTCACTGTCGCGCAAAGCCAAGGTGCGTTCATGAACCAGGCGCCGTAGTGATTGTTCTCGTCCAGTAACCGTAAGAACAAAGGCGCCAATGATGCCAGTGAATAAAAATCCTGTCAGAAGAACTTGCCATGCTGTGGAAGAAAAGTGCCGAGCGAGGTAAATCTGAGTTGGTGTAACATGTAATATCCATTGTCTTCCACCGATGGAAATAGGAATCTCCGCGCTGATCGTGGCTACCGACGAAAACAATCCGTGACCGCTGAAGGTGAGAGGCGTTGGGGCGCCCTCGGTATTGCTATGCAGGAGAACCGGGGTGGACGGATCGGTTTCATCCCGTAGCCAATAATGAACCTCACTGAGATCTGTATCGGCGAAGGCTGTCTGAACCAATTCATTCAGTCTAACCACAGTGAGAGTAAATCCTTCCAATAAATCTCGCCGTGCAGCCAAAGTATCGGGAATTTCACCATGATGATAGACCGGCAGGATGATCAGGACCGCAGGTTGGTTATCTTGTACCAATTGAATGCGCCCAGTGGCGGCAATTGAACCGTGGTCATTGGCTTGCTCTAAACTTAATGCCCGCGTTGGGATGGACATCAGATCAAGTCCCAATGCGTGCCGATTCTCCTGAAGAGGCTCGATGAAGGTCACCGGGAAGGAATCGCGATCGGAATGGTTTTGAGGGTGGGTTTCTGGGTTGGCTGTTCGGATCGAAAAAAGAGTTTGAGTTTCCTTGCTGGCCCAAGCTTCAAAAAGAGATCGATCCGTGGTGGAAACGCGAGGAATCCATTCCAGAACAGCAATACTTCCCAGGCGGGCCCGGATATGCGAGGCAAAATGGCTGAATTCCGAAAAGTGAATCTGGGTACGACTCGAAAAAAACGCATTTAAGGCGCTGACAGCATCAATATGGAGGGATATGGCTCGATTCAAATTGGCCCCCAGCACTTCACTTTTCGTCGAGAAGTCGGAGGCCAGTTTTTTCCGTTCGGTGGATAAGATATGGGAAACGGCAACGGTGGTAAGGGCAAAGCAAATCAGAAAGGATATAATAATTGTTGCCGTCCGCTGCCATGATATTGTCGCAATTTCGGTTAGAACTAGGCAGAGCGGCGTAAAAATAACGACGCCGATGGTATCGCCAATCCACCATGTAATCCAATTATAAGGCATGTTTTCGGCTGGAATACGGCCCATAATGTTCAGGGTACCGACGCTGAGAGTGGCGTTGATGAGGCATGCAAGCATTCCACCAAAGACGAGGAGACGGCCAATTTGCGCCGGTTCCTCTAGGGATCGTGACACGCCACCAAAATGGTGTAACAAATATCCTCCAGACAAGGCCTGAGAGACGGCACCAAAAGCAATGATTGCTGGAAGAAGTAAAGAGTTCAATAGATGATCAAAAGATGTCGCGTCGAATGCAGGCCAGATATTGATCAAAAATGATCCAAGCGCAATGCCTGGCCATACACGGTGGCCCCAAAGGATCACCGCCGCTAATGCAATTCCAGACGGTGGCCAGATCGCGGTTGCGTAGCCGGGAGGGATGGCAAGCTGTAAGCCAAGCTCACCAGCTCCAAAATAGGCTATAGATACCAGAATTGCGTAAGGCAGGAGGGTAAATTTTACGCCAAAGATATTTATATTGGCATTGAAGGGTAGCATTATGATACCTATACCAGAGTCTATTCGGCTTAGATGTCGCTAAATCGTGATATCTCTTGCTCGGCGTGCTCTGCCACGCATGGCGTGTCCGCCGCCGTCGATTCACCGGCGTTGCGCAGAGGCGAGGCCCCGGACAACGTTAGGATCATCTCTCAATGACGCAAGGGTTGCTAGTGGGATGTCGCGAAGGCGAGGCGAATTCATGGAGAGTTCGCGATTGTCCGGGAAGCGGTGTTTGGGTCTGGGAGCGGGAAGGGGGGACCGTATGGAAAGCGTCGCAATTCCTCCGGCTTTCTGGCATGAACGAGGTCCGCCGGGCGAGAGTTTGCGGGGCGTGGGTGTGATTTCGGTGGTGTGGTCTTGGTTTGGGAATGGTGGGGCCGGTGATGAGCGCAGGGCTGAAGGTGCGGGAGTTCGAACCTCGCGGGCTGGACGTGGACAGTCTGAGGCGATCGTTTTATGAACGGCTGGTCTATGCCATGGGCAAAGACAAGCTGAATGCCACCCGTCGCGACTGGTTCAATGCGGTGGTGTTGTCGCTGCGGGATCGCATGGTCGATCGTTGGATGGAAACCTCGCGCGCCCAGTACCAACACGACGTCAAGCGGGTTTATTATCTATCCCTGGAATTCCTGATCGGGCGTTTACTGACCAGCAGCATGGCCAATCTTGGTGTGCTTGACGAATGCCGCCAAGCTTTGAGCGAAATTGGTCTTGACCTTGACGAGGTGCTGGCGTCTGAACCCGATGCCGCATTGGGCAATGGGGGGTTGGGGCGCTTGGCCGCCTGTTTCCTGGACAGCATGGCGACCTTAGGCTTGCCAGCCTTTGGTTACGGAATTCGCTATGAGTTCGGCCTGTTCGAGCAGCATTTCGAGCGCGGCTGGCAGGTGGAGTATCCCGAGCAGTGGTTGCAGTTTGGCAATCCTTGGGAATTTCCACGCGCCGAGGCGCTTTATCCGGTACAGTTCTATGGTCGAGTCGAAGAGGTGCGCGATGGGCCGCGCGGCGTGGCCCGGCGGTGGGTTGATGCCGATCGGGTTCTCGCCGAGGCCTTTGATACCCCGGTGGTTGGCTATGGTGGGCAGACCATCAACACGCTGCGGCTGTGGCAAGCGCGGGCGACCAGTGCCCTCAATCTGGGTCTGTTTGCGGTTGGCGACTATCTGCGGGCCGTCGAGCACAAGGTTCTGACAGAGAATCTCAGCCGGGTGCTCTATCCCAATGACACCACCGAGACCGGGCGTGAACTCCGCCTGAAACAGGAATATTTCTTCACCAGTGCCTCGTTGCAGGACATTTTGCGCCGTTTCCTGAAGCGCCACAGCGATTTGAGGCTGTTGCCGGAGCGGGCCGCCGTGCAGCTCAACGACACGCATCCAGCCATCGGCATCGCCGAATTGATGCGCCTGCTGGTCGATCATCACGCCGTGTCGTGGGAAGCCGCGTGGGAGATCACCACCAAGACCTTCTCCTACACCAACCACACCCTGCTCCCCGAAGCCTTGGAAACGTGGCCGGTGCGGATGATGGAGCGGGTATTACCGCGCCATATGCAGATCATTTACGACATCAACAGTCAATTCCTGCACAACGCCCGCGCACGGGCCGACGGGGATATGGCTCGGGTCGCGCGGTTGTCGTTGATCGACGAGCATGGTGACCGGCGGGTACGGATGGGCAATCTGGCGTTCATCGGCAGTCATAAGGTCAATGGCGTTTCGGCTCTGCACACCGAAATGATGACTAAGACCGTGTTTGCCGACCTGCACGCCGAATTTCCCGAGCGGATCAACAACAAGACCAATGGCATCACGCCTCGGCGCTGGTTGCTGGAAGCCAATCCGGCTTTGGCCCGTCTGGTCACGGCCCGGATCGGCAAGACCTGGGTCAATCATCTGGATGAGTTGTCGGCCCTCAAGCCGTTGGCCGAGGATGTGGAGTTTCAGCTCGCCTTCCGCCGGGCCAAGAGAGAGAACAAGGCGCGGTTGGCGGCGTACATCGCTCGGCAGGTCGGAATCGATGTCTCGATCGATAGTTTGTTTGATGTTCAGGTCAAGCGCATCCATGAATACAAACGCCAACTGATGAATCTTTTACAGACCGTTGCGCTTTATAATGACATTCGCGATCATCCGGATCGGGAGTGGGTGCCTGTCACCAAAATTTTCGCGGGTAAGGCGGCGCCGTCCTATCAGATGGCTAAACTGATCATTAAGTTGATCAATGATGTGGCCGAGGTGATCAATCAGGATCCAGTGGTTCGGAATCTATTGAAAGTTGTCTTTTTGCCGAACTACAGCGTGACGTCTGCCGAGCTGATCATTCCCGCCGCCGATTTATCCCAGCAAATTTCCACCGCTGGCATGGAAGCGTCAGGAACCGGCAACATGAAGTTGGCGTTGAACGGTGCGCTGACCATCGGTACGCTGGACGGGGCTAATGTGGAAATCCGCGAAGCGGTGACGCCCGACAATATTTTCATCTTTGGCCTGACGGCGGATCAGGTTTCGGCTTTGCATCGCAGCCGGAACTACGATCCACGCCAACGCATTGCCGAAAGCCCACGGTTGGCTCAGGCCTTGCGGATGATTGGCGAGGGAGCCTTCTCGCCTGACCAGCGCGATCGTTTTCTGCCAATCCTGCGGTCTTTGACCGATGGTGGCGATCACTTCATGGTCACAGCCGATTTCGAGGACTATGTCCGGGTTTATGGTCAGGCCTTGGGGCTTTACCGCAATCCCAGCGCTTGGGCCGAGAAGGCGATCGTCAATACGGCCAGCATGGGGTGGTTTTCCAGCGACCGGACCGTCGCCGAGTATGCCGAAGACATTTGGGGCGTTAAGGCTTTGTTGCCCCGGTCGGACGGTGGTTCTGACAATACCTGATGAGGGGCTTTTGGGACGGCCCTTCCCGGTCGGTGCCGTTCGACCTATCTTGCTGTCATACCATCGAGCTTTATGGTGTTGACACATTAAAGCTGCCCTCGGACGTCGGGCCGCCGTCGCGGCCCGATACCGGCGCTGTGTGAGAGATAGCAGTAGCGGGTGGAGTGGACTCATGACAGGGCACGCAGGCATCCCAAGAGCGGAGATCCCCGTAGTCGACCTGGGGACAGGCGGTTTTAGCCATTTGGTGGGGGATTTTCGTGACCGTCTGGACCTGATTCTCCAGGCGGCCCGCCGTCAGTACACCAGTCCGGTTCTATGGTTGGGTGATCGCCTGTCCCAAGAGTGGGCGGCGCGGGCCGATCTGCCGTATCTTGATGAATATGCTGCCGTAGCGGCGGCCATTGGTCAGCCTGGCGCGTGGCTGTTAAATTTTAGCTACGAGTGGGGTTGTACCGCCGCCATTGTCCCCGATGCCCCTTCGGGAGGAGGGCGGTTGCTGCGGACCATGGATTGGCAGATGCCGACTCTGGGGCGAACGCTGATGGCGATTCGCCGTCAGGGAACCGCAGGCCCTTGGATCTCGTTGGGCTGGCCGGGGTTTGTCGGGACCGTGCAGGCCGTGGCTCGAGGGCGATTCGCCGCCGCGATCAATCAGGCTCCGGACCCGGAGAGTGGGTTTGGTCGATGGGGGGACTGGGTGGCTGGCAAGGTGGCAATCTGGCGCAATGATCTGATCCCACCCGCCCTGCTGCTCCGATCTGTCTTCGACGAGTGTCGTACTTTTGCTCAGGCGCGGACCCGGCTGGTCGAGACTCCGATTTGCATCGGGGCCTTTTTCACCCTAGTTGGAGCGACGGCTGGCGAGTCGGTGGTCATCGAACGGACCCGTCGAGGAGCCGTGGTGCATGATGGGCTGGGAGCGATCGCCAATCATTGGCTGAGTCCCGGCATATCCGGCCAGTCTCGAAGCTGTTGCACTGTCGAGCGTTTGGCGGCGATTCGCCACCATCAGACCGTTCGGACGCCAGAGGCACCGCTTTTCTCCTGGCTGGTCCCCCCGATTCTTAACAATACCACTCGGGTTGCGTTAGAAGCGGTGCCTGCGACCGGCGCCTTATGGGTTCGGGGCTATGAACCCGAGGGCCAAGTCACCCAAACAGCCGCCTTGACCGCCTGATCACGGGAAAAAAGCCGGAAGATCGCACAAGACCCTTGACGGCGGAGGGGGGGCTTTATAAAGTCCGCGAACCTTCGAAAAGGGGGCTGGTGGTAGGCGTTGCGGCCTAGACGCAGTTCCGGTGAGAAGTCGCAAGAGCCGCAGCAAATCCGCCGCCGTAGAGGCGTAGGGCGTGGTTCAGCATCTCTAGGCCAACCTGACCGGGGCGGTAATGTCGCTTCGGCCATAGGTCTTTTGTCTGTAGCGACACTCCTCGGGCAGCGACAGATGCGCGGCGTCATCGTCAGAACCGGATTCGGTCGCTGTGAGGACGAAGAGTTTTCGATGCCCACGATCAATCAATTGATCCGTAAGCCGCGTGAGCCGTTAGCTGCGCGCAATAAGGTTCCGGCGCTGGAGCAGTGCCCGCAAAAGCGTGGCGTTTGCACCCGCGTCTACACGACGACGCCAAAGAAGCCCAATTCGGCATTGCGTAAAGTTGCGCGCGTCCGGCTGACCAACGGTTTCGAAGTCACCAGCTATATTCCGGGTGAAGGCCATAACCTTCAGGAACACTCGGTGGTGATGATTCGCGGCGGTCGCGTCAAGGACTTGCCTGGCGTTCGTTATCATATCATTCGCGGCTCTCTCGACACGCAGGGGGTCAAGGACCGTCGTCAGCGCCGGTCCAAATACGGCGCCAAGCGGCCGAAGTAAGGAGATACGCCGATGTCCCGTCGCCGTCGCGCCGAAAAACGCGAAGTCCTCCCCGATGCCAAGTATGGCGATCGGGTGTTGACCAAATTCATGAACTGCCTGATGCTTGACGGCAAGAAGTCTGTGGCCGAACAGATCGTCTATGGCGCGCTGGAGCGGGTCGAGGGTCGGGCCAAGGTTGATCCGGTCAAGATCTTTCACGACGCTCTGGGCAACGTGAAACCGCATCTGGAAGTTCGGTCCCGCCGGGTTGGTGGTGCGACCTATCAGGTTCCGGTTGACGTTCGTACTGATCGGGCGCAGGCGCTGGCCATTCGTTGGCTGATTAACAGCGCACGGGCTCGCAGCGAAAACACGATGACAGAGCGTTTGTCCGGCGAATTGCTGGATGCCGCCAATCAGCGTGGCGCCGCCGTCAAGAAGCGGGAAGATACGCACCGGATGGCCGAGGCTAACAAGGCCTTCTCCCATTATCGTTGGTAATCCCTCTCTGACGATTCAGAGAAACCTTGCGTGAGAATCGATCATGCCGCGCACTACGCCCCTCGAACGGTATCGTAACATCGGCATCATGGCCCACATTGATGCCGGGAAGACGACGACTACCGAGCGTATTCTCTACTACACTGGCAAGTCCTACAAGATTGGCGAGGTCCACGAGGGCACCGCTGTCATGGACTGGATGGAGCAGGAGCAGGAGCGCGGCATCACTATCACGTCGGCGGCGACCACCTGCTTTTGGAATAATCACCGAATCAACATCATCGACACCCCAGGCCACGTCGACTTCACCATTGAAGTTGAGCGGAGCTTGCGAGTGCTGGACGGTGCTGTAACCGTTTTCGATAGTGTTGCCGGTGTCGAGCCCCAGTCCGAGACCGTGTGGCGCCAAGCCGACAAGTATCGCGTGCCCCGGATGTGTTTCGTCAACAAGATGGACCGCATCGGCGCCAACTTCTATCGCTGTGTCGATATGATGGTGGACCGATTGGGCACTGTGCCGTTGGTTATTCAGTTGCCGATCGGCTCGGAGTCGGATTTTGTCGGCTTGATCGATCTGGTCAAGAATAAGGCGTTGATCTGGAAAGACGAAAGCCTCGGCGCCGAGTTCGTGGAAGCCGAGATTCCTGAGAATATGGCCGAGCAGGCGGCTGAGTATCGTCATAAGATGATCGAGACCGCTGTCGAACAGGACGATGCGGCTCTCGAGGCTTATCTTGGTGGCGAGGAGCCGTCGATCGAGACGTTGAAGGCATGCATCCGTAAGGGGACCATTGCTTTCAGCTTCGTTCCGGTGCTGTGCGGTTCAGCTTTCAAGAACAAGGGTGTTCAGCCGATGCTGGACGCCGTGGTTGACTTTCTGCCGGCCCCGACGGACATCCCGAACGTGGTTGGTATTAAGCCAGATACCGATGTTCAAGAAGAGCGTCATACCGACGACGGCGCGCCGTTTTCGGGTCTGGCGTTCAAGATCATGACCGACCCGTTCGTGGGATCCTTGACGTTCGTGCGCGTTTATTCGGGCACTTTGTCCACGGGCTCCTATGTGCTGAACTCGGTCAAGGGCGAGCGTGAGCGGGTTGGCCGGATGCTGTTGATGCATGCCAATTCCCGTGAAGAGATCAAAGAGTGCTACGCTGGCGATATTGTGGCGTTCACGGCTCTTAAGGGCACGACCACCGGCGATACGCTGTGCGACACCCTGAAGACGATTATTCTGGAGCGCATGGAATTCCCCGAGCCGGTGATCGAGGTTGCCGTCGAGCCCAAGTCCAAGGCTGACCAGGAGCGGATGTCCACGGCGCTTCAGCGTTTGGCCCAGGAAGACCCGTCGTTCCGAGTGACAGTCGATCATGAAAGTGGTCAGACCGTGATCAAGGGGATGGGTGAGTTGCACCTGGAAATCCTGGTCGATCGCATGAAGCGGGAGTTCAAGGTCGAAGCGAATGTTGGCGCCCCTCAGGTTGCCTATCGCGAGACCATTACCCGCAAGGCCGAAATCGATTACACCCACAAGAAGCAGACGGGTGGATCGGGTCAGTTCGCGCGGATCAAGCTGGTGTTCGAGCCCCAGCAGCCGGGCGAAGGATTTACGTTCGAGAACAAGATTGTTGGCGGCTCTGTGCCCAAGGAATATATTCCGGGCGTCAGCAAGGGGTTGGAGTCGTCCAAGGATACGGGTGTCATCGCCGGCTTCCCGGTGATCGACTTCAAGGTGTCGCTGATCGACGGTGCGTATCACGACGTAGACTCGTCGGTGTTGGCCTTTGAAATCGCCGCTCGGGCGGCGTTCAAGGAGGGCATCTCCAAGGCCGGCCCGGCGTTGCTTGAGCCGATCATGGCGGTCGAAGTGGTGACGCCGGAAGATTACATGGGCGATGTCATTGGCGACTTGAACAGTCGGCGTGGTCAGATCACCGGCATGGATCAACGGGGTAACGCTCGTGTGGTCGCGGCGATGGTGCCCCTGGCGAATATGTTCGGCTACGTCAATACGCTGCGCTCTATGAGTCAGGGGCGTGCTCAGTACACCATGCAGTTCCACCATTACGAACCGGTGCCACAAGCGATTGCCGACGAAGTCCGGGCCAAGCTGACCTGATGTCACGCTGGCCTGATAGCGAACCGCGGTAATCGAGACGAACGGAGACTTGGGATCATGGCAAAGGCAAAATTTGAGCGGAATAAGCCGCACTGTAACGTAGGGACCATCGGTCACGTTGACCATGGTAAGACGTCGTTGACGGCGGCCATCACCAAGGTGTTGGCGGAGACCGGCGGCGCGA
>Ga0302266_10001153_pt1 | contig 24790 bp, 22 predicted proteins | sample III_Bog_E1_2_FD_194559 | JGI IMG/M metagenome (GOLD analysis project Ga0302266, IMG submission 194559) | Peat permafrost microbial communities from Stordalen Mire near Abisko, Sweden - III_Bog_E1_2 | ecosystem: Environmental > Terrestrial > Soil > Wetlands > Peat | place: Sweden: Abisko... | reverse complement strand
CCTGATCGACCGTCTGCGGAGGAGGATCGCCGATGCCGGAGTCATCCGGTTGGTGCGAGCCTATCGGACCAGCGGCGTCTTGATGAACGGCATAGCAATGGGTCGCGACGAAGGGACGCCGCAAGGCTGTCCGTTGTCTCCACTGCTGGCCAACGTGATGCTGGATGAAGTGGACAAGGAACTGGAATGGAGGGGCCACTCGTTCGTGCGTTACGCCGACGATGCGAATGTGTATGTTCGCAGCCGCCGCGCAGGCGCGCGAGTGATGCAACTGTTGCGGGAACTCTATGGCCAATTACGGCTCACGGTCAACGAGACCAAGAGTACGATAGCCAGCGTGTTCCAGCGCAAATTCCTGGGCTACAGCTTCTGGGTGGCTCCTGGCGGCAAGATCAAACGCCGGGTGGCTACAAAGTCTATTGCAACGTTCAAGCAGCGCGTCCGGGAACTGACCCGCCGATCAGGCGGGTACAGCTTGGATGAGGTGGTTAAACGACTACGGGTCTATGTATTGGGATGGAAAGCTTATTTCATGCTGGCAGATACTCCGGGGGTCTGGAGCGATCTGGATCAATGGATACGCCACCGGATGCGGGCGATTCAACTCAAGCACTGGAAGCGCGCCCAAACCATCTACTCGGAACTGTTGGCCCGGAAAGCATCCCCCGATGTGGCGGCACAGGTGGCGGTGAATGCTCGTCGCTGGTGGCGCAACAGCGGAATGCTTTTGAACTCGGTGCTGACTCTTGCGTGGGCGGACAGGCTGGGCATACCCCGTCTCTGTTGACCTCAACTTCTTGAACCGCCGTATGCGGACCCGCTTGTCCGGTGGTGTGGCAGGGGAGGAGAGGAAACTCTCCCCGCTATGCCGATCAGGAACTTGGGCCTGATCGCGTGGGCGCTCAGACTTTAGCCACGGGGACGGCATCCGGCAGTTGCCCGGCGGCGATCTCGGCGACGCTGTAAGTGCAGGCCTGGTTGCGTCCGTTTGCCTTGGCGCGGTAGAGAGCGCAATCGGCCATCTCGACCAGCTCCGGGGCATGCTTTCCAAACCGGGGAATCAACGTGGCGCAGCCGGCGGAGACGGTGACGATGCCCGGCGCATTGCCGCTGTGGGGCAGGCGGCGGCTGCGCAGCGCCTCGCAGATTTCGTTGGCGATTGCGAGGGCGCCTTCACCGGCGGTGTTGGGCAGGACGACGACAAACTCCTCGCCGCCGTAGCGCGCCACCAGGTCGCCGGGGCGAGAGACCACGTCCATGCAGGCCTCGGCAATCTGCTTCAGGCAGTTGTCGCCGCGAGGATGGCCGTAGGTGTCGTTGTAGGCCTTGAATTTGTCGGCGTCGAGCATCAGCAGCGAGAGCGGCTGGTGGTCGCGCATGCTGCGCCGCCACTCAGTGGCCAGGTACTGATCGAAGTGGCGGCGGTTGGCCAGGCCGGTGAGCGCATCGGTTACCGCCAGCGCCTCGACGGCGTTATAGGCCTCCTGCAACTTGTGCTCGGCCTGCTTGCGCTCGCTCACATCGCGCACGATATTCAGTACTCCGGTGGGTAAGCCCGAATCCGGATCGCGCACCACGCGCAGGCTGGCCTCGACCCAGATGTAGTCGCCATTGCGGTTGCGCACGCGGCACTCAATCATCGCGCCTTCGCTGCCCGAGTTCAACTCGCGCACGATTGTCTGGGCGCGCTGCTGGTCGTCGGGATGAACCAGGGCGAGGCCTTCCTGGGTGAACAGTTCTTCGGGCTTCCATCCCAGGCTCTCGGCAGCTGAGGAGACGTAGCTGCGCTGTCCGCTCAGGTCGGCCAGGATGATGGCGTCGCGGGAGTTTTCGCTCACCAGGGTGTGCAGGGCGGCGATCTTCTCCAGCTTGCGCACCATTGCCTGCTCCCGCTCCAGCACCACGGAGATGCAATAAAGCAGAAAGACGCAGGAGGCGGTGAAGACCTGGAGTTGAATGGCCGGATCCAGATGAGAGAAGGTATGGGCTGGGGCAAAGGGACCATGGCCCTGCAAGGTGCACCAGCCGCCGGTGAAGGCGACCAGCAGCGTGGAGATCGCCGCCCACTCCATACCCATGCGGATCAGGACCAGGGCCAGCAGAGGAAAGATAAGGAAGATGCAGAGTGGGTTATCGATCTGGAAGGCGGCGATGGTTGCGGCGGCCAGCAGAATCAGCGTCACCCACTGCGTTCTCAAGTGATGAATCTTGCGGAAGTCGCCGCGCAGGATGGCCACGAAGACTGGCGTGGCAATGCCGATGCCCAGGCTGTCGGCGGCGACCCACTGCATGGAGGTGGTCTCGATATGCAGGTGCGGCCAGATCGAGCGCAGGATTGCGACCGCCGAGCCGGAGGCCAGCGGCGCGGCCACAACGCCGAAGCAGGCAAAGCGGATCAGGTAACCGAGCTCGGTGAAGTGCGGCACCGTAGTGGAACGCCGGCGCAGCAGCAGTGCGGCAAGGAATGCTTCCGACCCATTCAGAGCCGCTAGCAGCAGGCCCATCCCGAGCGTCTGGCCGGTCAACAATCCGGCGACGATCTGGGCCGCATATCCGACGGCCAGATAAGCAGGCCAACGGCGGCGCGAGGAGAGCAGCAGATAAGCCAGCAGCACGCCGTTCGCAACCCAGATTAGGTTGATCTCGGCGACGGCGCAGATCACTCCCGTGGACAGCGCGACAAAGAGAAAGCAACTGGTCAGACGCACGCTGTACGCGTGTCTGCGCAACCACGGCTGGTGGCTACGGCTGGCGATGGAGGCAGCTGTCCGGCGCATCTTCTCCCTCTCAAGCCGTTTATCGGATGAATTAACGGGAGCAATAGCGGAGTGGCGAGGAAATCGAGGCGGTAAATACGACCTATTTGCAGATTAGAAAGGGTTTATCACTCTTGCGGTGTCAGGTGGGCATGAAACTCCACACGGCTGTCCGGCAATAGAACAATCTCGATGCTGCCCTCTTGATGCTCGCTGAGCGCGGGGCCTTCGGCCTGGACCTGGTGCCCGCCCGCAGTATTGAATTTCACCTTCAGCCGACCGCTGCCGCGCACCTGAAAGCGATAAGGCAGTGTGGTGTCGGCTGCCAGAGAGTTGGCGCCGAAGCTGGCGCTGGGATACTCCACCTCCAGCAGTTCGACCGGCGCGCCGCTGTAGTTCACCACCGTGGCATCGATGTGATACGAGTGGCAGGCGGCGAGAGCCATCAGCGCGGCGGAGAGGAGCACTACGGGAATCTTCACTTCTCGCTCCCGCCGTCGCCTGTCTCCGGAGCCTGCGCGGCCAGCTTCTTTTCCACCCGATCCAGCCGCTTGGCCAGCTCCGGCAGCCGCTGGAAGAGGCTCACCGCCCTGAGCCAGACGCGGTTGTCAAAGCCCGGCGAGCCGGAGATGATCTTTCCCGGCGGCACATCGTGCGAGACCGCCGATTGCGCGGTCAGGATCACGCCGTCGCCCACCGTGCAGTGGCCCGCGACGCCGGTCTGCCCGGTCAGGATCACGTTGTTGCCCACAATCGACGAGCCGGCCAGACCCGTCTGCGCGCAGATCAGCGTATTCTCGCCGACGTGCGAGGCGTGGCCGATCTGGACTAAATTGTCCACTTTTGTTCCGTCGCCGATGCGCGTCTCGCCCACCGTTGCCCGGTCGACGGTGGCGTTGGCCTGCACATCCACGCGATTGCCGATGCGCACCGGACCCGATTGTGGAATCTTCTCCCAGTGGCCCTGCTCATTTTTAGCGAAGCCGAAGCCGTCGGAGCCAATGACCGCGCCGTTTTCCAGCGTCACATCGTCGCCCAGAATGCAGGCCTCGCGCACCACGGCGTGGGCATGAGCGAAGAAGCGATCGCCAGCCTGGACGCCCGGATAGAGCACAACATGAGGCAGCAGCGTCGCCTGAGCGCCCAGTTTGACGCGCGGGCCGATGACCACATACGCGCCGATGTGCGCGCCCTCGCCGATCTCGGCCGTCGGGTCGATCTCGGCCGTCGGATGGATTCCCGGCGCGTAGACTGGCGGCTGATAAAAGAGTCCAAGCGTGCGCGAGAAGGCCAGATACGGCTCCTTCACGCGCAGCGTTGCAGCCTCAATCTCCGGAAATTCCGGCTCGACGATCACTGCCGCGGCCTGCGTCTTGCGCGCGAGATTCGCGTATTTTGGATTGGCGACGAAGGTCACCTCCGTCGGCCCGGCCTCCTCGATCCCCTTGACCCCAATAACTTCCAGCTCCGCATTCCCGCGCAGCTCCGCTCCCAGCTTCGTTGCCAACTCGCCTAGCTTCATGAGTGGATTGTAGCGGAAGAGGCACCTGCGGTGGGGCCAGCGGCTCGCTATCCGCTCGCGAGAATGTTCGTGGTCTTCCAACAACGGGACCTGTGGCACCCGCGTCCGGTGGTGGATGCTTTCTTCGACAATGTGATGGTCCTCGATCCCGATCCGGCGATTCGCGGGGCGCATCTCGAGCTGATCTCGTCGGTACTGAGCGGCTTCAGCGGCATTGCGGATTTCAGCGAGATTGTGACGGCGTAGCAACCTACTCCCTCCTCGGTTTGTGGACCAGGGCCTATTGATCCGGCAAGAAATCAGTGACATTGATTCCCATCCATTCCCGCAAAAAGCGCGGGAATGGGGCACGACACAGCATTTGTTTCCAGATCAAACCTGCGGTTGCGGGCGTTGAAAAAAGCGTGAAACCGGGCAATATTTGGCCAAAAGAGCCTCGTTTTGGCCCCAAAATGGCCTGAAAAACGAGGTTTATGTTTACTGATTAGTAACGATTACCAATTTTCATCTCTATGATTATGCGTGGGTTGCAAGAGATTCTCCGGTAAAATCGTGGCTTGGAGGGGTAGGGGGGGGTGGGGGTACGGGTTGTTTGGGCGAAGATCAGGAGAAGAACACCCCCTTCATCGATCCTTTTCAGCGCTGGCAATCGGTTCATTTTTCTCACCCACTGGATGCATCCAAGGTGATGATGCGCCGATGGGAGTGAATGATCTGCAAGCATCTGTAGAGAAGCATTCTGATTCATAGGAACTTGTTGCAACAGTAATTCTTGACGGAGAAACTGCCGCAGGGGCTAAAGCCCATCATTCTTTTGTTGCTCTTACGGCACGACTGAAGTCGTGCCCTGACACTTCTTGCTTCTCGAAATCAGTTTTTCCGCAGCCTGTGAAGTCGTGCCCTGTTACAAAACAGGCTTGCTATCGAGTTTTCACTTAGCCTGTGAAGTCGCGCTCGATACAGAACTGAATCGATCCCCGATTTTCTGCAGACAGTCGAGTTCATATTCTCTCGCTGCGCGTCAATGAAGAGTAGGGGTATCTTCTTCATTTGCTTTGATCCTGATTCTTCTGGAACCAACCTCTTCCCGGCTGCGTATGTAGAACAGAGCAAGGGAAAGATGCGAGTATTCTCGCCTTGGGGGATTCTGGTGGCGGCATCGCGCAAGAGCAAAAAGTTTTGGATCTGGCTGGGAGCTGGCATTTTTGTGGTGGTGCTGCTGCTGGGCGTGGGTCTGGTGCATCTGGTCGCTGGAACTACGATCGACCCGAACAAGATCGCCAAGGTGTCGCGCGGCGATGTGGCGCGCTCGGTGGTGGCGACGGGCAAGATCCAGCCGATCACCAAGGTCGAAGTGAAGTCGAAGGCCTCGGGCATTGTGGAACAGCTCTTTGTGGACATCAACAGCCAGGTGCACAAGGGCCAGCAACTGGCGCAGCTGGATCAGCAGGAGATTGTGGCGCAGGTGCAGGCGCAGCGGGCGCAGTTGGCCGCGGCCGAGGCGAATGTGTCGACCTACGAGGCAAATATCGAGCAGGACAAGGTGAACGCCAATGCGCCCGATCTGCCGATGTACAAGGCCACGCTCGAGCGCAACCAGCAGATGCAGAAGGAAGGCATCGTAAGCCGCCAGGCGCTGGACGACGCCAACCGCGACTACCTGGCCGCGCTCACCCGGCGCGACAACTCGAAGGCGCAGATCGGGGTGGATACGGCCCGACTGAAGCAGGCCAAGGCGCAGGTGCAGCAGGCGCAGGCCAGCCTGAAGCAGCTCGAAGAGCAGTTGGGCTATACGACGATTGTGGCGCCGATGGACGGAGTGATTCTCTCGCGCGATGTGGAGATCGGCGACGCAGTCAGCTCGATCCTGGTGCTGGGCTCGACGGCCACGCTGGTGATGACCGAGGGCGACATCAACGAGGTTTACGTGCAGGGCAAGGTGGACGAGGCCGACATTGCGCACGTCTACATGAACCAGCCGGCGCGCATCAAGGTGGAGAGCTTCCGCGACCGCGTCTTCCAAGGCAAGGTGACGAAGATTGCGCCGCTGGGCGTGGAGAAGGACAACGTGACCACCTTCGAGGTGCGCGTCTCGATCGACAATCCGGGCGGCGAGCTGAAGGCCAATATGACCGCCAACGCGGAGATCATCCTGGACGAGCACAAGAATGTGCTGATGGTGCCGGAGAGCGCCGTGATGTATGACAACCAGAAGCGAGCGATGGTCGAGGTTCCCGACAAGAAGCAGAAGGAAGGCAAGCGCAAGGTATCGGTGACGGTGGGCTTGTCGAATGGATCGGTGACAGAACTGCTGAGCGGCTTGAAGGAAGGCGATCAGGTGGTGATGCAGGAGTAAAGCAGGGACTAGGGACTAAGGGACTAGGGACTAGAGACAAAGCGACTACGGCTTGTCTTTGCGCGAGGAAGATTATGAGAAATCTTTGCATGGCAATCGCGGCGATGGCGCTGACGGCGCTTCCGGCGCTGGGCGTGGAGGCGAGCTTTGAGCGTACGCTGACGGTGAGCGGGCGCGTGGAACTCGCGGTCACGACCGGCTCGGGCAGCATACGGGTGCGTTGAAAAACAGTGAACAGTGGTCAGTGAACAGTCGCGGTGCGCAATCTTCGCGCTATTCTCTTCAGCTGGTTTTAACTCTGTCGACTGTTCACTCTCCGATTACACTTGAATCATGGTTAGCATTCTTCGCCCGATGCCGGTGGAACAACTGAAACTGCTGGTCTTCGATCTGGATGGCACGCTGATCGATTCGGCGCAGGATCTTTGCAACAGCGTCAACGCGGCGCTGATCGCTGAGGGCCGCGCGCCGCTGGCCGATGAGATCGTCGCGAGCTACATCGGCGACGGCGCGGTGATGCTGATGCGGCGGGCGCTCTTTGGGCGCGAGGCTGCAGAAAGCGGCGCCGCTGTGGACGAGCAACTGCTCCAGCGCGCCTACGAGTTTTTCCTCGCGTACTATCGCGAACACAAGCTGGATTTTACCTACGCCTACGACGGCGTTCTGGAGGCGCTGGTCGCGCTGCGGCGCTTTCACGAACATCCGGATCAACCGGCGCGTCTGATGGCCGTGCTGACCAACAAGCCCGTTCGCCCGGCGCAGGCGATCTGCGAGGCGCTCGGCCTGGCGCCTTACTTTCTGCGCATCTATGGCGGCAACAGCTTTGCCACGAAGAAGCCCGATCCGGAGGGTCTGCGCGCGCTGATGAGCGAGGCCGGCGCAAGACCAGAAGAGACAGTGATGATCGGCGACAGCGAGGTGGATGTGGCGACGGCGCGCAACGCGGGCGCATGGTGCGTGGGCTGCACCTTCGGCCTGGCGCCGGAGAGCCTGGCCGCGCATCCGCCGGACGTGCTGGTGGATTCGCCCGCCGATTGGACGGCGGCGCTTTCCCTGGCGGCGCTGTAAGCTGAATGCATGGCCTCGTCTGTTGCCCTGAGTTCGCGCCCGTTGCGGATCGTCCTGCCGGGCGGAAGCGGCCAGGTGGGCAGCCTGCTGGCGCGCCACTTCCAGCAGCAAGGCCATCACGTGACAGTGCTGACGCGCGGGCCGTACACCGCTCCCTGGCAGACGGTTCACTGGGACGGCGTGAGCGCGGGCGATTGGATTGCGACGCTCGATGGCGCGGATGTGTGCATCAACCTGACCGGACGCGGCGTGAACTGCCGCGCAACTGCGGCCAACCGCAAGGCCATCTATGAGTCGCGCATTCACTCGACGCGGCTGCTGGGGCGCGTGATCGCCTCACTCGCCGAGCCGCCGCGCGTCTGGATGAACGCATCGGCAGCGACAATCAATCCGCGCGTGCTGGACGCGGAGGGCGTGGATCTGCCGGTGGGCGAAATGGAAGGCGATGAGACTTCCGGTTGTCTACCCTCGGGGGCTAAAGCCCCAGAGGATTTTGCACTCGATATGTACGGGCTAAAGCCCGTACCCTTCAATGCCCTGCCAGTAGCTATCAATCCTCAGCCAGTACCTTTCAATTCTCAGGCCGTACCCTTCAATGCCCTGCCAGTAGCTATCAATCCTCAGCCAGTACCTTTCAATTCTCAGGCCATACCCTTCAATGCCCTGCCAGTAGCTATCAATCCTCAGCCAGTACCTTTCAATGCGAAGCATGAAGCTATCAATTCTCAGGCCATACCCTTCAATGCGAAGCATGAAGCCTTCAGCGATATTTCTTCTCCGCGATGGGCCGAGCGGCGGGGCTTTGCCGCGCGGGTCGCTCGCGATTGGGAGGCGGAGTTCTTCGCCGCACAGACGCCGCGCACACGCAAAGTCGCTCTGCGCAGCGCCGTTGTGCTCAGCCCCGCACCGGCGACGGCCTTTGGAGTGCTCTCAAATCTTGTCCGGCTCGGCATGGGCGGCGCAGAGGGCAACGGTCGCCAGTTTGTCTCCTGGATTCATGAGGCCGACTACGCGCGCGCGGTGGAGTTTCTTGTCGCCCGCGAGGATTTAGAGGGGCCGTTCAACCTGGCTGCGCCTGTGCCGCTCGTGAATCGCGAGTTCATGGCGGCTCTGCGCTGGGCCTGGAATGTAATGAATGGATTGCCCGCGCCCACACCGGCCGTGCGGCTGGGCGCATGGCTGATGGGAACGAATGCGGAACTCGTGCTGGCAAGCTGCCGAGCCATTCCCCGCCGCCTGCTCGACGCGGGATTCGAATTCGAGTTTTCCGAATGGCCTGAAGCCGCCGAAGATCTGGTGCGGCAGTGGAGGAACAGGGAATAGGGAATAGAAAAGGGCCGCTGGTTGATGTTCCAGGTTTTCCAGGTCCAACAATCCGGACCTGAGGCGACCCCACAATGAGTTCCTTACTTCCTACTCTCTATTCCCTTTCACTTGGCCGGCGTAATGTCAGTAATCGGCAGATCAATGTGGCCAAGGAGAATCTCGAAGCGGCGCTGCTCTTCTTTCTGATACTTCTCCTGATCGGGCCAAAGCTCTTTGATGAAGCGTTCTTCGTCGGGATTGGCCGTCGTGGCCACGGTCGAGTTTTTATAAACGATGGTGACGCGATAATCCCAGCGCAGCTCCTCGGAAACATGGATCGTCGGCGATTCAATCTTGACCGAGAGAATGCGGCTGGTGCTCTGGATCTTCTTCAGCAGCGGATAGTGGTTCTTGAGGAAGAGCTGGAGGAACTCAGCTTGATGGCCCCACTGGCACTTGTAGTAGTACTCGACCGTGTAAGGCTGATCGGCGCCTGCCTGCGGCGGCGCGCCTTGAGCCACAAGGGGCGCAGCAAAGGGAAGGGTAAAGGCGAGCAGAAGCACGGCAAGTAGAATGCGGCGCATGAAAGCCTCCTCAGTTGAGAGTATTGTAGCGTCCGCCCCTGGACAATGAAAAACTGTTCACTGTCGACTGTCTTACCAGTGCATGTGGAAGAAGCGCTTCAGTTCGGGAGCGAACTCCTGGACCAGGTGTTCGGTACCGATAAAGCCGGCCTCGATGTGGCCGCTCTGCACGCCCTGCACCAGCGGCGAGTAGTGGCTCGGATACCACATACTTTCGATCATCGCGCTGCCGTAGATGCTGGTGATCTGCGGCAGATCCAGCGTGAGGTGGCCGCTGTGCGTATAGGTGAAGAAGCTCATCTTGAAGACATGGCCGCCGCGGCGGAGGAGGCCCTTGCAGGCGCAGGGGAAGTAGCGCGTGTCTGTACCCTCGACCGCAGCAAAGCTCTCATGCACCGTGTTCTGGATCAGGTTGCTGCCGTAACTGGAGCCGATACGGCGGATGAGTCCGTCGTCGCTGCGCGTCCAGGCCGAGGGCACATCGAAGGTCTGGTTGTAAAAAGCCGTCCCCAGCGACTCGACGTGCAGCGAGGCGGTGCGGCCGTCCTCGTCCAGCCAGCGCTCCCAGCGTTCGTGGTTCGTCAGCGGCCGGTAGGTGTTGATGTTGAAGGGCTGCTGCACGGTCAGCGCTTTGGCCAGCTCCTGGCGAAAGCTCGGAGCCGGCGATGGCTGTGAACTTTGGGCCGGCGAGAGACCGGGCAACAAAAGAAGCATCGGAAGAGCAATGCGACAGAGGAATCTCACACTTTCATTCTCCATGAGAAATGCCGGGAAACGCGACGATCTCTGTGAGAATCGAAAAAATATTTCCTGGAATGAACCGCCCGTGCGGAGAAACTCACCGGGATGATTCGCCTTCCGCTCATGCCTTTGGTTGAAGAATATCCTGCTGTGTCAGCCGCGCTTCCGACTCCGGATCGTGCGAGGGCAGATAGACAAGCGGGCGTTGCCGGGCAAGATCCAGGATGCGATTCTGCGTATCTTGGGCGAGAGCATCGTCGCGAACCACGCCGCCTACCTTACCGTCGAGAAGAATCTTCTGAGAGAAGGTAACGTCGCCGGCGAGAAAGTACGAGGGCTCGCCAAGGACAACGACCGAGAGGTGCCCCGGCGAGTGTCCGGGCGTCGGCACAATGCGCACATCGCCGCTGCGGGTGAGCGCCATGCTCTCAGTGAATGGCCCCAGCGGCTCCGGCGCAAAGCGGACCGGCTCAGGGCGCAACCAGCGCGGCCAGCGGTGCGGCAAGTAGCCAAGCAGCCGGCCACTCAGGCTATCGGCCGCCTTCCGCTCGTCCTCCGAGACCAGGATTCTGCTGTCCGTCAGGTGAACCAGGCCGCCGGCATGATCGGTGTGAAGGTGCGTTAGAACCACCTGGCGTATCTCGCGTGCGTCAACTCCGCGCGCGCGCAGTTGCGGCCCGATCTCCTCCTCCGGATGAACGGAAAAATTCACCGCGCGCCGGTAAAAGGGATGCCACGAAGGAAGGTAGCCCCGCGCATGCACGCGCGCCGTCTCTCCCGCGTCGACCAGAATCAATCCCTCCTCGTGCTCGATTAGCCAGGTGTAGATGGGAAGCCAATCCGACCAATCGCCGTCGAAGAGCATATGAGCCATGCGAGCCAGCCCATCGCCGCGCGCCTCCATCTGCGCGTGCTTCACCCGCACCAACCCCGTTTGTATCGCATGAATCCTCGTCATCCGTCTAACTCCCCCAAGAAATCATTCTCAATTATTGACGTGCGCAGACCGGCGCAAGTCTCAGCCTGTTGCGCCTGTTGTGAATCACAAACTGCGCGAACGCATTCAAATATCTCTTGCCGGATGATGCGGCCTGCGTTTATCTTGTGAGGCAGTCGCAGCGGCTATCGCCGGGCCACCTGAGCAAGCGGGTCTGCCCTCGCGCTTCGAGGACCGAGATTTCCGACTCCCCATGAAAGGCACTCATGAAAACCTCCTCCCCTCTACTGATTGTCCTCTGCGGAGCGATGGCCGCCGCCATGCCTGCGTTAGCCCAGAACACGACAGTATGCCAAACCACGGCAGACTCTACATCACAGACGCAATCCACCTGGGATCAATTGGTCGGCATCCTTGCATTGAAGATTGACAAAGCGATCACATCGATCCCCGACACGGAAACCAATCCAGCAGAATTGACGAGGAGAAAAGCCTTGCAAAAGTTGCAAGACGAGCTGAAGAAGGAGGGAGGTTGCGCGAATCTAAAAAGCATCTCGGACGAATTCGATAAGATATCAAAACCAAAACCACCTGTGCGTGCCTTGACGATTCCACCGGTCAATCCTGCCAACAACGCCAGCACAACCATCGACGAAAAGAGCATCTCGCTGGCTCTCAAAGGCATGGATTCCTTTAATCGCGAGGTGAGCGCGACTGCCACAATTCAATACAACTTCGGCAAGCAGCCAGAGGGAAAGATTTTTACCGGCAAGTTGACGCCGAAGTTTTATGACCTTGCATCGAGTGAATACATCTTCAACGTCAGCGCCAGCTACGACGACAAGTGGAAGGCCGCTCCCTCCAAGCCAGGCGCGGCAAATTACTCCAGCCTCACTCAGCAATATGCGGGCGAGGTTCTGCAATTGAGCAACCTTTTCAATGTTCACACGGTGATCTTTGGCAGCGCTTATCACGACAATTCGCAGGGAGTTATCTATGACGTGGAGCCGGGCCTCGGCGTCTATCTTCGCTGGAATGGAAAACCTGTGACCGGCAAGAGTGCGCCTGCCTGCACAACGAATGGGAAGCCGGCTGCGCCGCCGCCTCCTAAGTATCAGGCGATCCTTGGGCTGTCAGCGCAGGCCGATATCGATCTGCAATCCACCGACGCCCATGCCACAACCTTGGGCGGCCTGAACACCTATCTGCTGCTGAAGCAGACGAGCGATAACGCAAAGAACACCGTCGGCTTCAACCTGAGAGGATTTTTACCCGCAATTGAAACCGCGGCCAATGGCCACGCCTCGGCAATCGTCACCGACGATTACAAATTCACGGACGAATGGTCTCTCTCGTTTTCCGTGCTGGACACTTACTACTCGACTGTTCCGGCCACCTACAGTCATAACTCGCTGACGCCGACCATCGGCGTCAAATTCACACCAAAGGCGGGCAAGTAACGGCAGAGGCCAGCGCATCTTCAGGATCGGGGCGGACGCGGAAGTCGGCGTGGGCCTCGGAGAAGAGGATGCGACGGTCGCGACCGATAACGAAGGTGGCGGGCAGCGGCAGACGCCAACTCGGCTCGCCGTTGACGAAGGGAATGTTGATGAGGATGGAGAGGTAGTACGCGCGCAGATACTCGGGGACGGCGTAGGCGAGGCCGAATTTATCGGCCAGCGCGCAGGCGGGATCGGAGAGCACGGGAAATGGCAGGCGGTGTTGGTCGACCATGAAGTCGTTCTGCTTGGCGGTCTGCGGCCCGATGGCGACCATCAGCACGCCGCGCTCGCGGAGAGTGCCGTGAAGCTCGCGCCAGGCCTCCAACTCGGTGACGCAATAGGGGCACCAGCGGCCGCGAAAGAAGTTGACGACCACGGGGCCGAGGGCGAGCATGTCGGCTGAACGGACCAGCTTTCCGCGCGCATCCTGTAACTCGAACTCCGGGGCGAGAGCGCCGACGGGCAGAATGCGGTCTTCGATGCCGGTTGCGAACAACTCTTCGACGGAGCGTTCGCTGACGGCGAGGCGCTCCGGCGGCACCAGCTTGCGGGTATTGGCGGTGATCTCGTCGAGTTGGTCCTGGAGGATGGTCATGAGCGCTTGCCTTACTTTTTGCAGAGTGCGAGAAATGCAATGAATGCTTGAACTGCGGCAAAAAATACCAGCACAAAGGTTGCAATAGTCAACCATTTGGTTGAGTTAGCCAATTGCTGTGTTGCCTTGTTCATCAATTCCGCGTTTGTCTTGCTGTCTTTGCTGGCTTGCTCGTTGCTGAGAAGAAGTTTTTCAGTTAGCTCGTTTGCTTTTCTACTAACTGTGATTTGTTCTTGCGTAAGTTCCTGGGTGCGTTTTGTGAGCGTATTGTTTTCCATGCCTAACTTAGCATTTGCAATGGCAATGGTTTTCCCCCAAATGGCGTGATCGTGAAGATGAGGATTACCGACATGATCTAGCAGTTGATCGACAGTGTAGTAGTTTTCGTTTTCATTATTACTCATTCTTAATCACCGTATCCCTGCTATCGCCCGAAGAGTAGCTTGGCGCCGCACAAACGAATGCGATTCGCAGCGCCCCTCCGGGGCGCATTCTTTATTGTGTGGTCGCATTCCCCGGGTTGCGCTGCGCTTCACCCGGGGCTATTATCCATCACCCCTCCGGGGTGAATTTTCACGTCTGATGTCATCCCCCGTCAAAACATTGCATTTGTAAAGACCCTCAGGGGCTAAAGCCCGAACTTATTTTGCGGCTCTGGCGGCACGACTGAAGTCGTGCCCTGACACTTCACGCGGCTCCGAAAATTGATCAGGCACGGTTGCATTGCGAAAAAACAACCGCAGGTCCTTCGACTCGCTTCGCTCGCTCAGGATGACATTCCGATATTAAAACTCCGCTCAGGAAGACAGCTTGAAGGTAGTGCAATCATCATCACATACTCTATGGGATCGCAACGACCTCATACCAAGATTCTACCGCCCGAAGCGTTGCTTGGCGCCCATGCCCATTGCGCCGAGGCCGCCGCGCATCATCTTGGCGCCGAGGCCGCCTTTGCCCATCTGCTTGAACATCTTGGCCATCTGGGCGTATTGGCGGAGGAGATTGTTGACGTCCTGTACATCGGTCCCGCTGCCCTTGGCGATGCGCTTGCGGCGCGAGCCGCTGATGATTTCGTGGTTGCGGCGTTCTTTCGGAGTCATGGAGTTGATGATCGCTTCCAGGCGCGTGAACTGCTTTTCGTCCACATTTTTTGCGGCCTGCTGCATTCCGGCGAAGGGACCGACGGAGGGCATCATCTTGAGGATCGACTCCATCGACCCGAGCTTTCGGATCTGCTGCAACTGGTCGCGGAAGTCTTCCATGGTGAAGCCATCGCCGAGCAGAGCCTTCTTGGCCAGGTCTTCGGATTTCTTGCGGTCGAGGGTGCCTTCGGCCTTCTCGATGAGCGACATCATGTCGCCCATGCCGAGGATGCGGCCGACGATGCGGTCGGGATGAAAGGGCTCGAAGGCGTCGGGCTTTTCGCCGGTGCCGAGGAACTTGATGGGCTGGCCGGTGACGTGGCGAATGGAGAGCGCTGCGCCGCCGCGGGCGTCGCCGTCCATTTTTGTCAAGACGACGCCGGTGAGCGAGAGGCGCTTGTGGAAGTCGGCGGCGGAGTTGACCGCGTCCTGGCCGGTCATCGAGTCGGCAATGAACAAAATCTCGCTGGGATTGAGGAGCTTTTTGAGCTGCTCCATCTCGCCCATCAACTCCTCGTCGACGTGCAGGCGGCCGGCGGTATCGACGATGAGCACGTCGCAGCCCATATTGCGCGCCTCGCGGCGGGCCTCCTGAGCGAGACGGGCAACGAGCGCGGGAGCGGCCGGCTCACCCTTCTGGTCGCCTTCATAGAGGCGGACCTCGACGGACTTGGCGACGACCTTGAGCTGCTCTCGCGCGGCGGGGCGGTAGACGTCGACGGAGACGAGCATGGGGCGATGGCCGCCCTTCTTGAGCCATGCGGCCAGCTTGCCGGAGGTGGTCGTCTTGCCGGAGCCTTGCAGGCCGGCCATGAGGATGACGGACGGGGGCTGGGAGGCGAATTTGAAGCGGGCCGTGTCCTTGCCGAGCAGCGCGACCAGCTCGTCGCGGACGATCTTGATGACCTGCTCGGAGGGCGAGAGCGCGGTGAGGACTTCGGCGCCGACGGCCTTCGCACGTATCTGCTCGATCAGCGCGGTGACTACGCCCAGGTTGACGTCGGCATCGAGCAGAGCGACGCGGATCAGGCCGAGGGCTTCGGCGATGTTCTCTTCAGTGAGCGTGCCCTGGCCGCGAAGGACCTTGAAGGCGCGCTGGAGTTTGTCGGTAAGGTTTTCAAACATGGTCAATACCAGTGTATCGCGGCACCTGCGGTGCGGCAGCCGCGCTTACGCGCATGGAGTTCATGGCTTCCCACCCTAGCCGCAAAAACAAGAACGCGGCGAGGATGGGGCACCCGGCGGAGGGCGCATCGTTTCCAACCCTGGCTTTCTACTTTTGATCGGCTGCGTCGGGGTTTCTGGCCATGCGCGCGCCGGGGAAGTAGCCGGTGCGGGTGCGGACGGTGAGCGCTGAGTCTCCCTTGCCTTCGGCTGTGACCGTGATGCGGCGGAAGCCGGGCTCGGTGTAGGGCTTGGTGGAGCGATAGCCGAGGGTGTACTGGTTACGGATATCGCGAGCGACCTGGGCGGCGATCTCGTCGACCTGCTCGATGTTTTTTGGAAAGAAGGCGATGCCGCCGGTTTCCAAGGAGAGCGCTTCGAGGGCCTTGCGCGCGCTTTTGATCTCGGCGCGGCTCATCTCGTCGCCGAAGAGCAGGCCGATGGAGTAGATGACCGGACCGGAGAGCTGTTGGACGCGGCTGATGGTCTGGTCGAGCGAAAGAGTGGAGGCGTTGTCCTCGCCGTCGGTGATGAGGATGATGACCTGCTTGGGATGGCGGGCGTCGGTGGCCAGCTTGTCGGCCGAGGCGACGACGGCATCGTAGAGCGCCGTGCCGCCCTTGGCCTCGATGTAGTTGAGACCGGAGCGCAGCTTCTCCACATCGGAGGTGAAGTCCTGGTCGAGGATGGCCTCGTCGCTGAAGTTGACGACAAAGGCCTCGTCCTGCGGGTTGGAGGCCTGGATCAGATCGAGGGTGCTCTTGTTGACCGAGGAGCGCTTGCGGCTCATGGAGCCGGAGTTGTCGATGACCAGCGCGAAGGAGACAGGCAGGTCGTTATGCTGGAAGCTGATGAGCTTCTGCTGGACGCCGTCTTCAAAGAGCTTGAAGTTCTCCCGGGCGAGATTGGGAACCAACTGGCCGTGGCCGTCGAGGACGGTGCAGTTGAGGACGACCTCTTCGACATCGGCGTGAAGGATGTAGCCGGGGCCTTGCTTATGCGCGACGGGCGGAGCGGCCGGCTCGCTGTCGGGCGAACGGATGGGATCGCGATCGACGGTGAGCGAAGGCGGCGGAGCCGCGCTCTGCGCGGGCAGGAGGCTGGCCGCGGCAAGAAAGAACGCGAGAGCGGCGAGGCGCATTGGAGAGGAGCTTGGCATGGACGGTGAGCGAAGGCCATCCCGCAGGAGGCTTTTCTTTCACTTTACTCGAGAGGGCTGCGAGCCGGACTCACGCGACAGAATTGGACGCATAACTTTCGCTCGCAGAGAGCAAAAGCGCCGCCCAATGGGGCGGCGCTTTTCGTTGGAAAGATGCAAGTGATCGAGCGACTACAACGCGGATTCGATCTCGAAGCCCCAGGCCTCGAGCAGCGCCTCGGGGATATACTTGGAGTTCTTGTTGCGGCGCGCCCACTCGCGCAGGCGAGTGGAGCGAATATACTGATCCGGGTTGAGCTTAAACTCCTTGACGATCTGCTCGAAGGAGGTCACAGTGGGCACAACCGGGCCGATGGGCTCCGGCTTGCCCCAATTCGGATTTCCACGACGCTTTGCCATTGATTTGGGGTCCTTAAAAAAGAGAGTTCAGCTTGGAGATTCTGGATTGCGGCGGAGTGCTCAGCGGATCCAGTCGTTATAATACCTTCTTATTTTACGGATATTTTCTTCATAAATCAATAGCAAAATGCACACTTTATCGAACAATTGTACCCACTTCTCCACAGGAAATCGGCGCAATTCATTGAATGTAAACAACTATCGATCCAGATTGGCACGTGCGCTGAAAACGAACAAACGCGAGAATTCGAGCGCCGCGATTGACTTCCTAGTTACTAGGTAAGCCCCTGGCATCTGCCGCGCGCTTCGTAGATAAAAACATCCCTCAGGGGCTAAAGCCCGGCATTCTTTTGTTACTCTTACGGCACGACTGAAGTCGTGCCCTGACACTTCTTGCCTTTCGAAATCAGTATTTCCGCAGCCTGTGAAGCCGTGCCCTTTCAATGTGACGCGCTCACCGCAGCCTGTGAAAGCTCGCCCTTTCAAATCCGACTTCCTCAGCCGCGCAAAAAGTCTTTGGCCTTTTGCAAAAGGACGTCGCGGCTTACGTTGGAGATTGTGTTGGTGAGCGGAATGCCTTTGGGGCAGACCTCGACGCAGTTCTGGGCAAAGCCACACTCCTGAATGCCGCCGTCGCCGGCAAGCGCGCGCAATCGCTCTTCCTTTAGGACCTTTCCGGTTGGGTGGTTGTTAAAGAGCTTGACTTGAGCGATCGTCGCCGCGCCGACAAAGCCGGTGTCGATATTGAATTGCGGGCAGACCTCCATGCAGCAGGTGCAGCTGATGCAATTGGAGAGCGGGTAACTCAACTCCTGCTCCTGCGGCAGGATGCGCGGGCCGGAACCTAAGTCATAGGTCCCGTCGATGGGCACCCAGGCCTTGACCGCTTTGAGATTTTCAAACAAGACGGAGCGGTCCACTTGCAGGTCGCGGACGAGGGGGAACTTCGAGAGCGGCTCGACGCGAATGGGCTGATCGAGATTGTCGACGAGCGCCGAACAGGCCATGCGCGCTTTGCCATTGATGCGCATGGCGCAGGAGCCGCAGATCTCCTCCAGGCAATTGGAGTCGTAGGTGATGGGCGTGGTCTGGTGGCCGTCGGCGGTGAGCGGGTTGGCGGCGATCTCCATCATCGCGGAGATGACGTTCATACCGGGCCGCCAGGGAATCTCGAAGCTCTCCCAGACGGCGGGAGCATCGGGCGAGGCCTGACGCTTGATCTCGAAGAGTACGGTCTTGGTTGCCATCGTCAGTCTCCCTTAGCTGGCCGCGTCGTAACGGCGCGGGCGCGGCTGAATGAATTGCGTGTCCACGGCTTCATACTCGAAGCGCGGGCCGATGATGTCTCCGGTGTAACTGGCCTTGGTTGTCTTGAGAAACTGCTCGTCGTTGCGGTCGGGAAAGTCGGGCTTGTAATGCGCGCCGCGCGACTCATCGCGCAGCCGCGCTCCCTGCGCGACAACGCGGGCGAGCTCGAGCATATTCTTTAACTGCCGCGCAAAGGCAAAGCTGGTGTTGGCCCACTGGCTCTTGTCGCTCAGGTTGACTTTCCGGTAGCGGTCGAGCAGTTCGACGATCTTCTCGTCGGCCTGCTGCAAGCCCTTGTTGTAGCGGATCACCGTGGCGTGCTTGGTCATAACATCGCCTAACTCGCGCCATAACTTGAAGGGATTTTCCGTGCCCTCATTGTGGAGCAGGCTATCGTTGATCGCGGCCTGGCGAGCGAGTTCCGCCGCGTGGCCGCCGTCGCCCTCCTGCGCGGGCAGGCTTTTCGCATAACTCAAGGCATTCGGCCCGGAGATAAATCCTCCATAGATGCAACTGAGCAGCGAGTTAGCGCCCAGGCGATTGGCGCCGTGATACTGATACTCACATTCGCCGGCGGCAAAGATGCCGGGAATGTTGGTCATTTGATTCGCGTCGACCCACAATCCGCCCATCGTGTAATGCATTCCGGGAAAGATCTTCATGGGCACATCGCGCGGGTCGTCGCCGACAAACTTTTCATAGATCTCAAGAATGCCTTCGAGCTTGCGATTCAATGTGGCGCGGTCGATATGGGTCAAGTCGAGATAGACCATCGGCTGGCCGTCCAGCCCCAGGCCGTTCTCGAAGACGACCTTGTGAATGGCACGCGTGGCGATGTCGCGCGGGACGAGGTTGCCGTACTTGGGATACCACTCTTCAAGAAAGTAAAAGCGTTCGGCCTCGGGAATCTGCTTGAAGGGGCGCTTGTCGCCGGCTGTGCGCGGAACCCAGACGCGGCCGCCCTCGCCGCGCGCCGACTCCGACATCAAGCGAAGCTTGTCTTCGCCGGGAATACAGGTGGGATGCACCTGAATGAATTCACCATTCGCATAAGTGACGCCCTGTTGAAAGACCGCCGATTGCGCGGAACCGGTGCAGACGACCGAGTTCGTGCTCTTGCCGAAGATGGCCCCGATGCCGCCTGTCGCGAGAATGATGGCGTCGGCTGGGAAGCTGCGCAGTTCCATCGTGCGCAGATCAAGCGCGGTGATGCCCCGCGCCACGCCCTTCGAATCAATGACTGCGGAGAGAAACTCCCAGCCCTCGAACTTCCGCACCTTGCCCTCGGATTCATGCCGCCGCACCTGCTCGTCGAGGGCGTAGAGCAACTGCTGGCCGGTTGTGGCACCGGCAAAGGCCGTGCGGTTATAGAGCGTGCCGCCGAAGCGGCGGAAGTCGAGCAGACCTTCAGGCGTGCGGTTGAAGGTGACGCCCATGCGGTCCAGCAGATCGATAATCGCCGGCGCGGCCTCGCACATCGCCTTCACCGGCGTCTGATTGGCCAGAAAGTCGCCGCCGTAGATGGTGTCGTCGAAGTGCTTGTAAGTGGTGTCGCCCTCGCCCTTCAGGTTCTTGGCCGCATTGATGCCGCCCTGCGCGCATACCGAGTGGGAGCGCTTGACCGGGACGATCGAGAACAAGTCCACTGACCCGCCGGCCTCGGCGATCTTGATGACTGCCGCAAGCCCGGCCAGCCCTCCGCCAACCACGATGATTCTGGGTGTCGCCATTGTCTATCGATTCCTTTCGGACGTAATAAGTGGTCAGTGAACAGTGGTCAGTGAACGAAGGCCCAAATGCTCATCAGACCCATCACTGCCAACCCCAGCCCCAGCGCTGCGCAGACAAATCCAAAGCGATTGCGGGCCTTTGTTCCGGGAGTAATGCCCCACTTGGCGGCAAAGAGCCATACGCCGTACGAGAAGTGCCAGCAGATGGCGATCATCGCGATGATGTAAACCGCCAGCATCCAGGGATTGGCCAGCTCCTGCTGCACCTTGGCGAAGGCCTCCATCGGGTGCTCGGGCAGGCTGACTCCCATGAAGCGCTGGCGAATCACGTGCTGCGCAATGTAGGCAAAGGCGACGAGGCCGGTGTAGCGCTGGGCGACGTAGAGCCAGTTCCCGGCCCAGGGATAGTAGACGATGTTCGACTTGCCGCGCAGCCAGATCCAGACGCCGTAGCAGGCGTGATAGAGGATGGGCAGAAAGATGAAGACCCACTCCAGCACGCGCACCAGCGGCAGGCTGTTGAGGAAGCGGACCTGCTCGCCGTATGCGATGGGCCCTTTGAGCGCCTCGAAGTTCGAGAGCATATGTTCCAGCAGGAAGGCGCCCAGCGGGACGATGCCCAGCAGCGAATGCAGCTTGTGCCAGAGGAAGGACGAGCCCACACCGGCGCGCAACGGCTTGACGCCGGGACGAAGGGTGGGCGCGGCGGAGGATGGGGCGGTGACCATAGCGCTGTGATCTCCTATCGGCTTGCAAGCGCAGCTTCTCATCAGACGGCGGCTCGAAGGGAGCGACGGGGATGCGCGGCCTGATTTTGATTCATTATTGGTGTTCTGGATCACATTCGTCAAGGCTGTGATCTTGAGATTGAAGAGTCTAGGAAGGATTAGGCCAGAATCATCGCCAGCAGCGCGGCGATGGCGCGACCGCGATGGCTGAGCGTGTGCTTGGTTGCGAGATCGATCTCGGCCATGGTTCGGTCGAGCGCGGGCAGATAGAAGAGGGGATCGTAGCCGAAGCCGCCGGTGCCCTGCGGAGATTCCAAAATCACGCCTTCGACCGCGCCTTCAGCCGTGTGCAGGACGACGCCGTCGCGAGCGGCTGCCAACACGCAGCGGTAGCGCGCCGTGCGTTGAGCGGCGGGAACGCCGGAGAGACGCAGCAACAGTTGCAGGTTGTTCCAAACGTCGGTGTTATCGTTCGCGTCCGGCGAATCCACCACACCCGCATCGGCGGCAAAGCGGGCCGAGCGGACGCCGGGTGCGCCGTCGAGGGCATCGACATCGAGGCCGGAGTCGTCGGCCACAATCAACTCACCGGGGGCAAAGCGCGAGTAGTAGACGGCCTTGATGGCGGCATTGGCGGCGAAGGTTGCCCCGTCCTCCTCCGGCGCGGGGATGGCTTCGATGCCGGGCAGAGGCTCAATCGTGAGCGCGTGAGCCTCGGCGGCCGAGCGGAAGTCGCGCAGCTTGCCCTGGCTGGTGGTGGCGGCGTAGAGGCGAAGGGCCATGAGTTGAGTTTACCGTCTTCCGATCTCGCAAAAAAAGGCCCGCAATGGAAGAAGCTCCGCCGCGGGCCGGATTGATACGCTAGAAACTCAGTCGATCGTTTGTTGCAGGCGCAGATCGCGGCTGGATGCGCCGACGCTGACCGTGCGCTTGCCGGTCGCCGTGACCCACTTGCCTTCCTTGGTGGACCAGTATTGCAACTGGCGCAGGGCCACGTGCAGCGTTACGGTTTTAGCTTCGCCGGCGGCCAGATGAATGCGGTCGAAGGCGGCGAGTGCGCGCACTGGGAATTGGACTCCGTCGGGAATCTGGCTGGGCGCGCCGAGATAGAGCTGCGGGACTTCGTCGGAGTCGACGCCGCCGGTGTTCTTGATCGTCAGCGTCGCATCGAGTCCGCCGTCGGTGGCCTTGACGACCTTCAGGCCGGAGTAGGCGAAGGTGGAGTAACTCAAGCCGTGGCCGAAGGCGAAGAGCGGCGCGATGCCCTCATGGTCAAACCAGCGATAGCCTACGTTGACGCCTTCGCTATAAGTGGTCTTGCCGTCGACGCCTTTGGTGGAGCGCTCCGGATGCTTGGGATCTGTGGCGGCGTAGTCTTCCAGACTCTTGCCCCATGTGACGGGCAGGCGTCCGGCGGGGCTCGTCTTGCCTGCCAGAAGATTGGCCGTCGCCCAGCCGCCCTCGTCGCCCGGCCACCACATTTCCAGGACTGCCTTTACCTTGTCGAGCCAGGGCAACGCGACGGGCTGGCTGGTGTTGAGTACGACAATCGTGTTGGGATTGACGGCGACAATTTCATCCACCAGATTGTCCTGATCGCCGGGCAAAGCGAAGACCGGCGTACCGCGCGTCCACACGAAGACGACCGCTGTCTTGGCGTTCTTGGCCGCGGCAATGGCGGCATCGTGGTCGGCCTGACGCTGCTCGGGGGTATACCAGTTAAGCCGCGCCTGCACCGGCGAGTTGGAACTGTCCGGCGTCAGGCTGATTTCGATCGGATGCGGCCCGGCGGTCAGCTCGACCGCGCGGCGGAGATTGTCGATCCCGTCGGTAGTGGGAACGGCGTTGTCCTGATTGGCTTGCAGAATGTCGCCATGAATGCCGCCCTGGAATGCTCCGGTACGGGCCAGCCGCTTGCCGTCGATGGAGATAACTGCGTTGGTGCCGAGCGCCTGGAGGTAGAGCCAATAGACGCCCGCGTGCGGCGGCGTCAGCGTACCCTTCCAGGTGACGGTCGAGTTGGGCGGCAAGGCCTTCGCGCCGGTGAAGTCGATCTGCGCGTCGGTCTGATCGGCGCCCACGCCCGTGCGAACCAGCCCCGGTTGGCCGTCGTGGCCGAGAGCCGTGGCGGGAATCGTTGCGCCGGTCATATCGTCTTCCACGGCAAACTGAATCTTGCTGTTGCCGGTGATCTTCCGGAGCGCGGCAAGCGGGCCGACCTGGCGCTCGGGCAGCCCGACCGAGCGCTCGCCGTTGATGCCGATCGAGTCCACCTGCGCGGCGGTGGGACCGATCAGAACCACCGAATCGAGATCGGCGGCCTTGAGAGGCAGCGCGCCGCCCTCGTTCTTGAGCAGCACCGCGGCCTGCTCGCCGGTCTTCTCAATGATCTTGGCGTTGGCTTCGATGGCCTGCGCGGTGACCGTGTGCTTCGATTGGCCGTCGAGGTAGCCGAAGTGGACGATCTCGTAAAGAACACGGCCGGCGGCGCGCGTAATCGCGGCCTCGTTCACCGTGCCGTCTTTGAGCGCATCGGCCATCTTTTTTGGATCGAGCTTCAATCCGAAGTCGCCAAAGCCGCCACCGCGCGTGGGAGCCGGCTCCTCGGGAATGCGACCACCGAACATCATGAAGTCGCCACCGCCTGCGGGACGCGGAGGCGGAGGAGGAAGCGGCGGCAGAAGATCGAAGAAGGATGGAGTCTGAAAGCCGCCAGCCTTGGGATCGGCCTCGCCCTGCATCTCCATGTCCAAGCCCGCGTTAATGAAGTTGACGGCGTGGACTGCGCCCCAATCGGAGGTCACAAAGCCCTTGAAGCCGATCTCGTCGCGCAGAATTTTTGTCAGCGTGGAATCGTTGCCGCAGGCGAAGGTTCCGTTGACGCGGTTATAGGAGCACATGATCGAGGAGACATCCGCTCTGCGGATCGCCGCATCGAAGGGAGCGACGTAGACCTCATGCAGCGTTTGATCGTCGACAAAGATATTGCCGGCGTTCGAGTCGTAGGCCACGTAGTGCTTGATCTGCGCCATGACGTGCTGCGACTGAATGCCCTTGACCTCGGCGACGCCCATCTCGGAGGTGAGAAATGGATCTTCGCCGAAGGTGTTGTAGGCGCGCCCAAACTCAAGATCGCGGTCGATGTTGACGAAGGGTTGCAAGCTGACATCGATGCCCAGCGCGCGATCCTCGCGGCCAATCACGAGGCCATTCTCCTCGGCCAGCTTTATGTTGAAGGTGGCGGCCACGCCCATCGTCGCCGTCTCGCCCTGCGAGGGATGGCGCACGAGTACGCCCGGAGGCCCGTCGGCAAAGCGCATCCCGGGAATGCCCAGCCGCGGAAGCCCGGCCAGATAGCCGGCCTGGCCCTGATAGACCACCGGATCCTCATGCGTGCCATGAATCAGTTTGAGCTTCTCGTCGAGCGTCATCTGGCTCAGCAGCTTGTCCACGCGCGCGTCGCCGGTGACCACCGGCACGCTCTGCCCCTGCGCCAAACCAGCGCCGAGCGCCACAAAACAACACAGCACGGCCATGATGGCCGTGCCCTTTGCCCCCGAATTTTTCATCGAATACACCCTCGGCGAATGCTTGCCATATCAGTGGACGATTGATCCAGCCGCGAAGACGCGGATTTCTTCGCGGACAATTGTCCGGCTTCGACCGCAAGTGTATTTAAAAGTCTGTGTTTCCCCCCGGATCCCCAAAAGCGAGGGAACACCACCCCACGGACGAAGACCTGTCCGTGGGGACCCCGGTACTGCACCCCACGGACGAAGACCTGTCCGTGGGGA
>Ga0302266_10001139_pt1 | contig 24993 bp, 8 predicted proteins | sample III_Bog_E1_2_FD_194559 | JGI IMG/M metagenome (GOLD analysis project Ga0302266, IMG submission 194559) | Peat permafrost microbial communities from Stordalen Mire near Abisko, Sweden - III_Bog_E1_2 | ecosystem: Environmental > Terrestrial > Soil > Wetlands > Peat | place: Sweden: Abisko... | reverse complement strand
TCTGGGATAAGAAATCCACAGAAGCGTTTCTCTCCGCTATTCCCAATGACAAAATGATCATTCTGGATTACGCCAATGATCGATATATAGATATTTCTCGCGATGCATGGAAAAGGCTCGATAGTTTTTATGGAAAACCGTGGATGAACGGAATGCTCCACACATTTGGGGGAAATAACAACGTTAAGGGGAATCTCCCTTTGATCGTTCAGCAGTCGGCACAGACTCTAGCAGATAGCGGAAGGAAGAACCTGGTCGGCTGGGCTATCGTTATGGAAGGAATCGAAACAAACGAGGTCTGTTACGAACTAATGGCCGATGTAGGATGGTCAAGTCAACAAATTGATCTACATAATTGGATAGCGAAGTACTGTCTGGCCCGTTATGGCGATTACCCCCCAGCTATAAAGCAAGCATGGCTATATCTTCTCAAGAGTGCGTATAGCCTTGCCGATTCCTACCATTCAAGACATGCGTTTCAGGGGCGTCCAAGTCTTACTCCTCAACCTGCCAATATTGATACCAGCAAAGAGTTTCAGGAAGCTACTGAGCTGTATCTTAACTGTGCTGATTCTTTTGATGACAATATTCTCTTCCGAAACGACCTTATCGAGCTAGTATGCCAGACCGTGGGAGGCAGGATAGACAAACACCTGCTAGATGCGTGTAAAGCTCATAGCGAAAAGCGATTCGCAGATCGTGATAGGCAAGCGCATGAAGCCATGGACATGATGTTACGTTTAGACGCGTTGATGAATGTGAGGACAGATCGCCGGCTGGAAAATTGGTCGAATGCTGCTCGGTCTTTCACTCAAAAGCCTGACGAAGCTGCCTACTATGACTCGAATGCACGGCTCCTAATTACAACATGGGGTTGGTCTGGTCTTGGGGATTATGCGTCCAGATTGTGGGGCGGATTGATCCGCGATTACTACATTAAGCGCTGGGAGGTGTTTTTTGTTGCGCTGTCTTCAGCAGTTGCACCTGACGATCTCCTCGATACATTTCAACAGACATGGGTTTCAGCACCATATTATCCAAGTCAACCTCTTCATGTTGAAGCCCCCGCAATCTATGCCCGGCATATGTTGAAAGATTCCGAGAAGTGGGCATAGATAAAAATACGACCTGCGCGGCCAGTTGTTGTCATCGTGGGTTTCAGAGATGGGTTCTTCCCGCGCAAGTATAGCGGCAGGGTACGTTCCCCACTCGAAATATAGGTTGCCAGCATTTGTTAGAGCTGCAGCGGACTTACACAGCCATCTTGGAAAAGCCCTGGGACTCAATCGTCTTACCATGAGGGCGCGACTAACTAGGACGAGAAGACGAGAAATTATAGCTGGGCCAATTGTATCCGCACCTTGGCTCAGCTATAGCATGTTCTAGCACCGTGTCCGTTCATTGAAAGATTTATTGTCGATAGTGCTGTCCGACATAATGTGAGAAAACAATGATTACTCGAAGATCTAGTCATATGACCGGGGCTCTTGCCGCCGTAGTTCTCTATCATGCGTTCTGCGGCGCCCAGGGCGTCTCGCCGGAACAGCGCGCAGATGTACTTATCCGCAAGATGACCATCGCCGAGAAAATACAGCAGTTGCATGGCGTGGCCAACGCTGAACATGAACGATGGGTGCCCGGTATTGATCGGCTGCAGATCCCGCCACTGCCGATGGCGAATGGTCCAGCCGGTATAGGACCTGCTGATCTTATTCAACCACGCGCCACTGCATTTCCGGCACCCATTGCAGTTGCTGCATCGTGGAGCCGCAAAGATGCATCGAACTACGGCGTTGCTGTAGCTAGTGAAATTCAATCCATTGGCCGCACAATGCTGGAAGCTCCAACCGTTAACATTTGTCGTATTCCCACCAGCGGGCGAACTTTTGAAGGCTATGGGGAAGACCCATTTCTTAGCAGTGAAATGAGTGTAGAAAATATTCAGGGAATTCAAAGCCTGCACGTTCTCGCCAATGTAAAGCACTTCGCTCTGAATAATCAGGAGCAAGGTCGGCTGTCAGTGAATGCGATTGCAGATGAGCGAGCTATGCGGGAGATCTATTTTCCGCCCTTCGAGTTCGCAGTAAAGAAGGGCCACGTCGCATCACTTATGTGTTCCTATAACAAAGTTAATGGGGAATATGCATGTCAGAACAAGCATCTGTTGACTGATGTGTTGCGAAACGACTGGCACTTCGATGGGTTTATTGTTTCGGACTTTGGCGCCGCGCATGATGGCATCAAAGATGCTCTGGCCGGCATGGATTTAGAAATGATGAAAGGTGATACATATAACAATGATTTCGAAGCGCAGGTGGGCCACGGAACCATCTCAATACCGCAAATAGATGATCTGTTGCGCTACCGGTATGCTACGATGATCAGATTTGGGTTATTTGACTCGTCGATCGCATCTCGTCCACTAGCAAAAAAAAGAGATGGAAAAATTGCCCAGCATCTTGCGACCGACGGCATTGTTCTCTTGAAGAATGAGCGATCGGTCTTACCAATTGATGTGAAGCGGGTGAAGTCAATTGCTGTAGTCGGCCCTGCGACAGACCGCCTGCTGGAGGGTGGCGGGGCAGCTTCTGTTCTGCCACTGCACACAATTTCTCCGATACAAGCCCTCCGAATCCGCTTTGGCTCGGATCATCTTCGGTATGTCCCTGTGGGGGGGCCTGGTTTTATTGACCCAAATGACACATTAGACAGCTTTGCGATATCGCCGCAGAATAGCAGTATGAAAGAGCATGGTGTGCGTGCAGAATACTTTGATAATACCGAGTTCTTTGGTACTCCAAAGATTGTGCGCACGGAACGAATTCCAGAGATAATCTCGGAGTTTGGGTCTCCTGTCTCAGGAGTGTCAGATAAATTCTCACTACGCTGGACGGCCAACCTGGTTGCTCCTGCAAGTGGTACATACACCCTTGGTATCGAGATGTGGGGCAAAATGCGTCTATATCTCGATGGAAAATTATTGATTGAACAGACTCAACGCCTGAATTCAATTGAATCTGCGCTCACTCAAATACACCTGGAAAAAGGGCATGTCTATGTATTGCGCGCCGATTATAATTCAACCGGTCGCGGTATTGCGCGTATCTTTTGGCAACTGCCGGAGAATGTTGAAATGCCCGGTATTGCGAAGGCTGTTGAGGCTGCGCGGCATGCTGATATTGCGGTCGTTTTTGCTGGTGTCTGGTCGCATGAAGGTTTCGACCGAGCCACGATGGGATTACCGGGTTTGCAGGATCGGTTGATTGAGGCTATTGCCGCAGTAAATCCACGGGCAATTGTTGTTGTTCAGTCGGGTGGTCCGATACTAATGCCATGGCTCCATCAGGTTGCAGCCGTAGTGGAAGCGTGGTTTCCAGGGGAAGAAGGAGGGGCGGCCATAGCCAGTGTTCTTGCTGGCGATGTGAATCCGTCTGGTAAATTGCCTATTACTTTTCCGGCCAGCAATGATCAGGTTCCTGCAGCTACCCCAGATCAATATCCCGGTATCGATGGTATCGAGCATTACAGCGAAGGACTTTACGTGGGTTATCGTTGGCAGGATGCAATGAATAAGGTACCGTTATTCCCCTTCGGCTATGGATTGTCATACACGCAGTTCCAGATGTCACAGATGTCTTATACGCCCCTGTCAACGGGTTCAGTGAAGGTCGGAGTGACGGTTACAAATAAAGGTCAGAGGGCAGGAGCTGAAGTCGTTCAATTGTATGTAGGGTATCCCAAAGAAGTACAGGAGCCGCCCCTGCAATTGCGTGCTTTCTCCAAAACCCACCTTCAACCAGGAGGTTCAGCACGCCTAAGTTTTATACTTGATCGACGTGCTTTCTCCTACTGGTCGGTAGCAGAACATCAATGGAAGATCGCACCGGGCTCATACACAATTGCCATTGGTGATTCCTCCCGTAACTTACCTTTGCACAAAAGTATTCAGCGATAACCACATGAGCTGCCCGATATTTTGTAGCAGTTGTAATGAGAGAGACTGGTTTACAAGGAGCCGAGTACCCCAACCTATCGCCAGAAAGATATATATATCTATGAGATGCAATGTTCTAATCGTAGTGTCAAACCGTGAGTTCCTTGCTCCTGCTGCGGCCAAGGGAGGAGTATTCTGCTGTCAAGTTGGAGTAAAACCTTGATTAGCAGAACAAGGCACTCCCTTGCTGTGTCAGACGAGCCTAGACTTTCACCCTAGGGCAGCCGTTCGAGGCTGCCCTCTTTTTAAGTAATTAGAAATCGAAATGATAGCCGCGTTATTTGAACCTGCACCGATGCTGCTTGACTCATCGGTGGACCATATGCAGCAGCGAGATAGGGTGGTCAACTGCGAGTTTCTTATTGGTACTCGCACTGATGTCGGATTCGATAACATGATTTAAGTCGGCAATATTTGCGGACCCTGATCTGAAGCACTGCAAGGGTAGCAATATTGATTTAATTGCAGATGTGGGTCGTCTATATCGTACCTCAGCTAACGACAGAAAGATGATGGGAAGCATCAAATGAAGCTGGTAACAAGCAACTCTGTAGATATCACAATCAAGCAGAACTTCTTTACTGTGTGTGCCCTATCCTGTCTGCTGATTTGCCTTGTGGGATGCGCAGTAGGCGCAGATGATCGGTCCGGTATGGATAGCCAGAATGCAGTTACTGGTTCAGGTATTCATGGCGCAGCACATGGCGGGTACTATCCCATTGCCGGCTCCACTGTCACCCTCTGGTATCCGGGCGTAACCGGCTATGGCTCTGCGCCTACTGCGTTAGCTTCCACCACTACCAACAGTAGCGGTGTATTTTCTTTCGCATCGACTTCGTATACCTGTCCTGCGGCCGACATGCCGGTCTATCTCACTATTACCGGTGGCAATCCCGGTCTGGGCTCAACTCTAAACTGGACTACAGGTACGAATACATATCTGGCGTTGATGGGCTACATCGGCCCGTGTAGTAGCGCGGGTTCGCAAACGAATCTGGTCATCAATGAAGCCACCACCATCGCTACCGTTTTTGCCGTCTCCCAATTCAGCAGTGCCGCCCAGGCCGCTCAAGGCAGCAATGGCGTCGGCGCCTCTAGTATTGGCAGCGTCTCCGGTACAACGGCTTTTAATGGTGGCAATTTTGGCGCGCCGGTGGGCACAGTCAGCAGTGGTGGAATTCTGACAGTGACGAATACGCTCTCTTACGCCGGTTTGAAGAATGCCTTCGCCACGGCTGCCAATCTCGCGAACGTGAATACTGGTCAAGCAGGCGCAACTGCCAACACCAACGCCACTCCCAGTACCGCGAAGCTCAACACGCTTGCCAATATCCTAGCTTCTTGTGTGCAGACTGATGGTGTCGCGTCTGACTCAGCTCTCTGCAGCAATCTCGCCTCGGCTACGCCCACCGGGGTCACTCCTGCCGGATTGAACGTCCCGACTGATACCGTTCAAATTGCCACCTACATGGCGCTGAGCCCGATGAACAACGTCAGTACGGTGTTCAGCAACTTTACAGCCCCGCAATCCGTATTCCAGGCGGCGCTCTCAACCGCGCCGTTTGACTGGACGTTGAGCGTCAACTACACCGGTCTTGGGCTGAACTATCCCGATGATCTTGCTGTTGATGGAAAGGGGCAGCTATGGGTAGTCGGCAACTCCGGCAGCATGGGTCTGGCTGGCATCAGTCCTACTGGTGTTTCACTGAGCGGAGGCAGCGCCTACCTCACCACATCAACGCCATTCTCTAATCCAACAACTGTACTCGTGGATAACTCTGGCTACATCTGGGTTTCCAACCGTACTCAAGCTGCGAACGATCTGGTGGAGTTTAATCCGGCGACTCCGACTACGGATACAACGTATATCGCCAATGCGCAGGGAACCACTGGCTGCGGACCTGGTGGACTTACGCTCGATCCTCACCTCGACCTTGTCTTCGATTGCTTGCTAGTATCCAGCCCCAAGTATCCTCTCAATGCCTTTCAGAACACCACGACCTCTACTTCGTCACCCATTTACTCTGCCACCTCTGCGACCTTCTCCAATCCGGCAACGTCCAGCGCCGCGACGATAGGAGCCTACTCTCTACATAGCGACGCTAGCGGCAATATCTGGTTGCCGGATTATGCTTCTACCTGCGCCGCGAATGAGATGGTGCCCAGCGGCTTTACAGGCTCGCCATCGCTGCCCACATCCTATGCGTTAACTTCTTCCTACCCGGGCACTGGCACGAGCGGTCAAGATATAGCGATTGATAACGCAGGTAACATCTGGTTTGACTGCTCCGGAAACTATCTCGATGAGCTGCTGGCTGGGACATCTTCTGCCGTCGCATTCTCCGGCGGTGGATTGAGCTCACCCCACTTCATGTCAATCGATGGCGCTGGTGATATCTGGGCGGCCAATAGTTCAAGCGTTACCGTTAACTCGACGACCTACTCCACCGTCTCGGAGTTCAACAACGCTGGTACCGCCATTACGCCGGCGACCAGCAGCAGCAATCCAGGTGGATTCGTTGTGAATACGGGCACTGCTGTTGCGCGGTATCTGGCTATTGATGGGTCAGGAAACGTCTGGGTGCCGGATTCAGTGGCCAGTGCCACACAGATTGCAGAACTCGTTGGTGTTGCAGTGCCGGTCTTTACGCCGTTGGGTACTGCTCCACTCAACAGCAAACTCGGAGCGCTCCCCGGTGCAACGAATGGTTCCTCACCTGATTTCAGCATCGCTGTAGACCCGCAGAGTGTGACTGCCCCTTACTCTAGTACCGCCTCTACTAACGAGCTATTCAACATCTACGTCTCGGCAATAGACGGCTTTTCCAACAATATTACGGTTACCGTGAGTGGTTCTCTGCCTACCGGTGTGAGCTTGCCGAACGGTTCCAGCTATACCGTCACGCCCGGAATTCCCACTCAGGTCACGGTGACTGCCGCTGCCGGTACTGCAGCCGCTATTACCCCGCTGACGATTACAGGAACCTACGGCACTCTGAGCCACCACACACAACTGGAACTCACCACGGGAACGCAACCCGATTACAGCCTCACTACCTCCGCAGGGACCATCGACCTGGTTGCCAATTCGAGCCAGTCCATAACTTTGACTGCAACAGCGTCGAACGGCTTCACTGGCACCGCTATATCTGCGCAAATCAATGGCCTACCCAGCGGCGTCACCACCTCGCCAGTGTCGCCCTTTACTCTCACCCCCGGCGTGGCGAAGACCATTACTTTCACAGCTGGCAGCAGCGTCAGCAGTGGAAACACGCTGCTGACTGCAGCTTCCACCTACGGAACCACTAGCCACAACACTCCCATCCTGCTCAATGTGGGCACTCAGACTCAGGACTTCGTCCTCACCACGCCTGCTGCTCTCAACCTCAACTCTAGCGGTACCACCACGATGACGGTTTACGCGCTCGGCGTGGGTGGCTTCGGCAATAATGTCACAGTATTGATCAGCGGACTCCCCAACGGCGTCACAGCCAGCCCCTCGAGTTTCACCTTGAAGCTTGACCCCGGGAGTCTTGCCAACAGCACGCCGCCAAACAGCACTACGGTCACACTGACTGGGAGTTCCAGCATCGCTTCTGCTACAACTATCTTTAACGTAATCGCCACTTCCGGCAGCAACTTGTCGCATACGAACGCAGTCGTTCTATCTACCAACCCCGGCACGACCGAGACCGCGACCATCAATCCTCTCATCGCCGAGGGTACGGCATTTCCGGCGTATTACGTTGGCGTACCTGTATTGGCAGAGTTCACTGGAACTGGCTCCACTACCAACCCTGGCTTCGTTAACCTGCTCAAGAACCTTAGCCCCTACATTGGGTCTCCCACCATGCGCGCGACTCTGTCCACTAGTAATGTCAGCGAGCTGGCCGCGCTTGTTACCAGTGCTACGTTCACTAACGCCGGGGTCACCACGTCGCCGAAGTTTTATCTCCTTAACTACTACCCCTACATACCTTCGACCTACGCTAGCGATGTGCAAAACGTCGAGAGTGCTGTGGGAGCATCCAATGTTCTTGGCTACGAGTTGGATAACGAGCCGGATCTGTATGTCAGTCAAAGCTACCGGCCCTCAACTTGGACCTTTGCCGACTACTTGCGGGAGTCGGCAGGATATCAGCAGGCGTTCGCGCCGTACATCAGCACACCTGGGCTGGTTGCCATGGCAACCTCTGAATGGGGTACTGACTGGGATGTTAATATCCCTGCGCTGCTTGCACAGGAAGGCAGTCAGCTTGCTGCCTTTACTGCCCATCAGTATGGCGGCACGCAGAGCATAACGCTTGCCCAGCTGATGGCCGACAGCGCCTCTCACATCTACTATGGACGCTTTGCGCCCTTGGTAAAGACGCTTGGTAGCATTCCCGTGCGCGTCGGGGAGATGAACACTATCGGCGACCTTGGTAAAGCTGGCATCAGCAACACCCCGGCTGCGTCTCTATGGCTTGTTGACGCCTTATTTGAGGCTAAATCCGCAGGCGTAGCAGGCGTGGATGTTCATTCAGGAGGCGTTGTGGGTGCGCCAGACGTATATGACATGGCGTATTTGGATGGCACTGGATTGACAACCGTATACCCGCCTTACTACGGCATTCTCTTCTTTTCGGAGGCGATCCAGAATGGCGCCAAACCTATTCAGGTTACCTATACGCAGTCCAGCGGGAATATCAAGATATGGGCCACGATTGATAAATCCAACGTGGTTCGTGTCGTCGTAATTGAGAAGGATACCGACGGCACCAGCAACTCCCATACTGTCTCGTTGAATCTGGGATCAGCCTATACGGCCGCCGGCTCATTAACCACTCTGACGGACGCAAGAGGTCTGACCGATACCACCTACAATATTTACATCGGCGGCCAAACCTTCAGCGGGACCACTAACGGGTTGCTGACCGGTACCGCATCCTCAAGTACCATTACCCCGGCTAGCGGTGTCTATACCCTGACTGTGCAGGATGGTTCCGCTGCATTGCTGACTATCCCATAACCCATTGAAGTCGCCACGTTTGTAGTTGTGCTGTGCCTCGCCAAATCTCCATCGGGCGACGATTGTGAATAGTCGTTACGCAAAGAAGATGGTTGCCTGTGGACTGACTGTAGACGAAAACGTAGCGGTCAACGCCTCCAAGAGCCTCAGAAAGCAATAGCTCTCAAAAGGGAAGCCACAACGCTTTGATTGTCAATCAGTTGCAAATAGCGAAAATCAACAGATTTCAGTAAGTCTCGGAAAATACTTCGGGAGCGGGGCCCCGGGGGCCTATCTTCTTCGCTGGTAACAAAGGTATCTGCGGGCCTTTTGCTTTGCTGGGAGATAGCCGGGCTAGTAGTAGAGTGTCAGTGAAAACTGCATCTTGCGGCCGTTCGAAGATGTTGTTCCGTTGGTGCCGTAGGTGGAAAGTATCTGGCCGAACGTTCCTCCCGTCGCGATGGTGTTCGGAGTTCCGTTCGAGGTGCCGGTGCATGCTGCGGGGCCAGAAACGGAAATATTCGAGTTGCTGCAGGAGAAGGTCGCGCTGGGCGGATTCTTGAGGTTCGGCGTATTGAAGACATTCAACGCCTCGACGCGGGCCTGAAGCTTCATGTCTTTGCGTATATTCTCCAGCGGGAAGAAGCGTCCCAACTCGAAGTTGGTATTGATGTAGGCCGGGCCTTCGAACGCATTGCGGGGTACGCTGCTGAAAGTTCCGGTAAGAGGATAGGTGAATGCGGCGGGATTGAACCACTGGGCGACCTTCTGCGAGCGGTGGCGATTGCTCGGCAGATTCGGGTTCATGCCGGGTACGATTGCGGCGCGCTGGTTCGGCTCGCCGTCCAGGGCGACGTCGCTGTTGATGTAGACACTAAAGGGATTGCCGGTACGCGCACTATAGATACCGCTGAAGTTCCAATTGTTCACTACAGCGCGGAGCGGGGCATAACCATAGCGCAGGCTGGGCAGGTTGTAGGTCCAGCCCATGTTCAGAATGTGGCGCGCATCGTTGTCAGCCAGGCCACGCTCGCTGGCTACGTTGAAGACGTCGGGAATGGCATTGTTGACCGTCTTTGCATTTGTCTGCTCGTCGATCGACTTCCCGTAGGTGTAGGAGACCAGAAGCGTAAGCCGCTTGCCGCCGCGCTGCGTGTACTGCACCTGCAGGGAGCTGTAACTTGCTGTGCCGATGCTGGCAAAGTCAACCAGGCCATTGCCACCGTTGTTAAACTGGGTGTAGCGCAGGCGCTGCCGGGTAGAAGACTGACCGGAGTTGGCGTTGCCATTTGCCGTTCCGGCGAGGATCTGGCAGCTGCTATTGCCATACAGCGATGGGTTGGCGTTGTAGTAGCCGCCGCTGCACTGGGTGATGGCGGGATTCAGATCGAAGGGGATGGTCAACTTGCGGGAGAATTTGCCCACATAGTTTGCTTCCAGCGTGCCGCCATGGGGAACCTTGTACTGGAAGCCCAAATTGGCTGCCATCACATACGGAGTGCGGAAGTTGCGGTCTGGGAAGAAAAGGGAGAATGGGTACTGGAAGACCGGATTGGTCTTGTCGTATCCGCTGGGCAGGGTAATGCGCGTTCCATCGGATTTCAACAGCGGGTCGGATGCGCCACCTGCCGGGAAGATGGTGTAGGTCTGGTAGTAGAACGGCTGTCCGACGCCGATGACGTTGGCATTGATCTGGTCAGAGAACATGCCGAAGCCGCCACGGAGAGCAAGTCTGCCGGTTCCGAAGACGTCATACGCAAAGCCAACGCGAGGAACGAGACCATTGAAGTCCGTGGGTACAAGCGAGGAGCGAACACCCGGATCGCCCGGGAACGCCAGGCCACCAATGGCACCTGGGAACACGGTGGATTGGAAGCCGGGAATGAAAGTGGAGGAGTATCCGTTGGGCTGATACCACTGGAAGGGCAACTCGTAACGGACGCCGAGATTGATGGTCAGCTTCGTGGTTGCGCGCCAGTCATCCTGTGCAAAGAAGAAGATGTCATGCTGGACGCCGCCCTGTACGAGGGGTGAGTTCGCGGTCACGCTGCTGGGGAATCCGAGCATGCCGTCAGCCAGATTCAGGCTGGTGTAGGAGCTGCCGAAGCTCAATATGCCCGGATAGTCCTGGTTGTTGAGATATTGCAGCCGCATGAACTCGGCACCAAACTGATAGTTGTGCTTGCCGTGCGACCAGGTTAGCTGATCGAGCAGGTCAATATCCTCGTTGATGTGGTCAGAGAACGCCTGGTTGGCGTTGCCGCCGCTTGCGCCTGCCGCACCGAGAGAGAAGTAGCTTGAACCAAAGCTCAGGACGGGAAGTACTTTCTTTCCGGGCTCAAGCAGGTGTCCATTGATGGTTGAATTTGCGGAATTGAAAGTGTCATAGGTGCTGGGATCGGTAGGGTTGGTTACGTTCTCATAGCGCTTGTATCCCGCGCGGAATACATTGACGGTGTTGGGTGAGATCACCCAAGTGTCACCGATGTTGCCGAAGTTGCTGACCACGGTGTTGTAGTCGACCTCGTAGTTTGCAATGCCGACGGACGCGCTGTTGACGCCGGGTGCGGTCATATCATTGCCGCGGATCAGGTTGTAGCGCATATCGAGCGTATGCTTTGTGCTCAGGATATAGTCCAGGCGCACCAGAACATTGGTGTCGTTCTTTGGTTGCGGAGCCGCTGCGATGGAGTAAGTGCGACCGTTGCGCGTGTAGTTCGGCATGGGAACGTACTTCGCCAGCATCGCGCCTACGACCGGGTTGATGCAGATCGCGGGAAACTCAGCGAAAGGCAAATACGTTGACTGAACCTTGTCATAGGTGATGCCGGGTACGGGGTTGGCCTGATCAAAGTATGCAGGGCCGCCAGCCTGGGTATAGCTCGTTCCAGAGGGAAGCGGAAAGGCGATCTGGCCATCCTGGTAGTAGTGGGAGCCAGCCCAGTTGACGGCAGGGCCATTGAAGTAGTCGATACACGGCGATGTCTGGCTGGCATGTGCAGGATTCGACTCCTGCCACGCGGTATTGAGGTTGCTAATCGCGGTATTGGCATCGGCACCTGATGTACTGCCGGACACCTGTGAGGGGTTACCCAGTTTTCCCAAAACCGGAACCGACTGGCCTGCCGCTAATCCTCCCCCGGCTGCTGCTGCAGTCTGCGTCGTGGTCACATCGTTGGAGAAGCTGGCGCACATCATGCCCGCAAAAGGCCCGGGCGAAGTACATGGATGGTCATATGCCGGTGACTGGGTGAGCGCTGTGTTCACAATGCTGGCTGCGTCATTGTTCTGGAATCCGCGCTCGTTAAGGCCTTGAGACTGGGCAAAGGAAACATTTTGCAGCTTGGCGATGAGTTGCTGGAAAGCACCGAAGTAGAAGAGCTTATCGTGCTTGATGGGGCCGCCGATGGTGAAGCCGAACTGATTGATATTGTCTTCGGGGGCTTTTCTCCATGGCAGAGGATTCAAGTAGTCTTGGGCATCGAACAGCTGGTTGTGGAGGTAATCCCACACGGCGCCGTGAATGACATTGCTGCCGCTATGGGTGAGTACGTTGAAGACGCTGCCGGCATTGCGGCCGTACTGGGCCTTGTAGTTATTCAGCAGAATGCTGACTTCCTGCAGGGCATTCGGCGGAGGATAGTTGACGCCCGTGTTGTAGAACAGGTTGTTCCACATCAAGCCGTCAAACAGAAGCAGGTTCTGGGTATCACGGGAACCGCCTGCGGCATAGGTCGGGCCGTTCGTGTCTCCGGTTGCTGAAGTCGGTGCGTTGACTTCGGATACGCCAGGAAGAAGGCCGGCCATGGCGACCACGTTGCGACCGTCAATCGGGATATCTTCAACCAGTTTGTTGTCGAGCAGAGAGCCGAGAGTGGCGGAGCGTGCATCGACCGCCGAACTTTCTTCCTGCACGGTGACCGTGTCAGTAGATCCGATGACAAGCTTTGCCACGATTTTGGTATTGGAATCAGCGTCCACCATGATGTTATTCACTACGTAGGCTTCAAAGCCCGGAGCGGTGACGGTGAGCGTGTACTTCCCAATCGCAAGGTTCTGCAGCGTATATTCACCGTTTTTGTTCGTCGTGATGGTCCGCTCAGAGCCGTTGGCGGCGGAGACGGCAGAGATGGTAGCTCCCTGAATAACGGCCCCGCTAGGGTCAACTGCAGACCCATAGATGCTGCCTGTATTCTGTGCCTGGGCGGCGGCTCGTTGCGGAGCAATAAGGATGTAGGAAAGTCCGGCGAGAATCGCCAAAGTGATGGCAACAAAATACTTGCCTTGCAAAGCCGTCTTCCGCAGTTGCGAGTGCATCACGAGGGTGGGCATACTGACCTCTGTTTATACAGTAATGGTCTGACCACAGCTTAAACCGCGAGACAGTATGCTTACCGCATGTTACGGCTGTCAAGTCTTATCTCGCGCAGGCCCCCTGAAGCATTTGGGGCCGCCGGGTCGCGGCATCATCCTAGTCTCAAGGGTCATCCGGAGGTGCCAGGCGATCTGGCAGAGTTTAAGCCGCCAGCATTCCTTTCTTGACAACGATAAAAGCATGCAGGTACATTTCCATCCGGCCTACGATTCGAGAAGATATCCGTAGCCATTGGTATGACCAGTCAGGGTGACTGAAGGTCTGCCAGGAGTATTGGAAAACAGTTTTGAAATAGAACTGTGCGCGAAAGCAACATAGTTATTTCAATTTTTTCAATAGTTCAGCGGGGTGTGTGATGCGGTCTGGAGCTAAGCGGTCCCTTCCTAGAGCCTTCAGCAAGGTCATGATGAGCGGCTTTGTGCTGCTTCTGCTTTGCGTAACCGCGCGCGTCGCTCAGGCGCAGGCTCCCTACGTGTTGCCCTACAAAATGACCACGCTGATGGGACCGCATGCGCCCTACACTATCGGCAAGTATTGCAGCGGCACCAGCGGTCCCATAGCCTATAACGTCTCAGGCGACGGTTGCCCTGCGTCCCTGCTCTACGTTGGCACGGAACCGCATGATGTGCGCGTGGACAGCCTTGGCAACGTCTACTACCTGGATGATACGAGCACCACGAACATCACGATTCACAAGTACAACCCCAGGACCGGACTGGTGACGAACTATGCGGGCGGATCACTGGGGAAGTGCTCCAGTGGCGACAAATATGGTGCTGGCTGCCCGGCGAGCGACAACCTGGGAAATAATGCTACCGGTTACTCCTATAGCCTTCGTGGGCGCGGCATTGGACTTGCTCCCAATAACGATCTCTACCTCGCTGGATATAACGGCTACTACGACTGGCGCGTTGGATTCGCATCAGACATTTTTAGCGTTGTCGCCGGCATTAGCTCGACCGGTTATACAGACAACGTGATTGCAACCAGCGGCGCGACGGGACAGACGCGCGGTATCGGCGCGGATGCAGCGGGAAACGTATATATCGCTGATACCTCGAACAATGCTCTTCGCAAAGTCAGTGCAGCCAATGGCTTCATCAGTACGGTGGCGGGCAGTGGAGGTGTAAGCGGGCAGGCCAATACCGCTGGTTATCTGGACGGGCCCGCGGCCACATCGCTCATCAGCGGGCCGGAAGATGCACAGGTCGACTCTTACGGGAATGTCTACATCGCCGACCAGGGCAATAGTCTGGTCCGCGTGCTTTACAACGGGCAGGGCACGATTCCGAATGTAGCTTCGCCGGTGGCTGGCCATGTGTATACCGTTGCGGGTTTCAACGCAACCAATCCGAACGGGCCAAGTGTGGCGACGACGTATGCGAATGTGCCGCAGCCTGCGCTGGCGACAGCTATTGCCGGCGTGCGCAAACTCACGCTCGACCAGTACAACAACGTCTACATTGCAGACAGCACGAACTATGTAGTGTGGTTCCTGGATCATGCTACCGGCTACATTCGCATCATCGCGGGGACCTTTGGCAAGAATGGCAGTGGCACCAATACTGGCGCCGGATGTACCGGCGGTACCACGATAGGTGATGGTTGCATCGCTACCAACGCCACTCTTTACCCAACATCTGATATGGGCGTCACCGTGGACCGGTTCGAGAATATTTATATTACGGACTATGAGGGTGGCGGCAGCAATGGCCGTATCCGCGAGGCGGTCAATAACCAGAACTTTGGAGCCGTGGCCACGGGTTCCAGCCCGCAACAAATCATTGAGGTCCATGTGGGTGTGGGCGATACGATACTGGCCACGACTGGCGCCATTATCAATAGTACAAACACTGATTTCACCATTGTCGGTACGCCGGTGTGGGTAAATGGCGCAGCCAATGCAGACGGCACATCAGACTACCTGATCACCGTACAGTTCGCCCCGACTAAGCCGGGCATAAACAATGCCGCGTTGAAGGTGACGACCACGCTGGGACAGGCTGCGTCGTTCGGTCTAACGGGTATCGGCACTGCTCCCAGTGTTGCCATTGATCCGGGCGCTGTGACCGTTCTTTCCGCAGCCGCAACACCAGTGAACAAGCCCACATCCGTTTTCTCTGACGCGATGGGCAATACCTATATTGCGGATACTGGTAACAACCGCGTTCTCTTCTACAACGCTTCGACCGCAACGTATACCGTAATCGCTGGCACCGGCACCGCCGGTTATGCGGGCGACGGTGGCGCCGGCACCGCCGCAACGCTAAAAGCTCCACAAGCGGTCACGGTCGACGCCGCCAAAAATGTATTTATTGCCGATACCGGCAACAATGCCATACGGCGTGTCGATGGCGGGACCGGCATCATTACTACGTATGCCGGCGGTACCAGCACCGCATGTCCTGTCAGCACAGACGCCCTCGGCGATGGCTGCCCGGCAACGCAAGCTGTTTTGACTGCACCCGCAGGAGTTGCAATCGATAACATTGGCAATCTCTATGTTTCCGACCAGTCCGCGCCAGGTGGTGTGGCGGCCAATACCATCCGTGTGGTGGGCAGCAATAGCTATATCTATGCTCTTGCCGGTGGTGCCAGCACGGTGTGCTCCGCGGCAACGGATACATTCGGCGATGGCTGTACGGCGAGTGCCGTTATGCTGAATGCTCCAGCCGGTCTTGCGCTCGATACGACCAGCAATCTTTATATTGCGGACAGCGGCAACAATATTGTGCGCATGCTGAATCTTGGTACTCAGGCGGTTACCTTAGTCGCGGGTAATGGGCAGGCCGGGTATGCAGTCAGTTCCGGTAGCGTAGCGGCTCTCTCGCAGTTGAACGCGCCGCGTGCGGTCGCCGTAGATGCAGGCGGCAACGTTTATATCGCCGATACCGGTAACCACTCGATTCGCTTGGTTACGGTTACAACCGGTCTGATTAGCACGATCACCGGCATCAATGGGGCGAGCGGCACGGGTGTTGTGCCTGGCTCCGGTGTTCAGGCACAGCTGGTATCCCCGGCGGGAGTGGCAACGACAGGCGCTGGTACTCTGGTAATTTCAGATACCGGGAATAGCCGCTTGCTTAGCGATAACCGTACACAGGCAGCTTATAACTTTGGCCGCACCAACGTTGGCTCGTCTAGTACCGCGATTCCGTTCTCTGAACTTGGGACTGGAAACGCCACCGCATCTCTCGGCGCAACGCTCTTCACCACAACCACTACAACTGGATATCCAAACTACTATACGCTGACAGCAAGCGGCTCGAATGGATGCGGCAATAACACTACTCTTGCTCCGGGCGCGACCTGCGGACTCACCGCTCAGTTCTCGCCCACTGCGTCGACTGATCCAGTTTCCGTGTCGACGACTTATGCAGAAGCGGCGGCTGTAGTTTCCAACCCGGCGGTACCGCAAATCAAACTTTCGGGTGTTGGCGTGGTCCTCGTAAAAACGAGTAGTGTTGTCCTGCAGACGGCTCCGGTACTGCCGGCTAACCCGCAGTATGGCGGTACGCTCACCATGACGGCTACCATTACACCTGCAAGCTGTGCTGCGCTCGCAACAATATGCGCTCCGACCGGTACGGTTGCATTTGTAGTCGATGGCACGGCTCTGGCGCCGGTAGCCCTGGCGCCCAATACGGGTAATGCGACTAGTTCAGCTGCCGTGACTATCAGTGGCCTGGCCGTCGGCGTTCATACGGTGGCAGTCCTCTACAGTGGCGACTTGTACTATGCCAGCAATACGTCGAACGCGGTCAACGTAACTGTCATAACGGCGACGACCTCGACGCTTCTGAGTATTAGCCCTGCGTCTTCACAGCAGTTCACCGCAACAACATTCACAGCCACCGTGGCATCAACGATTACGGGAGGCGGAACTCCAACTGGCACCGTCACCTTCTACAACAACAGCGTTACCCCGGCTGCGGTACTTGGAACTGGAACTCTGAACGGGAGCGGTGTAGGAAGTTTCACGGAGCAACTTATACTCAATACGGACGGCACCCAAGGATCGAATACCACGCAGGTTCCAGGCAGCTACAGCGTCACTGCGAAATACAATGGCGATGCTAACTTCAGTGTCTCTACCTCCTCCACCTCTACCCTGACAGTCACTGCCGATACGCCTGCAATTCTGCTCGCTTCCCGGTCATGTAATGAGATCAACGTAGCGCTGGCCAGCGGTGTAAGCGCTGCAGTGAATCCACTCGGAATCTGCCCGAACGATGTGACGCAGAAGTGGGGACCGCAGTCCAGTAATACGCTGTACGGTGGTGTTGCAAAGCCTACTAGTGGAGGCACTGCGGGGGGCACTATCACCGGATTTACTCTCTGTCCAGCTCCGCTCGGTTCGCCCTGCCCGTCAACCAGCAACCCTGACCCCAGCCAATATAACTTTCTGACCATGGTCACCTTTGCTGAGCCAAACAACTTCACCGTTGGCCAGACAGTCGTAGTCAGTGGCGCTACCAACGTCAATCCTAGTTCCACGGGGGTAAATGTAAATTCCGCGGTTGTTTTCAATATTCAATACACCGTGCTCGCCGCCACAAGTACATCCTGGACAGGAACCCTCACCTCCTATGCGGCTACCGCTCAGGGAGCATCGATCGACGCAACACTCTTTGTCCGGCCAACCAATTCACTCAGTGGGACGATGACATTCTCTTGCACTGGGCTGCCGGCAAATGCGGCCTGCACCTTTAGTCCAACCACGCTCACACTGACCGCAGGGACCTCAATACCGGCATATACTCCCGTGATCGTTACCTTCTTTACGGATCTGCAGCCGGGGACGGGAGGCACATCCTCTCTGCGCGCTCCTGTACTTGCAGGTCACAGATCTTCGGGGATGGCGCTCGCAATGCTGTTTGGCTGGCCGATTACTCTTGCCGGTCTGGCAGGTGTGATCCGGTTCCGCAGGCGCAACGGTTTTGGGCGCGGACTGACCCTGGTTGCCTTGCTCTGTATCCTGGTGGGTGCTTCGACCGTATTCACTGGTTGCAGCCCCAGCGGTCCCGGCTCGTATGTAGCAAACTTGACTCCTGCAGGCACATATCCCATCACGATCACCGCGACCGATGGCAGTGTCAGTTCCAGCATTGTCATCAACTTTGCAGTTAGTTCGCCGGGAATCACGGGGCAAGAGTAAGCATCCGGGAACTAGAAATGATGTTCGCGATGGGGTCTGTCTATTGATGGAGATTACGCGCCCGATCGAGCTAGCAGGTAACGAAGCGACGACTCCGGAGGGCGTGTGTGCCTCTGCACTGGAGCCGCCCCCCCCAAAGCCCAAGTGCAGCATGGGTTATCGAGCTTTGGGCCGAACGGGATTTACCGTCAGCGAATTAGGGCATGGCCTGTGGGGTATAAGCGATTGGTTCGGCTCACTGGAGCAGGAAGCGATTGCCACCCTCGCACAATCTGCTGCGGCAGGCTGCAACTTCTTCGATTCGGCCTGGTTTTATGGCGAAGGCAACAGCGATATGCTGCTGGGCAACCTGGTGAGGAATGCGCAGCAGCCTATTGTGGCAGCTTCGAAGGTTCCACCTCTGATTCGGAGATTTGAATTGCGGCCGCCGCCGGCCTATGGAGATATTTATCCCGCAGCCCATGTCTTTGCCTATGCAGAGAAGATTCGTGACGCATTACATGTCGATACCATTCCCCTACTCCAGTTTCATGTGTGGGATGACCGTTGGGCGGTGAATAAAGAGTTTGCCCGCACGGTGGAGAAGCTGAAACACGACGGCATCATTCACAGTTTTGGACTGAGTATGCAGCGCTGGCAGCCGGCCAATGGTATCAAGGCGCTGAAGACGGGATTAATTGATTGCGTGCAGGCCGTGTATAACCTGTTTGACCAGTGTGCGGAGGATGAAATCTTTCCCGCCTGCCGCGAGATGGGTGTCGGGATCATTGCACGGGTAGCGCTGGACGAAGGTTCCCTAGGCGGAAAAATGACGCGCGAGACAAAGTTCCCTGCGTACGACTGGCGCTCAGGATACTTTTCGCCGGAGCGGCTCGCGGCTACGATGGATCGCGTGGATCGGCTGAAGGAGATTCTTCCGGCGGGCATGACGTTGCCGGAGATGGCGCTTCGTTTCGTGCTTTCCAATTGCGATGTAGACACCGTCATTGTGGGCATGCGGCGGCCGGAACATCTGCAGGCGAATCTTCGCTATGTCGCGGGTGGAGCGCTCGACGCTGATTTGCTGTCAGAACTCAAGAAACATCGCTGGGACCGCAGCAGTTAGCGGCGAACCGGGCCACGCTGCAAAGTTAGCATATGGATGCGTGTGCGCAGGGTAGATGGTTCTCTTCACGTGGGAGTGCAGACTGGTGCATTGACGTTACCTGCGACCAGGTTTCGGCGGCAGCAGTGCGTCGATCAGGATAGATGTGGGGCGTGGGCGCAAAGGTTATGGTTCCGGTGATGTCGTGCTGTCCCAGCGTTTGCATAATATGTGGGACTAAGCGGACGTCGCCGTAGTAGCAGAGGTCTTTCTCTGCCAGTGATGTCGCGGAATAACGGATGGCTGCCGCTGTGACGGGTACACTGCCGCCCGTTGCCGATCGAAAAGCGAAGGGTGGAAGCGTCCCACCGCGGAGCCGTTGGAGCTGGTGCCTTCCGGAAACAGCAGTACGGCCACGTTCTGCGCCAGTAAAGCAGACATCTGCTCAGCCACGCTTGCTGTACTGGCAGAACTGGTGCGATCGATGAAGATGGTTCCGCTAAGCGTCGCCAGTAATCCCACCACGGGTCATGAACGCACGCGCGCTTGGATACGAAGATGCTCTCGGACAAGCGCCGGGGACTGCGGTGCGGTCGCGAGCTGCGGTCCAGCAGACCCTCGCTTCCGCTGAGCCGGTAGCGCATCACCCACTTGGCGTAGCTCCCTGCTCCACAACGAATCTGGCTAATTCCTCTCGACTGCGAAAGCTAAGTCGGGCATTCTTATGAATGTCCATTCGATTCCTCCGAAGGTTCCAGTTGCTCGTCACAACCAGCTTCTCCGGTTCAATTCGAATGGACAACCTCTTGAAACATCACAGGTACCCCCCTGATTTATTACTTATGCGCCGCTGCAAAATCAGCCAGCGCCTTCCCCCAACCGCTGTTGCGATCGAAGACGGGCATCGTTCCATCCAGTGTTCTATCGCCGCTACTCGCCCACACAATACAGCCGTCAGCGCCCAGGTCATAGAGCGTCTGCAGCCGCGTCAGCATCTCCGCTTCCGTCAGCGTGCGGATAGCTCCATGCTGGCTCTGGTCGTCTTTGCCTGAAGACTGCAGCCGAATGATGATGCCAAGGTAGGGAAGTAGCCGCTTGCCCGTCTGGTATTTCCTGGCCGCGTCCATGTTGTAAACCGCCGCGCGCTTCCACGCTTCCGTGTCCGCTCCCTCGTAGTTGTAGAGCACCGGGCTCAGGAAATCTACCTGCTCTGCAATTGGCCGGTAGCTCTCATTCAGCGTGTCAAAGCGGTGGATATCGGCCTTCCACGCATAGGTATTCTGCGGCGCGGTAGCGTACACGCCCACGGGCGTGACCGTGTTGAACTGGTGGTAGATGCTCAGTATCTGGCTTACGCGCGGTATCACCGTCGGCGGCTGAAAGCGGTCGCCAAACTCCGTGTCGAATGACACTGGGATGTTCGGCGTACTGGCTGCCGCCTTCGCAATGCCCTCGATCTTCTTCTCGTCCGGCTGATCGTTGGTCATGAAGCGGTCTTCGTAGACCACTTTCACCCGGTGGATGCCCAGCGACTCCATATATTGGTCCAGCGCTGGCACCCGACTGACCGCCCCCCCCGCCACGTGGTCATGGTAGGGAATAAACTCGTAAATCGTGAACTTTCTGGCTGCGGTCTGGGCATGGCACGGCAGCAGCGCGGCAGCAGTGAGCAGCAGTGCGGAGACGGTTACTTTCGGGTATGGGGTCATAAGCTCCTTTTTGCTATTGCATAGGGTACGCCGGCGGGTGTCTTTCAGGCTTCGTTTCTCCACCTATTATGCCGAAGAATCTGCTGAAAATGATTTATTTTAGATGATTTGGCCGATAGAAAGTTTATTTATGGTATATATGGACATTATTACAAGATGAATGCCAGATTACTCTCTTTCCATAGAATGGTCTTTCTTGCCCTGCAATACCCTTTATTTTGTGTTGAATTGATCTATATGCAACAGGCTCTGCCCCCCGCCTTTTAGAGGGTTTTGGAAAGACAAATTCAAGGGACTAATCATTCAGCGATGGAAAATTCTCGCTGAGGTCAACTTCTCTTTTATATGCTTTTGCATTTTTTATTGCTATTTTTGTTTTCGTCAAGTATGTTTAGGCAACATTTTCCAATCTGTCTCAGCCTGCATTGAAGAACGATTCCCCCAGGCAGACCAAACTGGATAAGCAGGACACGTCAACGAATGGGGAGTGGGTCCACGGTATGAGTGCTGGTTCGGGCAAGAAGCTCACGGGGGTTGTATACGATCGGTTCCTGCTCTTTATTGCAGGCATGGGCGGCTTGCTCTATGGCATTGATGTAGGCATCATTGCAGCGGCCCTGCTTTATCTCGGCAAGACCGTCAACCTTACGCAAGGTCAGACTTCTATTATTGTTGCCGCCGTGCTTGGTGGCAGCATGTTCTCCTCGCTGGTTGCGGGCTTCCTCGCAGACTGGCTCGGCCGCCGCACCATGATGATCATCAGCGGCCTGCTCTTCGTTGCCAGCGTCGGCGTCATCGTGCTCTCCCAGGGGTTCATTCCGCTGTTTCTCGGCCGCCTCCTGCAGGGCATGAGCGGAGGCTTCATCGCCGTTGTGGTGCCGCTATATCTTGCCGAGTGCCTCCCCGCCTCCAGCCGGGGCCGGGGCTCCGCCATCTTCCAATTCATGCTGACGGTCGGCATCGTCATCGCATCGTTGACTGGAGCCTTCTATACGCATCAGGCAGAGGCCACCATCACTGCCGCGGCAGGGAACTCCGCACTCATCATGGCCGCTGCGAATCACGCCTGGCGCAGCATGTTCCTGTCCGTCATTTATCCGGGAATCATTTTCTTCTTTGGCTGTTTCTTCCTCGGTGAAACGCCGCGCTGGCTCTTCCGCAAGGGCCGCAAGCAGGACGCTCTCTTCGCACTGCAGCGCTCCTCATCGCAGCAGGATGCGGCCCAGCAATTCCACGAGATGGAAGAGCTCGCCAATACGAATCAGCAGCAGGTTGCATCCGGCACTACAGGCTCACTGCTGCAGCGCAAGTATGTTGTGCCGTTTCTTCTGGCCTGCGTCATCCTGGCCTGCAATCAGGCCACCGGCATCAACTCTATCCTTGGCTACCTGGTCATTATTCTGAAGCAGGCAGGCATGAGCGCGCAGCACGCCACCCAGGGCGACGTCGTCGTCAAGCTGCTCAATTGCGCCATGACCATCGTTGCCATTGCCTTGGTGGATAAGAAGGGCAGAAAGTTCCTGCTCACGCTCGGAACCGCCGGCATCATGATCGCGCTGTGCACTGTTGGATTCCTCTTCCATGCGTTTGAGTCAAAGCGCGTCGATGTGCGCCAATCGCTACAGGCCCAGGTTCAAGACAACGCACTCACGCTGCCCATTCAGAGCATGCGCGCGCAGAACGCGGGCAATACGCCCATGGGGCTCACCGTGCTTTACACCTACGGCGCGGGAGACAAGGTTGCCACCGCCGTCAGCACAGACCCCACCGGCGCCCTCAGCATCCAGCCTGAAAATGGTGCCTCCTCACTGAAGATTGAACATGCCTACTATGGCCCCATCCCCAGCGAGAAGACGGGCTGGCTCATCACCGCCTGTATCGCGCTGTTTATTGCCAGCTTCGCGGCGGGGCCCGGTGTCGTGGTCTGGCTTGCCCTCTCAGAGTTGATGCCAACGCGCATCCGCTCCGGCGGCATGGGGCTTGCGCTCTTGATTAACCAGGGTGTCTCCACATTGATAGCCGGTGTGTTTCTTCCAGTTGTGGGCCGTTATGGCTATTACGCCATGTTCTGGTTCTGGGGAATTTGCACCATCGTTTATTTCTTGACCGCACTCTTCTTCCTTCCCGAAACGAAGGGGAAGACGCTGGAAGAGATCGAAGCATGTTTTTAGTCCGTGTCGTCCGGCACATTGCGGGCGGCTACCATCGGTTCGATGTCAGCAAGCAGTAGAAGTTTGAAACGAGCGAGGAAGATATGATGACCTACTCCAAACTTACGGTGATCGCTCCCCAGTCCCGCAGCCGCTGTATCCAGCGTGCACTGATCGCCTTTCTTGTGGCTTTTCCGTTGATCTTCTGTGCAACGGTCCAGGCGCAGCTTGCAAATACCGGTCAGGTCCTCGGCAACATCACTGATAGCACCGGCAGCGTGGTGCCCTTTGCATCGATCACGCTGACGTCGGTAGAGCGTGGCCAGGCACTGACCAAGAACAGCAATGGCAGTGGCGAATATCTATTTCCCTCCGTTGCCATCGGTACCTATACGCTCACCATCACCGCGCCGGGCTTCGCCACAGTAAACGCGACCGGCATCGTGGTGGACGCTGACAAAAACGTCCGTTTCGACACCGTGCTGAAGCCGAAGTCAGAAGAATCCAATGTAACGGTCGAAGCATCCGCCAACACTGTTGATACGCAATCGGCAACCATCGGCGTGTTGATTGACGAAACACTGGTTCACAATCTGCCGATCGATGGCAATAATGTTGTATCTTTGGCGGCGCTGTTGCCGGGCGTATCAAACGTCAGCGCACCAACGACATTCACTGGAGATACATCGGGACCGGTTTACAACGTTTCCGGCGCGCGCAATACACAGAATCTCTTTCTGCTTGACGGTACGCTCTGGAACAATCTCTACACCAACAGTGGCCTGAACTTTCCTCCACCTGATGCCCTGCAGGAGGTGAGTGTTCTGCTCAATAACTTCAAGGCTCAGTATGGGCGCAATGTGGGCAGTGTCTTCAATGCCATTACAAAGTCCGGCACCAACCAGTTTCACGGTGTGGTGTACGAGTATTTGCAGAACACGGCGCTGAATGCGAACGACTACTTCCTCAAGCAGGTCCCGGCCTATGCCAGCAAGCCGGCGAAGTTCATTTCCAACCAGTTTGGCGCCACCATCGGCGGGCCAATCAAACGCGATAAGCTTTTCTTCTTCCTCGCATACCAGGATCTCCGGATTGCGCAGGTGGCGGACAGCAGGCTTACCTCCAATGGCCTGACTGCAGCTGACCGTGGTCTGGATGCAAACGGTGTGCAGGATATACCATGCCAGGCGGGCGGCCCCTTTTCAGGCGACGGCAACTGCATCAATCTCTCTGACCTTGCCGGCCCGTCCCACCGCGACCCCAGCAGCGGCAACCCATTGCCTTACGTGCTCAACCCGGTTACAAACGTCAACAACAACAACGGCACGCCGCAGATCGCGATATCGAGCTTTGATACAGCCTATGTACAGGCGGGTCACACGCTCGCAACCGGCGCGCACTCGCCGTGTGTTCAGTATCTGCAGAATGAAGCAACTGTAACCATCTCCACCAACGAACTGCCTGTGGCATGTATCAACCCGGTCTCGTTTGCCCTCATCCAGAAGTATCTTCCTCTTGCGACCATCCAGCTCG
>Ga0302266_10001128_pt1 | contig 25100 bp, 21 predicted proteins | sample III_Bog_E1_2_FD_194559 | JGI IMG/M metagenome (GOLD analysis project Ga0302266, IMG submission 194559) | Peat permafrost microbial communities from Stordalen Mire near Abisko, Sweden - III_Bog_E1_2 | ecosystem: Environmental > Terrestrial > Soil > Wetlands > Peat | place: Sweden: Abisko... | reverse complement strand
CGTCGGTTCAGCTTCTGTAGAAGCACATCGTCCGAAACGGCTGAGTATTCGGGATAAAGACCGCGAAACTGTGCAAGGCTCCACAAGATCAATTGAGTGTCGATTCGCAACTCAATCGCAGAGTTATAGTCCTCGATTGCACGTCGATAGTCATTCACTTTGACATGCGCATCGGCGCGGTTTTCATAAAGGTTGGGTAGGTAAATTTCTCCATTCTGCTTCAAGCGAATGGCATCGTCAAAATCCGAGATAGCCGCATAGTATTGTCCCACTTCAAGATTCGCGAGTCCTCGATCTGAATGTGCGGTCGTGTTATTAGAATCAATCGACAGTACCTTGTTGAAATCCTTGATTGCCAACATATACTGCTTCATTTGCAGGTAAGCTTCTGCTCTCGCTGCATACGCAAGTTCATAGTTTGGGGATAGCTGGATAGCTCTTGTGAAGAGCGGCAACGAAGTTCGATATATGTCATTCCGTGCTGCATCTGACGACCACGCCTTTTTTGTCCAAAACGCAGACTTCGTGTAAAGCTTGCCCTGCAAGTAGGGAATGATAGGCGTTCTGGGGTTTACAAGTGCGGCTTTTTGGAATGCAGCAGCGGCCTGTGAATAATACTGCTCGTCGAATGTAGTGAAGAATTCGTAATACAAACCCTCCAATGCAAGAGGTCTCCAGTCCTTTGGGGCGCTACTGGCGAGTAGGTGCAGGTCGGTCAAATTCCACGTGCAGAATTTTGACGTAGTTTCTGGAGATGTACCTTGTACATTGAAAATATTGGCCCCAGAATCCAGATCTTTCTGCATAGCACTCTCGAGAAGATTCAGTGCCGCGGCATGGTTGCCGTTGGCTGCTTCAATCTTGGCGAGAAACGAAAACACATCTCTCTCGTCAAACGAGGAGGTGCCACTACTTTTGTGAGAGAGGGAAGTTTCAAGATCGGACTTCGCTTTTATCAGATCCGGTAGCTCGCTGCCACATATCTCAGCATTAGCACGCCAGTAGTAGCCGTCTGCATAATTGGGATAGTCCTGTATGAAATTGTCAAGGATCTGGATATTCGCTTCTGTAAAGCCATTATTCCCTGCTTGCTTAAAAGCATCCCAAAATGCTTTATCGGCTGCCAACGGAGTTGGAAACACCTTGGCTGGTCCTTTCATTTCAGGCGGCTCGGAAATGCCTGGAATGAGCACAGGGCTGGACTCTATGGTGTTTGAGCGTGTTACTGTTTGGGTAAATCCAGCAGCACTGTAGGCCACGAGAATAATCCATAAAACAGAGATTTGGATTGTCATACAATAGACCTTCTTTCCACCAAAATCCCGGAGCATCATCTCGGTCGCTCAATCTGCGGGCATTTCACGTCACAGAATAGCAAACAAAAGGCGAATATTCAAGAATAATACACGGGCCGCCGAAATTGCCGCCTTTTCCTCAGAGCAGCGGGATTTCAACCGGCTTTTAGTCGGAGGGCTGCGGTCGTCCGACGGCTAGAATCAGTCTAGCCATGGCTGAATTTACGCACCTGCATTTGCATACGGAATACTCGCTTCTGGACGGAGCTTGTGACCTGAACAAGCTGATGGAGCGCGTATCCGCGCTGGGGCAGAAGTCTGTCGCCATGACCGACCACGGGAACATTTATGGGGCGGTGCACTTTTTTGAGGCGGCGCAGAAACAGGGGATCAAGCCGATTCTGGGCTGCGAGCTGTATATCTGCAAAAACGAGGACCACCGCGCTCCCGGCGAGAACGACGAGAACAACCACCTGCTGGTGCTGGCCCAGGACGAAGAGGGCTACCGCAACCTGATTCGGATTACCTCGGAGGCTTCGCTGCACGGCTTCTATCGCAAGCCGCGCGTGAGCAAAAAGTACCTCGCCGAAAACTCCAAGGGCCTGATTGGCTTTTCCGGCTGTCTGAGCGGGGAGTTGTGCGAAGAGTTGTCAGCGGGCAACTACGACAAGGCCAAGAGCGTGGCGCAGCAGTATGAGGACATCTTCGGCAAGGGAAATTTTTACCTCGAGATTCAAGATCAGGGACTGGAGCAGGAGCGGCAGATTCACGAGGCGTTGTTCCGGCTGGAAAAGGAACTGAATATTCCGTTGGTGGCGACCAACGATTCGCACTACCTGTGCGGCGAGGACAGCCACGCGCACGATGTGATGCTGTGCGTGCAAACAGGCTCCAAGCTTCAAGACAAGGAGCGCTTCCGGTTTGACGGCGACCAGTTTTATGTTAAGAGCGCCGATGAGATGGCGCTGCTGTTCAAGGATTCGCCAAACGTATTAAAGCGGACGATGGAGATTGCCGAGCGGTGCGCGTTTGATCTCAAGCCGGTGGAGGATCCGTTTCCGCTGTTTGACGTGCCGGAGGGGCACACCATCAACAGCTACTTTGAGCAGGTGTGCAGGGAGGGATACAAGAAGCGGCTCGACACCGCGGTGCGCGGCCTCGAGTCGCGTGGAGTGCTGCGGGCAACGCTGGACCAATATCAGGCGCGGCTCGAATATGAGATCAAGATCATCGAGCAGATGAATTACCCCGGATATTTTCTGATTGTGTGGGACTTCATCAAGCATGCGCGGGACAATGGGATTCCGGTGGGACCGGGGCGCGGATCGGGAGCCGGCTCGCTGGTGGCGTACTCGATGGAGATTACGAATATCGACCCCATGCAGAACGTGCTGCTCTTCGAGCGGTTTCTGAATCCGGAGCGCAAGCAGATGCCGGATATCGACGTGGACTTCTGCCAGAATCGCCGCGGCGAGGTGATCGAGTATGTGACGAAGAAGTATGGCCGCGATCAGGTGGCGCAGATCATCACCTTCAACACCATGGCGGCCAAAGCGTCGATCAAGGATTGCGGGCGCGCCATGGATATGCCGTATGGCGACGTGGACCGGATTGCCAAGCTGATTCCGGGGACGGTGGGCATAAAGATTGACGAGGCTCTGGAACAGGTTGCGGAGCTGCGCAAGGCGTACGAGAAGGACGCGCAGATCAGGGAACTGATCGACACGGCGAAGAAGCTGGAGGGGCTGGTGCGCGGGTCGGGGGTTCATGCGTCGGCGGTGGTGATTGCGCCGCGTCCGCTGACTGAGCTGGTGCCGCTGGCCAAGACCAAGAACGACGAAATTGTTACTGCCTACGACATGAAGGCCATTGAGAAGATGGGCCTGCTGAAGATGGACTTCCTGGGATTGACGACGCTGACGGTGATTGACGATTGCCTGAAGCTGATCGAGAAAAATCGCGGAGAAAAGCTGGACATTGAAGCGATTCCGCCCAACGATGAGGAGACTTACAAAAAAGTTTTTCACGCGGCGCTGACTTCAGGGGTCTTTCAATTTGAGTCGAGCGGAATGCGCGATGTGCTGCGGCGCTACAAGCCGGATACGGTGGAGGATTTGACGGCGCTCAATGCGCTGTACCGTCCGGGGCCGATCCAGGGCGGAATGATCGACGACTTTATCGAGCGCAAGCTGGGACGGCGCAAGGTGGAGTATCTGCTGCCGGAGTTGGAAGGAATTCTCAAAGACACATTGGGAGTTATCGTCTACCAGGAGCAGGTGATGCAGATTTCAAACGTGCTGGCGAGTTACTCGCTGGGCGAGGCGGACCTGCTGCGGCGGTCGATGGGCAAAAAGAGCGCGGAGGCGATGGCCGAGCAGCGCGACCGCTTCATGGAAGGCGCGGCAGCCGCGGGACATCCGAAGGATACGGCGGGCGATATCTTCGACCAGATGGAAAAGTTTGCCGGGTATGGATTTAACAAGTCGCACTCGGCGGCCTATGCGCTGCTGGCCTATCAGACGGCGTACTTGAAGACGCATTACCCGGTGGAGTTCATGGCGGCGCTGCTGACCTCTGAAACTTCGAAGCCGGAGAATGTGGTGAAGTATATCGCCGAGTGCAAAGAGATGGGCATTCGCGTGGAGCCGCCCGACGTGCAGACATCCGGGGCGCAGTTTACGCCTCTAGTTTCGGATGGGGGAGATGCGATCCGCTTCGGTCTGGCTGCGGTGAAGAACGTGGGCGGCAATGCAATTGAGTCAATTATGAAGGCGCGCACAGAGGCCGGCGGGCGATTCAAGAGCCTCTGGGAATTTTGCGAGAAGGTCGATCTGCGCGTGATGAACAAGCGGGTGCTCGAGTCGCTGATCAAGGCTGGGGCGCTGGACTCGCTGGGCAAACGCGGGCCGCTGATGGCCGCGGTGGACAAGGCGATGGAGCGCGCGCAGAAGGCGCAGCGGGACGAGGCGAAGGGACAAAGCGGCCTCTTCGGGCTCTTCGATGAGGGGCCAAAGCCGGGAAAGGTGAGCGGCGACGACCTGCCCAATGCGGCTGACTGGGAAGAGGGCGAGCGGCTGGCCAATGAGAAAGATGTGCTGGGGTTCTTTGTCTCCGGACATCCGCTGGATAAGTACGCGGAGAAACTGCGCAATTTGGCGGGGGTGATTCCCGTAGCCGAGGCGCTGGAGCGCAAACCTCCGGAGAGGCGCTGGGGCCAGCAGGCGGACGCGGCAGACGAAATTCAAGTGGCGGGAATGATTCTTGGTCTGAGGGTGCAGAAGAGCAAGCGGGATCAGAAGCTGTATGCCCAGGCAGCGCTGGAGGATGCTACCGGCAAGATCGACCTGATCTGTTTTTCGCGGGATTACGAAAAATTGTCAGGCCAGTTAAAGATGGAGGCGCCGGTTCTGGTGCGCGGCACGCTGATGGGCGACGAGGACGCTGCGCCGAAGATTGCGGTCAACTCGATTCAGGCGCTGGAAGAGGTGCAGGTGAAGCTGCCGTCTGGGGTGCGGATTCGCATTAACGTGGAGCGCGCGACGGAGGAGGCGCTGGTTGCCCTGAAGAGCGCTGCGGATGCTGCGCCGGGACCGGGCAAGGTGATGCTGCATCTGGACAAGAAGGGCGAGTACTCGGTCATCCTGGAGCCGCAAGGGATGAGCGTGGCTGCGGATCGCGGATGGGTGGAGCGGGTGGAGGAGTTAGTGGGCAAGGGGACGGTGCAGGTGCTTGGATAAGGGTTGAGTCCCCAACAAATTTATACAGGGTTTTTCTGACTGCAACTTGCCCGGCTAGTTTTGCATCTAAAATGACAATATGTCCCCTTCGATCTCCAAGCGCCACCCTTCCAAGGCGCCTCCGCCGGACGAAACCGGCCATGAGGCACTCTATCTGCGCTCTCTGTGTGACCGCCAGGTCAACATTCAGGTCAAGATGCGCGACGGCGAAACGGTGCGCGGGTGGATCGAATACTTCGACGAGGGAATGTTGCGCCTGACCCGCGAGGGTAAGCCCAACCTGTTCATCTACAAGAACCAGATCCGCACCATTACGGAAGTGGGCAAGCTGGCACCGCGCCGCGCCAAGGCTGCGAGTCTGGAAGCAAACGGATCCGTTGAGACCGTGGAGGCCATATGAGCGGCTTGAATGTGAAATCCCAGGTCTCAGAAGCGAGACCTTGGGCACCCAATTCTTTGGAGTTTGTCTGGGTTCCTGCGGCCACGGCCATCGCCCGCGAGGCGGGCGCACGGCTGCGCGAGTTTTTTTCCCAGGGCGTCGCCACTGAGTACAAGGGCGATGTGGACCTGGTGACGGTAGCCGACCGGACGGCGGAAAAGCTGATCCGGGAGCGGCTAAGCGAGGCCTTCCCGCAGCACGGAATCTTCGGCGAAGAGGGCACGCGCGACCGGCTCGACGGCGAGTTCCGCTGGTACGTGGACCCGCTGGACGGGACCACCAACTTTGCTCACGGGATGCCGCATTTCTGCGTCTCATTGGGCCTGGAACAACGCCCCGCAGGCCTCGCGCCGGACGCGGACGGAACGATGGTGACCGCGGTCATTTACGACCCTTTACGGGACGATCTCTTCGTTGCCGAACGGGGACGTGGCGCATGGCTGAACGGCAGGCCGATGCACGTTTCCAGCACTCCGGAGCTGGCCGTATCGCTGGTAGCCACCGGCTTTCCCAGCCGCAAGCGCAACGAGAGCCCAAACATCCACTTCTATCATGAGTTCTGCCTGAGGTCCCACGGGGTGCGGAGGGCCGGTTCAGCCGCGCTCGATCTGGCCTACGTCGCCGCGGGCCGCCTGGATGCCTTCTGGGAGTTCAACATCAATCCCTGGGACACGGCAGCCGGCTATCTGCTGGTCGAGGAGGCGGGCGGTAAGATGACGGGGTTCTCCGGAAAGCATTTTCGGCTGGACAGCCGGGAGATTCTAGCCTCGAATGGGCTGATCCACGCCGAGTTGGTGGGCCTTTTCGCGGATATGTTTGCCGGACGCAATCTGGCCCCCATGCTCACGCCTCAGGAGTTTGCGGCCCGCCGAGCGGCGCGGACGGCAGAGAGCGGCTGAGGGCTGTCGCGTTACCTCGCGCAGGGCGGTTCACTTTCGGAATCGATACGAGGAGAATCTGCATCCAATTCCCGAAACGCAAATGCTGCAAGGGGGATGGAGTCAACCTCCAGCCTGCTGTGCTACTATCAGCGTCGAGGATTTAATTCCCCGGGAGAAATCAAAGATGGCATACGTCATTGCAGAACCCTGTATCGGCACCAAGGACACCGCCTGTGTAGACGCCTGTCCGGTCGATTGCATTCACCCCAAAAAGGACGAAGACGCCTTCGGTAACGCCGACCAGTTGTTCATCGACCCGGTCGAGTGCATCGACTGCGGCGCCTGCGTCCCGGCCTGCCCCGTCTCGGCCATCTTCGCCCAGGACGACGTGCCGGAGAAGTGGGCCAGCTTTACCGCCAAGAACGCCAAGCACTTCGGCCACTAAGCGGCGTTCGCTACCATCCAGCTATCCAGGCGCGCATCCCGGCAATCGGGGTGCGCGTTTGTGTCTGCGCTGGAATCTTTACCCAACCAATTCCATTCCCGCATCACGAGCGGCTATCCGGTCGAAGGTCACGGTCCGGCTGCAACCGGCGGCTTTGGCCGAGGCTGCGATCAGGCAATCCGCGAAATCAGCTCTTGTATTGCGATAAAGATTCAACGATTCACGTACAATTTCACTCTGCTCGACGACAATTTCCCGGCTCGATAGCAGTTTGTCCAAAATCTGGAAGACTTCTACACGTTTCATCTTGTGGTTATGGGTCATCTCCCATACCAAATCCAGAAGGACAGGTATTCCTACCCATCCTGTTTCATCGACCGAGAGGGAACTCATCACCTTAGTCGCCAGGTTGCCTTTCACTGCATCGTCCTGGAGAAAAAAGCGCACCAGAATGTTCGTATCCAGCCCCGTCATGCTGCCTCACCCTCCTCGGTATTCTCATATGCATCACTGCGCGTAGCCGCATCCAGTTCCGCGGCATGATCGAGAATCGTCTGATTCATCTCTTCTATCGTGATCACGTGGTCCGGCTTCGGTATGCAGCCCTCCATCTCCATGATCGAGCCGGTCTTAGGCCGGAAGGCGTACTCGCCGTCTTCAACCTCATAGAAATCGATCCGGACGCCAGGCTTGAGCCCAAGCGCCTTCCGAACCTTGACGGGAATCGTGATCTGGCCTTTGGAAGTCATGGTTGCTGTAGGCATGGGATTCCTTTCAAATTTCATTTTACCTTACTTTTCATGATTATCCTTACATTTATTATATTTCCTTACTTCATGGTAAGGAAGTTGTCCTGGCAGCACAATTGTGAAGATGGGCAATAATGCGATGATGGAATCGCATGAGCGTGCTCACCTCCGAAGCCGTAATTTTGCGCACCTGGCCAGTCCATGAGGCCGACCTGATCGTGAGCTTTTTTACGCGCGACTACGGCCGTGTGCGCGGCGTGGCCAAATCAGCGCTCAAGAGCCGCAAGCGCTTTGGAGGAGCTCTGGAGCCCATGACCGTGGCTCGCGCCTGGTTTGCCGAGCGGAATGGGCAGGAGCTGGTCCGCCTGGATCAGTTGGAAATCGTTTGCTCCCCGCTTTCGTCCCCCATCGACCCTGTGCGCATGACGGTGCTCAGCTTTTTTGCCGAGCTGCTGGACGAGGCTCTGCCCGACCACGATCCCCACGAAACGATCTTCCGCCTGATCGGATCGGTTCTTGACCAGACCACGATTGAGCAGACGTGGATGCCGCTGACTTATTTTCAGTTGTGGATGACGCGCCTGATGGGCCTGTTGCCGGACATTGCCCACTGCACTGCCTGCGGCGAATTGCTGGCGGCAGGCGAGACCAGCTTCGACGCGCTGGGCGACGGCTTATTCTGTCCAATTCATCGCAACGGCAACGCCAGCGGCCTTTCTGCCGACTCCTGGCAACTGGCGCAGCGCATGTTGCGCGCGCCGGTGGCAGCCTTTACCGCCGAGCCCTGGCCACGCCGTCGAGCACAGGACTTGAGGCGCTTCACGCTGCAAGCCCTGGAGCGGCACCTGGAGCGCAAACTGCGCTCGGCAGAGGCGCTGACGAGGCTGGGCGGGTGAAATCGGAAATTTCACATTCTCACAAAGGGTAGAACCTAAGACGCTTCCCTATTCCTGAAAACAAAGGATTTGTGCGTCTCATAATTCAGTTTCAAATTGATACAACCCGCAGCCTCACCCAGCGGCTCTACGGCAGTTCTGCGTGCAAAATTCTTTACCTGGCACGCATCGTAAATTCTTGCACGTCCTACCAGATCGGTGCATACTAGCAATATGAGAACCAACGTCAATCTCGCCGACGACGCCCGTCAGTTCGCGGCGCTTTATGCTTACGCCTGCGGCATCACCTTGGGCGAAGCCATCACCGACCTGATCCGTAAGAGCCAGGGTACCGCTACCGTCGCTCTCGAGCCCACCAAGTTTGCCCTTGGTCCCTCAGGTTTCCCCATCTTCCCGCCCAAGGGCCGCATTCTCACCACAGAAATGGTGCTGAAGGCGCAGGAGGAGGAGGAATTTGACTGAGCATTCTTATTTGCCGGATGTAAACATCCTGATCGCACTTACCGATCCAGAGCATATCGGCCACGCCAGCGCCATCGCCTGGCACCGCAAGATCGGGGCGGCCCGTCTGCTGCTCTGTCCCATCACCGAGTCCGGCTTTGTCCGCCTCTCCACGATCCCCAATGTCGGCGGGCGGCAGATGAGTGAAGCGCTCGCGCAACTGCGCATGATCGCCGCCCTTCCCAACTGTGAAAACCTGCCCATCGAGCACTCCTGGCTGGAACTCATTCAACCCCTCACTCCTCGGCTGCACGGCTATCGCCAGGTCACGGACGCTCTCCTGCTTGGCCTGGCGATTCGCAACGAAGCCATCCTGGTCACCCTCGACCGCAGAATCCAGGGCCTGGCCGGCGAGGCCTATGCGGCCAACCTGCTCACATTGGCCTGAATGTCGAAAGGGATCTCCAGCCAGGCTGTTAAAATCTACGCAGTCCAGACCAGAGAGAGTTGCCCCGTGCCTTCATCCCAGGTTCTATCCAAATCAAAGACCGCTCCGCTAACCTTTCAGGAGCTTTTGTTCCGCTTGCAGGGTTTTTGGGCGGAACGCGGCTGTGTCTTGCAGCAGCCCTACGACGTTGAAGTGGGCGCGGGCACTATGGCCCCGGAGACCTTTCTGCGCGTGCTGGGGCCCAAGCCTTACAAAGTGGGATACGCGCAGCCCTCGCGGCGTCCGGCCGACGGCCGCTACGGCGAAAATCCCAATCGCCTCTTCAAGCACACCCAGTTTCAGCTCATCCTCAAGCCGCCGCCGGTCAACGTGCAGGAGCTTTATCTGGAATCTCTGCAAGCCATCGGCATCGACCTCTCGCAGCACGACCTGAAGTTCGAGGAAGACAACTGGGAATCGCCGGCTATAGGCGCCTGGGGCGTCGGCTGGCAGGTCATGCTCGACGGCCTGGAGATCACCCAGTTCACCTACTTCCAGCAGTGCGGCGGCATGGAGCTGGATCCCATCTGCGCCGAGCTGACCTATGGCCTGGAGCGCATTGCCGCATTTTTGCAGGACAAGGACTCGATCTACGAGATCATCTGGGCCGTCGATCCGGAGACTGGAGCGGCCATCACGTACGGCGACGTCCGGCTGCCCGAGGAGTTGCAGTTTTCGGTTTATAACTTCGAGTTTGCCGATGTGGACAAGCTATGGGAGCATTTCCGTCTCTATGAGGCTGAAGCGCAAACCATGCTGACCCAAGCCAACGCTCTGTTCGCGCGCGAAGGCGCGGGAGCCGTTGAGAAGCGTCGCTTTCCTCTGCTGGCTGCGTATGAACTGGCGCTCAAATGTTCGCACCTTTTCAACCTGCTGGACGCGCGCGGAGCCATCAGCGTCACCGAGCGAGTCGGCGTCATTGCCCGCATTCGCGCATTGGCTGTGGGCGTGGCTAAGGTGTACGCGCTGCAACAAAGCTGCTAGCTACTAGCTTTCAGCTTCTAGCTTCCTGGCTTTGGAGTGCTAGGCCGGGAGCTAATCAGATCGAGACAAGGGCTAGAGGCTAGAAGCTAGCAGCTTGTAGCTACACAAAGCAGATTGCAGAAAGAAACTTCAAAGCTATGGCTGATTTTTTGTTGGAGATTGGGCTGGACGAGGTTCCCGCCCGCATGATTGCCGGGGCCGAGGCCGAGTTGGGCCGTCGTGTCAACGAACTGCTCGCGCGCGAGCGGTTGCTAGCCTCCGGGTCCAAACTGACCACTTATTCGTCGCCGCGCCGTCTGGCCGTGCTGGCCGAAGGCGTTCTGGCGAGCCAGGCCGACACTGAAGAGCATTTGACCGGCCCTTCGTGGAAGGTGGCCTTCAAGGACGGCGCGCCAACCAAGGCGGCCGAGGCCTTCGCCAGGAAGGCCGGCGTCAGTGTTGCGGCTTTGGAGAAGATCACCAACGCCAAGGGCGAATACGTTGGCGCAACCGTCAAGCGGCAGGGCCGCAAGACAGCGGAGTTGCTGGCCGCCGAACTGCCCAAGGAAGTTCTCACCCTCTACTGGGCTAAAAATATGTACTGGCGCGCGGGCAAGCCGGAGCGGTTTGTGCGCCCGGTGCGCTGGGTCGTTGCGATGCTGGATTCGGCGATTGTTCCGCTGGAGATTGCCGGCATCAAAGCGGGTAACGTGAGCCGAGGCCATCGCATCCTGCACGGCGAGAAGCCGGTGGTGATCGCCAAAGCGGCGAACTATGCAGAGTCTCTTCGCGCCGCCAAAGTCGTCGTCGATGTGGCCGAGCGCAGAGATTGGATTCGCAAGGCGCTCGATGCTGCTACGCGCACCGTTGATGGAGCCCGTTGGCGCAAAGATTCGGATCTCATCGAGACAGTGGTTCATCTCACCGAGTGGCCAACCGTCGTCCTCGGAGACTTTGAGCCGGAGTACTTGGCGCTTCCTGAAGAGGTGCTGGTCACGGTGATGCGCGACCATCAAAAGTACTTCGCCGTCGAAGACAAAGACGGCAAACTCGCGCCGCACTTCCTCGCCGTGCTCAACACGCAGGTAGACGCCGAAGGCGAAGCCATCATCCGCCACGGCAACGCTCGTGTTTTGAGAGCGCGCTTTAAGGACGCACGCTTCTTCTGGGACTTCGACCAGAAGATTTCTCTTGTGGATCGCGTCGAGAGCCTGAAAAATGTCACTTTCCAGAAGGAATTAGGCAGTTATTACTGGAAGACGGAGGCGAATCTCGCTGTGGCGCGTGCGCTTGCTGCACAGGTGAAGGCTGCTGGCGTTCAATTCGACGAAGCTGCGTTGCTTAAGGCTGTTGAGTTAGCCAAAACCGACCTAACCTCCGAGTTAGTGAAGGAATTCACTGAGCTGCAAGGAGTGATCGGTGGACTCTACGCGAAGGCGCAAGGATTGGGCGAGACAGTCGCACAAGCCATCTACGCGCAGTACATGCCAGCCTCGACCGAAGATGCGATTCCCAAGACCGTCGAGGGCCAGTTGCTTGGCCTGGCCGACCGCATTCAGACCATCGCCGCAATGTTCGGCATCGGCAACGCGCCCACCGGCTCGAAGGACCCGTTTGCACTGCGCCGTGCTGCCAATGCCATTGTCAAGATTCTGGCCGAGTCAGGCCTGCCGTTGACGCTGGCCGACGTGATCGGCTCAAGCGGCGTGGAAGGAACCAACCGTGAGCAGGTTGCAGCGTTCTTGCGCGAGCGCCTGAGCTTCTACCTGAAGGATGTCCGCAGCTTTGCGTATGACGTGGTCAGCGCGGTGCTGGCCGCTGGAGCCGACGATGTGCGTGACGCCATTGCCCGTGCCGAAGCGCTAGCCGCCGCGCGCAAATCCGCGGATTTCGCTGCCATTTCCGCGGCCTTCAAGCGCATCAAGAACATACTGCGCCAGGCCGAGGAGAAACACTTTGCCCTCGGCTCGCCCAAGGCCGTGAAGCTCGCGGCGGAAGCGCAGCAGCTTGCGGATGCGGCTGCCGCGCTTGTGCCGGTTGTAGCCAAGCTCCGCCAGCAGCGGGCCTACGACGAAGCGCTGGCCGCCATCGCCACGCTCCGCCCGGTAGTCGATGCCTTCTTCGACAAGGTGATGGTGCTGGACAACGACCCGGTGATTCGCGGCGCAAACCTCGGCCTGATCGACGAGGTGCTCAGCGGCTTCTCCGGCATCGCCGACTTCAGCGAGATCGTGACGACGTAGAGATTGTCTCCCAGGTCCCAAAATCGGGACCTGGGGCACCCACATCCGCTCTGAGGCACCCGCTCTTCAGGTGATTTCTTGCTGCATCTTCGCCTCTGTTCGTCCGTCTACAATCAGTAGAGATGTCCGACACTCTTTATCTGAGCCTGTGGTATCCCAATCTGCGCCTGGCCGATATGCCGGCCAAGCTGACGGCAGTCCTGGGCGCATTTGCCGCGCATGGCGGCGAAAAACGGGTCTATTCGGCGACTGTTTGGCCCATAAGTTGGAATGAGCCGCCGGTCTTTCAGCAGGTTTATGGGCGGAGAGTCGTAACGGCTGGTGATGGTCCCGTTGAGCTGGGCGCGGAGCCGCGCTTTGCGGTCGACGAGGCGCTCGAACTGCTGCACGACGATTTCGCCTACGAGTTTCAGATTGGCTGGAGTTTGTGGGAGTTGGAGACCGGCGGGCAATTGGACGCCCGCTGGAAGCAGGAGCCGCGGCTGGTGCGGGTGGTGGGCTTTGGGCCGCTCTTTGACGAAGCAACCTACGAGGCCGATGGGCACATCCGGATCGACTTCGGCTCGGATGCGCCGTTCCTGGAAGAAGATTTGGAATTGGACTCCGTGGCCGCACGCCACGTGGAAGAGAATGTGCGCCAACTGGTGGAGTTGACAGCGGCCGTCGAGAAGGCATCCGGGGCCACAGCACGCCTGTTGTGGAGCGAGTTGGGCGAGAGCCTGGCCCAGCGGCTGGCAGCAAGGCTGGCAACGCTGGCTGGGGGAGCGAACTGACGGTGCGACTGACCATTGAAAAAATGCGGATGCTGGTGCTCGGCGCGGGAGTTCTGCTGCTGCTGGCTCTGGTGGTGTTTCTGGCCGTGGGCAAGGGCAAGAATCCCTTTAATAGGCGCGACCTGCCCAAGCGGCTGGGGATTGAAATCCAGCAGGAGGCAAACGGAGTCACCTACACGCAGGCGCACGGCGGCCGCACCCTGTTCAAGATTCACGCCTCCAAGGTCGTTCAGCTGAAGCAGGGCAACGCCATGCTGCACGACGTGAAGATTGAGTTGTATGGCGAAGACGGCACCAGGGTGGACCGCATCGAAGGCGGGGATTTCGAGTACAACCAGCAGGCTGGCATAGCCGTTGCCGCCGGCCCGGTGGATATTACTCTGATGCAGCCGGGGGTTGCGCCGGCCATCGCGCCCAAGGCAGCGGCGGGACAGGGGTTGGGTAACAAGCTGAAAGGCGCGCCCGTAGCCTCTGCGGCCCAAACTGCCGCGCGCGGTGAAATTCACGTGAAAACCCGCGGCCTCATCTTCAATCAGAACAGCGGAGTGGCCAAAACCAGCCAGCACGTGGATTTTTCCATGGTGCAGGGGACAGGCAGTTCGATGGGCGCCACTTACAACTCCGACACGGGCCTGCTGGTGCTGGACAGCGCTGTGGAACTGACGACCAAGCGGGGCACACAGACGGTTCAGATTCATGCGCAGCACGCCGAATTCGACCGTCAGACCCAGTTAAGCCGCATGCACGAAGCTATAGCTGACTATCAGGGCGGAGAAGCGAAGGCCGGCGACGCCAAGGTTCTTTTCCGCGAGGACGGGTCGGCGGTGCGGCTGGATGCGATGAACGGGTTCACGCTCGCGACCTCAACCGGCAGCCATCTGGCCTCGCCCGCCGGGCATATGGAGTTTGACGAGCACAACCAGCCTCGCCACGGCCACATGGAGGGCGGGGTGACGATGGATTCGGTAAGCGAGACGGCGGGACGGCATCGGCAGATGCACGGAACCTCTCCCACTGCCGAACTGGAATTCAATGCACAGGGCCAGTTGCGTCATGCTCACATGGAGCGTGGCGTGACCATGGATAGCCAGGAACAAGGCGAGCAGGCAGGCCAGGCGCAGCGGCTGAGCCGCCACTGGCGCTCGCCCGTAGCCGATGTGGAGTTCCGCGATGCCGATCATGGGCAACTCGAGCCCAGAACGGTGCATGGAACCGGCGGTGTGGTGGTGACTGCCGAGAGCCAGCGCGGACAGGGAGCGGTTGTTCCCTCGCGGCTTTCGGCTGACGAAGTGACGGGGATGTTAGGGCCGCATTCTGTGCTGACCGGCCTGAACGGGATTGGCCACGCGAGCATCGACGAGACCACCGAGACGGGAACCCGGCAAACCACCAGCGGAGACCGGCTCACAGCGCATTTCGCGGCTACTCCAGCAGCCAAGCGCGGACCGAGCACCGAGACGCAGCTTCAGTCGGCCACCGTAGAAGGCCATGTAGTGCTGACGCAGACGCCGGCAGCCAAGCCCGGCGCGCCGCCACAGGCGTCCATGCACGCTACCGCAGGCCGCGCCGACTACGAAGGCCAGGGTGAGTGGCTGCACCTGACCATAACTCCGCGCGTGGAAGACGGGCTCATGCAGCTTACCGCTGACAAGGTGGACGTTTCGCGCGCCTCGGGCGATGCCTTTGCGCACGGCAACGTGAAGGCCAGCTGGATGGATTCCGGCTCAACTGGCAATGGTCAGGCGGGAAAGCCAACTGGCGGCCAGAGCACAGTGGCCTTGGGCGGGCAGGGTCCGGCGCATGTGATCTCCATTGAGGCGCAGTTGCGCCATGCAGTCGGCGGAACAACAGGCGAAGCCACCTTCCGCGGTCATGCGCGGTTGTGGCAGCAGGCCAACTCGGTGGCCGCGCCGGTAATCGTGCTGGACCGGGAGAAGCAAACGCTCGCGGCGCGCACCACGGATGCGTCGGAGCCGGTACGGGCAGTGCTGCTCAGCGCGGGCGGAGCAGCGCCTGGCAATGCGCAAGGGAAAACCAACCAGCCTTCTGTGATCCGGGTGCGCGGGGGCGAATTCATATATTCCGATGCGGAGCGCAAGGCGGTGATGCGTCCGGGCGTTATGGGCAACGTGGTCACCGAGACCGGAACGGCAACCTCGACCTCCAATGAAGTCGAAGTCATCTTGCTGCCGGCGAACAAAACCAGGGAAAGCGGCCAGGCTCAGGTAGACCACATGACGGCCCGCGGCCACGTGTTGCTGACCAGCGAAGGCCGGCGCGGAACCGGCGAGCAATTGGTCTACACCAGCGCAACGGGCGAGTATGTTCTGACTGGAACCGCCGCCGCGCCGCCCAGAATGTCCGACCCGACGCGGGGTACGGTGACCGGCAAGGCTTTGATCTTCCATGGCCGCGATGATAGTGTCAGTGTCGAAGGCGGCGAACAGAAGACCACGACCGAGACCACGGCGCCGAAGTAAGTGCGGAACAGATAGTTTGAAGGGGTGGGGAAAGCAAACTCGATGGAAACATTGTTCGCCGAAGGAATCGGCAAGAGCTACAAGGGACGGCAGGTGGTCCGCGGAGTGGATCTGAAGATCTCGCGCGGCGAGGTAGTGGGCCTGCTGGGGCCGAACGGCGCCGGTAAAACCACCATCTTTTACATCATCGTGGGACTGGTGCAGCCGGAGAGCGGGCGCGTGCTGGTGGACCAGACCGAGATCACCGGGACGCCGATGTATTTGCGCGCGCGCAATTTTGGCATCAGCTACCTGCCCCAGGAGCCTTCCGTCTTCCGCAAGCTGACCGTCGAGGAGAATATCCTGGCGGTGCTGGAGGCGCAGCCGCTGAACAGCCAGGAGCGCCGCACGCGCACCGAGAAGCTGATTCATCAGCTCAATCTCGGCCACATTCGCTCCACGCTGGGCTATGCGCTTTCCGGCGGCGAAAGGCGCCGGGTGGAGATTGCGCGCTCGCTGTGCATCCAGCCCAACTTCATCCTGCTCGATGAGCCGTTTAGCGGCATCGATCCCATCGCCGTGCTGGAGCTGCAAAAAATCATCTTCGACCTGAAGGCCAGCGGCATCGGCGTCCTGATCACCGACCACAACGTGCGCGAGACCTTGAGCGTAACCGACCGGGCTTATATCATCGCCGAAGGGAGGATTTTCCGCGCCGGAACGCCACACGAATTGGGCAACGACGTGGAGGTGCGGCGGGTTTACCTGGGCGAGGGTTTCACGCTGGGGTGATATGAGCTCAGACGGGCATGGATGGAAGGCAGTTTGCCTGCCGTCAATCCCTTAATTCTAAAAGCGGTACACTGCATACCAGAGAGAGATTCCCGGATTGAACGCCGCCCAATCCGGAACATTTGTATCGTTGTGCGGCATTTTGACCATTAGCATTTTTCTCACTTCAGTACACTGACGTCGAGTCTAAACGGGAGCCGGGTTCCATTTTATGGCGATGCTGCAAACAAATGTAAGCGTGAAGCTGTCGCAACGCCAGATTCTGACTCCTGGACTGATGCAGATGGTGAGCGTTCTTGCGCTCAACAAGCTCGAGCTGAAGGAGATGATCGATGCTGAGATGGTGGAAAATCCCGTCCTGGAAGAGATTGACGAGACGGTTCCGATGCTGGATGAGGTTGCGGGCCGCGAGGAACGCATGGAACGCGCAGTTGAGGAGCGTGTGGCTGAGGAGCCCGCGGCCCCAGCCCAGGATCCCTTTAATGAGATCGACTTCGGAACGTACTTCCAGGAGTATCTGGATCCCGGCTATCGCACGCAGCCGGAGTACGAAGAAAACGAAAAGCCCTCGTACGAGAACTTTCTCTCCCAGCCTACAACTCTGGCCGATCACCTGGCGTGGCAGTTGGGAGCTCTGAAACTGGACCCTGGTTTGCGCAACGGAGTAGAGTTCGTCGTCGGCAACCTGAACGAGGACGGATACCTGGTCGGCAGCGAAGAGGAACTGGCTGCGGCCTTCAGCAAATCCCTGGTGGAACCTGAATCCCCGGTGAAACCCGAATCCCGGGTAGAACCGGAACAGCCGGCGGTGCTGGACCTGCTGCACCGTGGCATCGACCTGGTGCAGCAGCTAGACCCTGCCGGAGTGGGGGCGCGTGACCTGCGCGAGTGCCTGCTGATCCAGATCACCGCCCAGCAGCATGAGTTTGCTCATTTGTTTGAGCGACAGGCGGCCAGCGAAGACACACCGGATGAGGATGTCCATCGCAGCTTCCGCGCCGAGGCCGAGGCGCGCATTGAGGAGCGGCGGCGCAGCATCGAGGTAGCCGCGCTGATTGTGGACCGGCACCTGCACTTGTTGCAAAAGCGCGACGTGAAAGACCTGGCGCGGGCGGCCCAGATTACCCCCGCGGAGGCTCATGCGGGAATCGAGTTTATCCGCACCCTTGATCCCCGTCCCGGCCGCCAGTACAACCGCGAAGAGTCAAGGCTGATTGAGCCTGATGTGATGTTCATCAAGCGCGACGATCTCTGGGTGGTTTCAATGAACGAGGAGGATCTGCCCAGCCTGCGGCTCAGCCGGCGTTACCGGCAGATGCTCACCGCCGAAGGCACTGACAAAGATGTGAAGGAGTATGTGAAGGAGCGCTTCCGCTCTGCGCTGCAATTGATGCGCAACATCGCCCAGAGGAAGAGCACAATTCTGCGAACTTGTGAAGTCATTGTGCGCCGCCAGCAGGATTTTCTCGAAAAGGGCATTGAGGCGCTCAGGCCGATGATGATCAAGGAAGTGGCCGAGGAGATCGGCGTTCATCCCTCCACGATCAGCCGCGCCGTGGCCAACAAGTACGCGCACACCCCGCAGGGAGTCCTCGAGTTGCGTTCCTTCTTCTCCGAGGGATCGAACGGACCTGAGGGCGCTGACACGCCGCTTTTGGTGCTCAAGCGGAAGGTTCGCAAGCTTATTGCCGAAGAGGATGCGCGCCATCCTCTTACCGACGACCAGCTTGCCGCCACGCTTCAGTCCCAGGGCATTCAGCTGACGCGCCGCACCGTGGCCAAGTACCGTGAAGACATGAACATCCCCAGCACGCACCAGCGCCGCCAGCGCGACGCATAAAGGCAGTTGACAGGGTTCAGTTGTCAGTTATCATTTGAGTTGTTCGCAAATTGGCTGAGTAACAAACGCTTTCTCCCGGTTACCCGCGGTTGGTTATAGTTAGATGTTGCGTACTGAGCGCTAAAACTGACAACTGAACCCTGTTCGATATAGAATCCGTAGACTCCAGCAGGATCATCCTGCTGCGAAACCAAGGAGCGGAGGCTGAACATGGAAGTGGAGTACACCGCCAGAAATGTAAGGATCTCCAAGGGGCTGCGCGACCAGGCCGAGGAGGGGATGGAACGGATTGCCCTCCTGCTGGGCAAGAGCGCGAGCGCCAGCATAGTTTTCAGCGCGCAGAAGCGTCAGCAGATTGTCGAGGTGACGATTCAGGCCCGGCTGCACACCATTGTGGCCGAGGGCAACGCCGAAACGCTGCAATCAGCTCTGCGCCAGGCCATCACGCACGCTGAAAACCAGGCGCGCCGCCACCGGGACCGGAGAATGGCAATCAAACGCAAGCCCAAGCTGGAAAAGACGCTTACCGCGCCTCCGGCAGCCCGGACCAAAGCCAAATCTCGCCCTGTCCAGCCCGTAGCCGACGACTCTGAGGACAAGCCCGTGCGCCCCGGTAAAAAAGCCCGCGCGGCCATTGCCGAGATCTCCTCCCCGGCCCGCAAGGCAGCCGTAGAGCCGCACATCGTCACCAGCGGCGAGGCCTTTGCCCTGAAGGCCATGACCATCGAAGAGGCCGTAAAGGAAGCGGAGTTCAGCGACCGCGATCTGCTGGTCTTCCACAATCTGGCGGGAGAACTGTTTGTGCTCCACCGCCGTCGCGACGGCCAGTTGGAGCTGGTGGAGATACCTTAGAGCATGAGGTCATTGCCTGGAGAGGCGTACGTTTGAATCTTCCCGATAATTCGGAGATCGCCCAAGAGCGGCTGACGGTGGAGGATGTACTGGCCAGCGTTCCCGAAGCCGTGGCCGTGGTGCGCGATTATCGTGTGCTGTATGTCAATGCGGCCTTCACGAGGATCTTCGGCTTCTCCGCTGGGGAACTCCTCGGGGGCGATTTGCAGGACTTTATTGTTCCCCAGACGCGCCGCAAGGAGAGCGCACTGGTCAACAAGGACGTGGACCGGTTTGGCTTTGTGTCTCTCGATACGGTGCGCAAGAACAAGGATGACGGGCTTGTGGATGTGGCTCTCGAAGCCGGACCGTTGATGGTGAATGGCAGCAAGGCCGGTTACGTGATCAGCTACCGAGATGTCGGCGAGCGCAAGCGCTTGGAAGCCAGGCTGCAGCATGATGCCCTGCACGACGCGCTGACCGGATTGCCCAATCGCGCGCTCTTTTTAGACCGGCTGAGCGTGGCATTTACACGCAGGTCGCGGAGTCGCGGCCTGAACTGCGGAGTGCTCTTTCTGGACCTGGACCGCTTCAAGGAGATCAACGACACCCTGGGCCACGCCGCAGGCGATGCTTTGCTGGTAGCCGTTGCCGAGCGGTTGCGGGGCACGTTGCGCCCGCAGGATACGGCAGCCCGTCTGGGTGGCGACGAATTTGCCATCCTGGTGGAAAATATCTTGTCGGTTTCAGGCATAGAAATTGTAGCCAGCCGTGTTCTGGAAGCGATGGGACGCGAGTTTGAGGTGTGCGGGCATACCATCCACGCCAGCGCATCGATCGGCGTAGCAATAGCCGGGCCGGACCACGCGGTCCCCGAGTTGCTCATCCGCGATGCCGACTTTGCCATGTATCGCGCCAAGCAGGACGGCGGAGGGCGCTTCGATATCTTCGACAAGCAGTTGGAGGTGCATGTTGCCAGCCTCCAGGAGAACGAGCGAGAGCTGCGCCATGTGCTGGAGAAGCACCTGTTCGAGATCTGGTATCAGCCGATCTTCCGTCTTCAGACCGGACAATTGGAAGGCTTCGAGTCGGTGCTCTGCTGGCATCGGGAAGACGGCTCGATGGCGAGGCTCAGCGACCTGCTTCCCATGGCCGAGGAAACCGGGCTCTCCATCAACCTGGGCCGCGAGACTTTGGAGGCGGTATGCAGGCAATTGCATGAATGGACTGAAGTTATGCCCGGCGCCGACCTTACCCTGTCCGTCAATCTGACGCAGCGGCAGTTTTATCTTCCTGATTTGATTGCGCATGTGAAAAGGACGCTGGCGGCCAGCGGGGCCGATCCGGCGCGGCTCCTCTTTGAGGTTGATGAGAGCGCCTTGAGCGACAATCCCGGCGCTGCCCTGGCAATTTTTGAGCGGCTGCTAGGGTGTAATGTGCGCCTCGCGGTAGACAATTTCGGCTCCGGCCTGGCGCCCCTGAATCACCTGGTGCAGCTGCCTATTGACGTGCTGAAGCTGGACCCCAGGCTGACCCTTGCCGCAACCCATACCGGCCGCCAGGTGGCCGTCCTGGAATCGCTGATTCAATTGGGGTTAAAGCTAGGTGTGCAGGTGGTGGCGCAAGGGATTAAGAGCCGTGAGCAGTTGGACGTACTCCTCCGCATGGGTTGCGAAATGGGTCAGGGCCCGCTGCTGTCGCCCGCGTTACAGCCCTCGCTGGCCCAGAAACTGGCCGAGCAAGGCTGCTGGAAGCTCCCGCCCGAAGCCGGGACCGGAGGCCCCCGGTAGTGGCGCAGTTTGAAATTACTCCGCGTCCGCGGGCAAGTCTGACTTTGCTTCCTGCGCTGGCTTCGCCAGCTCCGGCTTTGGTTTCTTGGGCAACGGCCTTGTGAAGCGTTCTTGGCAGCAATTGGTGGACTCTACCCAAAGTCTGATGGTCGGATTGATCCATCCTATGGTTTCCAAAATGTCGTCGTAGTCTTGCTGTACCTTTTGTCTGCCGCAGATCAGTCTTTCGTGATGGGCGATGCGATTACGCAACGTCTTCAGTTCAACGAGACGCCCACGAATTAGGCGCCGGTGATTTTGAAGTTTCAGTGGGAAGATTTTGCGTAGGTGTGGAACCCACAGCGTCTTGTCGTATGAATCCGAAAAAAGTCTCCCCCAAAATGCAAATGTCAGTTCCGCAATGACCCGACCTGGCGTCAGGATAGCCGGACGATCCAGCACGTTTTTCTTGGCTTCTTCCAAAGCTTCTCGCTCGGGATCTGCGAGGCTGAATGTTTCATACCAATCCGTCCCGCCAAATTGTTTTGACAGGATGTTGTGAATAGCGTTTCTCAGCGTGATCTCAAGCGCCTGGATGACTCCGTAGAGGGCTTCGGAGATCTCAGTATTGCGCTCATAGAGTCGAATCGCAACCCATTTGTCGCCACGCGCATAATTGACGTATGCCGCAAGTCGCTCAGGAGAAAGATACTTTTCAAGCGTTACCAATGTCCTATCGTCGTATTGAAATTTTTGTTGACCTGCTGGCGCCATACTGCTATCCTCAATTTGTAGGCTTTGGTACGACCGCTGCTTGCAAGTCCCCAAAGCGATTGGATGTATGAAAAAGCCGCCGTCAGGCGGCTTTTTCCATGCCTAAAGTCTACGCCTGACACTGGCCTGCCGCCATGCCGATGAAAAGCGAAACTGCGCAGCTAGCAGAACCATCCGTTCCGCGCCTGGCCACTAATGCAGAGCGCAAATGCCGCCCTTCGGTGTAGGATGTTGCCCATGGCGTCTTCCAAGCCTTCCCCCCGAGCGACCACCACGCGACATGCCACCAAACTCGCCCCGAAAGCGCCGAGCAAGGAACTGATCATTGTCACCGGCATCTCCGGCTCGGGCAAAGCCTCGGCCCTCAAGGCATTCGAGGACCTGGGCTATCACGCCGTAGACAACCTGCCCCTGGAACTGCTGCCCGACTTTGCCTCTCTCGTGGAAAAATCCGCCGAGATACAAAGCGCGGTCATCGTGGTGGATGTCCGCGAGGGCCAGACCCTTGACCGTCTCCCGGAGATTCTCAAGGACGTGAAAAAGCTGCTGAACACGCGCGTGGTCTTCCTGGACGCGCAGGACGCAGTGCTGGTGCGGCGCTACTCCGAGACCCGCCGGCCGCATCCGCTGGGTAAGCAGGATACGGTCTCCCGCTCCATCGTCGAAGAACGGCAACTGCTGGACCCTATCCGCAACGTCGCCGACACACTGATCGACACCTCGAACTACAACGTGCACGAGCTGCGCACCAACATCCAGGACAGGTTTGGCCATGGAGAAGAGACCAAGCGCCTGCTGGTCTCCTGTCTCAGCTTTGGCTTCAAGAATGGCGTGCCACTGGACGCGGATATGGTCTTTGACGTGCGCTTCCTGCCCAATCCCCACTTTGTGCCGGAGTTTCGCAAGCTCACCGGCCTGGACCCCGCCGTGGCCGCCTATGTGCACAAGTTTCCGCAGACGAAAGAGTTTCTCAAGCGGGTTACGAAGCTGTTACTGTACCTGCTGCCGCACTATGTGGAGGAGGGCAAGAGCTACCTGACCGTTGCCTTTGGCTGTACCGGCGGCCAGCACCGAAGCGTGATGATGGTGGAGGAGATCGCCGGGGAACTCAAGCGCGCCGGCTACGAGGTGAAGGCGCTTCACCGGGATACGCAGCGGTGACCGACAAACTTATTCTGATTACCCTGCTGGTCAAGCTGGGTGTGGTGGCCTCAGTGGCCAGCATCCTGGCGCGAGGCAGCACCTTCCGGCGGCTCTTCTTTGCCGAGCGGCGCACTCCCAGCCAGACCCTGGCGCTACTGACGTTTTTCCTGGTGCCGCTCACGCTGGGCGTATGGATTCGCATTGAGGTGCCCAACTTTCTGGCCGCCGACATTTCTTTTACGGCAGTGATTCTTCTCGGCTTACTTCTTGGGCCGGGATGGGCCGTGCTGGGCGGGGTAGTGCTTTCGGGACCGGCTGTCTATCACCATGAGTTTCTAGCCCTGCCCTTCAACGCCGCAGTGGGTCTGGCCGCAGGACTGCTGGGACGTTTTGTCGACAAGGAGGAGATCTGGTCCTTCACGCCCTTCGTCGACCTGAGCCTCTACCGCTGGGTGCGCCGCAACCTGCCCCAGCCGGGCATGGACCGCCAGATTTTGATGCTGGTCCTCATCGCAGCCGCGGAGATGATCCGGGACTGGATCGCCTACGAATTCCCGCACCGCCTTTTCGCGCTCGTCGCCAGCCAGTGGTGGCTGCAGGCGCTGGTGTGGCTCAGCGCGCCCATCGTGGTGGGCATTGCGCTCAAGGTGTGGAACGCGCTGCGCATCGAACTCAAACTCGAAGAACAAAAGCGCCTGCTGCTCGAGGCCCGGCTCGACGCCCTGCAACGCCAGATCAATCCGCATTTTCTGTTTAACACTTTGAACTCCATCGCCTCGCTGGTGCGCATGAAGCCGGAGCTGGCCCGGGAGATGATCGTCAAGCTGGCCAACATTCTGCGCGCACTGCTCAAGGAGCACGACAGCTATGTTCCGCTGAGCGAAGAGCTGAAGTTTACCGACGATTACCTGGACATTGAGGTGGTCCGCTTCGGCGCAGACAAGCTGCGAGTGGAAAAGGAGATCGACCCGCAGACGCTGGGAATCCTGGTGCCCAGCATCCTGCTTCAGCCGCTCATCGAAAACAGCATCAAACACGGCCTGGAGCCGCGCATCAATGGCGGAACGGTCACACTGCGCAGCCGCCTTGAAGGCGACCGCGTGCGCATCGAGGTGGCCGACGACGGCGTCGGCATGGGCAACCAGCCAGCCTCGGCGCTCAGGCGCAGCGGCAGCGGCATCGGCATGAAAAACGTGCAGGAGCGGCTCGATGTGCTCTACGGCGACCAGGCCAGCTTCAGCGTTGTCAGCAATCCGGGGCGCGGCACGCTGGTCACGATTGAGCTTCCGGTGGAACTGGCGAACAGCCGCCCGTAAATCACTGGTTTCTCACCCTTCACAAACCGGGGTCCCCGGTACCCGGCACAGCGCCTTTGTGCGGCGTCTGGCGGCTATAGATAAAATGGAAGCATGACACTCACAGCACAGGATCGCGCGCGGCGCATCAAAATCATTCTCTTTGACGTGGACGGAGTACTGACCGACGGCACCATCTGGGTGATTCCGGCTCCGGTGACCGGACCGGAAGGCTCCATCACCACCAGGATGGTGGAGGCCAAGGGCTTCAACGCGCACGACGGCGCGGGCGTGACGCTGGCGCGGCTGGGCGGCATGAAGCTGGGCGTCATTACCAAGCGCATCACGGAGGCCGTGGCCCTGCGTGCCCGCGATCTGAAGTTGGATTTTGTCTACCAGGGCGAGGCCTTCAAAATGCGGCCGGTGCGCGAGATCATGGCCAAGGAAGGCGTGACGCTGGAGGAGATTGCCTTCGTGGGCGACGACGTGATCGACCTGGCGGTGATGCGGGAGTGCGGGTTTGCCATCGCTGTCGCGAATGCGCGGGAGCAGGTCAAGGCCGAGGCCCATTATGTGACGCCGCACCGAGGCGGCGAGGGCGCGGGGCGCGATGCGATTGAGTTCATCCTCGAAGCCAAGGGCCTGCTGGAGCAGTGCCTCAAGGCATCCATTGATGAGAGCAATCCCCTGCCGCCTTCGATTGATATCGGCAGGGGCGGGGATCTGAAATAGCTGCGCGGGAGCGGTGGAAACGACTCCCACCCTAGCCGCAAAATCAAAGACGCGGCGAGGGTGGGGCACCCAATTTTATTTCAATCGATCATTACCGGATCAACAGAATAGAGAAC
>Ga0302266_10001109_pt1 | contig 25388 bp, 18 predicted proteins | sample III_Bog_E1_2_FD_194559 | JGI IMG/M metagenome (GOLD analysis project Ga0302266, IMG submission 194559) | Peat permafrost microbial communities from Stordalen Mire near Abisko, Sweden - III_Bog_E1_2 | ecosystem: Environmental > Terrestrial > Soil > Wetlands > Peat | place: Sweden: Abisko... | reverse complement strand
CGCCAACATTCTGAGCCAGACTGGTCTAACGGTCTTGCAACCCGACCTCGACTGGTCTGAGGCGCCACAGGTGCTCATCAACGGCTTTATGTCCACGGGCGCAGGTAACCCTGGTGTGCAGCGCGGACAGATCATTGAGGCACTCGACAACGTAAGCTGGTCGCCTGCCAATCACTCCTTCAAGTTCGGTGCAGATTTCAAGCGCATCACCGACCATGACGACAACGTCTTCGGCAACTACCGCTCCGGCTGGTATGTCTTCGACGGGTCGTCGTCGATTGTTCAGGGATCCGCGGATCAGGTCAATTTCAGCGGCGAACCTTACTCCGGTTTCCTGCTCGGCTATCCCGATTACACCGAAGTCAGTTCCACGAACAATCCCACGATGAACGGCCTGGGCTACTCCTACGGCACCTTTGCCCAGGACGACTGGAAGATCACGCCCAGCTTCACGCTGAATGTTGGGATGCGCTACGAGTTGCATCCTCCGCTCAAGGAAACGCACTACAACACCGCTACATTCCTACCGAGCTATTCCGGCTCAGTTGACGGCCAGGCTGTCAGGGGCGCAGTCGTCGTTTCCAATGCACAGGCCGAGGCCGCCGCTTCGTCGGCGCTCCTCGGCGCCATTGCACCAACACCCCTAGTCACAGCTTCAGAGGCCGGAATTCCCAGCGGCCTCCGTTACACCGACAAAACCGATTGGGGTCCCCGCCTCGGTTTCGCGTGGCAGCCTTACCGCAGCGGAAAAACTGTTGTGCGTGGGGGGTGGGGTCGCTTTATTGAGTCGCCCCTCGGTTTCGCACTGGTGTCCGGATGGGCTGTTCACTCAAGCTATGTGGGCACCTATAACCAGGGCTACGCGGATGACGGAGTTACTCCGCTGCTCTCCTTCGTCAATCCCTTCAACACCGCTGCCGGAAGCTCAACCGGAACCGCCGGCTTCTACTACGCGTTCCCCGTCCACTACCACGACCCTAACGTACAGCAGTGGAACCTGACCCTGGAGCAGGACTTCGGCCACTCGCTCGGCGCACGCTTCTCTTATATCGGGAGCCGCGGGCAGAATCTCGAAGCCATGGTCGATCTCAACCAGGTGCAGCCCAACCCCTACGGATATTCAAACACCGATCAAACGGATCAGCCAGCCAGCGGAGCTTGTATCAGCGATGGCGGCGCCCTGGTTTCCGACCAACGGCCGTATCCATGCTGGAGCGTTATCCAGAGCGTTTCGAACCAGGCTGAAAGCAATTACAACAGCGCGTCTGTTGAATTGTCGCGCCGCAGCGGCAAGTACATCACCTTCGACGCCAGCTATACCTACACGCGCGATCTCTCCAACGCCGGGGGCGCTACGCCGAATGCGTTTGCCGTTGCCGGTGGCAGCTTCCTGACCAACCGCTTCCAACCCGGCCTCGACTACGGCAACGTGATCTACGACCGTCGTCATCGCTTCCTGGCGACTTATCTCTACGAGTTGCCGTTTGGACATGGGCAGGCGTGGCTGAACGACGGCTCGGCACTTAACCGCCTTGTTGGCGACTGGCAACTGGCCGGCGTCACTATTCTGCAGAGCGGCCCTTTTCTCACTCCTTATGAACAGAGCGTCGATCCAGCCAACACGAACATTCTCACAACGATCGGCCAGGCGCGGCCTGATCAATTGAACACCGTTTCGCCGTACGCTTCGCAGCGAAACACGACACAGTGGCTCAATCCCAATGCATTCCCTTATATGAATCTGCAGGCACCGAGCGGCAACGGCATTGGGAGGTTCGGCAATGCGCCGGTTGGCGGAGTTGTTGGACCCGGTACTGCTAACTTCTCCCTCTCGCTGCTCAAGAACCTCTCGCTCTCAGAGCGGAGCAAGTTCCAGTTCGGCCTTGAAGCGGCCAATGTTTTCAATCACAGGAACTATGAGCCACCAAACATGCAGGTAGATTCCTCTGCGTTCGGCTCGATCACCGCGTTGCAAACGGCGGAAGGCGCCGGGCCGCGGAGCCTGGAACTGACTGGCCGCATCAATTTTTAGGCCGATTTGGCGCAAAATTCGACGGAAAAGGGCCGTATTGTGTGCGAAAAAGCCTGATTTCCGAAGGTATTTTGTTACCACTTGGATAACAGGTTGGCTGTAGTTGAAATGAAGGCAAGTCTTTGATTATATGACTGTTATTCGATCTTCGTGGGCGAATGTTTTGCGAACAAAAAGAGGGGTTTTTGGGGGGGGTGGGGTGGGTATTTGTTTTTTTTGACTCCTTAGTTTGGCCCAAATGATGATGTCTGCGCTGTTGGACCTGATGGGTAAACATGAGTTCTCCTTCCCCAATATGCGCCGGGAACTAGAAATTATCTGCAAACGCGGGCGAATCGCCGCACCTATTTGCCGGTGCCTTCGGTCATCGTCACGATCCGATCCACGCCGGGTACGGTGAAGTTTTCCACCTTGCCACTGGGCCAGTGCACCTCGATCGCGTCCACCTTTGTTGCCTCTCCCAAACCGAAGTGAGGCCTTGGATCATTGGTCGAGAGATAACTTCCTCCACTGATCACATCTCCGCGCTGCTTCATGCCGTTGGCGGTTACATATACCGTCGTTCCAACCGCATCCTTGGGGCTCTTTGGGCCGCCAGCAAACTCAAGCTCCAGCCAGTGATTCTTGTCCGGGTTCACATTCCGAAGGAGCACCGGGTGACCGTCAATCACGTTGATCACGGCGTCGAGTTTGCCGTCATTGAAGAGATCGCCCACGGCCATGCCGCGTCCGGCAATCACGTCGGCCAGCCCCGAACCCTCAACCGCCGGAACCGCCTCAAACTTCTTGCCCTCGGCATTATGGAAGAGCATGGGCCGCTCAGCCCAGCTTGTGCCCCAGTTATATTTGTCCGCCTCGGGGTAGACATGCCCATCTGACATGAGCAGATCTTTCCAGCCATCGTTGTCGTAATCGATGAATGCATCACCCCAACTGAGGAAGGGAACGGAGACCTCGGCGATGCCCAACTGGTAGCTGATGTCGGTAAGATTGCCGTCGCCTTCATTGCGATAGAACGGTTTGTAGTCGTCAGAGAAAGTGGTATCGAAGACAGCCAGTTGGCCGTTGTTCTGGTAGTCTCCGACGGCAATGCCCATGGAAGCTGTCTCGCGTCCCGCCTGATTCAGCGCGAATCCGGAGGCGTAACTCACGTCCTCGAATGTCCCATCGCCCTTGTTGATGTACATGTAATTCGGCGTTGAGTCGTTGCCGACAAGTAGGTCCACTTTGCCGTCATTGTTGATGTCGACGAACACTGCGCCGAGGCCGTAGTAGCCGGGCTTGTCGTCAACACCTGCCTTGACGCTGACATCGGTGAACGTACCGTCCCCATTGTTGTGAAACAGGTGGTCCGGCTCGCCTTTCAGCCCTCTTGGTCCACAGGCGACGGACTCACCACGAAAGGTGCAGAATGCATTGTTCCCGCCGCTTTCTTTGCTCTCCGGAAGGTTGTTCCAGTCCCAGTGAAGGTAGCCGGCGACAAAAAGATCGAGGCGCCCGTCTCCATCGTAATCGCCCCACGTTGCTCCGCTGGACCAGTTGCCCAACTGCACGCCGGCCTTCTCTGCGGTATCGGTAAATGTGCCGTCGTGATTGTTGTGGTAGAGGCGGTTCTTGCCTACGTTCGATACAAAAATGTCGGGCCAGCCGTCATTGTCGTAATCGGCGATCGCCACGCCAGTGCCCCAGCGATCATTCGTCACGCCAGCTTGCGCCGCAACGTCTGTAAACGTTCCATCGTGGTTGTTGCGGAACAGTGCTGCATGCGGTGGTGTCGCTTTGCCCGTAAGCGCGTCGACTGTGGAGCCGCTGACCAGGTAGATGGAGAGCCAGCCGCTGTGGTCGTAGTCGATGAGCCCCACGCCCGAGCCTTTGGTCTCGACGATGTAACTCTTGGAAGCGGTGCCCATTTTGTGGGTCCAGTGGGTTAGTCCGGCCTTCTCGCTTATGTCCTCAAAAACAATCGGCCCGCTCTTTACAAAGCCACCCGCCGTAATGGGCCTGTGCTGGGCGTCAAAGAGCGCCGGATGAAGCGAGCCAGTCCCTGGACCGCCCGGGGACTTGTCAGCTTGCTGAACAGAAAGAGGAGTGCCCGGACCTGCGGCTTGTGCAGAAATAATGGCAGGCATTCCCGCTGCAAGCAGTCCAAGGAAAGTGGTCGTACGCAGCACCAGAAACATAGGGAGCAGTATACGGGTCAGGGTTGGCACAAGTATCGACCAAAAGGTGGAGTTCAGAGCAACGGAGGTTCTGGATTGCCTGGGTTCCTTGTGGGCCCGAACTGCGGAGATGAAGGGGACATGCAGGCCGTGAACTGGCCTGGGGTGAGGAGTGCCATTTCGGCAATGACGGCTCTGGAAAGAACATCGAGCATTGCTCGTTGAGCCTCCGCCCAGACATGATGTGCCGGGCAGCCTCTTGATCGGCCGCATGCCCGTTGCGAGATCAGGCAGACATTGAGATGGATTGGGCCATCGACGGCTTCAATCACCTGGCGCATGGAGGCGCGGCGGCCACTGGGCAAGATCTCAAATCCTCCGGACTGGCCCCGAAGCGATGTAATCAGTTTGGCCCTCGACAGCGCCTGCAATACCTTTGACAGAAAACTTTCCGGCGTTCCTGTGGCCTGAGCCAGCGCAGGGAGAGATGCGCGTTCATGGGCGGGCAGCGTTGCCAGATGAATCATCACCCGAACCGCGTAGTCGGCCGCGCGAGTGAGCTGCATCGACGAGTTGGTTCTTTTCATGTGCTTGCCCAAATGAGAAAACACGAACGATTGCGAGCAGAGTAGTCGAGTGTGTCACGAACGAATGTGCTTCCCGTCACAGACCGCCAATCAGCCAAAACGATAACTTTTTCTTCGAATCCAAATTGGAGAAAAACAGTCCAAAATGCCTCCGTATCCCTTAGTTCACCCGGAGTGCGAAAGGAATTCTTAGAGCGCCATGCAACTTTATCCTGCTGTCGATCCAATTCCTCTGCCGGCCCCGATCTGGCTTTTCAAGCTGTTGCATATCGTCACTCTCGCGTTGCATTTTGTCGCGGTTGAAATGCTTTTGGGCGGACTGCTTCTGGCGGTGCTGCTGAGTCTGTTCAGCAATTCGCCGCTGGCAACTGTCACTGCGCGGGCATTGGCGCGCCGGCTCACGGTTGTAATGACATACGTGATCAATCTTGGCGTTCCGCCGCTTCTGTTTGCACAGGTGCTTTACGGCCGCGCACTCTACACCAGCAGCATACTGATCGGGGTCTATTGGATCTCGATTATCGGAATTCTTACGCTTGCTTACTGGTTGCTGTACCGGTTCTCCGCACGGCTTGAGGACGGCAAATCCGCGTGGTGGGTGGGACTGAGCGCCTGGCTATTGGCGGGCAGCGTAGCGCGTCTGCTTTCGACGAACATGACGTTGATGCTCCGCCCTGAAGTGTGGCGCGATATGTACTCCGCTTCGTCGATGGGTGCGTATCTGCCTACGGGCGATCCCACGTTGACTCCGCGCTGGCTTCTGATGATGGCTGGCGGCTTGTTTATTGGCGGACTCTGGCTGGTGTATCTTTCCGGACGCAGCACCTTCACCGCAGATGAAAAACAGTTTGTTGCCGGCCTGGGTGGAAAGGTCGCGGCCGGGTTTGGGCTTGTCTATCTGGGCGCCGGGTTCTGGGCGGCCTCTGTTCAGCCGGACGCTGTGAAAGCCGGACTCGCCGCGCATCCGCTTTATAAATTTGCCGGGTTGGCCGGCTACGGTTGGGGAATCCTGGTGCTGATTGCCGTGTTGCTGGCTGCAATCGCAGGCTTCGCCAAAGTTTCTGCACGCCTGTCGGCGCTGATTTCCTGGTCCGCAGTTCTGCTTGCCGCGCTGGTGGAGATCACATTCACTATTTATCGCGATGGCGTGCGCGACCTGACCCTGCTGAGCAAGGGCTATGACGTTTGGGATCGCGTCGTGGTGACCAATTGGAGCGTGGTTGGGATCTTCCTGGTCCTGTTTCTTGCTGGTTTGGGCGTCGTTGGATGGCTCATATCCGTCGTGGCGCGCGCGCAAAAAACAATGGAAGGCGCAACACAATGTCCCGTGGAGAACCTGCAATGAGCGATCAGGTGGTTTTACTCGATGAAAGCAAAATCGCACCTTTGACCGAGAGCGCTGGGGAGAAAAATACCCGGCGCGCTTTTCTGGCAGCGGCTGGAGCAGCGGGTCTTTTGTATACCGCGGCACTCGCCTATCCCATTTATCGTTACCTCGCATCGCCGGAAGAGATGGCGCTTAGCGCGACAGCCATCACCGAGGTGACGCTGAAGGAGGCGCAGAAGCTTCCGCTGGGATCGGTGCTGATGTTCCGCTTCGGACCGGCTCCGGCCATGCTTATCCATCATGCCGATGGCCGCTGGGTTGGGCTGAGCGCGGTGTGCACGCACCTGGGCTGCACGGTGCAATACGAGTCGCAGGCTGACCGTATACATTGCGCGTGCCACGGCGGCGTCTATAACGCGTACACGGGCGCCAATGTCAGTGGACCGCCGCCGAAGCCGCTGACCTTGTACAAGATTGCCGTCAACGATACCGGCGTGCAAGTATCGCGCGCCTGAAAACGAGATTTTGTTTCTGAGTTGTCATCCCGAAAAGGATTGCCGAATGACCACGAAAACCATTCCCGCCGCCCCGAAAACCGCCGCCGGCGCTGTTTACGATTGGGTGGATGAGCGCCTGGGACTGAGCGAACTGGCCGCATTTGCGCGCCACAAGAAGGTTCCTGTCCACTCCCAGTCGTTCTGGTATTACTGGGGCGGAATTTCTTTGTTTCTCTTCCTTGTGCAGTGCTTCACCGGCGTTTTGCTGCTGGTTTATTACCGGCCCGGTGTGGAAGCCTACGAGTCTGTCCGCCAGATTACGTTTGTGATGCACTTTGGCTGGCTTATCCGCTCAGCGCATGCCTGGTCCGCGAACCTGATGATCTTCGCCATCATGGTGCACATGTTCTCGGTCTATTTCATGAAGGCCTATAGAAAGCCGCGCGAGCTTGGATGGCTCAGCGGAATGGCGTTGCTGGGGATTGCCTCCGTTTTCGGCTTTTCAGGATACCTGCTGCCGATGGATGAACTCAGCTATTTCGCTACAAAGGTAGGGCTGGAGATTCCAAATGCGATTCCGGTGATTGGACCAATCGTAGCCAGCATGCTGCGCGGCGGGCCTGAGGTAAGTGAGTTTACGGTGCAGAGATTTTTCGCTCTGCATGTCGTGGTTCTTCCGGCTCTCTTTCTGCCGTTGCTTGGCTTCCATCTTTGGCTTGTTCAACGTTATGGCAACGCAGTGCCGCCGAGCGAAGAGGCGAAACCGAACTGGGAGCGCAAGAGCATTCCGTTCATGCCGAATTTTCTGCGCAAGGATCTGGCCATGTGGCTGATCTCGCTGAATGTTCTGGCGCTGCTGGCATCGGTGTTTCCGTGGGCACTGGGCAAGCAGGCAGATTCCCTGATACCGGCACCGGCAGGGATTCATCCCGAGTGGTATTTCATGAGCCCGTTCGAAATGCTCAAGCTATTGGGGAATGTGTTGCCCGGCGAGTCTGGTGAGATTGCGGGAATACTTTTGTTCACTCTCGGCATCGGGCTTTGGGTTCTGATTCCTTTCTACGACATCAAGAGGGAATCGGGGCAGCGGGCGCGCGCCGCGCACTACTTTGGATTGCTGGCAATTCTTGCGCTGCTGGCTACGACAGTGATTGGGTACTGGACGATCCGGTAGGAAGTAGACGAGTAAAAGAGTGAAGAAGTGAACGAGTGAAGAAGCGAAGCAGCGAAGAAAGCAAGGCGCGAAGTGATTGTCGATAACCCCAATACGAGAGCAGCTATGCAATCTTTCCGAGATCTTCAAGTTTGGCAAAGGTCGATGGAATTGACGATTGCTGTGTATAGACTCACGCGAAACTTTCCTCGCGAAGAAGCTTTTGGGGCTCACGTCTCAGCTGCGGCGTTCTGCAATCTCGGTTCCAAGCAACGTCGCGGAAGGCCACGGACGCATGAACCCGCGCGAGTTCAAACACTTCCTCCTGATCGCGCGCGCCTCGAATTGCGAACTGCAGACGCAATTGGAACTCTCGGGCGCCTTGGGATTCGCAGAGACTCAACTCTTGAGCGCAGCACAGGAGATTTCAATTCAAGTCGAGAAGATGCTAATCGCGCTACTGGTTAATTTGAAGAACAAATGCGGTTAAGAGTCGTTCACTTTTTCACTTGTTAACTTTTTCACTTGTTCATCTATTCAATGGAGTCTCTGAATGAACTATCCATTCTGGAATATTCCCTATCTCGGCTCGGGTTGGGTGATCGGCCTCATCGCGATTTTCCACGTCATGATCTCGCAGTTTGCTGTGGGTGGGGGTTTTTATTTGCCGCTTGCCGAGCGCAAGGCACTGCACATGAGCGACCCGAAGATGCGTTTCGTCTGGTTCGAGCAGTTGGTGAAGCACTCGAAGTTTTTCTTGATTCTTACGGGAGTCTTCGGCACGGTCTCAGGCGTAGGCATCTGGTTTGCCATCGGGCTTACTCACCCGGAGGCAACGAGTACGCTGATTCACAATTTCGTTTTTGGCTGGGCTATTGAGTGGGTCTTCTTCATGGTAGAGCTCTCGACGGCCGCGGTTTACTATTACACGTGGAACAAGATCGACGAGAAGCTTCATCTGGTTGTAGGTTGGGTTTACGCAGGCGCTTCGATTTGCACACTCATCATCATCAACGGAATTCTTACGTTCATGCTGACACCGGGCGACACGTGGCTTGCGGTTGCAGGCACTGGAAATGAAGCCAGCAAATTCTGGTATGCGTTCTTCAATCCCACGTATTGGCCGAGCCTGCTTTTGCGGACATGTGTTTGCACGTCGCTTGCTGGAATCTGGGCGCTTATTACTGCCAGCCGCATTGACGGGGATAAACATCCGGCCTTGAAGACCTCGCTCGTCCAGTGGAGTGTGAAGTGGCTGGTTCCTTCCTTTGTCGCCATCCCATTCATCATGATCTGGTATCTCTGGATGGTTCCCGAGTCGCAGCGGGCGTTGCTCTCACTGGGCATCGATACGATTGGCGCCGGCACGTTCTCCATCATCACGCGCATTGCGCTGATTATTATCGTTACTTCGGCGACGATTGTCGGAGTGGCCTATTTTCTGGCTTACCGCAGCCCGAGGGACTTCAATCTATCGCACGCTGTCGCTGTGCTTTTACTGGCTCTGATTGCTACTGGGTCGGGTGAGTATGCGCGCGAGATGCTCCGGAAGCCGTATGTCATCGGCCGCTGGATGTACTCGAATGGAGTCCGCGTAAACAACGTCGCAAATCTGAACGAGCAGGGGTACCTCACAAAGTCCGAATGGGTCTGGCATGAATCCGGTTCCGCCGGTCTTCTGCCGGCTTCGAGCTACTCCCGTGGCGAAGCGATTTTTCGCGGAGAGTGCGGTTCCTGCCATACGCTGCAGGGCTATCGCGCCCTCAACAATCTGTTTGCGGGCAGGGACCACGCCAACATCGCCAACTTCATCAACATGCTGCATGAAAACCAGACGTACTCTCCCTATCGGCGCTTCATGCCTCCGATGGTCGGGACCAGACAGGATGTTGAGGATCTGACCAATTTCCTGAATGCGCAGGTTAACCCGCAAGCGCCGGGAACTCAGAAGGCAGTCCTCACTGCACAGAAGTAAAGCCGGATAAAAACCGTACGACAAAGGCCCGCAATTCGCGGGCCTTTGTCGTACGCGGGCGTACTGCTTCCCGCCTTTGCGCCAGAAAAAAGGCGCAAAAACGGGGCACGGGGTTTTTGCAGAGCAAACGGCTTTAGTTCCAGTTTGTTATTGCTCGCCAATCTCGTAGGGAATTCCAAACCTTCCAATCTGGATGATTCCTTTATTCTCCGGCGGCCAGATGTGAAGGCTAGTGATCCGATTCGATCCCGAAATCAGATGCGCATCGGTGGTGCCGATCAGCTCACCTGTCGATGCAACGTGGATATGCACGCTCAGAGCTTCATTCATCTGGGTTCGAGTCCACCCAAAAACGTACTCCCCTGGCTTCAGCGCGATTCCGCCAATTTTTACGGGAACCTGTACAAGCAGGTAGTGCGAATATTTGCCATCCGCTGAATACCCTGCCGTGAGCAGCACAACGCCGGCGATAAAGCGGCCGTGGCTGTTGACGACACCGGACGCGGTCCGCATCTCGGTTTCAATGTGTTCCTTTTCTACCGGGGCGCGTGCCGGCAGCAGGGAGGCGAGCTCCGCATCCGTTGCCTGCCGCCATGCGGCCTTCTGCGCGTGCGCGATCGTCGACGCCATTAACAGCGCGACTGCAAGACCAGTTAGAAACTTCATTGATTCGGCTTCCTTAACGATTCGAGCGGAACAATTCCGCGTTGTATTGCCGCTGTCGCAGCCTGTGTCCTGTCGGTCACTCCCAATTTGCCGAGCAGACTGTTGATGTGCGTCTTCACAGTCGCTTCTGAGATTTCGAGCTCGGTCCCGATCTCCTTATTGCTCTTGCCGTGCACAATCTGCTCCAGCACATCGAACTCGCGAGGAGTCAGTTCTTCAGTGCCCATACGCTCGGCCAGTTTTTGGGCTATTGCGGGAGGGATATGCGATTTGCCTGCATGAACGGCTCGGATAGTCGTGATCAGCTCCTCGCTGGTCATGCCCTTGAGCAGGTAGGCTCGTGCGCCCGCCTGTAGAGCGCGAAAGATGTCCTCATCTCCGTCATAGGTGGTTAACACAATGAAGCGCGCGTGCGGCGTCTCCATTCTGAGACGCTGGATCACGTCGACGCCGCTCATCCGCGGCAGGCGCAAATCCACAAGCGTAATATCCGGCAGGTGTTTCCTGAACTGGGTTATAGCCTCTACGCCGTCTGCAGCTTCGCCGACAACCTCAAGGCCTTCTGCTACGTTCAGCAGCGCCACCAGTCCCTGCCTTACTACGTGATGGTCTTCAACAACCAAGACGCGAATCGATTCTTTCGTCATCATTGTTCTCCTGTCCGGGCAGTACGCGATCCTTGTGTGACATTGCCACGTTGCGTATGATTCCGCGATCTTTTCCAAATGGATGAGAACTCACCGTATTCAAGCATTCTTTGCCTCACGAGGTTCTGCGCGCAGGCGTACCGTTGTTCCAACTCCCGGTTCGCTCGTCACTTCAATTGTGCCGCCAATTGCAGCAGCGCGTTCGCGCATGCCGGTTAATCCATAATGACCCGTCGTCGACACGGCAGATTGCACAAACCCGCGCCCATCGTCGCGTACATCGAGTGCAATCGCGTTCGGTCGATATTCCAACTGGACGAAGATGTGCGTGGCGCCGGCGTGCTTCTTCACGTTCTGGATGGCTTCCTGGGCTATCCGAAGGATTTCCTGTTCTATTCCGGGCGACAGGGACCTGTAAGCTCCAAAGATGCTGAAACTGGCTTCGAGCCCGTTTTGATTTTCGGCTTCGACGATCCGACGCAGGCGCACGGGCAACGTTGTCTCGCCGGAGTCTTGGGATCGCAGTGCCCAGATGGATTGCCGCGCATCGTCGAGGCCTTCGCGTACGAAGCCCCGTGTCAGATCGAGATGTTTGGCGGCGGCATCGGGCTTGTTGAGCCGCAGCAACTCAGAAAGCACCTCGAGCTGGACACTGATTCCCACGTAGCCCTGCGCCAGCGTGTCGTGAATTTCACGCGCTATGCGGTTGCGCTCGCCCAGCACGGCATTGAATTCTCGTTCCGCACGCAATAGCCGCCGCTTCTGCACCAGCACGATCATTCCGACAGCGAACGCGACCAGCAGTGCATAAAACCAGAGTGTTTGATAGAAATGGGGGCTTAGTTCGAAGGCGAGCTGCGCGCCATCGGTATTCCAAACTCCGTCGTTATTTGCAGCCTGCACTCTGAAGGTGTAATGCCCCGGCGGAATGTTGGTGTAGTACGCGGTGCGGCGCGCCCCGGCATCGGTCCAATCGTGATCGAATCCATCGAGCTTATAGCGGTAGCGGATTTTCTGGGGAGCAACAAAGCTTAATCCCGCGTAATCGAATTCGAAGTGAACATGGCCGGCAGGAATCTTCTCCGCAGCGGCTGACCCGCGCAGAGCCTGAGGAACGTCATCTACCGTTACCCGCTCCAATGAAACAGGAGGTGGGACAGAGTTGACAGGGAAGTGTGCCGGATCAATCTCAACCAGGCCCTTCGGCGTTGCAAACCATAGGTGGCCATCCTGCGAACGCCATGCGGACGGGTGGCTGTTGGTGGCTGTTTCACGGCCCCGTAAGCCATCACCAGCGCCAAAGTCGATCCAGTGCGAGCAGCCGCCGGCCATGTTCTCGTCGCATCGCGCGATCCCATTGCCGGTCGCAAACCACAAATGCCCTGAGTCATCCTCGAGTATCGCGTGAATGGCCGCCTGGCTTAGCCCATCGCCATTGACTGCGGAGAATTTCTTTCCGTCCCACGCATTCCATCCGTGGTCCTGTGTTCCGATCAACAGAGTTCCATCACGTCGAGTCAGCAACGCTGTCACTACATTGCTGGAGAGCCCGTTTGCCGTTGTGTAGTTCTGAATTTTGCCGCCATGCAGGCGCGATAACCCGGCAAAGGTTGCTACCCACAAGTCGCCGTGCTTGTCCCGCGTCATAGCGCCCACCAGGTCGCTGCCCAGGCCATTGGCTTGCGTGAAGGTTTGAACATGGCCCGCGGAAGGGATGACGCCCATTTTCCCTTTGGGGAATTTCCCATGCGCGAGGCCTCGCCGCGTACCAACCCACAGAGATCCGTCCGCATCTACCAGCAGCGATCGGATGAAATCATCCGGCAAACCATCGGCGGAAGTAAATGAGTCCACCGCGCTGCCGCGGATCCGGTTGAGTCCATCGGGTGTGCCTACCCAAAGGTCGCCGTTGGGCGCTGCGGCCAGAGACAGGATGACATTGCTCAACAACACATCGGGGACGGCATACGTGTTCGCAGTACCCGGCGCGACTCCAAAGCGCCTTACAACATTGAGGCCACCCGCGCTGGTTCCAACCCATAACTTTCCAAGCTGGTCCTCAACCACCGTGGTGATCGCGTCAGTACTCAATCCCTCGCGCAGGCCAATCGTTTTAAACCGCTGGTCACGCAAGATGTGGAGGCCATCCGCTTCGGTGCCTACCCAGAGATCGCCCTCGTGATCCTCCATGATGGTGAGGACGGAGGCATGGGCCAGCGGGTCGGTTACGGGGAGGGTTTGCAGCTTGCCGTCGGCCCAGCGGGCGAGGCCGACGTTGGTGCCTATCCAGAGTGCGCCTTCGCGGTCGAGATAGAGCAATTGAATTCGCTTGCCGGGCAGGTCTACGCCGACATGGAGTCGAATGAAACGACCACCGCCTTGCTCGATTGCAAGTGTTGTCGAATCTGCTACGGCACGGCGTTTCTCGGCGAGAAATACCTGAAACCGGTAATTAGGAAGCGGACCTGGCAGATTCTCCTCATAGATCCACGAATCGTGGGATGCGTGCCCATCGTGAATCTTGTCGGTTCCATTTTCGGTAACTGCCGTCACGTCCCCAGAATTTCCGACGAAGAGATGCTGGATGCTGTTCCCAGACAGCCCATCCTTCTTCGTGATGAGGGTAATCTCGCCAGCATCCATGCGCGCCAGTCCTTCGCTGGTGCCGATCCATAGGGAGCCATCTTTGCTTGCCAGCAGACAGCGCACATCATTCCCCGGCAGCGCAGGCTTCGAGTTTTTGTCGAATATCTGAAAGCTGTTCCCGTCAAAACGAACCAATCCAACTTCCGTTCCGAGCCATACAAAGCCATCCTGCGTTTGCACGAGTGCCTGAACGGTGTTTTGCGGAAGCCCGTTCTCAAGCCCCCATGCCTGGCGGCTATAGTTGGCGAGCGGGGTGGTCGGCTCTACTGCTTGGGCTGTGATGGCGCAGGTAAGCATCAAGATGGCAAGCGCGCCGCGCAGGAGCGGACTGTAGATGTCCAGCGTTCCTGCATCGTTCGAATTGGCGTGATTTTGGTCCACTAAAGCGTGGGCAACTTCCCTTAGACAGAAATCAGAGCGCGCAAAAGCCGCACATGACAACTTTAAGCGCGAATTTCAGGCTGTGCACGGTGGTGCGAACAGACTATCGCACTCATTCCAAGCCTGATCTCCACCATTTGATGGATATCAGGCTCACTCCATTGGCCCAAGACGCGCGGCTGACCTGGAGATACTCTGAATGTGACCTCCTGAATGGTCTCCTGATCTAAGATTTAAGATTCACTTCCGGGCGACGCCACTGGCGCCGCCCGATTTTTTTGGTGCGAACGATTTATAAGTCCGGATTGAGCGTGGTGCGGATTATTTCGCAGCGTTTGCGGAGTCAGGTGGGGCTACTGCTGTCGATATGTTGGTCGCTCGATTTTTTACATATGTGATCGTGTATTGCTTACCGTTCTGGTCGTAGGTCACGGTGCGGTCGCCCTCTTTCTCGCCGTCCGGATGCATTTTCTGGCCGATGGAGGTGCGGGTTTCCAACTCGCTCATTCCAAGCTTTACCTGGTGTGCGTCGATGGCGGCCCAAACATCCGCAGGCCAAGAGTCGTAGATCTTGTGCGGGTCGTCGTAGTAGAAGAGCAGGTCGGTGTAGTAGGCCTCCTGGTCGCCCTGCATGAAACCGATCGGAGTGGCGAACTGATCCTTGCCCCCGGGCAGCACGAACACTGCCAGCGCCTGGCGGCTGCCGTGTTCAATACCGTCGTCTACCTTGGGCGGGACGGCGGCCTTCACGATCTTTTTGACATCGAGTTGCGCATCGGCCGGAATCAGGCCAATCCGTTTGGAGAAATCGACTTTTCCGCCTGCATACGGGTAGTAGGGAATCGTGTACCCGTTCTTCATCCAGACGCTTGTACCTTCAATACGCTGCGTGTCCTCAAAGTGAGCAGGGAACATGGTGCGGACAACGGCCAAATCGTCCTTGGTCAACGATTCGCTGGGATCGGTTTTCCGGACCACGCCGGGATCCTGGCGATGCTTGAACACGACGTACAAATAAATGCCGCCGATGGCCAGCGTGATCACGGTCATGATCAGAATTAACTTCAGGGTCTTCATCAATTCTCCTTCTGCGGTTGAATAGCGGGATTTATCAGCAAGCCGGTCACAAAAACATTCGCATCGAACACTCGGGCAAATCCCAAACCGGTTGGATGCACAGAGCGGTACCTATCCGCCGGTTGGAATGGGTGGAATTTCATCCTGCGGCGCTTGCGATCGTAGACCTTCCGCGGTCAATTCGTCGGCCTGACGCAAGCCGGGAAACAGTGCTGCCCAAACGCCTGCGACTGCGAGCGCACCGATTCCACCAACAACTGTGGCCCGCACCGCTCCCCACCACTGCGCGGTCAAGCCGCTCTCAAATTCCCCCAGCTCGTTGGACGCTCCGATGAACAGCGAATTGACCGCGCTCACCCGTCCGCGCATCTCTGGAGGCGTTCCCAGTTGAAGCAGCGAACCGCGGATGATCACGCTGATGGCGTCAGCACCGCCGGCCAGGACCAACGCCGCTAGCGAGAGCCATAGGTTGCGCGAGAGCCCGAAAATCACGGTGGCAGCGCCAAAGATAGCTACGCAAACAAATAGCCGCAGGCCAGCGCGGCGTTTGAAAGGGAATCGCGCCATCATGAGGCTCACGATCAGCGCACCGGCCGCCGGCGCTGCCCGAAGCATGCCCAATCCTCGTGGCCCCTGGTGCAGAATTTCATGCGCAAAAATGGGCATCAGTGCGGTTGCACCACCCAAAAGCACTACAAACAGGTCCAACGAACCTGCACCTAGAAGAAGGGACGAACGGAGCATGTAGTGAAACCCGGCCAGCACCACCTTGATGGAAGCGGCGCGGTGTTCCATTCTGCCAGGGCGTACGTGAAGGCTTGTAATCAGTACAAGGAACCAACCGAGAGTCGCCAGGTTGAAGACATACACGATGCCGGCGCCTTGCAACTTCGTGTCTGGTAGCCAGCTGAGGAGCGGAAGGGTGAAGAGCAAGCCGCCGAGGGCCGGTCCAGCGATATTGCTGAACTGCCAGATTGCTCCGCCCCAGGTGACCGCATTCACAAAATGCTTCTCCGGGACAAGGTGCGGGATCAGCGCCGAACTTGCCGGTCCTGAGAAAGCTCTTGCAGTGCCAATGAAAAACAGAACCAGGTAGATGGGGAAAACGCCGCTGAATCCGATGTGGGTCAAGACCAGGAGCGCTGTCGTAGCCAGCACCTGCAATCCATAGCAGACCAGGATAATGTCCCGGCGGTCGAAGCGGTCGGCTACGTGGCCTGCAGGCAAGAGGAATAGAAGCCCGGGTAAGAAGAGCGCCAGGCCTGTAAATCCGAGGTCCAGAGGGCGGTGAGTGATGGAGTATACCTGCCATGCCACGGCCACCGTCTGCGCCTCGGCACCCAGAATCGCGGCGACTCGCGCCAATTGATATCGCTTGAAATCGCGAGAGGCAAAAGCCTCCATGCCGCGCTTTGGCGGTGGTTGGGGAAGGGGGACCATGCTCACTTCAAGCTTATATCGACGGTCCCAAACGGCCCTTCCGGGTCGAAGGCCTTTGGGTTTGCGCTCATATCGGATTGCCGGTCAAGAGCCGTATGTCGTCACGGTCGCCGCGACCGGTCTTCTGGCCATGGACGGCCTCACCAACTCCGCCGGCCAGACATACACCGCAAGACGGCGAGAGTAATGCAGTACTGGTTCGACATCTGGCAATTTAAGCCCGATTGCCTCAGCCAAGCCGTTGCACTCGATTTCCGCCTCGGCCTCTTCGAGAGGCCAGGGAACGTGGTGGATATTTGCGCGCACCGTCTCACCGGCCCGGTTCTGAGTGAAGAGACAATAGCGTTCAGTCAAGAAGTATTCAAGTGTGCCGTTTTTGCTCTCTACCAGCTTGCGCGTTGGGCCCAACCCTCTGTATCTGGCCTTGAAGATCACCTGCTTTTCGCTAAAAAGCCGCCGGCTGTAGAACGCAAACTCCCGCTCCGCTCGCTGTTCGAGCCGCATCTCCGCCCAATAGTAAGGCAGGTTATAGAAGGTCCGTGCCACCGCTACTGCAAGCAGGTTGCTTGCGTCCAGCGAGAAGAAATACACACCGCGTGCCCGCGTTTTGGGGTCGATCACATACGTGCGCAGGTTTAATTCCGGGAAGCTCCGCGCCCCTGGTATGGGGGGGATTCCACGGAACTTGATTCGATCTAACCAGAACGGAACTACCCCCAGCCACGCCGATCCCTGAAAGGTATCGACCTGCAGACCTTCCGGCAGCAGTGCCGCTACCTGCGCGGTCGGGACTGGCCAATGTGCAAAAAGAAGGTCGTTCCACCGCTGGGTCATCGCCCAACGCCCGGAAGGCAATGGCCGCGGTCTGTGTGACGTTCTTACGAGATACTCTTGCATGGCCAGATCCTCGAACGGCCTTTGGGGGAGCCCGCTGCCATTTCGACGCGCGGTACCCCTTCCGGGATGCACAATCGCGTCATCACCCCCATGCCGTATTCTGTTCGCGAGCCCTCTTTCATGTCCAGCGAAACTTTTGTCTCTCCCAGCGCCCGAAATCAAACCGATGTCTACGCCGTCCACGGAGCCGATCCTGAAGTCCTGGCTTACGCAATGGCCAAGTACTCGCGCTCCGCTCTCTCCATGCGGCAGTCCCTGACTGAAATCAGCGCTCAGCGCGCAGAGCAGTTCCTGAATACGTTTTATTTTCAATATGGCCACCGGTCCATCGCCGACCTCGCCCATATCGCATTCGCAGTGGAGCGGCTGTCACTTCTTGCCGCCATTGTGCTGGTTGACGAGCAGCGCTGGGATGGCCAGGAGCGTTCGACCCGTTATCAAAACTTCCTCAAGTCTGGGTGGTATCTGCCCGATTTCGGGTCCGACTCGAGCTCCGAACAGATCTTTACCAACACAATAGGAAGGCTCTTCGAGAGTTACCAGCGGACGACCGCAGGCATTCTCGAGGTGCTGCGCGGCCGCGTTCCCTGCCCGGAGACATTGAAGCCCGATGCTTACGAGCGAACTCTTAAGGCTCGCGCCTTCGATGTGGCTCGCTATCTGCTTCCTTTGGCCACCAACACCTCGCTTGGCCAGATTGTGAATGCGCGCACACTTGAGACGCAGGTTTCCAGGCTGCTGTCGCACCCCATGGCCGAGATTCGCGACCTCGGACTGAAGCTGCGTGAAGCTGCCACCGGCCCCGCGTGGAACATCAACGCCGAATCCGGTGCTGCCCTGGTGGACAAGCTTTCGGCGATTGAAGGGGGCGACAATTCAGCCCTCACGGCAGAAGCTGCCCAATTACTAACCCGCGAAATTCGAACCGCTCCTACGCTGGTTAAGTACGCGCAGCCGAATAACTATCTGCTTCAAACCCAGGCGGAACTCACGCAGGCCGCGGCCGAGATCCTCGCGAACCAACCCATCGCAGAAGCCCCGCTGGTCGACTTGGTCGAGCGCACTGAATCCCTTGAAGTCGAACTTGCTGCGACGCTGCTTTACTCCGCCTCGCATCACCCCTACCGCCAGATTCGGGACTTGGTCGCCAGTTTCCCCGAGTCGCGCGTCACCGAGATTATCGAATTGGGTCTTCGCCATCGCGGCCGTCATGACGAAGCTTTGCGAGCCTTTCATGCAGGCGCAGCTCTCCGGTTCGACATTCTCATGGACATTGGGGGCTTTCGTGATATGCACCGGCATCGGCGGTGCACACAAATTATCCAGTCATTTACTGCCCTGCACGGGTACGACACCCCAACGAATTGCGACTTGGAGGCCGACGTTAACCTCCTGGCAGAAGCCAATCTCCTGGATGACTATCGGGGGGCAATTGATGAGGCTCATCGCGCCAGTGCGCAAATCGCCGCGGGTGGCGCACCAGAAGCGTCGCAATCCGCTCTCTATCTGCTTCCTCTCGCCACCAGGATACGAAGTCTCTTTAAAATGGATCTTGCCGAAGCCCAGTACATCTCCGAGCTTCGTTCTGGCCCTGCTGGCCACTTCAGCTACAGGCGCGTGGCTTGGGAGATGTTTGTGGCCCTCAAGCGCCAGCATCCGATCCTTGCCAGGCATATCCGGGTGACCGACTTCACCCAGCCCATTGACCTGCTGCAGCGATAGTCAGTTCTGGGCTCCCAAATCGTTGGCTTGGTAAGCCGTGTCTTTACGAGAGAATTGAAGAACGCCCACAGGTGGCAGTGACCACAGGTTCTGGAATCGGCTCTGCACGCGACAAATAACTTTCTGGGCGACCAGGCTGTCCGACTTCGATTGCTTAGTCCATCTGGTTGCGTTTCCGCGCGCACAGTCCGATTCTGAGGCACGACCGGCTTCTGATACGTGAGGGGCCGCCGGCGCCGCGGTGGCGTGGGCCAGGATGAACAGCGCGAGGTCTAAAAGTCCAAACCCTTGCACCGTGTTCACGTGTGCGCTTTGAGCGCTCTGAACTTGTGGGAAATACTCATTCATAGGCCGGTTATGATTCCGCTCCTGTTGAGCCCTGATATTCCGATGGATAACTTCTCCGATGCAACTTTTTATCAAATCGTTGCCTGACGGTTTCAAATTATCGCTTCGGAATCGCAGATACCCGAGATTCGCTGCAAATAGGTGGTGCCCTGAGGCGGTTTGTGACAAGCACAGGATAAGAAGCCACCCAACTTCCTTCTTTACCGTAATTCGACGCCAGACTCCTTCCAGCCTGAGCTAGGATAAGTACAAAGATCCGGAGTTTTTCCATGTTCGTCGTTGTGTGGCAGTTTGAGATTTCGGAAGAGAAGATTGCTGCTTTTGAGGCTTCCTACGGTCCCGGCGGCGCCTGGGCCGAACTCTTCCGGACTTCGCCCCAATATATTGGTACCGAACTGCTGCGCGACGCCTACATCCCCGGCGCTTACCTGACGATCGACCGTTGGGCCAGCGAAGAGGATTTCCGTGCGTTCCGCAGAGAGCACGATCCGGAGTACGAGGCGCTGGATCGTGCGTGTGATGCCCTTACCAGCCGTGAAACCCGCATTGGGGCATTTATTGTTGATCCACCAACTCCATGAGAATCACAGCCGTACAGGCGGTCACCGAACTTTCTCCGTTTCTTCGCCATTTTCTGCTGTCAATGACTGTCCCAGCCTGCTACAATCCCATCGAAAACGATTTTCAGCTCGCCGCGTATTTCCTGTAGAGAAACCGGAAAATCCCGCATAAAGTGAGCACTTTCAAGGAGCCCGAATGGCCATTGCAGAGGACCGCACAAAAGACGACCGCACGAAAGCCGTAGAACTTGCGCTCGCACAGATCGAAAAACAGTTTGGCAAGGGCTCAATCGTCCGCCTTGGTTCCAAGGAAGCCCTTATGCCCATTGCGGTTATCTCCACGGGTTCTATCAGCTTCGATGCTGCTCTTGGGGTGGGTGGGATCCCCCGCGGTCGCGTGACTGAAGTATTCGGGCCGGAATCTTCGGGCAAGACGACGATCACTCTGCAGATTATCGCCGAGGCGCAGCGGCTCGGCGGGCTTGCAGCATTTGTGGATGCGGAGCATGCTCTCGACCCAGGCTACGCGAAGAAGCTGGGCGTAGACGTGGATAACCTGCTGGTTTCTCAACCGGATAGTGGGGAGCAGGCACTGGAGATTACCGAGGCGCTGGTAAAGTCCGGGGCGATTGATGTGTTGGTGCTGGACTCGGTGGCCGCACTGGTACCGAAGGCCGAACTGGACGGCGAAATGGGTGACTCGCACATGGGCCTGCAGGCACGGCTCATGTCGCAAGCCCTGCGCAAGCTGACCGGCTCGGTGTCCAAGTCGCGGACAGCGCTGATTTTTATCAACCAGATTCGAGAAAAAATCGGAGTGATGTTCGGAAATCCTGAGACGACGACGGGCGGGCGGGCTTTGAAGTTTTACTCGTCGGTTCGCGTGGATATTCGGCGGATTGCGGCTGTAAAAGAAGGTGATGTGGTGACGGGATCGCGGACCAAGGTGAAGATCGTCAAGAACAAGGTGGCTGCTCCGTTCCGCGAGGCCGAGTTCGACATTCTTTACGGAGAAGGCATCAGCCGCGAAGGCGACGTGCTGGATCTTGCGGTTGCGAACAATATCGTCGAAAAGTCGGGTGCGTGGTACAGCTACTCCGGCGAGCGGATTGGGCAGGGCCGCGAGAATACACGGGGTTTCCTGAAGGAAAACAAGGACATATTCGTCAGGATGGACGCCGAGCTGAGAAAGAAACTGAACATTGGCGCGGTGAAGGCGGATGTGCCAGAAGTGCCCGCAACGGGCCCGGCGGAAGCGAAAGAGGCTGTTCGCGCGCGGCGGAATTAGGCAGGTTCACACTGGATTTGAACGCATCTGGATGGAACGGCAAGAATGCAGCTCAAGTTGAGCTGCATTCTGCTTTTTTGGCGGCATCGCGGAACGAATCTGCACGGCCCGCTGGCTAGACTGCAGGTGCGACGGATGGTTCAGGCGAAGGTGGAGCAAGAACGTGTTGCTCCTGATCCTGGTATTGAAGTTGATAGAGCTTCCAGTAAAGGCCGCGGTTGCCCAGCAGTTGCTGGTGGGTGCCCATCTCGCGCAACTGGCCTTTGTGCATTACGAGGATGGTATCGGCCCGCTGCACAGTCGAGAGCCGGTGGGCGATGAGGACGCTGGTGCGGCCTTCAACCATGCGCTCGAGTGCGCCGCGAATGCGGAGTTCCGTGTCGGTATCGACGCTGGACGTGGCCTCGTCGAGAATCAAAATGCGGGGATTGTAGGCAAGAGCGCGGGCAAAGTTGATGAGTTGCTTCTGACCCGTTGAGAGCGAGTTGCCGCGCTCCTGCACGGGCTCGTCGAACTGGTTGGGAAGCGTCTCGATGAAGTCGAGCACGTTGACATCGCGGGCGGCCTGGCGCAGACCCTCGGCTGTGATCTCTTCATTGCCAAGGCGTATGTTCTCTGCCAGCGTACCGGTGAACAGGAATGGATCCTGCAGAACGACGGCGAAGTGTTTGCGCAGCGCGTTGAGATCCTGCAGTCGAAGGTCAACGCCGTCAAGCAGGATTTGGCCGGCGGTGACGTCATAGAAGCGCATCATGAGGCTGGTAAGAGTAGTTTTTCCCGCGCCGGTATGGCCGACGATGGCCACGGTGTGGCCGGGCTCGACGGTGAACGAGACGTCCTTCAGAATCCATTCAATGTCTTTGAGCGCGGCGAGGGCGGCGGAGTCAGGAGGGCTATCGACCGGTAGCGTGGATGTAACTGCTACAGCCGGTCTGGAGACCTGCGCTACACTCTTCGACTGAGCTGCGGCGACTGCGGCTTTCTGTTCGTCCGTGAGTGTTTGATACGTGAACCAGACGTGGCGGAACTCGATGCGATTGCTTCCGTCGCCGGGGATGGGCTCGGCCGGGCTCACGATCTCTGGCGGCGTGTCCATGAGCTTGAAGATGCGCTCGCATGCCGCCATGGCGGATTGGATGATGTTGAATTTATCGCTGAGATCCTGGATGGGGCGCCAGAAGCGCTGCGAATACTGGATAAACATGGCGAGAACGCCGATGGTAACCGCTCCGTTGAGGACGCCGAAGCCGCCGCGCCAGATGACGAGAGCGATGGCGATGGCGGAGAGAATTTCAACGGCGGGGTAGTAGAGGGCGTAGGCGAAGATGGTGTCTTTGAAGGCGATCATGTGGAGCTTGTTGACTGCTTCGAAGTCGTCGTAGGCGCGCTGCTCGCGGTTGAAAAGCTGGACGACGGCCATGCCGGAGATGTGTCCCTGGGTGAAGCTGTTGATGCGGGCGATAGCGCCACGGACACGACGATAGCTCTCGCGGACGCTGTCGCGGAATAGCCGCGTGACGATCAGGATCAGGGGGAGGACGGCGAAGGCGATAAGCGCCAGCTTCCAGTTGATCTTGAGCATGACGATGGCCATGAAGGTGAGGTTGAAAAAGTCGTCGACGATGGCGAGGACGCCCGCGGTGAACATCTCGTTGATGGCGTCAACGTCAGAGGTGAGGCGGGTGACGAGGCGGCCGACGGCGTGGTTGTCAAAGAAGCCGATGTGCATGCGTTGCATATGGCGGAAGATGTCACGACGGAGGTCGAACATGATCTTCTGGCCGGTCCACTGCATGAGGTAAACCTGAATAAATTCAAATAGATAGGCCGAGAGAAGCGCGACGAGGTAGATGGCGGCGAGCTCGGTAATTCCTGCGTAGGGATCGGTGGGTAGGCGGCGGGTGAGCCAGTTGGTGTCTGGGCTGAGGTTGCCGGTGAGATAGCGGTCGATGGCGACTTTGACGAGGTAGGGGCCGGTGACGTCGGAGACGGATTTGAGGCTGACGGCAATGGCGGAAATAGTGGCCTGGATCCAGTAGGGGCGCAGATAGTGAGCGAGGCGATGTATCAGGCGGGAGTCATAGACTTTACCGACCGGGTCTTCGTCCCGCGGCTTGGGTTTGTTCTGGTCTTCGTCGGCCATGGGCTCTCAATTCCATGGTACGACAGGGGAAGAGGCAGGGATCAGGGAACAGGGAACAGGGATCAGAAAACCAGGCTGCAAACGTTCAATCGGAGGGGTGCGCACCGTAGGGTAATAGGCTGCTCAAGTGGCTACAAAACATGCGAAAGGGTCGAACCTGTGGTTGCGACTCGTTGAGACACGTACCTTGCGGGCAGCCTTTGCGAGATGTTTCGGTTGTGGAGAGTTTGATTAATCGAGCAAGTGGGTTGCAGAGAAATTGTCATTTCTTTTGAAAACGCGCTGATTTCACATGGGATAGCGGCTTAACCTGCTGATAATGGGTGATTTATTTGGATTTTGTTTGCTGTGCGGTTGCACGTGGGAATGGGTTGAATGCCGGCACAGGAGTCGGCCGGGATCGCATGGCACTCCCCGGTCCCTCCGCCGCGGCGGACGAGGGACCGGGGGCCCCCCTTTTGTGGTTAGAGACCGGGGCCACCCGCCAACTACTTCGGCGGCAGACGAACCTCGAATTCTCTTGTTTCCTCTGAGTGAAGGTGTAAGGCATTTGGGTGGGCCGCACCGGGTTGCATCTCCATTCGCCACGGCTGGCGGCCTTCCGCTGAGACTTCAACCAGGATGTCTTCGTCGGGTGGAATGAGAATCCTGGAGTCAGAATGCAGCCCAGACGAAATGAAGACATTTGGTGCGGATGCAAGACGCAAAATGACCGTCGGGTTGCCGACTTTGGCTCCCGTGGCGTCGTCAACAACATTGATGGTTATGGACGCGGCCTTCGGACCCAGCTTGACCGAAAGACTTGCAGCCGGAGCATCTGGGGTTATCTCCGCAGTCAACGGCTTCGTGTTGTGTCCATATAAACTGAAGGTCACGTCCGTATAACCGTCGGCCTTCTTCATGGCGGTTACGCGATACTTTCCAAATGGAAGGTCTTTGCGCGAGCATGCACCGGTCTCATCCGTGAGGCATTCGGGGATCGCCGCTGCCAGAATCCTTCCGTCGGCTGATTCCATCTGCACAACCGCGCCGGTCACAGGGTTCCCGCTTTGGTCAACGACCTTCGCATTGATAACTCCCGCAGGCTGTGCCTGAGAGGGCATTGTACTCATCGCCAAGGCCAAAATTACTATTATGCGCGTACGATCCTCCCAAAAAAGCAAGGACGGAATACCAAAAATAGACACTCCGTCCTCAATTCAGCTTTCTCTGGATGAAAGCTTTCAGTTCGGGATCGGGTTCCTTCTCGATTTGAAGTCGAAGAGCCTCATGAGCCTTGACCGTGCCGATATTCGAGAGCACCACGGCTGCTCGTCGCCGTGTGGGTGGGTCACCGTCCCGGAAAAGTCCCGCAACCGAATCCGTCGCGGGCTCGCCTATCTCTGAGAGAGCCTTTGCGACAGGATCGTCATAAAGGCGCACAGCCGCGCTGAGGTTCGTTGGACCCCCTCTGTTGTCGAACCTTAGGAGATCTGTTAAAACCGGCACAGCCTCGACAATCTTCAGTTCGGTGGCTAAGCGCAGTGAACTTATCCAAAGCTGGAGATCCCCCTTTGCGGCAATTGCAATCAACGACGGGAGACGATTCGCTATGTACTGCCGCGATTCCGGATCTTGTTGGGCGAGCCCCTTGAGCTCCGCAAGAGCTGCCGTCGATGTCTCGGCGACGCCGATCTGAACGAAGAGGCCATCAATCTGAGCCCGATCCTGGGTGAACGCGAGGGAGTTCAAATCGCTCTGAAAACCTGATCGCATTCGCGGATCTTTCTCCCGCAACATGGCACCCCGGATGACTTCGACCGAAGATCGAGATCCGATCTCAGTGAGGGCGCGACTTGCACCC
>Ga0302266_10001104_pt1 | contig 25504 bp, 29 predicted proteins | sample III_Bog_E1_2_FD_194559 | JGI IMG/M metagenome (GOLD analysis project Ga0302266, IMG submission 194559) | Peat permafrost microbial communities from Stordalen Mire near Abisko, Sweden - III_Bog_E1_2 | ecosystem: Environmental > Terrestrial > Soil > Wetlands > Peat | place: Sweden: Abisko... | reverse complement strand
TATAAAAAGGGTCTATTAGTAGGAAACTTTGTAGAAAATTCAGAACCGATTATTAATGCAATAAAGCGTGGCTCTGCAAGCTTCCCAATATATAGTTTGTTCGATCACGCATTTAGAACGTGGCGACTAGGTTCTAGGATAGAAGGCAGTATTTCGTTAATCAGCTCGCTCGAAAACGCAGGTTGTGTAAAGCCAATTGCGAGTATTCCTGCAAGATACATTTCACAAGCTAGGCAATATGGTCTGGTAACGTCACCATTAGATATTTGGAATAGACTGCGAGAATTACCCAAAGGCCCCCATCGGGTAGGCGCTATACATGGAGATCTGCATCCTGGAAATATTCATATACGCGGTATGGAACCAGTACTTATTGACTTCTATAAGGTTCAGATAGCACCTTTAGTGTATGACCTTGCAATGCTTGAGATCGCAATTGTATTTGATGCATATCCAATCGCTGCATATGAATTCGAGGATTGGAAGCGCCTCGTAGATGATCTCTATAGTTGCCAGGCGTTCCAGCATCCTCCAGAACCAAAGGATCACGGGCACTCATTGGAGAACTTGTGGACTGTTGTCAGGCAGTTACGGTCTATAGCTCCAACTCTTGAGATATCGGCTTTTGATTACCCAATTGCAGTTGCGTTTTGTTTGCTACGCATTTGCACCCATAATGACAAAGATTTACTAAAGGCAGCATATGGGTTAGTGGCTGTCGAAAAACTTTCTTCGTGTTTGGAAAATACACAATTGGATGCTACGCCGTGAACATTATAAGATTTCCAAACATGACTAGTATCAGTGAAGCTACAACTGCTCTAGTAAAGCCGGGAGATCTTTCTCTAATTGTGCGTGATGATACGGCGAGATGGATGATTATGCGATGCCCTGATGGATGTGGTGAACTTCTTAAAATTAACCTAGATCCAAGATCGGGTAAAGCTTGGCGCGTTTACGAAGATGAGCAAGATCTCAGCCTATATCCCTCAATATGGCGAGACAGTGGGTGTGAAAGTCATTTCATAATATGGCGAAATTACATATGGATGTGCGGTTCCCGTTCTGAATCTTTAGGGGAAAGTAAAAGGGGTTTACGAGCCAAGCTCAATATACTTTCAAAAGGAATTCTACGGATCCTCAATAGTGAGCCCACTGCATACCATGATTTAGCAGAACATCTCGAAGCAAATCCATGGGATGTTCAAGCAGCGTGTGAGCGTCTGGCAAAACGGAATCGAGTACGTTTAGTAGAGACCGATGATGGGACGAAAGTTGTTGCTGGAACTAAGAAGCGAAAGCGTTGGCTATAAGCGACCGAAGTACCCCGGACAAGATCCATATCTCCACCCAGTGGATGCATTTAGAAAGAATGTATCTTGGTCAAGATTCATGCGTGGCCTAAACTACATTGATGGTATCTAGGATGAGAAAGAGGGAACGATATGCAACGTAAAGATAAACGAGTACATATTTCAAGTTTTGGCTGTGTCCGCGCATTACTATTCATTGAAGGCGGAGGATCGGCCGAAGTTGCAATGGCACCTCTTGAAATATCTCGCCTACTGAGTGAGTGGGAGAAGACCGAAAGCGCGAAAAGGTCACCTAATGAACGTGTTCTCACCGCTCTTAGATTGCTTATCCCGAAAGCAAGAACTCTAGCTCCTAGTGTTTTGGCAGAGGTGCCAATCGCAAGAGTGAAGCGGGTGACGCTCGTGCCAGATAAGGAAACGTCAGGGACATAAATAGGTAAACATGTGGTGTTGAAGAGTGCAGATCTGACATCTACAGCGTGGATGAAAACACCGCTACAAAATCCTCTACACCGACGACGCACAGATGTCAGGTGGCCTAGTTAATTCCATGATATCTAGGCGTTTCTGCGATCTCTGCCAAACTAGACCACCTGTTCCCAAGGCAGAACATGCATCGTAGGCTGTCAGAGTTCGCTCGCCGTCAGACTAAGCCCTCTCCGTATCTCTTGAATATCCGCATCCATACTCTCGCGGATTACATCAACATCACATCCGTCAGCTATATCATTGCTCTGGATAGCGTTCACGATTGCCCGCATTTGCTCCGTCGCTTGGGAGTCGTACCGATTGACCACAATATAATTGCAGTCAGCAAACTGCTTTTGATGTGCCTGAATCTTAAATGCAACGTCCATATGATATCTGACTAAATGTTTCATGGTCTCGCCGCTTCGGGCCAACGCGTGCTTCCTGTCTTGTTCGGACGCGTATACAGAAATGCATACCGAGGCCATCTTCCGTGCCTGCAAGAAATGCTTTAGTGTTTGCGCTTCTTCTATGCTGTGGCAAGTAAGAATGGGACTCCTTCCATGCTGCACGATGCTCGCCAGTTCCGTTTCTTCGATTCCATACTTCGTATCATCAAAGTCACTAAACTTTACATACGCCAGTCGCCCACTAGTCAATAAATCTGTAAATGTCATTTCATTAACAAAATTGTACGCTGCCTCTGCTGCTTCGGCCGTCCGTCTATTCCTTGTAGTTACACTTTTGCAGATTGTAAAGCCATTGAATTGTCCAGCAACATAGTTAGACAAGAATGTGGTGCCTGATCCGGTAGAGCCGATCAAAACCATCGCATTTGGCACTCGTATTCGCATGGTTACACCTTCGGCAATACGGGCAGGCCGCTCACTGCGGGTCGCTATCGGTTGGTGTGGGCACAACGTGAACCGAAAACACCTTTGATAAACTCACACCATTTTCCGAAAACGCGCTCACCTTCAGTCTATATACTCCTGGCTCCTTTGGGGTTTGAGCTACTACGTGAATCTCCTCGGCATCTTCAGCAAAGGATAAGTGCATTCCTTTGCTTTTGAAATATTTCATATTTCCTTTGCCAATCTTGACGTGGGTACTTATGTTCTGTTGTAACGATCCGGAGCGCATTTCCATCAGGTCGAACATGCTGTCAAAATTGATATAGATCGTCATGTTGACGATCATTGGTTTTGCGTACCAATAGCCTCTGTTCTTAAAGACAAATACATACATTACTCTTTCGCCAGGGTTGCTACTCGTCGGGCCTACCAGCACGACACTCGCCCGCGGCCGTGCTGAGTGAACAAGGGCCGCGAAGGCTAAATAGGATGCAGATGTGGCCGTCACGAAACTCAGACCGACATAAAGCAGTCCTGATGGGCTCATAACATAAGTATGGCAGTCACAGTAGAGAGTTGTAAATAATGTATTGTGCGTTGCCTGTAATTGCTGACCGCAATTCCTCCTGAAACGCGCTAGACTTCGTCAGGTAGTACCCAGTTGCTGCTCGGATCAAGCGGTGCGCTCTTGCTATACTTCGAAGAGAAGCGTCTAGTGAAGGCTCAGAAATAAACGAACTAATATCAATTACTAAGTTGAAACACGTGTGGTCGGCTGCTATATCTATGCCATAGAGCCGTTTATAAATGCCAAGTGTGGTGTCATCCTTCTCGTGAATCTTTGTCGCGTAACTATCGATGTCCACATTGGTCAATCCTCTATGTGAAATCAATGATTTGATTGCCCTAGAATCAATATCAGATTCCAACCAAATACAGAGCGCCGGTGCTTTGTGTAGCCAGGGCATTGTGAAAGTGTCAAACACATAGCCAGTAGCCAACGATTCGAGTCGCAGCAACTCCACCTCAACTTTTTCAAAGACTTCTTCCCTCCACAAGCTCTTGCCTTCTGTGGTGACCCAGAAATCCTTTTGTTGAATTGGAAAGACTCCGCTTTGGAATAGACGCACCTGTGAGCCCGACACGAAGGTCAGTCCAAACTCGCCTGCGAGCAAAAGGGAGTGGGTGGTTTTCCCGGCGGCCGTTAGGCCAGAAATGCAAATATTGCCCGGATATCTTAGGTGGGATGTGTCGTATGTCATGGGCTAAATCCAGCTTGAGGGCTGGACATCCTCCTGTGCAATAGCTGAACACAAATCTATCGTTGCACAAGTCTACCTCTAATCAAGTAAATCTAGCATGCGGCTGATCAAGTGCCCAACCGCCATGCGATTCTATGGATCCGTGATGGCGTCACAAAGCAGGCCAGTGTATTTTGCAAACTTGCTGATATATAAATACATACAGCTAATTTAGAATCAGTCCTCCTTGTTGAAATTTGATGAACGGTGAAGGGTATTGAGCATCTGACCCTTGGCGACAAACTTCGTCCGCCCCTATAGCAGGTAGTACTTGCACTGGGGACTCGGTTGTCGGAATGCATTCTTTCCTTAGCTTTCCATCAACCTCTCCACCTTCGGTCCACGCCGTGAAGGCTTCACCATTATTTTGAGAGCACATCCTGCAACATCGCTCTATCCAGCGTTAGATCCGCAATCAGTTGCTTCAGCCGCAGGTTTTCTTTCTGCAACTGTGCCATCTGTCGGACCTGATCTACCTTCAGGCCTGCATACTTTGCCGCCATCGGTAGAATGTCTGTTCGCTGTTCCAGCCCTCCGGATCACCTCTGCCACCGGAACTTCCACTTCAGCCTGCTTTCAACTCCCCAATCATCTATTCCATGCTGAACCGTTTCTTCCGCATCCCAATCCTCCTCTTGCTCGGGTCAGATTTAGTCGCAGACTAACATTTCATCTGGTTCAGGAATGCCGGGGCCCATCAGTTGCGGCAACCGCTGCAGTAGATAGTGGCTTTTCGGACTCAAACCAGAGCATCACTATTGCGGTTACTATCACGCAACTATGTGTGGTGCACTTGGCAGGGAATAACGTACTCCATCTACTGTAAATCTAATTAGTTTGATTAAGAATATTTGTGGCTTGCGGATATCTTGTCGTATTGCATGTTTAGTGTAATTTGTGAGGCCAATGTTGTGACAGAAATCTAATAGAAATGAGTAATTGTGCAATTTGACATCTTTCTCTATATCTTATTATTATGATAAGGTTGATATCATAATTAATACTTATACACATGAGACAGCTTCACGTTGATGGTGAATATCAAGGGGTTCATATATCTGAGATAAGCGAGGGCGCACTGAATCACTCGATAGGTGAACTGGAAATATCAGAAGGGCAGTATGATCTTTTGCGCAAAATCGCGCATACCGCAGCAGATAAAGGGATTCTATCCATTCAGGGCATTGAAGTTAATAGTGGTAACAGGTGGATTAAGGTTGGAAACAGGGAAATTGAAATCTCTACCGATTCGCAATCATTTGGTACAGTCGTGAGTGAAAAGTCAACAAATAGTCATATTGAATAAGCCGGTACAGACTAACTGATTAAGCAGTATCATTATTTCTGCTACTGCCCGCATAATTGAAAAGCATCTGGTTTACCAATTAAATAATATGCCGCCCAAAAACGTGGGGAACTCCATGCTGGCTCTTGCGCTATCCGTACTTGCGCTATCTGCAATGCCTTTACTGGATCAGCCTCGCTCATTGCGTAAAGCTCAGTATAGAATGTCTCCATCAATCTCATCGCAGGTAAATCCTCAACCGGCCAATTAGTAGCAATTACTCGTTTTGCTCCTGCCGTAAGAAATGCTCTCGGCAGATCTGCAATGCCTTCACCACCCAAATAACTGCCATTACCTGATTCGCATAAATTTAACACAACTAACTCAGCACTAAATTTCAACGATTTTATCTGATTCGAGCTTACGGCATGCCATGGCTGGCCTTCTTCGGAAGCTAAAAGAATACAAGAGAGTCCTGAGCCATCTATGGTCTTGTGGGTTGCAAAATGGATGATCTGAGAATCAATGGCTGCTTGTTGCAAGGCTCTCCAGTTCGCGGCAACACCTAGTTTTCTCGAAACGGCCGTGGACTTTAGCGCCTTATCAATTACATTAGCCTCACGTAGAGCGTAAGTTAAATCTGGGATGCCTACGTTTGACAATATTGGATCTGCAAAAATAGTCATCCTGTAAACATAATCCGTCTTAAAGGTAATACTTTTCACTTGAATATATTGGACAGAGGGTACAATTGCTATCGAAGACCTGAAAATAATAGGTTCATCACTACTATCAAATCTAAGTGCACTCCATGGAATGCTCGCGAGATCTGGATCAGCAATAAATACCAATTCTTTATTGATTAAGTCAGCGTCACAGTTTTCAAATATAAGGTGGCCAAACAGTCGGCATTCGTCCGCTACTTCCTGCTCCGTACTGGTATCCAAAGTAATGATCGATAATAACCGCGAAGCTAGTGTGTTTATGGTTTGTCGATCGGGCAGTTGTTTTATACTGTGACCCTCCGCGTTTGTTAAAAACAAGAACGAGCACAAATCACAAAGAACACATCTGACATATAATTTGCAGTCAACTGATTTCTGCAAGGTGTTAGCCGAAGAAGGTGCTTGCTCCTCTATCTGAAAGTTCCAGTTGAGTGCCCTTTCGTAAATATCTAGTGCCTTAGCAATGTCATCCTGAGTCCCCGATAGCATAAAAGAATGAATTGCTTCACGACTTAGGTCGTATATGGAGATGCCTATGTTTGCAGTATCCAAATACTTCGCTAATGAGATCGCATAATATTCGAGAATACTTAGTCCCCTACAAGCGCAAATAGCAGCCCTATCGTATTTACCTATACTCTTGTATATACGAGATTCATGAATTGCACTAACCCATGGAGGTCTATATTCCATTGAGACGGTAGCGAGAGAACAGATTAGATCTGATTTAACATGACCGATTACTGACTCTGCAACGTCCAATAAAGACCAAAAATGCTTTACATCGCTCTCTAAAAGCTTCCTAATCTGGGAGGCTTGAAATATTTTCAAGTAACCAATTATGTAGCGATTAAATATCCTCCACGCTGAAACATCTAAATTACTGTAAGTTTTATTAATAAAGCCCTCATAAACTCGACTGGAAATTGCACTCCGCATGTCATGAGGGATTGTGCGTAAAGATGGATTTAGGGTTGATTCCTTTTCGTATTGCGAATAATAGTCAAATCGCTTCGATGTTCGTTGGAGAGGGTTTGTAATGGTTTGCATCTTTTGCATGGCAAAGGCGCTCTTGATGTATTCCACGCCAATTTCTTCAGTGAGCGAGCAAAATTCTTCACTTCCAACTATCGAGAACTTAAGTGCCTTCGAAAGATTATCTATGGCTTTAGATGATTCCCCCCTGCAAATGTGTATATAAGCCAATACGCGATATTGGTCGACGAGTGTTGTGTCATCAGTGTTTGTATCAGGAAGAAATGCTACTTCGTTTGCGGAAGCATTCAGATCACCTACCCCAAGAAACAATAAAGCACGCTCTAATTTAAAAACTGTGTTGCCGGGTAGCGGTAATATGTCAGGAGAGGTCTTTATTAATAGACTAGACGCTTCATGGACTTTCCCGCTTCTATGTAGAATGCGGCATCGAAGGCATCGGGCTTGACACCATACTATTGAATGAGGCTGACAGCTTACTTCGGCTAATATGGTAGACACTAAAGCACCATCTATGCGGCCCCGGCGGAACTGTAAGTTTCCAATACTGAGTAAAAATATAGAAAGAGTAGAACGATCTGTAAAATAAGACCCGCAAAATATTTCGGTAAGTAATTTATCTCTATCCAATTCCAATACTAATCTGACAATTTCAGAATCAGTATTCATGTATTGATTGTCATCACAATTGTTATCTTGGCTCTCCGACTGCAGAAAGTCTTTTAGCGTGCGTATCAATATGGCACGCCGACCCGTTAGAGAGGCAACGCTGATGGTGCAAAGCATTGATAGGGCTGTTGTGCCCAATGTGTATGCTTTTTGATAGCGCCCTAGTGCGGAGAGCAGCCTTATGTGCTCCACATATTCTTCGAGGTCAGGAATAGATTCACTATCTGTGAGTTCAAGAGGGAAAAGAGAGTTAACCAACCTGTGAACGTTACAAACAGTGCTAAGGGGAATACCAACAAAAGGGAAAATAAATCGCCCTAGAAAAACAATAAGCACCTTGAAGATAAGCAAAAGTGAAACTATGGCACTAAGCGCCACTAGCAAACTTAAAATAACAAATTTAGCAAGTCCTGGCGCTCCTCTGAAATGCCAGTGATAATGTTGCGCTATGTGGAGCGATAAAACGGTTGAATAAATCGCAAGGCTAAGAATCCCTAGATAAAATCCCCATATGAGGAAGATGACGAGTTTGCTCGATTTATCCTTTAGTCTAACCACTTAGAAATATCCCGACTGCGTGCTATTTTATTTAATTTCTTTATTGAGGCAGGAGATCCATCTGCAACTATCTTGAAGAAGCGGTTGCCGCTTTTCACCTCGATTGTGATTGTATTATCCGGTAGATTTATAGAAGTCTTACGGCGCGATGTGATGACATTTGCAATGACACCCGTGACAATTGGAAGAAGAAGACTATTTGTAACGATTATGGTTAAAGCAGTATTAGCAATTCCGAGGAGCCGCTTTTGCGTCCCTAGATTAATTTCTGCGACCTGCAGCAGATTTGCCTTTTTAGCTCGCAATAGTTTCTGAGTGATTTCAGACGAAAGAGTGCTTTCAGCGGATAGGATGACATTAGCGTGGCTAGCCTTTGAAGATGCCTCATTAGTTAAATGTGTGGAACGCTGAAATAGGGAGAGCGTTTCGATTTCGCAGACTACAGTGCTCTTCCCATGAGAACGGGAAAGCAGAGTTGATACTAGAATTTTGACGATCCTAGTCAGAGTCTTTACTCCAATCAGGCAGGCGGACATGTTAAGCCCTTCTATTATGGAGCTTTCATGATTGCGTTGCCAATAATTGATAAAATATACACTCTAAATCTAGCTCAAAGATGCCTTCAAGAAGGGTCTCATATATGATATGTAACACAGCGATCTCTTAGGATTATAGAATGTCATTAATTTTACGACTGGCTGTAAGTTATTGAGTGAAAAGCAGAACGACCGTGTGGAATCTGGCTTTCACATGCCTTCCCCGCTCTTCCAAAATGCTACTTATGGACTTCGTGAACCGCCGAGAATCCTTCTCCCGCATTTGAATTGGGTTCTATGGATGGATTTTCTGACGAACACCTCCCTCCAGGGAGGTGTTGCTGTTTTCGGTATTGAACTGTATGGCCTGATTGCTGATAACGACTTCCCAATGCACCCAATGTCATCCTTCACCGTGATCGTCATCCAATGAGGGTTTATACAGCCCCTTAAGCAGAGCCTCTGGTGTGACTCTAAACACATCGCACGCCCGCAAGACAGTCGTGAGCGTCACCGGCCTGCCTGCTTCGACCTGCTGCCAATGGCGGGTTGAGAAACCGAAAGACAGCATATCTTCCTGGCTGTAGCCGGCCTTTCGGCGCATGGCTTTCAGGCGTTGGCCCAAAGCTCGAAACAATTCCTCGTATTTCGCTTGACTGTCCACATCTGACCTTGTATGGTCACACGTGCAGAAACACCACGAGCAAAATAGCGTGTCTAGCGGATTTCTTATCCGGCGGGGTGATCTCTGCGCCAAAATAACGAGGAAAGAGGAGCAAGCGATGAAGAAAAGGCTAGCAGCAATGGCATTAGTGGGACTATTTGCAGTTATGGCTCAAGGACAGCGGCATGAGAGAGATGCCCAAAAGGTGGCTGAATCCAGTCAGGTTCAGTCAGTGAGCGGCGGGACGACGTTCGAGGTTGTGGCCTCCTACGATGCCGTCTTTGATGCCGTCGTGAACAATCTCAAGCGCAGCGGCCTGACACTGGATTCCGTCAGTCGAGATGCGGGGCAGATCGCCACGGCAATGGAAGTGGCGGGAGGCTGGAAACAGACCGGCAAGCGGACGATCATCAGCATAGTGAAAGACTCTGCTGAGAAGACAAGCGTCCGCGTTGCTATCAGTGTGCAGAAGCGATACAAGGGCTTGCAGACCGAACCATGGGGAGATGCAAAGGTCGATGATAAAGCCTCTGCCGCATACGCGGCGAAGGTCCAGGCAGACCTTACAACAGCACTGGCGGCTAAGAATTGATCCAAGAGGGTAGGGCGACTGTTATCGTCCTGCCCTTACTCCATCTCTGTCTGCCTTCCTGTGCCTCTCTAGCCACTGACGCCAGAACGAGGGACAAGTGGTCTCACTCGGCCTACCATTCGGACCAGTTGCTCGCAAAGAGACCTCCGCAAGTGGCTTTCGTAGCGTAAACACAACATCTTTTCGTGATGCCTCCCTGTGGGACATTGCCTCTTCGAGCCAATCTCGAAGTTCATCTAAGCGCAAGGTCTGCGTAAATAGAGATGCTTCTTTTATCAGCCGGACCCAATGGTCGATGTCAGCCATGACCAGCGATTCGCCGGACTCGACCGTTCTGATCCGCTCTTCAATATCAAAGCGCTCCATCTGGAGGGCTGTTTTTCGTTGTTCAAAGTCCTCCCGGTTGAGCGCACCATCCACGTAAGCGTCGGTGAGCCTGTTCTGTCGATCCGTGACCACCTTCAGGTGGAGGTTGAGCACCTCGCGCTCCGCAGATAGTCCATCCTGTATGCCGGCTCTTTTGTGCTCCACTTCCAGGTCGAGCGTGGCGAGTTCCTGCGAAGTGAGGGTGAGCGACTGAATGACAGATAGGAGTTCTTTCTCTATTGTTTCTTCGCGGATAATGGTGGTTGGGCAGGTCGGGCTGTGGCAGCGATAGTAGGTGTGGCGTCTTTTGATATCGGCAATCAAGGAGTGGCCACAGGTCTTACACTGTATAAGCCTGCTGTATTGAAACCGATGTGTCCCGGTTCCCCGGACGCGCTTTCCGGCCAGGATATCTTGCACTCGGTCAAAGACCACCTTGGGTATCAGCCTCGGGTGCAGGCCGGTGAAGACTTCATTGATCTTATGGACGCGGATGAGACCAATATAAAAAGGATTGCGAAGCATCCGATGGACACCATTCCGCGAGACGCGATTACCGCTTCGTGATCGGAGCCCCATCTTGGCCAGCTCAGCAGTTAGACTGTTCAAGCTATACCGTCCAGTGGCATATAGATCGAAGGCGGTGTGGACCAGCGGTCCGTATACCGGATGAATAGCCTTAGCCTTTCCGCCACCTTGATCCTCATATCCAATCGGTGCAGGCATGGGGAAGTAGCCCTGCTTCAGACGGCCATAGAAGCCTTTCTTGGTCTCTTCACGAAGGTTACGTATGTAATCGGCAGCGACCACGGCTTGGATGTCCGCAGAGAGTCGACCTCCCCGCGAGTTGAGATCCAGAGATTCATTAGCGAAATGCACTTCGATTCCCTGATCGATGAGTTGGCCGAGTTCGGCCCAGTCCTTGAGGTTCCGGGCGCTTCGGTCGATTTTGTGCATGATCACGCCGGAAGTCAAACCCTTACGAAGTCGCTTGATCATGCTATTGAAGACTGGACGGCCTGCTTTAGCAGCCGTCTCTTGCTCTTCCAGCCACTCAACAATCTCGAGGTTGGATCGCGCAGCAAACTGCTTGATGGCATCTGTTTGCTGTTGCAGGGAGACGCCTTCTCCCTGTCGTGTCGTAGAGACACGGATGTAGGCAAAGTATCGTTTCAAGGTTGGTTTTGTTGGGAAGTTAGCGGCTGTCGGCCTTTTGCGGGTTAACCGTATGATTAAAGAGAATCTCTGTCAAATATCTCTTTTGCCCGGCCATCTGCACGCATTTTCAAGTAAATCTTCCAGACAAAATCGATGTAATGGACGAAGTTGTCCCGGCACTCTCGCAATTGCTCCTTGGTATAGCTTGGGTGCAGAGTTGCAAGGATTGCGATCTCTTTCTCGATGAGAACTTCTTCATCTATTTTTGTTGGAGTCATAACAGTGGTACTTTATCCAACAAATGAATAGGTTGGTAGTAGGGAAAAATTGACCTACAGAGCTACAATAATTGAGCAGTTGTGTATAACTACGACATCTATTCGAGGGACATATAAATGAGTTTTGAAAAGCTTATTGCAGAGATCGATGCTGAAATTTCCCGTCTGACACAGGCCAAGCAACTTTTGACCGGAGGCGTGATAGCACCCACTAAGCGTGGCCCCGGCAGACCATCTGCCATTGCTACTGTCGCCGTCGCCAAGCCGGCGAAGAAGAAACGCAAGATGAGCGCGGCAGGTAAGGCGAGGATTGCAGCTGCACAAAAGGCGCGTTGGGCGAAGGTGAACGCTGCTAAGACTGCAAAGCCTGTAGCTAAGAGCGCGAGAGCTGCTAAGGCAAAGTAACGTTATACGAATCACAAGAAAAGGTGCCAGAGAAATTCTCTGGCACCTTTTTTGCGTTCATCCTCTGCTTATACACAGAAAGATACTTCTATGTTGCCGTGGAGGTAGATTTTTCCCTTCTTTCGCATGTTGCAATTCCTTGCCACAATGCAATTCGAAAGGAGGACAACACATTGTCCCAAAACAAAAATCAATATCTCAATCATCTGTCGCACTATCGCAGACGAATGCGGTTCACCCAGACGCATGTACTCCATCTCATGGGACGTGCGGACCGGACGAAGCTCTGGAAGCTGGAAGCGGGAGAATCGCTGCCCACGCTCCTGACGGTGCTCAAATTGTCTGCCATCCTGCGAGCACCGGTAGAGTTTCTGTACCACGATCTCTATGCCAGTCTGCGTGAGGATATCCGTAAGCGAGAGGAGCGAATTCCTGTCGGCCAGCAGGGCGTACTTCCTATTTTTACGCCATGAATATTCTCGAAAAGCTGGCTAAATCACAGGATTTTAGGCCCACAACAACTCAGGAGTATGTTGCCCTGCAGATTGCCCGGTACCTGAAGGATACGAGCGATATCCGGTGGTACGTGCGCTCTATCGAGCATTTCGGTCAGGATCGCTTATTCTCGGCGTTGCAGGCAGTCCAGAGAGTTAGCCCCGTGGAACAAACCTCCGCCTTCCGTTCCCGGTTTCAACATTAAGACTCAAGTATTCATGTCCGACATTACTCTTGCCGCCATCAGTCTTCAGCGGCGTACGGTAGGCGTGGCCATTCTGCGGAAGACCCGAATTGAGGAGATTGTCCTCAGGCAACTCTCCCATGATCTCGAGACCGCTCAGAAGAGCACAACTGAATTCCTCAGCCGCATCATGGCACAGCAGCGGATTGAGTTCGTCGCATTCCTTAAACCCACAGAAACGGCATCGGAACGGATTCGCAGCTTCCATCAATCCGCTGTCCAGGCAGTGCGCGATGCCGGGACACCACTATTGGAGGTCAGCGCGGAAGAACTCTTCGCGTCCTATGGCCACCCGCCACTCACCGGCTGGACGCAACTTCGCAGGGTGGGCAAAGACATCTGGCCCATGCTCAACTCCACCCCACCCTCGATCAATGCGGCATTGCTTGGCCTCCACGTACAAGTAGAGCGACTTATTGCCATTCATTCTCAACAACCATGAAAGGCCCAATCAATTACATCGGCGGCAAGAGCCTGCTGGCAAAAACAATTGTCGCCCGCCTGCCGCCGCACATGACCTATGTAGAGCCGTTTGCTGGAGGAGCCAAGGTCTTCTTTCACAAGCCGCGTTCGAAGATCGAAGTGCTGAATGATCTCGATGGCGAACTGGTGAACTTCTACCGGGTTTGCCAGTCGCATAACGGGGAACTCGTCCGATATCTGCGGTGCATGATCGTCAGTCGGGAGTGGTTTGAACTGTTGGAGAACACTTCGCCAGAGACGCTAACGGATATCCAGCGCGCAGCGCGTTATCTGTACCTGCAAAAGAATGCCTATGGTGGCCGAGTTACAAGAAAGGCCTATGCCATCCATGTCATCGGCAATCCCAACTTCAATCCGGAGCGGCTGGAGGAGATTCTCAAAGAAACGCATGAGAGGCTAGCGCGGGTGCAGGTCGAGCACTTGCCGTATGAACAAATATTGAAGCTCTATGACCGTCCCGAGACGTTCTTCTATCTCGACCCGCCGTACTACAACATCCGGCTTTATAGGCATAATCTGGAGCACGAGGACTTCGAGAAGATGGCTGCAAGACTGAAAGCACTCAAAGGAAAGTTCCTGCTATCAATCAATGACCATTCCGAGGTCAGGCAGATTTTTGCGGATTTCGAGATCAAGAAAGTACCGATTACATATTCCATCCATGGCGGAAAGAGGAAGCAGATCGAGGAGTTGCTGATTAGCAACTACAGCCAGACGGATGCGCAAAAAGAAAAGCCGAATCGAATCGATCCGGCTGGCGCAAAAACGCAACAGACTATAGTGGGACGACTTGTTCAAGGAACTCGCGGGCATTGACGATTTTCGTACCTTCCCAGACTTTAGGAAAGTGCCGCTTGTTGCCTGTAATCAGGTATTCCGCATCGGCTACTTCGGCACATTCCAAGAAGCGATTGTCTGATTCATCAGGTGACGCTCCCACTGTATGCGAAGGATGCACAAGTTTTGCCCGTGAATCCAACTTGGAGAACAAGTCCTCAATCTTCCATGCAGGAACTCTGAGCTTTGGCCTCTCCAACACTTTCCGGTATTCAACAAGCACTACAGGCGAGATGCAAAGTTCGAATTCGCCAGCGAGTGCAAGTCGAAGAACCAGACCTTCATTGCCATTTGGGGAGAGCATGGCAGAAACGATAACATTCGTATCCAGAACGATTCGTTTCATTAGGAAGCCTTCTTGCTCTTTCTACTTGCGGCTTCCTTGCGCACCTCAGCGATCTCTGCATCAATCTCCTTCATGGTTATCTTGTCGGTGCCGTTCTTCTTGGAGATTGCCCACATCTCTTTGAGCCAGTCCGGAGCCGGAGCCACGATGTCAACGTAATCTCTGATACTCATGACGATGGCTTGGGGCTCACCGCGGCGCCTGATGATGAACCGTTCATTCTTGGACTCGACCCGTTTTAGGATCTGTCCCAACTGAGTCCGCGCCGTGAGGGCGGAGACTATGGTGGAAGCAGCTTTCCGTTGTGTTTTCATTGTCTTCCTCCTCAGGTACTGATTAATTAGTTCACGGTTGCAGATTACCGCATAACCCATCCGTTGTCAATATAAGCCACTTGTTATCATCTATTTGCGTTGAGTGGTGGATGTTGAGGCAAAACTGCGAAGGATTCTGGAAGCAACGAATTACTATCTCTAGAAAGATTCCCTGCATCCTGATTATGCCGCGATCCGCACAGCCCGAGATTGCCGTCCGCCTGAAAGACTACAGGCTTGCTGTGCCGGAGTTCGCTTCCGTCTTTCACTGGCTGCACAGGGAGGCCCATCTTACCAATGAGGCAATCGCCGGAGCGTTCTATATCAAGCCGGAGCGGGTACGCAGCATCCGCTCCCGGAGAAGCGACCTGCCAGAATCCTCGCCGCTGCCGGGAGCATTGAGCTGGGAAGAAAGCTTTCTTCTGCATACGCCGCTCATTGAGATCCCTTCCTGGGAACTGCGCGAGGAGCTTGGGATTGCACCGGATCCGGACTACGTCGTCATGAGCCGCCGTAGGGAAGAAGAGATCGCGGCCTTTGCCGAGCAGATCGAACTGGATCAGACGCGATACGCTGCCGATGGCAGATTCGAGGATGGGCTGCTGAAGATGCGGCAGCACATCCGTGATCTTGGTTGGCCGCACAGTGCGTTGCTGATCCGCACTCTGGCCCGGCTTCGGCATCACTCGGCGTGGTTTCTGACGCACATGGGCCGCACGCGCTCTGCCATCGATCAGGCGCGGCGGTCGATGGTCCTCTCCTCGGTTGCGTACCACGAGTCCGATGCAGAGATCGACTGTATGCGGATGGCTGAGACGGGTCTGCTTCTTTCTAACTCCTACCTGCTGCGCCAGCACCCCGAACATGCTCTTGATGTCCTGAAGATGGTGCTGGCAATCAAGCAGGAGTTCGGCTGGGAGACCGGGCCGGAGTACTACCGGCAGATGGGCACGGCGCAGATGCTGCTTGGTGACGACAAGGCGGTGGAACAGTCCTTCCGTAACTCAGCTCTCGCCATGCGCCAGACCGGAGCATCGGAACAAACGGTACACTTCTGGGGCAGCCGGCAATCGAGCGTTTTGAACCGCCCTGACTGGGCGCTGGCCGAAGAGGTATTTGCGGCTACTACCGAAGGGCTAGAGGAAGACGATCTTCTCTACCAGATGAGCGTGCATTGGGCGGTCATGACCGCTCTTGCCACGGAAGATGAAGTGAAAGTGGATACTGCCTTCGGTCTCTTTGGGCCTCCACCCTCTGTCTACTTTGGTCATCAGGCCACGATTCGGCATCTGCTGGAGGTGACGCCGCGCCTAAGGCTCTCGGGCGTAGTGCTCGCGAAATGGCTGCGGTATCTCATGTATGCCAACGTCTTCCGCGACGAATAGTTATGGTGTTGCAGATTAGCGGGTAGCTCCCCCTCGTTGTCTTTCCTTTCTTTCTTCAGCATAGGTGTTGTGGAGCTCAGGTGATTCTTACTCAAATCGCCTGAGGTTGATAGCCCCTTATGCCAAACATCGTTGAATACATCTTCGTGAACGGTTGGAACCGGCTTTCGCAGTCGCGCAAGCCCAAACTTCAAGGCGGGCTGCCGCTCGGGCAGATCGTGCTGGAGGAAGAAGTCACCAACAGGTCGTACTTCGTGCCGACGCTGGTGCGGACCCGGCACATGGTCATCTCCGGCATGACGGGAAGCGGCAAGAGCTTTCAGATCCTCAACATTGCAGAGCACGACATCGAAGCCGGACGCGGGTTGGGGCTCTTCGACCTCCACGGCGATCTCATTCCACCTTTGCTGCACTTCATCGCGAGCCGAGGCATCGATCCTGCCCGGGTGATTCTGGTTGATCCAACCAGCCGCGAGTCGGCGGTAGGCATGAATCCGCTTGAGGCGGCAAACGACCAGAGCCGCTTCCTGCAGGTCGCGGAGATCACCCGCAATCTAGCCGACAAGTGGGAGTTCAAAGGCGCCCGGACGGAAGAGCTGCTGCGCAACGCGCTGTTCGTCCTCTCGGTCAATGGCTTGACCATTCTTGAGACTGCCATCCTGCTGTCCAACAGCGATTACCGGGCAAGGCTGTTGAACAATGTCAGCAACTCCGATGTCCGTGAGTACTTTGAGCTGCGCTTCGACGGACTGTCCGAAGCCATGCAAGCAACAATGCGCGAGCCTGTTTTGAACAAGCTCTCCGAGTTCACTGCCGACCCGCATTTCCGCTACATCCTCGGGCAGCGCGAGTCCACGTTCTCTTTCGACGATGCGCTGGAAGACGGCAAGATCATCCTGGTCAACATCAACAAGGGGGCACTGGGCATCCATGCCCTGACCTTCGGCAGCCTCGTTCTCGCGAAGCTCAAGACCGCCATCTTCCGTAGGCAGAAACGGGCACTCTACAGCGTCTTCGCCGATGAGATCCAGAACCTCGCCAGCGCGGATACGGATTTTGATGTTCTGTTCTCGGAAGCCCGCAAGTTCGGTGTCGGCATCGTCACCGCCAACCAGTTCTCGGCGCAGTTGCCGCAAAAGTTGCGCTCGGCGGTGCAGGCGGTCGGGACGCGCATCTTCTTCCAGTTGTCGCCCGAGGATGCCAATCAGGTCTCCCAAGACATAGACGGAGGACGCTCCATGGCGGAACGGCTGCGCAATCTCCCCGCCCGGAACTTCATCGTGAAGTCCGGCAACCACAAAGCCTATGAGTGTGTAACCCCGGATGTCATCGCGGAAACGGCTCCTATCCGGGAACTCGTGGAACGCTCGAACGCGCTCTATGCGAACTCTCGCGTGGAAGTCGAGCGGGACATTCTCTCGCGCAGGCCCAGGCCTGTCGCGCTCAAGGAGGTGCTCGATGCGTGGGAATAGGCCCAAAGGAATCGTCATCACGCCGCGCGACCGGGAGTTTCTCGGCGCTCTCGCGGAATGCAGATTGGCCGACCGCGAGATGTTTCAGGCGATTACTGGTGTGCGGCTTGTCTCCCGCGCCAATGGACTGCTTGCCCGGTTGCACGCTGCACGGCTGCTCAAGCGGTATTACTTGGGAACTCCGGCAGGAGGTCAGAAAGCACTGTATGAGCTCACCAGCAAAGGCGCGGCAGTAATTGGTCAAGCAAAGTCATGGACGTTCCAGCATGCGGAGAATGAGTTGCTGGTGGGTGATGCCTTTGTGGAACACCAATTGGCAGTCAACTGGTGCTGGATCTCGGCAAAGTACAGAAGCACTCCCGGTATCGAGTTCCTGCGCTGGCTGCGGTTTCAGGAGGCGGTGTCATCCACGGTCGCGCTCATCCCGGACGGCTATGGCGAGTGGCGTAAAGACGGCGCGACCACTGCGGTGTTTCTCGAAGTGGACCTCGGTACGGAGTCAGGGTCGGTCTGGGAGAAGAAGATTGCGCTGTATTTAAAGCTCGCCAGCAGTGGAGAGTTCGAACGGACATTCTGCCAGCCGCGCTTCAAGGTTGCGGTTGTGGCAACTTCCGAACGCCGCCTTGAGACCTTACGCAAACTCATCTCCAAACATACTCACAAGATTTTCTACTTCAACGTCCTCAACAACATTAAACAGGGCGGCATGAACTCTTCTCTCTGGCTTAGGCCCGTGGGCGAGGAACGCATGCCGCTGCTATGAAAGGAGACCGAACCAATGAGGTACTGCAACTATTGCCGGAAGTTCACCGCAGGCAACGCGCCGTTCTGCAACTTCTGCGGCCGCAGCTACGGCGTCAAACTCTGCCCGCGCGGTCACAAGAATCCACGCGCGGCGGAGGCCTGCTCCGAGTGCGGATCGAAAGACCTGAGCACGCCCATGCCGTCGAACTCCGGCATGAGCAGGATCGGCTACATCATCGGCTTTGCCATTCTTGGATGCCTTTGTGCCTATGCCGTTTATTTCGCCTGGGAGCTCTTTGTTAACTCGGGTGCCCTGTTCTGCCTCATGAAGCTTGGCGTCGAGCTGGGTGTCGTCCTGCTGTTCTGGATGCTTGTCTTTGGCAAACCGAAGCGGAAGGGCAAATAGGAGCCTGTCTATGCGGAATGGGTACATAGTCGGACTTTTCAGGAATACGGAAAGGCCTATCAATACAGGCCGGAATAGAGCTTTTGCCACTGTCAGAAGTGACAGATGCAATACCAGACCCAGTGACAGAGGTGGCTTATGACCGAACTCGATCTCCATCTCGGCACTCCGCTCTCGATCCGCGAGGTCGCCCGGCTCATTGGTTGCTCGGCATGGACGGTCCGGCAACGCTATGTGCCGCAGGGGTTGCCGCACCTTCGATCGGGTCCCAGCGGCAAGTTGATCTTCTACCGTGACCAGGTCGTGCGCTGGATCTTGAACCAACAAATGAAAGGAGGTAAAACGCAATGAGCCTTTACAAGCGAGGACACATCTACTGGTCGGCCATCTGGATCGATGGCGTGCGCCAGATGCGCTCGCTTGAGACTTCCAACCGTCGCCGCGCGGAAACTCTGGAGCAGGCATTCAAGGATGAGCTTCACGCCAAGCGTTTCCAACTACCCAACCACAAACCCCAAATGACCTTCGGCGAGCTCTATGCCCGGTTCCTCGCCGAAGGAGAGGTTCGAGAGCACCACAAGGAACGCTCACGGGTCATCCTGCCGTTCTTTGCGGAAATGGAGATTGGACAGATTACCAAGAACGACATGACTCGCTTCCGCAAGTTCCGCCATGAAACCCATATCCAAAAACAGAAGGAGGATCAGCAAAACAACAAGAGAAAGGCCGACCCAAAGCCGCTCAGTGAATCCACCATCAACCGGGACATCCAGGTCATCCGTCATCTGCTCTACTGGGCAGCCGATGAGGGCTTCATCCCAACCAACCCCCTAGCCCGCATCCGCCTTGCACGGGAGCGCCGGCAACGGCGTCCAGTGCTGCCGGTGGCCGAAGAGTTGAAACTCCTTGCCGCATGCTCCGATCATCTCCGGCCCATCGTCATTACCGCGCTCGATACCGGGATGCGGCGCGGGGAACTGCTCAACCAGCTCTGGGAGCACGTGGACTTCGATCGCAATCTGATCTCGGTCACACACTCCAAAACTCCCGAAGGCGAGCATCGGCAGATCCCGCTCACCCGCAGGATCGCAGGACTGCTCTCAGAGAACCGCAAGCCGTCGGGACTGATCTTCCTTTATAAGGGAGGACCATTTCTGAGGATCAAGACCGGATGGGCGGGAGCTCTGCGCCGTGCAGGCATCCCACGCTACCGCTTCCACGATCTCCGCCACACCTTCAACTCTCGGCTCATGGAGGCAGGCGTGATCGCGGATATTCGCAAGGAGCTCATGGGGCACAGCAAAGGAGGTGATGTCCACAGCACGTACACCCACGTCGAGCTGCCTGTACTGCGGGATGCCATAGAGCGTCTTGCAGCCTGGCACTCGGGAAAGCTTGAGCTTTTACCAACCGGGGAAGCAAGTCCGCTTCCTCACAACCACAACGCAACAACCACACAGGAGGACGTATGAACCCGCCCAAGACAACCGCAGCGGCACCCGCTGCGGCAACCCCACCCGCCAATCGTAAGACCTGGGTCAAGAAGACTCCGGTCGAGATCGTCCTTGAGCAGATCGGCAAACAGGAAGACAAAGTCGCCGGTATGCGCAAAGAACTCGCCCACGAGGAACGCGAACTCAGCAAACTGCAGCAGGCCAAAAAGGTGTTGGAGGCCCAATAACCCCAAGAGGAGCTTCTATCTATATATAGATGCTCCTCTTTTTCTTACAAGGAGGATATGTCATGAATCTGCCGACCAAAACTAACAAGCTACGTCCTGTGGACATCAACCACTTCGCCTTCTATCAGGGAGCACAAGGCATACCCTTCACAGAAACCAGCCGGGAGATCGATGCTCTCCACCGGCAGATACAATCCAAGCTCGACGAGGATTCAGCGCATAAACAAAAACCGCTGGAGGCAGTCATCGAGAAGCTGGAGCACGTCCAGGATCGTGTCGAAGGCGCGTGGCTGGAGATCGTTGAGCGCCTTGGGCCTCACTCACCGCCCGTGGTCACGGCAATCTTGGTTAGCTTTCTTGCCCTGGCTGCCCAGGTCATCGACTCCATCATGCTCGGTCCCGGCCTTGATGCTGTTGGTATCAGCGAGCCGGCTATTCAGTACATGGCGGCATTTGGACTCGCATCGCTATCGAGCCTGTGCTTTCATCTGGTGCACGAGACATTTCTCAATACCAAACTGGATGCTGCCACCAAGATCGTCTGGAGAATACTTGGAGCCTTCGCCGTCGTTGCCCTGATCGGTTGGGGTGTACTGCGCGGCTTTCAGGTGCGCTTCTCCGCCGAACTCAACCAGAACCCGCTGGGCCGCTTTCTGGGTGAGCACCCCATACTCTCGTCGATCTTCTTCTGTTTCGTGACCCTCGCCGCGCCTCTGGTTGGCGCTGCCGCTATTCACTATGCTCAACCCCAGATCTACAACTGGATTTGCTGGAAGCGCGCCAAAGGTGAGTATGACGGTCTGCACTCGACCCTGAGCGACGCGCGGAAGAAGCTGGAGGCTGAACGGGCTGCGCTGACCTATCAGAAAAGCCAACTCGATGCCCGGAAGCAGACCTGGCAATCCTCCGCTGCCCAGTACCACGACCGTGGCGATAAACGCGGGGCGAGACAGATACCAGAGTGGCTCGTTTATCTGAAGGCAACTCTGTGGTCTTTGGTGGGACTCGCTGCAGCATTTGTCGTTGGGCCGTTTCTGCCGGTGCTGTATGCCTTGCTGCCCGCAGGTGCTGGGATAGCAGGATTTCTCTACTACCGTCACCGCCGCTTCCATCCGACTTACGGCCAGTTCAAAGGGCAGGAGAACACGCACTTCGCCGTCAGCACCGACCGTCTCCAGCCTCGAGTCATAGAACCGCCAACACCCAAGTTGCTGCCGCCACCGGAGGATAAAGATGAAAACCCGAATCGCTAGCCTATGCCTGTTTGTTTTATTGGTTGCTCTCTGCGGCTGCAAGCATGAGCCGAAGAGAGATATTGTTCTACTGCTCGACACCTCAAAGAGCATCACCCCGGACTCTGTGCACGATGAGTTCAAATTCGCCGAGAGCCTGGTAGACCGGATGCATCGCGGCGACCGGCTGACCATCATCCCCATCACAGGCAATGCCATTAGTGAGACTTCGGGACACGTGCTGTATTTCATCGCTCCGGTTCATCGTGAGGCTTATGACCAAGATCTCGTTGTCTTCCGGCAACAGGCGCATGAGCAGATTCATGCCATGCACGATGCTGCAGTCGCTCATCCGAGTTCCCGGACTGATATCCTCGGAGCTCTGGACGTAGCGAAGGAAGCGTTCGACACCGATGAAGATAGGAGCGGAAGTAAAGCCCTAATCCTATTCAGCGACTTTCTGGAAGATGACGGCACCTATCGTTTTGTTGCTGATAGGGAGTTAGCGAACGACAGAAGTGCGGAACTGCTCGCCAAGAAGATTCAAGTAGAACGTGGACTCCCAACAGTAGGCGTTCGCGTCTATTTGGGGAATCTCTCCAGCCTCGATATGGGAAGGCTAACATTTCAACGCCAACGCGCTATTCGAGCCTTTTGGAATACCTGCTGGGGGTCGGCTGAGATCTCCAGGGCCGGATTGAATGGCCCCGCATTTTGAATGTGGAGATATTGTTGGTCACGTATTCCTACGCTATGGACCACATCATTGCTTGAACCTTTGCTTATTCCTGCACAACTCTTGGAGCGGTACTAAATGAGCATTCCTATTACGGGAACCTCGATTAAGTTTTGAATTATATCTGCGAAAGTTCTTGACAGGCCTCCTCCGAGTAGCTAAGTTCAGACCATTCCCCACAACTATTGCCCAGACATCCAAGAATGTCGGGTTTTTGCGCCTCTTTCTCCGGTCTTTGTGCTGAGCCCTGTCGAGCAGGGTCATGGAGAACACGTGTGCAAATTATTTCTTGATCGGTCTTCGAGTTATGCAGGATCATCGATTCTGCCTCTTCAGATTAGGAATAGGGTAGCCGTTGCCCTCGTCGGACTCTTCCTACTCACTTGTTGCGCAGATCCTACTCTAGCCACAGCTTATACGCAGACAGTTTCTCGGCCAGAAGTGAAAATTAATCGAGATGCTGCCGCTCTTGCCGTCATCGCGAAAGCGATCGACGCAATGGGTGGAACAGCTGCCTTTGCGGCGGTTGCTGATACGACCACGGAAGCAACTTGCACCAAGGCGTCTGCCAGTAAGACCGATACACATGCTGTGCGCTGGATCACTGCAGGAAAATATTTCCGATACGACGGAGGGGATTCCGATCAACGGGGAATGGTAAGCGGGCCCAATGGCGTGTTGCGTATTGGCGATGGTAATGCGAAGGGAATCAATACGCGTAGCGCACGAGCTTTGAGACCAATCTATCTGCCGGGACTATTGCTCCTTGAAGAGATCAAAAATCCAAAGATCGAGATTGATTTGATCCCGTCCGGTAGTGACACTGGTGCAACCGCCACTCATATAAGAATCATTGACACCGTTGCGAGCGAGGAATCAATGGAGCCAGTGCAAGAGGATTGGTATTTCGATCCTCAAACCGGCCTGCCCATAAGAGTCATATACGAGGCTCAAGCATTCAACAGCCTCACTCGGTTCACAAGGATTACCGTGGAATATACGTCATACCAAGCAGACAAAGACCTGACGATGCCAACTGTGATTCAGAGGACCTTCGAAAGTGGTCCAACAACGACGTGTAAGGTGTCGAAATTCTCAGTCAACACGCATCCAGATTCGACTATTTTCTCGAATACAGGGCGGAGGTAAATGGTGAAGAACATTAAGTTAGCTCTCTTCTGTCTGATTCTGGTTGCGGTATCTGCTCATTGTCAGACAACAACCGATCAACCCCTCGGCCTTATACCGTATCAAACATTTAGTGGTTCCGACTTTGACAAGGTCAATGTGAGGGATGGCCTATTGAACTTCGATATCCCGCTATTTAGTTATCCGCAACGCGGGTCCACGCTCAAATTGAGCTATTCCTTGCGGTACAACAGTAAATACTATGGTTTGTCAACGTTCTGCGATCCAATGAATCCGAGCGATTGCAACTCAATCATCGCACATAGCCGGGTCCGAAATTCTCCCACTCAACATTCACCAAACTCGAATGTGCCCATGATTTCCGGGTTCGCTTTCGTGAACGATCAATGGGTGCATGTCTGGCCAACGAGCTATAACCTTTGGTACGACAGGGGGGCCATAGGTGTTATGGGAACTCCAGAATATAGCTATGTGTATGCTGAATACCAATTAATGACTTCGGATGGTGCTCTCCATCCTACCAATTCGCTTTACGGTACTACCGACAACAAGTACTCCTCTGGCCCAGGAACTATGATGACGCTTGACGGGACCGGTTATCGATTGGATTCAGCCGGCGTGCACGACAGAAACGGAGTGATTCAGTATGGGGATTATGTCCAGGAAGATGCCGACGGCAATTACATTATCAACGTCTACGACGCTAATGGGAATATGACTGGAGTTCAAGACTCCATGGGCAGAATTATTCCGAATATGATCGCAACCGGCAGTTCGGCAGAATGTACAGGGAGTTTGCCTGTCACTTCTGTTTCATCCTGGTCAGTTCCGGGCGCAAATAATGGAACCCAGACGTTTACATTCTGCTATGCGAGTGCCCCAGCCTATATTCCGAGTAGCTATTGTTGGAATGTGGACAATGATTTAAACACCACTCAAACAGTTCTTCAAAGCATAGTGCTGCCGAACCATCAAACCTGGACTTTTGAATACCAAGCCCGGGCCGCTAGTGATCCCGCGACCGTGTACTACGGGGAAGTATCAAAGATCACTATGCCGTCTGGTGGAACCATCAGTTATGAATATGCCATTGATTATTCAGTTTGCTCTGCGATGGTCACAAAGCGAACAGTCAGCGACGGGAATTCGTCACATTCGTGGACGTATCAAGAGAATTTGCCGAGTCCCAATAACTCTTCCTCTATCACTGATCCAGATGGAAATGTAACGCTCACGACATTCAATAATGAGGGGTATGAGGCATCAAGGAAGGAATACAGCGGCTCTTCTGCGCTCTTGAAGGAAACAGATACGACCTATCTTCCGGATGTTGGACCAATCACGCCATCGGAACAAATAGGCGCGGGGATAAGTAATGTCAATCGATTACCATCCACTATCACGACAATTCTTGACGATGGATCGGTATCGAAGAAGATACTTACATATTGCTGTGACTATCCATTTTCAAGCTGGACTACTTCCGATGGATGGTATAACGGAGGCGGTCAGATAACCGCCAGCTATGGAATTCAGACGGACGAGAAAGACTATGACTTCGGGACGGGGACTCCGGGTTCGCTGTTGCGAGAAACCTCTACCACCTTCGCGTGGCAGTCTAACAGTGCTTACCAAAACGCGAACCTTCTAGAAACCCCGACTACTACAGAGGTTCTCAATGGGTCGGGGCAGATCGTGTCCAGAGATGACTCTACTTATGACGAACAGAATTCTGTGCGTCTTCCTTCCGGAGTTTTGGGAACAAACCAGTTAGCTTCTGCTCCGCCATCAAGCGTTTATGGGCATGTCACG
>Ga0302266_10001088_pt1 | contig 25675 bp, 20 predicted proteins | sample III_Bog_E1_2_FD_194559 | JGI IMG/M metagenome (GOLD analysis project Ga0302266, IMG submission 194559) | Peat permafrost microbial communities from Stordalen Mire near Abisko, Sweden - III_Bog_E1_2 | ecosystem: Environmental > Terrestrial > Soil > Wetlands > Peat | place: Sweden: Abisko... | reverse complement strand
GCTGCTCTCTCGGCTGCCTGACGCTTGGCGAGTGCATTGGAGACCAAGTGACCGCAACAAATAATCAACAATCCAAACAGCGCCAAACCGAAAGCAGCCAAACTACCACTGTCAGCGAGCGGTCAAAACCGGCCAGTCGAGAGCGAATGAAAACCAGCCACTTTGAGGAACGCATTGCGTTGAGTGCCGTGGAGACGGCACAAAGACGCGATGAATCAACTCAACGTGAGCTTGCAACATTCAATAACGACCTTGGCGGCCCATGGCTGGTCCCACCGGCGGATTGCGCGTGAACTGGACATCCACCGGGAGACGGTGGGACGACATTTACGCTTGGCCGGTTCAAAACCGGCCAAAGTGCTCACCGGCTCGCCCCCTGATCCAGCGGCAAAACCAGCCATTCCGCTCGCCGGGGGTTTGGTCGCTGGCCGGCAAAGTCTGTGTGTGCCGTTGGCGGCGGTCATTGAGTCGGCGGTGCAGGCGGGACTGTCGGCGCAACGGATTTATCAGGATCTGATTTGTGACCATGGGTTCACCGGCGGTTACCATTCCGTGCAGCGCTTCGTGCGGCAGTTGCTCCAGACCCAACCGGTGCCGTTTGTGCGGATGGAGGTGGAGCCGGGAGTCGAAGCGCAGGTGGATTTTGGCCAAGGCGCCTGGGTGCTGGTGGATGGTAAACGCAAGCGGCCGCATTTGTTTCGGATCATCCTGTCACATTCGCGCAAGGGCTACAGTGAAGTGGTCTGGCAACAGACGACGGAGAGCTTCATCCGCTGTCTGGAAAATGCTTTCCGTTATTTTGGCGGCGTGGTCCGCACGTTGATCACCGACAACCTGCGTGCGGCGGTGACGCGGACGGATTGGTATGATCCCGAACTCAACGCGAAGGCGGCGGAGTTCTGCCGCCACTACGGCACGGTGCTCTTGCCCACGCGCCCGGCCATGCCCCGGCACAAAGGCAAGATTGAGGCCGGCATCAAGTTCGCCCAGAACAACGCGCTCAAAGGCCGGAGTTTCGAAAGTCTGGCGGCGCAAAATCTTTTCCTTTCCGACTGGGAAAGTGGCGTGGCCGACACGCGCATTCACGGCACCACGCGACAGCAGATCGGCAAGGTGTTCAGTGAAGTCGAGCGGCCTAAACTCGCCCCGTTGCCGGCCAGCTTGTTTCCAGTATTTGAAGAAGCGCCCCGCACGGTGCATGGGGACGGTTATGTGGAACTGAAACGGGCTTATTATTCGGTGCCACCCGAGTATGTGGGCCGGCAAGTCTGGGTGCGCTGGGAGTCCCGCTTGTTGCGGGTGTTCAACCAACGCCGGGAAGTCATCGCGGTTCACGCGCTGGCTGAACCGGGTAAGTTCACCACCGACCCAACCCATCTGCATTCGCCTTATCGCCGGGTGGTCCAAGAGAGCCTGGATCATCTACTGGATCGGGCACGGCTCATCGGCCCGCAGACCGGCAGTTGGGCCGAGGCGATGGTGCAACAACGCGGTCCCATTGGCACCCGCGTCCTGCATGGCCTGTTGGCGCTGGCGCAAAAACATCCGGTCAAGGCCTTGGAGCAGGCAGCGCAAATCGCCCTGCATCACGGCACGTGGCGGTTGCGGGACTTGCATACGTTGCTCGAACAGTCGGTCCCCGCACCACAACTGGACTTTCTGGAAACGCATCCGCTGATCCGCAATCTCGACGCTTACCGGGACTGTGTGCCCGATTGTTTTGCCGTAGCTAATCCATCATGAACAACCTCGAAACTACCCTGAAACAACTTCGGCTCTCCGGCCTGAGCCAAACCCTCGACGTCCGGCTGCAAGAAGCCGCCGCCAATCGGCTCAGCCACGCCGAGTTCCTCGAACTCATCTGTCAGGACGAACTCAATGTCCGGCAACAACGGCTGATGGCACGCCACACCAAGCTGGCCGACTTCCGCCACTTGAAAACCTTGGATGACTTTGACTGGAGCTTTAATCCATCCGTGCACAAGAAAGAGATTTTCGATCTGGCCACCTGCCGCTTCATTCGCGAAGCCAAGGATGTATTGTTCCTGGGTCCACCCGGCGTGGGTAAAACGCATTTGGCGCAAGCCATCGGCTATGAGGCCATCCGCCAGAACTTCCTCGTGCTCTACCGTTCCATCTTCGATCTGGTGCGCGACTTCATGAAGGACGAAGCCTTCAACCAGCAGGACAAAACACTACGCCGCTACTTGAAGCCTGACCTTGTCATTATTGACGATATGGGGCTAAAGCAACTGCCCAAGCACTCCGGCGAATATCTGCTGGAAGTCATCATGCGGCGTTACGAAAATCGTTCCACCATCATGACGAGCAACCGGCCGCTGGAAGAATGGGGCAAACTGCTGAGCGACGTGCCGACCGCCGGAGCCATCATAGATCGTTTCCTGCATCACGCCCAAGTCGTGGCCATCACCGGCAAAAGTTATCGCGTCAAAGAAGCGCCGGTGATCACCCAGGAAACCAAGAAAAGTAAAAAATCAAACGAAGCCGCGACCGCAGAACCGGCGAGCTAACTGGCTCGCTGTCCGGTTCTGCTCGTTTTAACTCGCAGCGAAAATCACTTGATCCAGAAACCAGAAATGATATGAATCCCACACTTCAGAGTGGCCGGTTTTGAATCGCTCTCGACTGGCCGGTTTTCAACTGCTCGGTGACAATCAAAGTCGAAGTGAAAACAAACTATTAGGATCAAGCTGGGATTTCCCATTCGGTTTGTTGTCCACGTCCAGCGTGTACTCTTTTTTGTGATTTTGGTCATTTTCCTTCTGTCTCATAGTTTTGCAACTCACTTTTTCAGTCCGTCACCGGTTTTTCCCGGAGCGAGCTATGTTTTGACCCGATTTTTGGCACCATTGTCTGGTTTCTCCCGGATGTGCCAGCACCACCTCCGTAGTTGCTGTGGATTTGTCGTGGTTAGCCTTCATCCTGACATCGTGGTTACCAATCGCAGCCGGCCGATCCGTTCCAAAATGGTCTGGAACAACTCGCGAGGCACTGCCACTTCCGCCATCTGAAATATGATCTTCCGGGCATGGCGAACCACCTTCGGCCCGATCTTGATCAATTTCTCCCGCAGCGTCGTCAATGTCCAGTGACGCACCGACTGGGGCAGCGCCGACTGCCGCAGAAAGTTGCCCAGATTGTAAGCCAGCACGAATTGTTGCAGCGGTACTTGATTATCCACAGTCGTGACAGGACAGCCTTGTCCATTTGACGGCGTTTTTGCCTTCCTTGATCCACTTCTTCGCTGTGCCCCGCTGGTTGTAGAACCGCACCACCCTTTTGGCAGGCCGGGTTAGATTGGTTACGAAAAATCCGGCACGGGGAAACAGTTCGCCGCTGGTGCGGCTGAATGTTCTCACAAGCCCAATTCGGCGAACAATTCCTTTTTTAGCGCCACACCTTTTTATGTTTTTTCCGGCTTTGCTGGCTTTAAGGGTGCGTCGTGCTCATGCCGCCGTATTGCACGACGCGGGAGCACTTACGAAAAATGGTTTCGGCGCTGGCTGGAAGCGTGATTGAAACGTTCGCTGGTGCGCGTCCGCACTATTGCGCCAGCACGCGGTAAAAACGTGTGCCGTTCGGCGTGGCGGAGTCGGTGATATAAACCAGGTTCGTGTTGTTGAAATAAATCACCTGCAAAGTTTGCCAACTGACCGGCGGCGCTAGATTCGTGGCATATTGAACGGTATAATTGGCATTGAATTGGCCGGCGAACTCAAATTGAAAGCCGTTGGTCAGCAGGATGGCTGATTGCAGTTGCGGCACGCTCAAAGGTTGCACATGAACGATCACGTTGGTGGCGACGCCGGCGGGATTGTCATTGTTATAAGCCGTGAACGTCACGGAATAGTCACCGGAATTGGTCCACTGGTGTGAAACACTAGGGCCGGGGTTGGTGGCGGCCAGGCCATCGCCAAATGACCATACGACACCTGCCACACGTCCCGCGAGATTCCCGGAAAAAACACCGTAGCGGTTCACAAGCAAATTGGTCTGGGCGGCGAGGATATTGACCGACAAAGGGCCGACCAAATTTGAAGTAATTATTTCATCGCAACCCATCGAAGGCGGACTGGCCCAGGCCTCGCCGTCCAAATCGCTTCCGTTGGCGTAGCTGCCGCTGCCGGCTCCGCGACAAGGTGACGTGGCCGCGATGTGAAACGAGTCCAGAAATTGCGGGGTGACACTGAGGTTGCCGGTGCCAAGCAAACTGGGTGAGGTGCATGAATAGGTGAATTGTGCGAAACCACTGAGGTTGTAATTATCCGGATTGATATTAGGTGGCGCGTCGTAGTTGCCGACCACGATGCTATTTCTGACGTTCCCGCCATAAGTCCCAGCACCGCGATTGACAAACGGGGACGAGGAAAAATTGTTCACCACAGTGCAGTTGTTGAGAATGGAGTTGTAGGTGCCACCGCCATAAGAAGCCCCATTGTCAAACACCAAGGAATTATTCAGCGTCCCGGACATGATGCCGCCGCCGTAAATCGCATTGTTGTTGGTGAGGACACAATTGACGACGGTTCCATTGGTCGAATTGCACCAGACACCGCCGCCACTTTCCAATGGTCCGCCACTAAAGCCGTCACCGGTCGCGCGCGTCGCTCCGTTTTGCAAAGTGAAGCCATTCAACAACGCACCATCTGCCACATAAACGCACCGCACCGCACCGGGTCCATTCGTTGAAATCGAATCCCAAGCACCTTGAATTACCGTCGCGACGCAGCCGTTCACGCTCATCACGATCACGGCGCGGTCCAGTGCGACGCGGTTGGTCAAGTCTCCGGCCATGACTTTGCCACCGGTCGCATAAATGCCGTTTGTCACGAGCACGATGTCGCCGGCGGAAGCAGCGCTGATCGCGTCCTGAATGTTGGTTGCCGCCGTTGCCCAGGCGGAATATGGCGCGAGGGGATTTTGACCGGCGGCATCCACCGCGTGGATCACCACTTGCGCCACCTGGCTGGTGACAACACCAAAGGCATTCGTCGCCGTGACTTGATAGACTCCGGCGTCGGCGGGACCAAAATTATTTACGACCAGATTGGCCGTGCTGGAATTGCTGTGATGTCCGTCGTCTTGAATCGGCGAACCATCTTTGCTCCAGAAAAAGGTGAAGGGGGATTGCCCAGCGACGATGACGTTGAAAGTCAAACCATGGGCGGGTGAGTTGACCTGATAAGTCAGCGGCGCACTGATGACCGGCGCAGGCTGCCACTCATCACACCCAACGGAGGGAGGAGTATTCCACGGCTGACCATCAATGTCCGTGCCGGAAACAAAACTCGCCGTGCCCGCACCGATGCAAGGCGAGGTGGCGGCCAAATGCTCGCCGTCGGCCAGCAGTTGCGGATTCACGTCGAAGTTTCCAGTTCCCGCTGGCAGCGGGTCGGTGCAACAATAAACCAGCATGCAACTGGCATAGTTGGTGTTCGGATAAGAAGTCCTTGAGAAATTCCCAAACACAATGCAGTTAGTGAGCGCTGCCCCATAGACCGCCGCGCCGTAGCCGGAACTATAGCCCGAAGCGATGTTTGCCGTGACCGTGCAATTGACCAATGAGCCGGAATTGGCCGCGCCGCCATTGTAATAGGATGAATTTTTTACGAGAGCGCAATTGACCAAATTACAATTATCCGCGCCACCACCGGTATTGTTGGCGACATTGGACGAGATAAAACAATTTTTCAGATTGCAGGCTTCCGCGCCGCCGCCCGTTCCAGTTGTAGCCCCGCCGCCAAGCGCAATGTTCGAGGCAATCGTGCAGCCATTCAGTGCGACTCCGTAGGCTCCTCCGCCTAGGTTTGACGCAGCATTAGTAACGATGACACAATTGGCGACTATCGCAATGGATGACCGACTCACGTTGGTGATGGCGCCCCAAACTCCGCCCCCATTCACCGCCTGACCGGAGGTTGGTGATGCCCGCGTCGCGCCGCCGCGCAGGGTGAAGCCGCTCAAGATTGCGCTGTTGGTCAGCCAGGCGCAGCGCACGGCGGCGGCACCGTTGGTGGAAGTTGGATCCCACGCGCCTTGAATGACACTGGCGTTTGGTCCATTCACACTTTGCACGAGAATGGCCTTGTCCAACGAAACGCGGTTGGTGATCACGCCGTCCATAGATTTGCCGCCGCCGGCGTAAAGACCATTCGTCACCAGCACCACGTCTCCGGCAACGGATGCCGTGATGGTGTCTTGAATATTTGTCGCCGCCGTTGCCCACGTCGAATAGGGCGCGATTGGATTCGAGCCGTTCACATCCACGGTATGAATGACCAAAGTTGCCACGGCGCTGGTGACCACGCCGAAGGCGTTGCTCACGACGAACTGATAATTGCCCGCATCGGCAAAGCTCACGCCCGACGCAGCCAAGTTGGTCGTCTGTGTGGGACTGAAATGACCGTTATCCGTCAGCGGCAGTCCATCCTTGAGCCAGGCAAAAGTCAGCGGAGGTTGACCAATGAAGGACGCGTTGCCAACCGTGAAACCAACAGGACTGCCTGTGAGTTGGATCTGCGGCCGGATTACATACGGCGCCGAAGATTTTTCGGCGCAGCCAATCGCCGGTGGGTTCGCCCAGGCCTGGCCAAAAATATCCGTGCCCGTCACCAGATTCGTGCCGCCGCCAATGCAGGGCGAAGCCACCGTGAGATGAACGCCGTCGCCGAAAAGCTGCGGGACCGCAGTAATATTACCAACGCCTCCGGGGGAAGGTGTAACGCAGCAATAGTTGATTGGTCCCGCATTAAGATCATTAAAATTTTGGTTAAAATATAAAATAGAGTTGGTGTAGTTCCCGCCCACAACACCGCCAGTCAAGTTGCTGACAACAGTGCAGCTGGTCATCACAGTATTTGCCGCCGCGCCACCCGAACTGGAGACTGTGACATTACCTTTTACAAAACTATTCTTGAGTGAGCCTTGATAGATGCCTCCGCCTTGCGAAGCGGCATTGTTTGACTGGATGACGCAGTTGACAACAATGGCGTTGGATGACGCGCACCAGACACCGCCGCCGCATTCCAACGTCACCCCATCACCGCTGCTCCGGGTTGCGCCACCCTGCAAGGTGAAACCTTGCAACACTGCTCCGTTCGTCAACCATGCGCAACGCACCGCCGCCGTGCCATTGGTCGCGCCCAAACCTTGAATTGTCGTCGCCCACGGGCCGTTGACGCTTTGGACCGTGACCGCTTTATTCAATGCCACGCGGTTCGTCAAGTTCCCGGCCATGGCAGTTCCGCCAAATTGGTAAACGCCATTTGTAACAATCACCAGGTCGCCATTGGTGGCTGCGTCAATCGCGTCTTGAATGTTCGTCGCCGCCGTGCTCCAACCGGCGAAGGGCGATACCGGAACGGAGTTGCTCGCACTCACATAAAACGTCACCGCCTCGGCATGCAGGACGAAGAACAACATGGTGGTTATGTTGAGCAGCCCCCGCTTGGTTTTCACTCCCAAATTGATTGACCGGGATTTCCCATTTGAGTTGATGTTCATGATTCAAATTGATCTTTTCCGAGTGGTTTCGTGATTAGTTAAATATGCCAATTTATTTATGGTTCGTGACTTAGCGTTGTCCGGCTAGCGCGCTTGCTTGGAGTGTCAAAACGTCTTTTTGTTCTGATTCGATCTAACGTGACCTAATGACAAAACTACTGTCATTGCGGAAAATAGTCGAGACCGATGCCGAACAAATCAACTCGGAAATTATGTTTCATAAATGCTGAGTGGTTGAACCGGGAGTTTTTCGGATAACGGTGAATTGATATGTCCCGGAACCAACTTCAAAAACGGCGTTTTGATTTTCCAAATGCAGGAATTTCACGCCTGGTATTTTTGCGGCCGGGATGCCGCTTTCATTCACTTCATCCGGCGATTCTGCGGGTAAATAAACTGTGGCGGTCGTGTTCGGCGGAATCGTCACAGCCAGCGCGAAAGTTGTGGCGTCGCGTTTCCATTCGGTTGAAATTGAACCGTGGACGGAATCGTATTTTGCCTTCACCCAATTCAAATCACCTACGATGGCGGGGTCAATCAGGATTTTTTTGAAGCTGGGCGCGGACGGGTCAGGCTGAATGCCGGCGAGGTCGTGAAAGAACCATTCGTTGATCTGGCCGAGCATAAAATGGTTTTGCGAGCCAAAACTGCCCACGCTCGCGTCCCATTTTTCCGTGAGACTGGTCGCGCCCATTTTCAACTGATAGCCGTAGCCAGGCTTTTCCGACTGGTTGTTCATGTCGAAAATCACATCGGAGCGGCCGTTCTCCGCGAGCGCGCGTAACAAATAGCGATAGCCAACGTCGCCTGCCGTGAGCCCATTTCCATGTCGCCGCACATCGGCGACAATCGCGTTCAAAACTTCCGCGCGATTTGTCTCGTCCACGAGGTTCATCACGACGGCGAGCGAGTTAGCGCATTGCGATCCGGTGGCGTATTGATGCGTGGCGGCATTAAAAAAATTTTCATTGAACGCGGCGCGAATTTGTTCCGCAAGTTCATCAAATTGCTTTGCCTCGTCCGGCTTGCCGAGTAGTTCGGCGGTGCGCGCGAGAATCCAGTTGTAATGCTGGTAAAATGCCGTTGCCGTCAGCGCTGGCGGCGTGAGCTGCGAACCCCACGGCGGTTTCGGACCGAGGTCATACCAGTCGCCAAGGCCGGTCGTGATGATGTGATTCGTCGCCGTGCTGCCGAGAAAAGCGACGTAGCGCTTCATGTTTTCATAATTGCGGCCCAGCAATGCGATGTCGCCGTCAAACTCATATTGCTGCCACGGAACCATGATGAACGCGCCGCCCCATTCGGGCGAATTGCGGAAAGGCTCATTGATTTTGGACTGCGCCATGAAATATTCCGGCGCGATGTTCGGCACAAAACCATTTTCTAATTGCGCGTCAGCCATGTCGTTCACGGATTTTTGCAGCAGCGGAGCCATGTCGAAATTATAGCGCAATGACGGGCCGTTGAGGTGTGTTTCCTCGAGCCAGCCGAGTTTTTCGCGGTGCGGACAATCCGTCATCAGGCTCATCATGTTGCTGCGCTGCGCCCAGCGGACGAGTTGGTAGATGCGGTTGAACAACGTGTTGGAAGTTTCAAATTCACTGACCGGTTTTGAGGACGAATGGACGACGACGCCTTCGAGCTTTTCAATTTTCGGCAACGCCGTTTCGCCGGGCGCGGGGTGAAATTCAACTTGGAGATAACGGCAGCCCTGATAAAAAAATTTCGGAAAATAAATTTCCTCGCCGTCGCCGCGCAACGTGTATTGCCACCACGCCGGACGCACGCCGTCCTGCGTGCAGCTGGCGCGGTCCACCGTGCCGTTTGGCTTGAGCAATTCGGCGGGAATGATGCGCATGAACGAGCCGCGCGCGCCGCGCACGACGAGGCGCGGCATTTGCGACGCATTCTGGCCGAGGTCAAAAACGGTGAGGTTCGTGCTCAAAACTTTCGCCGCGATGGGCTGCAAAGTTTCAATCGCGCGGATCGGCGGCGCGGCGCAGGACAAGCCTTTTAATTCTCCGCCCGGCCCGTCGGTTTCCACCGCGCGCAACCAATTCGCATCCATTGTGAAACCACTTTCATCCCATCCTTTTTGCACGCGCCGTGCGTCAAAATCCTCGCCCGCAAAAATATTGTTGGACGTGATTGGACTCGGCCCGGCCTTCCAGCTCGAATCCGTGCCGATGATTTCACTAGTGCCGTCGGCATAATCCAACTGGATTTGCGCGATGGCCTTGAGCGGGCCGAAAGACTGGGTAAATTTGACGTAACGAACTTTGTCTTTGGTGATGTTATACATGCCATTGCCGAGGATGATGCCGACAGCGTTTACGCCGCGATGCAATTGCGCGGTCAGATCGAGCGTATCGTAAAGATCAGTTTTTTTATATTGCGTCCAACCGGGCGCGAGCAGATCGTCGCCAACTTTTTTTCCGTTGGTGGACAATTCATATTGCCCCAGGCCGCAAACGTGGACGATGGCGCGGCGCAATCCGCTTTTGACTGTGAACTCGCGGCGCAGCAAAAAACTTTCGGCATTGGTCGGCGCGGTGATCCATTTTGCCTCCCAGTCGTTTGAATTAAGAATTCCCATCGTCCAAGTCGCGGTCGGACTCCATCTGGATTCTTTTCCGTTAACATCCCACACGCGCACTTTCCAAAAAACCTCTTGCGATGATTTCAGCGGTTTGCCGGCGAAGGGAATTTGGATCGTTTCATCGGAAATGATTTTTCCGCTGTCCCATAAATCACCGGAGTTCTTTTCCAAAATTGTTTCGCTGGAAGCCGCGATGATTTGATAGGCCGTTTGCGCGTCGCCGCGCTGGTCGGATTGCAAAATCCAATTCAGGCGCGGTTGCGCCACGTCCACGCCCAGCGGGTTTTCGCGCTGTTCACAGCCGGGATTTTTCACGGTCATCGCCGTGCAAGGGAAAAAGGCCAAAAGCAAAACGAACACCAAGAGCAGGGAGAAATGTTTCATGATTGAATCAGCGACATTTAGGATTAGAAGCCTTGGCGGCGCAATTGGTTTTATCTTTTGTAAAAACCGTCTCGGCCAACAGATGAATGCAATTTGATATGCAGGGACGATATTTTTCACACTTTTAAAGAGAACGGTCTTCACCTGTTTTGGTGATGCTATAGATTTACATTCCAGCTATTCAAAAGCCTCGCTGACAGCTTATTTTAGAACGTGATTCCACTGTCGCAACCGTCCTGCTTGTGCGCTGGTTGCTTGTGATGAAGATGGATTCTTTTATACTCGACTTCGCCCGTTGGCATTGGCTTCATGAGTGCGGCGTTTTGTTAGTCACTCGCTTCAAGCACAATTTCCGCTGCTTCCGCCACTAAAAGAGCTTGTGGGGGAAACACCTGATGGCAGCGATTGATGTTTTAGATAGAATAGCTATTGATTCCTGAAAATTTCCCCATATGGTTTTTGGCCCTCGACCGGCGTGGGCCTTTTTCGTGATTTTCTTCCTGTTCCACTGGTTTGCAAGAACTTTTTTCCAGTCCTCGCTGGTGATTCTCTGGAACAGGGGTGTTTCGGTGACTGTTTTGGCTCCCGACGTCCATTTTCTCCCGGATGCGAAGAAACCTCTTTGCTCTGTTGAAAACATCCGTGACTGCATGTGTTCGGCTAACGCCGGAGGGTGTAAGCCAGCACTTTGAAGGCGGCTTCGGCCAGCAGTTGGCTTGGATTGCGGGAGGTCAGGGTTGAACCCATCGTTCGTTTCAGCCCGCTGAAAAAAGATTCCACCGCCCAGCGTGAACCATAACCTTTCCGCTCCAGATAGTTTTTACTCATCTGGCTTCGCCAAAATCCCCCGCGGGTTCCATTCGCCCGTTGGCTGGCTGGTTTGATCACGCTTTCCGCGCCCCAGTCCAGCCGGCACTGGTCATGCACCCACTCGGCATCGTAACCCGCATCCGCATACAACGTCGCCGGCAGCGTCGCTTTACTGGCCTTGGTCATTAACTCCTTGGCTTGGCTCTTGTCATTGCTTGGCCCCCAGCCCAACACCAGGCTCAACGGCAGCATACTCCCGCACAGCACAATCGTGGACACCTTCACCCATTTGCGCCGGGTCCGCCCAGCCCGGCTCGGAAAATGGGCGCTGGCTGTCGTCGTCTCCAGGCCCGTCGCATCCATCGCTGCCGAGGTCTGCGCAAACTTCGGCCCGCCCGCCGCCCGCCCAATCGTCCGGACCATCGCATCGGCAATCGCCAGCACCTGACTGCGCGCGCTGAACTTCTGAAGCGTCGTGTAATGCGGCAGTTTGTCCGGCATGCCCAAGGCTGCCCGCAAGTTCGGGCTGACAGCCAACAGTTCCAACACCCCACGATAGGTGGTCTTCAAATACGCCCGCAGGATCAGGCAGGCCATCAACTGCCGCTGCGTGAAATCATGCCGGCTGCGCGCCGAGCCGTAGTCAGCCAGATGCTTCCCGCCCAGCTTCATCGCCAGCTCCGCCACCCGTTCGACCGTCGTTCGCTTCACCGCTTTTTCGCTCATCCCCTCACAGACGCTCCAGAAATCAAATGGTTTCTACAAAGCATCCGCGAAAGTAAACTTTTCGAGTAAAAGACAATTTGTCCTACCCAAACCGGCGCGCGCGCGAATTCAGTCCGGACAATAGCCACGCGCAACTATGGCGTTCTTAGCATATAAAACCGTTGGGGCGAATCGGGATCCACCGCGTTGGTGATGGTCACGGAGAAATTTCCATTGGTGCCGGGAATATTTGCGGCTATCAGCGTCCACTGATTAAACGGTTGCGCCAAATTGGTGCTCATTAAAACCGAATAAGTCATGCCGGCAAGTCCACTGCTGACGTTGAGGGTTAAATCGGTTCCAGACAAGCCGATATTATTGATGCCGGGATAGGTTGCTGTCGCACCTTCTAATCCGTTGACATAGAGCGTGCCGATTTCGCCCCCAGACAAGGCCCGGTCATACATGCGCACGCCGTTTTCGCCACCAAAGAATGGCTGAGTGAAATCGGGCCCGCCGGAAAATTGGGCTCCCAGAGCCAAGGGCAGGTCGCTGCCGGAATAAGCCGCGGAAAATGTTCCGGCACCATTGTCGGAGTTATCTATAATTGTGCCATCCAGATAAATCACAATCGAATTGTTGTTGGTGCCGCCGGACCAGGTGAAGGCGGCAAAGTGCCAGCCGGCTGACAAGCTCGCCAAGGTCGTGCGCCCGATGTAATTCACGTCAGCATCTTGGATAATTCTGGCGTTAAGCTTGCCGGCGGCGGTGTAAAACTGAAAATACGCCTGGTCGGTCGAACCGGTGTAATTGCCATGACAAGCAGCCACGCTATAGTTCGCTGCCGGATCGGCCATGTCAATCCAGGCAGAAATGGTCAAACCGGTTTGCGGCCACGTTTGTGGAGAGGTGTAACCCAGCGTTGCAGCCACGCCATCCCAATAGATAGCACCGTTGCTAAAAAATGGGGAACCAACCAGCGTAAGATTGTTGCCTGACCAGACATCGCTACCGTCTGCGTTTAGAGGATAATGCAACACCAGGCCGTTGGTGATGTCGGCAATTGCGTTGGTTTGAATTGATGGCGGGGCGTAAGTCACTGGCGCATTGTCCAGAAAGATGGCTTGGATAATAGCCTCACTCCCGTTGGAGCCGTCGGCCCATAAGGTGACATCTCCCTGAAACAAGAATTGGAAGACATGCGAGTAGCCGTAATATTCATTTACCGAGTATTGAGCGGAGCTTCCATTGGTAGAGGTGATACCCAACGTAAATTTGCGTGAAGAATTAAACTCGGCCGGACTGATGACCGTAAGGAAATGATAATTAGTATCGCTCACGCCAATGTCAAGAGTTCGCAATGAATCGGCTAACATTCCGTGGTTCATGGCGACGAAGCCATTCACATCATATTGTCGCTCCAAATTGCCCAGGTCGGTCCAGCCGGAACCATAAGCAAGCGAGAACGAGGCCGGCAAGTTTGGCAAGCTGGTGGCGGGCCCTTCATCGTCAATGATGACATAACCTTGCGTGCCCAGACTTTCATTTTGCAGGTTGCCATAACCATAATCGTCCAATTCGCGCGGGTTCAACAACCCGGTCAGATGCTCCACGCCGACCCAACCTGGCTGCCCCGCAGCTGGGGCATTAGAATCCACTTCCACCACTGGTGTAAGCAACCCGTCTTCGGACATCTGCCCGGCGCAAAGAACGGTCTGGGTGGTGTCAAAAGGTGTGACCGCGACCTGTTCGGAGGTCGTGCCTTCGCCAACCGACTGGACTGCGGTGACGACAAAGTAATAAGTCAGGCCGTTGGTCAGGCCGCCGATGACATAGTCCAGCCTGGGAGTGGTTGCGGCGAGCACGCTGTAAGGCCCGCCGTTCATGAGCGAATAGCGTATATTGTAAGCCGTAGCTCCGGCGACCGGCAACCAGGAAAGTTCCACGGAGTGATTGCCATTTTTGCCAGTGACGGCGGTGGGGAAATCACAGGGAGGATTGGTCAGGGTGATGGAAGTGCCCAAGAGACCGGTGCCGCTTTGCTCACGGATGTTGCGGGCATTGACGAAGTGCCAGCGCTGCGGACCGTGACCGGCTTCGTCATTGATCCACAGGTAATAGTCACTGTTCGTGGTTTTGATCAGACTCGGGGAGAATCCGTTGCCGGCAAAGCCAGGCAAGGCGCCTTCATAGGCATTGTGGCCAATGTCAGATTCCCCGAACTGGCCGACGAACAAGCCATCATCATAGAAGTGCATGATCTGGCCAGCCTGTCCTGAGCCGCGAAAGAATTCGCCGTGGTAACCGTAAATGACGTTACGGTCGATGGCTTGCACGGTATCACCGCCGTAGGTCACGCCGTTGGATATTTCGTAAGTGCCAAGACCATCCATAAAAGCGACGGCCGGGCTGGCTCTCCACAACCAGTTGGTGGAGCCGACCCGAATGCCACCCAAATGGAAGTTATTGCTCAAGGACTGATCCAGAGAAATAAGAATATTGTTTGAGCTTATACTGGTGCGAAGGTTGCCAATGCCTTTGAAACGTGGGAACGGATCGGTGTCGCCTTCGGGTGCGGAGGCGATGAGTGTTGCTGGGTTCCAGGTTGGATTATTACTGGCATCGAAACCATTTAAAGTGGTTTCATACCAAGAGGCGGAACCGGGGGTCGCGCGGCGGGCGGACCCATCGGGACCGAGGGAAATCCAGCAGGTCGAACTGTCATAAGCGGGTGCGATGCCGGTGAGGCGAAGTTGATTCGTGGCCAGTTCGCACAATTCACTGAAGGTCGGAAACGCGGTATTATTATCGATCAGCGCATAGGTCCGGCCGTTCGTGAAGGTCGTGACTTCATAGATGCCCGCATCCCAGGAAACATGCACTGGATCCACCCCCACCTTCCAATTATTAACCAAGGTCCAGGCTTGCGGCAGCGGCTTGGTATAATCCACTTTGAATTCCAAGAACTGATTGAAGACCCGCGACGGATTGTTCTGGTCCACACATGCGATATACGAGTGCGGTTGATACATGATTTGTTCAAGATAGTTGCAGGCCGCCGAGAAATGTAATGAGCGGAAGTTGCCGCCATCACCGACCCAGAATGAGCCGTCGGGAGCAAAGCAAAGGAAAGTATCGTTGGTCTCGCCATTGTTAAACCAGAATTTATTGGTCTGGACGTTTATGCCGTTCGTCTGATAGCCGCCGGCCAAGCCATAAGTCCAAAGCGGATTGCCGGCATTATCAAATGCCTTGACCTGCTGACTGCTGCCGCCATCGGCGACGAGTATGAGGCTGGCATTCGTGGGATTGACCGCAACGGCCAATGGTTCGCTGAAATTGGGAATAGTTACGACCGCGGCAGGATTGACGGATAGGTTGTCATAGGCAATAACAGATGTGCCGGAGACGACCCAAAGACTGCCATCGGGCGAGAAACTCATTCGTCCGGGGGACGGCACACCGAAGCTGGTAAGCGTGGCACCTGACCGCTTGTCCAGTAGATAAACACGGTTGTCCGGCGCGACCGCCGCCGCGAGCAGATTGCCGTTTTGTTGCACCGCCAGCCCACTCAGCCCGGGTTGCGTGCCTACGTAGATTCCATTCGGATAGACGTTAGTCACCTCCCCATTCACAATGGGACCGCCTTGGGAAAAGTAGGCGGAGAAGGCTGGGTTACTGAGGCCCACCTGGCTGGCTACGATGAATCCGGGGTAATTGTTATTGGTAAGGTTGTTTGGGTTGCTGGCGGCACTGCAACCAAAATAAACCCAGTTGCCGTCCGTAGCCGTCCAATTCCAGTTCCGGTCGCTTGTATTGGCCGGGGCGTTATCCGGCGACCAGCGAACGACTACCTGCTGGGGATCCGTCGTCCAAAAGCCCCGAAAATCGTAGCCGCCCTCATTATAGCCGGACACATAGTAACCGTTGGTGCCGGCAATGGTCATATCGCACATGGGGTAAAATCCATTATGCACCGTCGGCCCGGATACCGCGTCGGAAGTATTGCCGATGGCGCCATCCCAGACATATTCAGTGTTATGCTGGAGGACTTTGATCTGATAAAGGCCGGCGGCGACCACGTTACTACAGTCATCAAGGCCATCCCAAACAGCGGAATTGGTGCCGGCGGGATAACGCACCTTGCTCCATAGCGTGCGGATGAGCGTGCCATCCGGTGCAAAAACGCCCGCACTGGTTTTACAGGGTTCATCCAGGATGAAGGTAAAAGTCGAGATTGTTGCGTGGCTGGCAATTCCCGCAGCCAGCCAGCCAGCCAGCGACAGTAGCCAGCCTAAACTTGAAATCCTAAATTGTTTGGTCTTTTTCAATTGTTTTTGTCCCTTTTCCGAGTGGCCGCCCGCTGATGCAAACTGAAAACCACTGAACCATGGCTAAGTCTACGGCGGATCTCCCGCTCCCCGAAATTCTGGCCTGCCATTGAAGAATTTGATTTCTCTCGCGAAACTCGGTTGCGAGTCCGATGCGTGAATCATATTGAACAGGAATTTGTCATCGCCCGGTTGCTGGAATTTCAGTTTGTAGGGCGCGTTCGCTGCTTCAGCACCTGGCCAGAAGTCACCGCGGATGGTGCCGGGGTCGGCTTGCCACGGTCGGGTAGCACCCACCACGCGGCGAATCTTCAGGATGGCCGCATCGCCCCTGAACTGCATGACCTGCACCGGGCCGAATGCCATGTATTGCGCGGTCCCTTTCAAACACGGAGGCTTGTCGCCGATGGCCGGAAAATAAAATTCCGCCCACCGCGCTGGCGACAAATTTTCGGTTCCAGCGAGCGTGCATGTCGCCACCAATTTTAATCCCAATGCTATGAGGCGGGATTCGACTTGGAAGTTCAGGCTGCGCCAGAACGAATCGGGCTTGATGATGACCAGCGTATCCTCTTGTTCGACCTCGTTCATAATTCCACCATATTTTAGTCACAATCTCTGGCGTTGAGGACATCAGCTCCACCAAGTCATCCCAGAAACAACTTCAGTTTGAGTGAAGCACTGGAACGGATTGGGTTCAAGCCAATTTTAGTGGGCATCCAGCCGGCAGAACTTGCGTTTTTCCAATGATAATTTGAGCAGCGCCGGGACATCGATTAGCGCTCCCGGTAACAGCTAAATGCCCCCTGTAAAAGCCGCCCGTAACGCGTGAATATTATTTGTTCGCTTTGGCATTCCAAACGGCCAGCGTATCAGCGGAACCTTGCGCGCGAACGCCATTATCGGTCAGGATTTCATCCGTGGCAGCCATCATCTGCGCCAGCGGCGGGTGCGAGTCGAAAAACGATTCATCATCTAGTTTGAGCACGGCCAGATCAATGCCCGGAGCGATGGCCACCACGGTCGCCGAAATTTCATCGCCCGCCTGATTCGCCTGAATTTGCACCTAGCTGGCGTAGTTAACCACATATGCATTGGTGAGAATGCGTTTGCCCTCGATCACCACGCCACTGCCGGTCGCGTCTTCGGGCGATCGTTTGGTCCATGGTTGGTAAGTATCCGGATAGCGCACGGTGGAAAAAATTTTCACCACCGAATTGTCAATATTGCCGGCCACCGCATTCGTGACGGGTGGTGTGGCATTAGCGGCCAGCAAGTTGAATCCGGCGGCGAGTGCGGCGGTGAATAGGATGCCGGTAACCCGGCTGCTCCAGAACCCCCAGCAGAATTTTGCCTATCCCATAGTTGGATCAATGATAATTAACGCGTCAGTTAACCGCAAAGCAAACATGCCCTGCACAAGCAGGTTGCAACACTGCAACCACCCTTCATTCCGTGTTATAAGCCTGTGACAAAGCCCTAGAACTTTGTCTGGTGCCGGCCTGATTCCAGGCTGGCAGCACTCACCCCCAATCCCCCTGACAAACGCCCCGGTCAACCCCGGGGCGTTTGCTTCCCCCAGAAAGGAGCGATCTATCGAAAACCAACACCTTACCCCCATCCTCATCACCGGCGGCGCCACCCTGACCGCCCTGCTGCTCCTCAAACAGGCCAGCGCAAAACCATGCCCAGCGCCACCACCCAGCCCCTTCAACCAAGAAAACCTGACCGAACGGTTCGTGTCGGCGATTCCGGAACTCACGGGCGAACTCAACCTGGAACTGGCCACGGCCACCTTCCACGAAACGTTCACCCAGACGGATTCGCTGAGCACGTTCTGGGGACTGCTGGACCTGGGCACGTCCACCGTGCAAGTGCAAGTGCCGGTCACCTACCGGTATCACCTGTGCCTGCGCGAGCCATGGAAATTGGAATTGCACCACCGGCGCTTGATCGTCCACGCCCCCGTGGTCAAACCCAGTCTGCCACCGGCCATCCACACGGACAAATTAACCACACTGACCGTCCGCGGCTGGGCCCGGGGATCGACCAGCGATTTGCTGGCGGCCTTGCAACAGAGCATCACCCCGACCCTCAACCACTACGCCGGCGATCACCGGCATCGGGAACTGGTGCGGCCGCGATGCCGCGCCTCCGTCGCGGAGTTCGTCCAGCTCTGGCTGGAACGCGAAGGCCACCGGTTCCCCGAAATCACGGTGATCTTCGCCGACGAAAACCAAATCCCAAACCAAAGGAAAATCCCATGATCCTATTCGAAGCCAACTACAGCAAAAAAATCGGTCTGCCCGGTTATTCCTCCCATCAGTTCAGCGTCAGCTTGAAAACCGAACTGGCGGATGTCGGCCAAGTCCAGACGGAAAGTTCCCGGCTCTATGCCCTCCTGCAACAGAGCGTGGACAGCAATATTAAGCAAGTTGGTTTTTTGCCGGGTGAGGCGAAAACCAACGGCAATGGTCAGAACGGTCATCCGCATTCGGTTCGCCCCGCTGAAGAAACCTGGAAATGTTCCCCGGCCCAAAAGGAACTGATCCTTAAAATCACGGACGAGCATAAGCTGGATAAAACCCAGGTGGATCAGCTGGCGCTGGACCGCTTCGGCAAAGGCGTCAAGGCACTCAACAAACTGGAAGCCTCCGGATTGATTGATGAGCTGCTGGTGCAAACCGGCCAGAGCCAACCGCGCACCGGGCGCTTTTCAAAAGCAGGTGGGCGATGATCGCCATCGTTGAAAACGGGGCAGGGCCGGTCGCCGAGGTTAGTCCGCTGGAAAAATTAAAACGGACCGTGTCCGCGTCCCGGTTGAACTGCTGGCTGCAATGCCGGTTGAAGTTCTACTTCCGTTATGTGCTGAAGCTCACCAAACCAAAGACGCCGGCCCTGCACTTCGGCTCCGTGGTGCATCTGGTGTTGCAGCAATGGAACCTGACCCGCTGGCGCAAGCAACCGTTTGAACTTGAAAAGTTGAAATCGGTGTTTACCACCGGCTGGCTGGATCAGGGCGGCAGGATTGAGTGGGACGGTGAAGAGCCGGAGCAGAAGCAGACGGCGTGGCTGACCTTGGAAAAATACTTCTGCGACACCCCGATCAAAGCGGACGAACTGCCCGCGGCGGTCGAGGTGCCGGTGGAGGCGGACTTGTCACAGCATGGCCTGCCGCAGTTGATCGGCGTGCTGGATCTGGTGCGGGCCGTTGGCCGCATCGTGGATTTCAAGACCACGGGCAAGACCCCGGATGAAGCCCTGACCCTGCATCAAAACGGCGTGCAGCTGGATTGCTATTCCGTGTTGTATCGGGAAGCGACCGGCCAACGGGAGGCGGGGCGGGAACTGCATCATCTGGTCAAAACCAAAAACCCGAAGCTCGTCATCACCACGACCGGACCGATGCCGGAATATCAGCGGTCACGGCTGTTCCGGCTGATGGAGAACTATGTTGAGGGTTTGGACCGGGAGGATTTCGTGCCGGCACCGGGATTCGGGTGCCTGGGTTGCGAATTTCTGAACGAATGCCGCCAGTGGAATGGAGGGCATTGAGATGCATCACAACCGCCTCACCGTGGTGGGCGGAGGGCGCAAGCTGCGGCAGTTTCAGGAGAGTGACTGGTTGCCGGCGGTTGCCGGTGGCCGGTTTGAACTGCTGGAGCTGTCGCCGCGCCGCTTCGCCGGCCAGTTCGACACGAAGAATGATCCACTGCCGGCATTGGTCAGATTATCCCGGTCCCATCCCGGGTTGATCTTCCTGCTGGATTATGAAACCACCCGGTGCAGGGGACTGGCCAAGGTGCAAGCCGGCCGGCTGATCCATCACCGCGTGCGTTATTAAACCTACCTCAACCCCATGGCCGGACAGTCACTTGTCCGGCCTTTTTCTTTCTATGAAAACACACTTTCAACCGCACGAGTTCAAGGTCATCTGTGTCCGCGAATGCGTGGGCGCGGAGCTAATCGACAGTCCGGAACCGGCCGTCAAATATTGGCGGGAGAACATTCCCCAGGCGCCGTGGTTTGACCCGATGAAAGAGGCGTTCGTCGTGCTGGTGCTCAACACCCGCAAACGCATCCTCGGTCACAACCTTGTGGCGCTCGGCAGTCTGGATACCTGTCCGGTGACCCCGCTTCACGTGTTTCGCCCGGCGTTTACAAATCCGCCCCTTTGGCGCAGGGGTATGGATAAATTATCGCCGTGGAATTGACGGAGCCGGCGGTAGCGCGGGCGCTTTTTCTTTTAGCTGTCAGCTGTTCGCTTGCCCGGCGTTGGCTTCGCGTTCAAGCTTCCGGAGTGCAACCGTCGCCCGCACTGCTTGATACCGTGATTGCCGCCCGCTCCCGGCGGCAGGCGATGGATTGGAGTCTGGTGCTGGCCAGTCAAGGCATTGAACACCGCATCGACCACGACGAAGCGACCGGCTGGACGCTGGCGGTTTCGGCGGCAGATCATGCAGCCGCAGTTGACGCCATCCATCTTTACCGCCAAGAAAACCGACACTGGCGATTGCGCCGCTCCGTTATCTCCCCGGATTTATTCTTCGATTGGAGCAGCGTCGTTTGGGTGTTGCTGGTGATTTTCTTTTACGCGTGGAGTGAGTTGCGCAGCGATCTGCGGGAAATCGGGATGACGTCGGGAACTGCGCCGGGTGAGTGGTGGCGATGGTTCACCGCCACTTGGCTGCACGCGGATTCCGCGCATCTGGCTTCGAACATCGTGTTCGGCTTTCTGTTCCTCGGTTTGGTGATGGGCCGTTACGGCCCCGGCGTTGGTCTGCTCGCCGCCTACCTTGCTGGCGTGGGTGGCAACATCCTTGCCGGCTGGGTTCACGAGGCAACGGCGCGCGGCCTCGGTGGGTCGGGTGTGGTGATGGGTGCCCTCGGCTTGCTCGCTTTCCCTTCTTTCCCATTATTGAAACGGCGCGGTTCCAATGCGCTCCGGCTGATTGCCGGCGGGATGATGGGCGGTTTGTTATTGTTCGTGTTTGTCGGCGTGAGTCCAGAGTCGGACGTGGTCGCCCATCTCGGCGGGTTCATCACCGGCTGGCTGTTGGGCATTCCATTAGCCTTCACCTCACGATTCATTCACCGGCCAGAGATCAATCTTGGCGCAGGTATTTTGATCGCAGGGCTGGTCATTCTGCCGTGGTGGTGGGCATTGAGGTGATCCGGGCCCGGTGTTTGACATTCTGCTTTGTTGTTGGACGCGCAACGGAGATTCTTTAGACGGAACATTTATCACTGGCATGCACCGAGATGCTACGAAATTCGGGATCGGTTTTGCCCGCGATCGCCTGCCGAATGAAAATAGTTTGTTGCCGGTGCTAGACACTGATTTAATTTGCTCCTTGGTGCCGCTGAGCAATACTAAGTTCCACCAAGCTTCCGGGTTATGGAACAAACAAAGCGCAGAATCCAAAAGGGCCACCGGGACCAGCACCCGGTGATGACTGCACGGGCTTGTCAACATTCAAAGCTTGCGCACTAATCAAAATTAATTTTAAAAAACCATTCACATATGCATGACCAATCCGAAACTTCGCCCAGCGTAAGGATCTCTTTGCGGTCCGTGTTCTTTCAGGTGTTCTGCCTCATGTTCTTACTCGTGCTGCTCGTGAGCATCGTAATCACCTTCATGATTCCGGACGTATACGCCAGCACGGTTCGCATCCGCGTGGAAAAAGATCTGTCGGACGTGCAAACCACGACCGGCTCACCGTCAACGACGGAGTATTATGATCCTTACTTCATCCAAACGGAGATGGAGACCATGCAATCGCAAGTGGTTTTGGGTAAGGTCGTCACCCAACTGAACTTAAACGATCGGTGGGGTAAAAAGTATTTTGATGGCGAAACGCTCAAGACACCGGAGACGATCGCAATTCTCAAGGGTCGCCTGCAAGTGAACCCGGTCAGGAACACCAAGATAATTGCCATCAGCTCTTTTAGCGATGACGGAAAGGAGGCGGCGGCCGTGGCCAACGCCATAGCCAAAGCCTATGGTGATTACCGATCGGAATTTCTGCTGAAAAGACTCCAAGACACCCTCGATACCTTGCAGGAGGCTTACCGGGAAGAGGCAAAGGAGATCCAGCAGGCGCAGAGCGATGTGGATCAGCTCAGCGTGCCAGTGAGAACGGGGAATGAGCCTTCGGCGGGTCCCTCACCGGAAGCCCATCAGCCGCAGGAGGAGATATGGAAGCTGGAACAGTTGCTCGCCGCGCACAAGATGCTTTTCGCCAAAATTGAGGCGGAAAAACTCCAATTGGAAATCCCCAAGTTTTTGGTGCAGGTCATCGACGTTGCCGAGCCGGGGCGCGCGCCCATCAAGCCTAACAAAGTTGTGAACATTTTTTGGGGGATGGCCATTGGAACGGTTGTCGGGGCGTTGCTCGGCGGAGTGGCCGTGTTCCTTGCGCGCCGTTCAAATGCCAAAGAAAGCGCCGCCGCCGCTGAAAAGACCGACTAGGTAGCGTTCACTGCCTTCCATTTTGACAGTGCGGGGGGATTTCATTTTAGTTTCTTGATCGAAATGACCGCGTTGCGCGGCGCATTCGCGGCGACGAGGACATTGTTGATCGCGACTTTATGATCCGGGGCTTTCGTGATGACCCGGAGCACACCGTAATCATGGCGCAACCGCACGGCATACCGCTTCATGCGGACGATCGCCTGGCCAGCCTCCTCCGGGCCGGGCAGCATTTCCTCCGTCTCCGGTAAAATTTCCAGCATTTCACCGGTTCCGGCCTTAAGAGTTCGAAAGCTCAGATTCACAAAATATGTTTAAATGGAGTGTTTCTTTTTGATTTGTTGCTTAGCCAGTCAGGAGGCGTTCGCCAGCCAACGGGAAATGATTTTATTGCCTTCGCCTCTGGGGTGACTCGTTTAGAGAACACGCAATGGCCCCGGTGACTGGGCTTAGGATCTCATCATTCGTCAATGTAATACATTCAATTGGACTAGGATCATGGTTGTAGCATCGAAGCATCCATGCGCGATCACAGCCGGCCAGATTGAGCGGTGGAACACCATGATCAGGCCGAAACCGAAGCCCATCAATCCCGCCTGTAGAACTGCGAGCGGGCTTTGGGTGGTATGCCCAAAGCCAAACATTACCGCGGCAATGGCGACGGCACCTACTTGACCCAGGCTGGACTTGAAATTATCCGGCCAAAGCCTTTTCAAGGCTGCGATAAATGCTGAACGCCAAAGTTCCTCGCTCAAGCCTGCCATAATAAAACTCGTGAAAACGAGCGATAACCAAAAATAGGCTGGGCTATAACGCAGCGCAGCACTGCTGACAATACGTTCTGCGCCGGTATGCTGCGCGGCAGCGATGTTCAGAAACTGATAAGACTGCAATGCGCCCGACAGGATCAATACGACAAACAGTAGCTTTAATAAAACCGTGACGATCACACGCAAACCAATGGCATAACATGCACCAAAAAGGAGGGGTTCCCCTTTGCCACGCCAGAGTAGCAGCAAATCATCGGGGGTGGCCTTGGAGGCATAAAAGGCCAGCCCAAAAACCACCCCGAAGAGTGTCATCTCCTGCCCATAGCCGAACAATAGCCCGGTGACCGGGAACATTGCCACTCCAAAATGCTGCCGGTCCTGACGAAGCAACCCCGTCACACCGATATAAAGAACATAGGCACTGACCAGCATGAGATGAATCCACCACCGCCGACGGCCTGCAACTGTAAGCTTGGAATTTTTTAATGATTTTTCCATATGACCAGACAAAAGCCAGCCCAATCCAGTGAAGATGAGCAAAAGGCAATTTGGTTTGACCGAAAGCCCCGTTCAAGCTCCGCGACTCAAGTGGCCACGTCGTTTTATGTGCGATGCACTTACCATGGCCCTTTATCCAGATCCGTTGGCCGATAATAATCCGTGTAAGTGCCGGCCGGTCCGCTGCCGGTTGACCCCACGTCAATCGTTCCGGCGGGATTGGCCTCGCTAAATTTTCTCCATTCGACGCGGGCGTCTTCAAAGAGAAAATTTCCGCCAACAGGCACATTGCCGGCACCGGGGTGGTTTGAATCAGGATACACCTTGTGGTTCCAAGCGTTTATATCCGACCAACCTTTCATTTGGGTCCGCTGCAGCCGGTCGATCATCACGGGCGCCTTGCGATAGGGGCCATCCAGTTTTGTCCGCGCCAGACACCACGCGCCAAGCCCGCTGGCATCATAGTTCCATAAACTTCCTGCCTTGGTGCGTCCCGGCAGATAGTTGTAGCCGATGAGATTTGGAAGGTTTGCCACGGATTCCGCCTCGCGGTGAGCAATGTCGGTCGGGCAATAGAACACATCATTCTTACTTCGAAGACCCGTGACGCTGGTGCCCGGCTTGTTGTGGTATAAATAAACGGGATAGAAAATGTTGGAAAAATTATACGCCATCCAGGCGATATCGGCGGCACCGGGCTGGGTGTTGTCAGGGAATGAACCGGCGTTGTCTCCGGCATACATGGTAACGGCGGTGCCCCATTGTCTGAGGTTGCCGGTGCATTGAACCTTGTAAGCTCTGGCTTTGGCAGCCGACAGTGATGGCAGCAGCAACGCCACGAGTATGGCGATGATGGCGATGACCACCAGCAGTTCCGTCAATGTAAAACCTCGATTGCACTTCGCAAGATTCATGGTTGCGGTGATGTTTCGCAGGGTATGGCCAGGAACGGTCAGCGCCCATATGAAGTAGGATCTATTGACCGTGATGGAGGGTAGCGATTGTTTGTCGTTTTTATGATTCCAATCAACTTGCCTTCGCGTCAACTTCAGCATCTTTTTTAACTCGACCACCGAGGTTGCTGAAAACCACAGTGACCCGGCAAACGAACGCACGCGGACAAGATGCAATTTGTCTCAAACCGGGGTTTCGAATGGGCGTCTGCCTCGGTCGTGAGCTTCGGCAGCAGGGCAATGATCACTCCCCCACAAGGCGGATACACTTCTCAGTGACGCACGAAGTGGAACCCAGGCTCCACTTCAAAAAAATTTCGAATACTCGGCCAGCGGGGAATAATTTTTGCTGGCAACGGTAAAAGCTGCCGCACCTGCACCCCAGTTTCCAAAAAGTGCGTTTCCCCACCGCATGATTTGTCCCATCACCTTCAACTGCGAGTGAAGCACTCGTCTGGATTTTGTTCAAGCCAATTCTCATTGGCATTCATGCGCTTGTTGATTGGAAATCGTCCAGATACTTTGACAACCAAAGCTCGCGAGCCGTCGCGCATTCAGAATAAACCAAATCCGGAATATTGGCATATCCAATGCTTATGCGCAGCGACAACGGCTCGGAGTTCATT
>Ga0302266_10001086_pt1 | contig 25685 bp, 19 predicted proteins | sample III_Bog_E1_2_FD_194559 | JGI IMG/M metagenome (GOLD analysis project Ga0302266, IMG submission 194559) | Peat permafrost microbial communities from Stordalen Mire near Abisko, Sweden - III_Bog_E1_2 | ecosystem: Environmental > Terrestrial > Soil > Wetlands > Peat | place: Sweden: Abisko... | reverse complement strand
GCAATCTCCGCGCGACCGCGACGATGAACTACCCCTACTGACTCTCCACTCATGGCTACAGTCCATCACAACCATGAACTGTTTAACAGATGCGGTTGCTCTGACGGATACTGGCAAACTCTCAGCACCCTCGTCAGCACCCTCACAGACCTCTGCTTTTTTGGCCCAAATCGCTGCCTTCCATAGGCAGAGGTCGCGGGTAGGTCAAAAGACGGCACGAATCTAGCGACCTTCACGATCAGGCACATGTGAGGGACCAGGGACACTGTGGCACCTATCTGGATCTGAATTTGGCAATAATTTCAAGATCCCATTGGAGGAGCAATCAGTTACTGATAATCCAAGATGCCACAGCGGCGCCGCCACGCAAGACATAGTCAAGACTGAACGCCATCAAGTCACTGAGATGGTCATCGATTTGCGCTTTGGAGATTCCTGGCTGCACAGCGTACACAGCGAACTCGACACGATCAGCAGGAGTTCCCAGGAGGAGCGCAATAGTATCCGCAAGATTGCCGACGAGAAATATCGACGGTGAAGCGTGCCTTCCGGGATTCACGCGATGTTCAATGTGACGGACTAACGTTTCAGCTTCACAAAAGGCTACAGATTTAAGAATCTGGCAGGTGACCTCGTACACATCATTGACGCGTCCTCCGCTGGGTTCTCCCCCTGCGCCCTTACAGTGATAGAGCGAAATTCTAACGCGTTCTGCTGCTTCGCGCGTTACCGCGATGAAATCTGCCGCTTCTCCACTTCGATGGTCGTAGATCAAGGCCAGAATGTTGTTTTGCTGCTGAAGTTTTCGCTCTAGGAACTGATGAACAGTAAGGGCACCGGCAGTTGCCGCTCCGTATTCGATTCTGATTGCGCACCCGGTCCAATCGATTCCTTCCGCATCGGTATCTGCAAGTCGCATGGCAACTGTAGTTGGCGGCGGATTGGAATTCATTCCTTGGAACGAAGATTTGTCGGCTCCAAAGAAGGCAGGCGGATGCATTGAGAGCCAACTCGCCATATCGATCCAGTCGTCGTGGTTGGACATAACCTCACATTCCCAGTGATTATCACGAGGTCGAAACAATTGTCCCCCCTGAATCGAAAATACAAAGGGCAAGCTATCGGCTTCGTTTTCAATCCCAAACCAAAGCTCCTGTCCCCGCACTTCGAAAGAAGACAACTCAAGGTCTGTAATCTGCTTAAAATTCCACTCGGGATCACCAATGTGTCGATATCTAACGCGCGGAGCATATCGGTAGGCAATTTTGTTCCACCCTCCGCCAATCACTAGCGCCGGCAACGTATGAAGGGAACGGGAGTGCTGCACAAGATCAAGACGCGAAGCTGCGATACCAACAGTACTATTGAGTCGACCGTTGAGCTTTGAAATCCAATCCAAATATTCAGAAACAGCAAGACGCTGATTACTCCAGATGCGAGAGCTGCTGCTCGCACCAATTGTCTCTCGGTCCTGGCCATTTGAGCCGCTGCCGAAAAAGTGCCCCTGAACAAACGAACGCGCATCACCAGCAGTTACCGCGCGCTCGGCGCGAGGGCCCGTAAGCACACGATACGACTCTGCTTGTGTGTTGATCGCGGTGTTTTTCAAACCTAAGTTATAAAACTTCAGATCTTTCAGTCCCGCGACTGCTCGCCTCGTGGATTCGTAACTAATTGGACGATGTTGATCTCTGCAAACAGCCTGCATCATATCGATATACAGTCGATCCGTTCGACGCGTTGAGCCGATAAAGCAGAGCCTTGTTGTTGCGTTGTAAGCGAGAAGGAAAGCATCATGCCTAATGTTTATGAGAACATCGGATGTCGCCCAGCTTGGCGGTTCATTGTCTACGGTCAACAGAAGTGTGATCAGACCGTCTTGCGACATCCATTGTTTTGCCAATTTCAGGTTTCGTCCGATAATCGCGCCAAAAAGATTAAAGTCCGGTGCGGCAGAACATTCGAAAATGCGTGCATGTGCATAAAGTTCTAATGAAAGCGGCGACACTGCGTCGTAATCGGATTCGGCTTGAACCTTAGTTTTCAAGATTTCAAGAATTCCACGGTCAACTGTGCCATCAGTGAGTTGTTCTTGAGCCGCAGCATCAATCATCGTGGATATGTCAACGCCCTCCTCAAAGAGTTTCGAAGTCGCCTCGCGTAGGCGACTCAATGGGGCGATTAGGGTTGCGTCTCCAGTTGCCATGTCTGTGGTCCTGGCAAAGCGGCCAATGAACTGCAATGTCGGTACCAGTGACCTATGCGGTGCATGAAGAGCTGCTACCTTCAGCTTTGGAAAGTCATATCCTTCGCCAAACATATCAACACAGACAATTCCGTCAAGTCGCCCTGCCAGGAGTCCTTCTTCAACTTGGTCTTGGCGACGCTTGGAGGTTTCACTATCTATCGCGGCAACATTCGCGCCCTCCGCAATGTACAAGTCGACCAATCTTCTCGCCGACTTGATCGAAGCCGCTCGCGCAAACAGTCTGTGATCAAGTCCGGATTGACGGTCCTCGCGAAGTTGTTGAACAGCCGTTCGGGCAATCGCCCTGTCGATTTCATCTTCATTAAGATCGTTACGGACGGCTGCTGCCCGAAAGCGAACTTTTCCAAATGCGTTTTCATGAGATGCTTTTGAGACGGGATAAAAGTACGCCAATCGGCCTGGGATAGTACGTTTGTCTCTTCTAAATGGCGTGGCGGTGAGGAAGACAAAGCGAGCGCCAACATAGTGCTCCAAGTAGGCTGCCCATGTATCAGCTGGAGCGTGATGGGCCTCATCGAAGATCACAAGGTCAAACAAGTCCGCGGCACTGGCGGGTTTATTGATTGGAGATGTACTCGCTGGAGTCGACACAACTACGTCTGCTGGTTCGAGTTCTTCCCATTCTTCCACTGAAGCTGGTCGGCCTTTTTGACCAACGACGACCGGGTTGGATATCTCAGCCTGCACAACGTTGAGTTTCCGGAGTGTTGAAAGTGAAGCAAAGTGCGTAGCAGTTTGGCGTCTTAGCACGTCCGATGGTTCAACGACTATTACACGTTTCGCGCCGAGAACGAAAGGAAGCGCCATAATGATGGCCGTTTTTCCATATCCTGTGGGCAGAGATACAATCGCCGGATCGTCGTAGACCGAGAAATGCGAAGCCACTGAATGGAGTGCACCGAGTTGCCCTGGACGAAAGCCCGAATTTGGACTTCCCAACGGGCGCATTGCCAAATCGCCTGCGTGATTTAGGAAGAAGTCTGCCATACTCCTCGTTGCTCCGCCAATCGACTCTCAAATGGACCGGAGCGTCATAAAGTAGATATCTCGCTTCAAAATGTTAGCCAATAGTGTTTTTGGCTCTCTCATCGTCGCCCCTCAGTTACAGCCCCATCTCTTTAGCGTTCTCATATGAACTCGGCAGCTCATATTTAGGCAGGATTACATTGAGAACCTCAGCTTGATGACCCTTGAGGGCATCGTGAAACTTCTTCCAATCGCTATCCTCAAACGTTGGTTCGTATTGGAAGATGTGGCCAGAAGTGTCACGCTCATCGGTTGTGCCTAATGCCGATGATTTCCATGACCCGGCGCCAAAGGGTATGTACGTCAAACTCCTGAACTCTTCATCGGAGAGCCCGCCGAACGAGAATGAACCACGTCGTATTGTTTCCAGCCAGGATTGATGACGAACCGTTGAATCCTCGCTTGAATTAGAACGGATCAAATGCTGGATAACTCCGAGGTCCGAAGTGGCGATTGTAATGTTCGCGTCGCGACCAAGGAAATAGATGAACTGAGAAAAGAGACGCTCCGACGCGGACAGAAAAGCGTTCGGGTTAGGAACCGTGCGATCTTGTTGAAGCCCATTCGTATATCTCCACTCGAGGTATGGCAGATCTGGATCTGTCAGAGCGCCCCCATGGCCGAGCCCTAGTTCATCGGCGACCAAACTCTTTATTCTCTCCATCACGCCGGAGTCTGCCGGCAAAATGTGCTCGATGCGAGCAACGTGGTTCACATGATGCCGAAAGCCTGCAAACATCTGATGTGAAAAGGTGTCGCAGTACACATGGGCCGTAATTCCCAATCGGTGGAGACCATTCGTATCCCCTTTCCTCTTTCGACACTCATCCCACATATCCTGCGATAAGGGACTGTCTGGCGTGCACAAGAGGCGTTGATAAAGCTGTGTGGTATGCGACGCATTCGCAAGCACGCCGTTGTTGCCTGGAAGAAAATGAAAAGGAACCCACACTTGATAGTCTTCGACGTTTACGCAGTTGTTAGCAACGTCAAAGACCTTATGTGCTGATGCGATTCGCTCATAAGTTTTCCCATTATCAAAAAGGATTGTACCTTTGTTCGTCGAATCATCGACATACTGCGATGCATAGGCGATTGTTGACGCTTCGTTGTGCGCAAATCCGGCCAATCGTGCCACAACGTAAGTAGCCGTGTGATGAAAATCAATCTGCATATGAGTCCTCCCGCAAATACCTTTGGTCGTTAGTACAACGACGGCTCTGATGCGACATATTCATTACAGTGTTCATGAAAGCTGGTACCCAAGATCAATTTGAGCGATTCCATTTGCAGCCGCTTGTGCCGAATCTCTGACGACATATTCGTGCATTGAGATTGGATTGGTTCCTCCGGTGACCATATGGCTGACGATGTCAAAGCTGTGAAGCACGATATTGCGGTGTTCATCCATATCGCAGTCAAGAAGATGAACCGCAACGCCATTGACGCGCAGAAATGAAACTGTCAATTGGACGTTTCCCTGTTCGTAATCCTTCTTGAGTGTGAGGATTTGAACGAGATTCGCGTCACTGTGGTACTTCGTTGGAATATTCGGAATGTGGAGCGGCAGGTCAGCTGCTGGTTCGGTGAAGAACCCTTGTGCCTTGTAGGTGCTGGAGAGTTCGTTAACAATTGTCTGAACATTCTCGAACAATGCTGGATCAATCTCGGCCAAGAAGCGTTCCTGGTCCAAGCGCACGAATCTTCGCACGAAAGTAAACCACGGGGCTCCCGAGACTGGATCCACCTCGTCAGAAAGGACAGCGAACAGATTCAAAAGTGCGGTTTTAGCAAGAATCTGTGGAGTTCCGGAGAGCGAGTCGTACTTTGCGTTCAGGTCACCAACAGCCGGTCCAGTTTTCAGGTCAACGTCCGTGCTCTGACTCAGGGCTTGCTTGAAGGGATCGAACCGGGGTGAAGGCAGTTCGGCAAGCTTGGTGAACGCAGGGGTCCATTTATTTGGAAGACGCGACACAAGAAAATCATGAGCTGGGTTCGGATTTCCTCTTGGCATGAAAAAGAATCCAGATCCTGCATCAAACCGCGAAAATGTCGCATCTACCTGCCACGTTGGAAAAGTGTCTGGCGCATCGATCTCGATTGTCTCACTGCCGTTGAAATCCTTCAGCCTTACTACGGCAACTTCCTGGTTGGGAGGAGTAACTTCGCTGATCGTAATTGTGACGTCGGGATCGCTTGCTGGCAACCCCTCCATTGTTCTCGCGCTGATGTCGATCTTGATCTTGTCTGCCATTGATTCCCTTCCCGCGCAGGCTACAGCCCCCTCGCGCCTTATAAAAAAGATATGCAGCCAACAACCTGCGAAGATTTGAAATCAGCTTACCGCTTGGATCTCCCAATGTCAATTTATACACGCATAATAAATGCGTGCATAAAGCACAATGCGTGTAATCTTGACATTTATCATGCTGACTCGTATAAGTACCAATAGCGATGGTCGACACGATCTATAAGGACATTGGCGCGGTGATCAAGTCCCGACGCAAGACACTCAACATGAAACAGGAGACGCTCGCCGGTCTGCTGAGCATTTCGAGGGGGTCGCTTGCCAATGTCGAGACTGGACGACAGAGCATCCTGGTTCATCAGCTCTACAAGTTCGCAGCCGCACTCCAGTTGACGCCTTTTGATCTCTTGCCACCATCTTCATTCGATCAATTGCGAACCGAGCCCACTGAATTGCCGTTACCTGGTGATCTAAAGGCGCAACAGAAGGAACAGATTACCCGCTTGTTTGAGCAAGTAGACACCGTTCAACTCAAAGAGAGGAGGAACAACCGTGCCTAACCTACGAGCCGATAACCCATACGTCCGGGCAGAGCAACTTCTCGCCCGCCTTGGAATTCAGTCCGCGCCTACGCCCGTTGAGAAAATCGCCAAAGCACTGGGCGCTCATGTGCGGTTCTCGCCATTCGACGAGGAGCTGTCGGGAATGATTTACATAAAGGATGGAGTGCCTATCATTGGCGTCAACTCGCTGCATCACCCGAATCGCCAACGCTACACAATTGCCCATGAATTGGGACATCTCGAACTCCATCGACAATTGATCACTGGCGAGGTTCACGTCGATAAGAATTTCCCTGTTCTAATGCGTGATCCAAAATCGGCAAAGGGAACAGAACTGCTTGAAATTCAAGCTAATCAATTTGCAGCAGAACTATTGATGCCTAGCACCCTGATCGGGCAAGCGTTGGCTGGAAAAAATTTCGACATAGACGACGAGGGGCCTATAGAAGAGCTTGCGAAAAAGTTTCGGGTGAGCAAGCAAGCGTTGGGGTATAGAATTCGAAATCGTTTCTAGTCTGACTGGGGAGGCGACTATGAGTCTTGCTTCGGTGACACAGAGACTACCGGCACAGAGACTTTCGTCCATCAATTTTGCAATTTGCCATTGTTCTTGATCCCATCAGCACTCACTTCCGCCTCTTAGCTCACGTAGTGGCCACACCTAACGCGAAGCGTGATATTGACGTGACAATTTCTCAGCTGCGAGAATCGTCATAGTGCGCCGTTAGCCACTAGACAATTTCTAAAAGCAAGAATGAAAGGTGTGCCCTGAATTGAGAACGGGGTGGGCCGCGAAGGTAGATTAGTCCTGAAACGGCATAGCGTGATCAATTATCCGGCATCTGCTCAGCACCCTATTGAGCACCCTCAATTGCACCAAAGCTTGGAATTCAGGCCAAGACCTTTGCCGTGCAAAGGTAGAGGTTTGTTTGGACTGTTCACTACAACTGCGTGCTTGGGATTCTTGCAGACGCAGCAGACCTGCGCTCAAGTTCTCAATACTTGCGCATCGACAACAATCGACGTACTGTCCGAAACATCCGCACTTCTACCGTGGCCTCATCGCCAAATATGCTACGTTCAATACCTCGCCTGGCACCCGAACCCAAGGACCACGCAAATCTGCGGCCGTACACAGCTAGACTTCGCCTGAAAATCAAAGAGACCACAGATGGCGGGCGGGGGGGGGGCAATGAGCGGGAGACCAGCGGGTTTGCGTTAGTCTTACGGGAGGAGACCGTGATGCACGAATCAGCCGTGTTGCCGCCCACCGATCCAGATTCGCTCCAGCAAGCTATCGATACCTTCCGCGTTTATTGCGGTGTTGTACTCCTATCGTTCGCCCAGCATGGTCAGGGGCTTCGAGAGACCGTTGCGCGGAGATTCATCGCGAGAGGAATGAGTTGTACGCAGAATATTTTCGCTGTGTGGCGGGCCGGAAGCGAGCATGACGCATGGATTCTGCATCGGTCACTGATCGACCGCCTTTTCCATCTCCATTACCTAGGGAAGACGGACGGGTTTTCTGAGTTCGACGATTTCTCATTTGCGGCATTGTACGAGGCCCGGCAGCAGCTCCTGGCAGACCCAGACATGAGGAGCAAACTTCCGGAAAGCCTGAAGGATATACAACAACGAGACAAAGCACGTTATGAACGAATCCCTCCCAGGAAATCCCGATGGCAGCGTCCGAAAGCAAAAGACGTGGCAAAGCAAATGGACCTCTGCTTTCTTTACTCGTGCGCTTACGATTACGCCTCAGCTCAGGTCCATCCGACGTTCGATGAAGGCGAAGCCGATTACGAGATATTGACGAAACCGCCGGGGACGGTTGCTCTTCCCAACTCGACTGTTGTTACAAATTCAATTCTCATTCACACTATGCTTGTTCAAGAAGCGCTGAATATTAGCGAGATGCGCTGGCACGTGCTCGTCTACGATTTCCTGGACCATATGCATTTGTTTCTCAAAACTGGAGAACAGCAATTTCAATTGACCATGCGTGAGATCGCTCAGTTCTGGCCAGCATCGCAGCTCTGCGAACCGCCAAGCAGCAAAGGCTGATCGACTTAATAGAAGAATATCGGTGAGGATGAACGCAACGATGGAAGATGACTTCGAAATTAGGTGGGCGCGCCAACGAGAGGCACAGTTTGCTGAATCGGCTGCAAGGTTGGCAGCATTAACAAACCTCATCTTGCCAGAGCTTTGCGGTGGGTTATGGCACATCACGCATCCGGATAGATTCAAGTCCATTCTGAACAGTAACGCGATCCTGCCCGAGCCAGACATTCCGGAAGGTGCACGTTATTGCACGGGGCTGGGTAAAGATCACTACCCCTACGTTCGCACCCTTGGAGGCGTCAGTCTCTTCGACTTCAACCGGTTCGACCCCGATGCTTACACAGAAGAATATCCCTTATCCACCTGGGCCGCATTCGTTCCTTACCGAACAGATTGGGGTTCGTCGGTCTGGATCGAAATCGACCGCGAGCAGGTCACGCCTCACCTCATCTCTGGTTTCGAATTACTAGCCAAATGGAAATCCGACGGCGCGCACGGTCATAACATCATGCCCGAGATCGAGGCTGCGCACATAGGCCCCATTCCGCGCACAGCTTTCAAGCGAGCTTTTCTGGTGGGAAAAGTCGATAGCCCAGCCCACTCAATTCCCCTGGATGTTTAAGGACCGGCGGGCTGTGGCGGGTCGCACGGATTGAGCACCACGCCGGCTTCAACGCCCACAGGACGCCAGCGAGTTGTGAAGAATTGTGCCACAGAGTTACGGCACGATCCCTCGCAGTTGGGACTGGAGATTGAAGAAAAATGTCTCTTTCGGGATTGCTCCTCTGAACGCCCATCCCAACTCCGATCTTCACTGCCATGACCGCCCAGGTTCCAGTCGCGACGCTGATTTGTAAGTGAGGTACCAATCGCAATACCGTTTCTGTCATTCCAAACCGTCGGCGTCCTGCCCGACAGGCATATCATTGGTGTGGATAAACCCGGCTATTTCATCTCCTCCGGCGCTGAGCGCAGCTTAATAGAGCCATGTGACTCTAGGCTACTGTGTAGTGAATCGGCTCCGGGCATTGTTAGCCTGGACGGTGGGTACAACATGTTTCTTCGACAGGAGCAGGGGATGCTTCTTGAACAGTTGGGGCGGCGGGACCCGTTGGTTGCCGACATCTATGTCGGCGGCCTGCGAGCATTCGCGGAGGAAATCAACCCCTATCGCTTTCAACTGGCGGCTCACGCCTTCCGCGAGTTGATAGCCCATTGTCTGAGGATGACCGGCGGAAAGGCGGTGTTCGGAGATGGGATGACGCAGCGGCTCGTCCCGGTGAAGAACGCGTTCTTCGCGCTCAAAAAGACCAGTCAAATTGCGCCCGATCCAGCCAGTCGGCCATCGGGCGTCTCGGACGCCCTGATCGTAGCACTCAACGACTTCTTTGATTGGTCGGACAACAATCGGGCAGAGAACAGGAAGAAGACAGCTTTGCTGTTGACGCAACTGGCCGGGCCGGGTCCGGCTCTGCCTTCCGATGTGGTGGCAGACGAAATTTCTGACTGGATGGACTCGGATGGATACTTCAAGGCGGTGGCACACAGTGGACGCCGCGCCGAAAGAGATGAGTTTGTGCGCAAACTGTTTGCCGTGGAGGACATTTTGCTGCGGCGGATGCAACCGCGTCCGGTCAGCGATCTGGATGAGATTGATCAATTGCTAGCGGAGGGCGAAAATGCCGACTGACGTACAGGTGGATAAGGCCCTCGAACTGATCCAAAAGAGCGGCGGCAATTACGAGTATTTTTTCGAGAAGCTATCCAGCCCCGCATGGATCGAGCCGCTCGCCAAGCGCGGACGCTTCGATCACCCGCCCGGCATCGAGCGTATCGGCAACATGTATCGTTTCCCTCCCTGGCCGGAGGGGGAGTATCTGTTGCGCATGGCGGATGTTGCCCCACAGAAGGTGGCTGCGGCGATCAAGCCTGTATGCTTTGCGAGCGACAACCATATCGTTCATCGGTTGCTGGTCGAGACTGCTCGCAAGCTGCCGCCCACGTTGGCGAGAGACCTTGCTCGGCAAGAAAGCGCGTGGGTACGGGAACAGCTGTCATTGATTCCGCTGTATCCGGAAAAGGCGGCGGCGTTGGTGCAGCACCTGGCAACTGGGGGAGAGCCGGGAGCTGCTCTCGAACTCGCATCCGCGATTCTGGAGGTCCGCGCACCCAAAGACACGCGGAAGGGCATCCCCATCGAAGCCGAGGACGGCAACACTATCGATTGGAAACCCGCGCCCGACCCGGAAGCGAAGTTAGAACCCGTCTGGTCGCAACTGCTTCTAAGGACGGTGACCGAACCCTTATCGCTGGCAATTCCAGACGGCTTTCTGGCCGCGCTCGCAGAAAATCTCAATCGCGCCGTCACGATCCACAGCAGCAATCAACAGGACAAGTCGGATGACTATTCGACGATCTGGCGCTCGCATCTTGAACACAGCTCTCATTACGAGGCGCTGAACGAAACGGTGAGCGCGCTCATCGGGGCTATCAAGTTTCTTTGCAGCCAACCGGCGGACCACGCGCAGCAGATCCTGCGCGCGCTCGAACCCTACACCTGGCCGATCTTCGACCGGGTGCGCGCCTTTACGCTCCTTCATGCGGCCTATCCCGATCCGGAGTTGGTGGCGCGGTTTCTCAACGAACCGTCGAGGTATGCGCGTGCCTCAGAGAATCCTGAGTTCACTGAACTCTTGAAGAAGCAGGCACCGGCGCTTCCCAAGAATGTGTTGGCAGAGATACTCGAACGGATCGACCGGGGTCCGGACCCGGCATCGTATGCATACCATCTGAAGCATCGGGTTCGTCCCGAAAATGTTGAATTGGAAAAGACCGTCATCATCGAACGCTGGCAACTGAACTGGCTGCATCCGCTGGCGGCAGTGCTCGATGAGGCGCACGCCCGTGAACTCGATCGTCTGCTTGAAAAGTACGAAGCGCCGCAGCCCCGCTTCCGCAGCGGGGGTGTGCGGCAGGTGCAGGATCATAGCCCCACCGATCTTGACTCCTTCCGGGGAATGTCCACGGAAGCATTGGTGGAGTATCTGAAGGAGTGGACACCGCCCTCCGCGGGACTGCCCTTCGAGCAGCCTTCGCGCGCGGGGGTAGCCAATACCCTACGGGAATGGGTAGCGGACGATCCGCAACACGCAAGCGGCGTGTTGGAGAGTTTCTTGACGACCGACCTCGACCCGGCGTATATCACCGCGCTGCTCGATGCCTTTGCGGGCGCTCTCAAAACCGAGAAGCCGTTCGACGTATACGCAGTAGCCAGAGCGGCGCAGTGGGTAGCCGAGAATACCGATGCTCTTACGGAAGTCGACCGCGAGGGTTGGAACCGGGAGGCCATCTGGAATTGGGCGCACATGTCGGCGGCGCGCTTTTTGTCGGATCTGTTTCTTGAGGAGAAGCGTCTCGATCTTGCGCGGGCGGATGAACTATTTCCCGCGGCCCACGCTGTCTGCTTCCTGCCGCGGCCGACCGTCAAAGACGAGGCCGATTATAAGAAGGAACCCAGTCGGTATGGTTCGTTTGCCCTGAATACCCCTCGTCCCGTTGGCGTAGAAGCCATGATCCGCTTCGGGCGGTGGATCAAGCTGGCGACACCGGAGGCAGAGTTTACGCCGGCACGGCTCGCTCTGGTCTTCGCGGTCCTGGAGCAGAAGCTCGATGCCGCCCAGGAGCCTTCGGCTGCCGTCCGGGAGATGTTTGGGATGCAATTCCGCACCGCAGCATGGATGGGCCTTGAGTGGTTTCTGTCGGTCATCCCAAAGCTGTTCCCCGGCAAAGACGGGACCAAAGAGGAGAAGACGCTCGATCGGTTCGCCTGGAACTCCTATCTCCAATACTGTGGGCCGGTCGGCGAAACACTGCCGGCGACGCGCAAGCGCTACCTGATGGCAATCAAGGCATTGCAGAAAGGAGACGCCCCTATCGGCGAGAATGACCGGACGCTAGCGAGCCACCTCATGCAGTACTACGGACACGGGGTCATTGAACTCGACGACGAGTTACTGGTTCAATTTTTCGCTTCGGCAAGCATCAAGCTTCGGGCCCAGGCCGTTGGCGATATTGGCTGGAACCTGATCCAGGATGGCGCGGTTCTCTCGCCGGAGATGCTGGCCCGATACATACGCCTCTGGGAGAGCAGAATGGAATTGCTCAAGACGGACTCGAAAGAGGAGGCTGAGGAACTAGCGACCTTCGGCTGGTGGCTGGCCTGCGGCAAGTTTCCCGACGAGTGGGCCATCGAGCAAGCGCTGCCGATCTTGGAGCGGGTGCGGTTCTTGCGTCCTGATTTTGCGGTGGTGGAGGCCCTCGACCGGCTTTCTTCGAAGTATCCCTATGAGGCGATGCGCATCGTGCATGTGCTCTTTGAAGAGGACAGGGACGGCTGGGCCATTCACGGCTGGGATCAACATTTGGACAGCATTCTGAAGGAGGCCTTGCGCGACGGCGAGATGGCGCGGAAAGAGGCCTCAGCAATGATTGAGCTGCTGGTTGCGCGCGGATTCCGAGGATACCGGAATCTCCGGACGAGCGGCGAAGAGTAGAACCATCCTCCTTGCCGAGAATCGTCAAGCGATCGTGTCTGCGAAGCACTCGAACCAGATTCGTCCTCGCAAACGCCGATTGCACAGCAAATCGTTCGGTGCCCGTTCGGACACCAAAGTCCGGACACCGACCGATTTTAGAATACTGATGCCGCCACAGAGCCCTAGCTTTGCGTATACCGGCGGAACTTGCCTTTTACCGGGCTTTGCAACGGACGACCGAATGATCGTCGTCTTTCAACGTTGGATAGACTGTTCGTAGACTCTGAGCGCGCACCACATCCAGACATATGAAGGCAATCGAGGGCAAAAAATGGGATTCCCGGAAAATGAGGTTGCCGCTGATAACCAGCGGCGTGAATTTGAGGAGTTGAGCAGAGTACCTGGGGAAAAGCTCGTTACTAGTGTCAAGAATGTTATCTCGCTGGTGCCTGGCGCCGGTCCTATCGCAAATGCGATCGGTCTCTCACAATTCATGATGGACAAAGGACTCTCAACCGTTGAAGAGAACATCGCTTTTCTAGGAAAAGCGACTGCAATTGCACTCGACAGAGTCGAGCGCAAACTCGGGGCTGAAGGCATACGTTTGGAAGAAATCGCGCAGAGGTATTCCGGGCCAGAGTTTGTCGCCAGCATAGAAGCTGCCGTCCTACAGACACAGCGAACTCGCCAGCGAACAAGACTGAATAGATTAGCATCGATCTTGGCAAATTCCGTCGAAGCTAACAGCCTCGACCCTGATACCATTGATGACCTTGCGAGGGCTGCCGTTGAACTTAATGACTGGGATATTCAGCTTCTGAACGATGTTCGTGAATGTGAGGTTACATTCACCGACGCTGCAGGATACCTCTTCATGTGGTGGCAAGAGTATTGGCGCACGTTCCCAGCTAAGTACCCGAAACGCACGCACCGTGCGGCCGCAGGCTCTTTAGGGAGACTTCAGTCGTTTGGATTCATTTACGGGGCGGAAGGAACGTCGCTAGCGGCAAGCCCAGTTTCTGTCCTATACAGACTGAGCGAAGATGGCGAGCGATTTTTAAGGCGAATCGAAGCGATCCGAGATCTCCAAGAATGAAACGGGATTCTGATACCGAACTCAAGATTCTGTGTGCGGATACGTAACGATAACGCTGTAGGAAGCTGCGATGTCGGCCTCGGCGCCCTCTAATTTACGCAAATCGTCGAAGTACGTTCCCAGACGCGGCGGTTCAGGCGCGACAACGCACTCCCGCAAGGCGGTTGCCGAAACGTCATTCCAGCACCCTTCTGAACACCCTGAATTGTGGCAAACCTGTGATTTATGTTCCATACCTCTGCCGTGCAACGACAGAGGTTGATTTAGATTGCTTACGACAACGGTGCAAAGCCAGCGGCTTTACAGGATCGATTTCCTCCAGTTTTCTCCCTTTCAACCTTGAGTATTCCCGCGAACCCCTCTGTGCCAACGCAGCGGGCACCGTGGCACCAGGCCCCCACCCACCGGTTCCCGATTCCGAAGTCATCGCCCGGCCCAGCCGGCGGCGGTTCACCGCCGAGTATAAGCGTTCGATCATCGACCAGGCCGATGCTGCTCAAGATGCCGGGGCTGTGGGTCTTCTGCTGCGGCGGGAGGGGCTTTACTCCTCGCATCTGGCCACCTGGAGGCGGCAGCGGCAGCAGGGTGGCATCGACGCCCTTACGCCCAAGAAGCGTGGGCCCAAGGTGGTGGTCAGCCCCTTGGTCAAGCAGAACCGCGATCTGCAAGCTGACGTTGCCCGCCTGACTAAGAAGCTGAAGAATGCCGAGCTGATCATCGAAGTCCAAAAAAAAGTGGCTGCGCTGTTGGGCAACCCGATTCCCAACATCCAGATCGACGAGGAGAACTCATGAGCGCCGCCTTGGAACTGGGCAACAGCGTAGGCAAAGCGGTTGCCTGTCGCGCCCTCGGTGTGCCGCGCGCCACGCTCTATCGGCGCATGCTGCCTGCCACTCTGCGCCGGGTCCGTCCTACGCCAGCGCGGGCTTTATGTGCGGCTGAACGGCAGGTTGTGCTCGACCATCTGCACTCCGAGCGCTTCTCGGACAAGGCTCCGGCAGAGGTCTACGGCTCTTTGATCGATGAAGGCACTTATCTCTGCTCGATCCGCACCATGCATCGCATCCTGGCGGAAAACGGGGAGTTGAAGGAACGCCGCAACCAGCTGCGACATCCGCAGTACCAGAAGCCGGAACTGCTGGCCACCGGGCCCAATCAAGTGTGGTCGTGGGATATAACGAAGTTACTCGGCCCGGCCAAGTGGACTTACTTTCACTTATACGTCATTCTGGACATCTTCAGCCGCTACGTGGTGGGTTGGATGGTGGCTCCGCGCGAAACCGCCGAGTTGGCCAAGCGTCTGATCGCCGATACCTGCGCCAAACAAGGCATCGAGCCGGGAACTCTCACCATCCACGCCGACCGTGGAACCTCGATGACCTCGAAACCGGTGGCCCTGCTGATGGCTGATCTGGGCGTGACCAAGACTCATAGCCGGCCCCATGTCTCGGACGATAATCCGTACTCGGAGAGCCAGTTCAAAACCCTCAAGTACAGGCCCGAGTTTCCAGATCGTTTCGGATCCATCGAACACTCGCGGGATTTTGGCCAGACGTTCTTTGCCTGGTACAACCATGAGCATCATCACAGCGGAATCGCCTTGCTGACGCCGGAGATGCTGCATTACGGCATGGCCGGGCAGGTCATCGAACAGAGGCAGCAGGTTCTCGACGCGGCCTATGCTCGCAACCCCGAACGCTTCCCACATGCTCGACCAAAGCATCCGCCCCAGCCCACCGCGGTCTGGATCAACCCGCCAAATACCAATACCGGCGACAGAAGAGAATAGACACTAAACTCTCTCGCCACCTGTCTCAAACTCGTTGACACGCTCCGAGTTGGCTCTGCTATGCAGTGGGGCTGGTCTGGAACAACGGGATCAGCGTTGCTGTTACAGCATCGGACCTCTTCGCAACGACATCCTCCGGCCCAACAACGCTATGACCAACGGCTGTCTGATGGGAAAGATCGGCCGCCCCCTTGTGGCGTCGCCTTCTGGTCTCGATAACCATAGGTATCTGCCGATCGCACTGCAAGGACATACTATCGAAACGTGAAAGATCCTACCAGCAAATAGCTTCGGTAAGAGGGAGGCTTTTCCTCCCTGTCTCCGGCCCTTTGGTCCTCCGCCACCCACCTCAGCAGGGAGGTCCACCCTCCCCGCAACGCCCCTCCGACAAGAGCAAAACGCTAGGGGCTCTGCCCCACGCGCGGCGCAAGGGGTGTCCCGCATAATTTTCTCTGAAAATCACTCGCTTCTCTCGCCCTACGGGTGGGAGATACCCCTCCCCATTGCGCCTTGCTACCCCCGCTCTTCGCCAGGAGGCGTTCGGCATGTATGTACCTGCCACTTGCCCATTCAAAGGCAACGGCAAGGGCAACAGCCCAACAGGAGGAAGCACCCATGAAGAAGCCATTGAAAGCCACCCAGTCCGCCACCGTCAACGCCTCAAACGACCGCAGCCAAAGCAACCGCCAGAACACCGCTCCCGTCGCTATGCCGACACCACACAAACAGCAAACAGTGAAGGAAGCAATCGCGGCCAACGTCCAACTCCTGATCGAGCAATTGGAGCAGGGACACAGCGAAGGATTGACCGCCTATTTGACGGCGATGGGGCGATTCCATCGGTACTCGTTTGGCAATATCTTGGAGATCGCAAGACAAAAGCCGCAGGCTTCGCGCGTGGCCGGGATGTATGCGTGGAACCAACTTGGCCGTCGCGTGATGAAGGGCGAGAAAGGCATCCGCATACTCGCTCCCGTCATCGGTATTCGTCGCAAGAAGGATGAGGAAGCAAACAAGGATATTCGCATTCAGAATCAGGCTGTCCTCGTGGGCTTCCGTTCGGCCTACGTCTTCGATGTGAGTCAGACCGACGGTAAGGGACTTCCCGAACTGTCCGAACGTGTCACCGGGAATGTCGGCGAGTACCGCGAACGGCTTGTAGATTTTGTCATCGCCCAGGGCATCAAGCTGGAGTTCAAAGAGAGCATCGCCCCGGCTTTGGGGATGTGCTACGGAGATCGAATCGTGGTGCTTCCCGGCCAGTCTCCGGCGGAGGAGTTCAGCACATTAGTTCACGAACTCGCACACGCTTTTTTGCATCGCGCCGAGCGGCGCATCACCACCACCAAAACCGTGCGCGAGACGGAAGCCGAGGCGATTGCATTCGTGGTGGGAACGACCATCGGTTTGCACAACGGAAGAGCATCGGCGGACTACATAGGCTTGTATTTTGGAAACGCCGCACTACTCGCAGAGAGTCTGGAAGTCATCCAGAAGACATCCGCCGTCATCCTCTCCGCACTCGAAACACACGCGGCGGACCCCTCCGCCGAAACGGAACCGGAGGCGCGCAAACCACCGAACGCGCAGAACGACGATACGGCGGAGATGGTATCGCCAGCCGTCCTGAAAAAGACAGCCTAACCCCGATTCAATCGAGCGCCTGCCCGCAAGGGCAGGCACCTCTCCCGGCACCCTACCCAGCTTGTATAAAATCCGTTTTGTACGTTTTCTCGTGTGCGTCAGGAATCATGTGGCCGATCATTCCGCCGGCAAGCCTTTGGACAAATCGACGCAGCAGCGCATCCATGCAGAGAGGATGCTTGCCCGTGCCCGGCGGCGCTCTCGACGGGCTGCAAAGCTGGTAGACAAATGGAAGCTGCGCCTTGCGGAACTTGACCGCGCTGGAGTTGCCGCGAAGCAAGCGAGGTTGTGGGCAGACGAACAGACGTGAAAGTTCCTTGCCGCCGCCTCTGAGCCGCCCCAGACCCACCCCTCCCTTGAGACGCCTTGAATCATCAGTCCACGGGTTCCTGTGCCCTGCATGACTGACCTCCTGCTCTGAGTGGATTCTCCCTGAGCGGTCGCGTCCCCACAAAGCAAAAAAAATCGCCGCCCCGTCCGCGAGGTCCGGGGCGGCGATTGCAAGGCACGCTGCGATGCAGCGGGAGAAGGAATGACACATCACCCCCAAAGGGTTGCTGTGAAGTATCCCTAAGTATCCTTGCGATTCCATTTGGAATCGCGTATCGAATCAGCCACTTGGCTGATTCGTGTTTCCAAATGGAAACGGCTGTTTACGCGGAAGCCGCTTCCGCGCGAGTTCTGTAAACATGCTGATTCAAAAGACGTTCACGCGAGCGCATGAACATCCTTGTTTGACGCCCTGTTGCGATGAGACTAGGGTTAGCCCAAAGGCGGGCTCCCATGAGCACCACCCGCACGGGCCACGATTTCGATACGCAGGCGCTCGCTACTCAAGGGGCAAGGACGATCCTCCGCGCCAAGACTGTGGCCACCCGGCTCTCTACCGAGGAGCTGGAGGAGGTCGAATCGGCGGCCAAGCGGAGCGGCAAGTCGCTTGCCGAATGGCTCCGCGACACGGCGCTGCTGGAGGCGCGGCGGCGACCAGCAGACCCGGTTGAGGTGATCTTGGCGGAGGTTTGCGCCACCCGGTACATGGTCCTGAATCTCTTCCATGCGACCGCTCAGGCGGCATCGGAAGGTAAGCAGTTACTCCCCGAAACCGTCCTCAAAATCCGCGAAACCGCCGACGCTCAGAAGGCTTCAAAGGCACACAAACTGCTCCAGGATTCGTCCGTCTCTGCGAGGCCGGAGCCGAAGAACGGGAGCAAACCATGAGCCGTCCGATGCAGTTTCCCAAGCGCTTTCCGTGGCTGATAGTCGCCATCGTGATGCTCACGGGGCTTCCGGTTTTGCCGGTGGCGGCATGGTTCTGGTTGGTGACACCGCCGCTCCAGAACTACTACCTGATTACCTATCTCGACAGTACCGAGCGCGGGAGCCAGCCCGATGCGACGACCAAGGTTGAATGGCTGCTGAAGACGGCGCCGGGACGGAAACCGGAGGTGGCTTTGGGAACCGATGTCGTCTCGGCGACCATCGGCGACGGCAACGAATTGCCCGTCAAACTTTCGTCCCGCGCCGTCGCCGACGGCTGGCGGGCGCTTGCGAAAAGTGAACCGCAACAGGTCGAGTCCGCGAAGCTGGAGAGTTATCTTGAAGCGCAGATTTTCGACGGAATAGGCATCTGGAGGATGGTTATGCAGCCGTTGTTTGCATGTGCGGCGGCGGTAGTTTTCCTGCTGGGTTTGCGGGCGTGGTGGAAGACCAGATCGAATCATGAAGAGCGGCACGGACGGCGGACGAAGGGGCCGGAGTGGTCATCGCCGTTCATGTGGAACAAGGTAACGAAGGAAGACGGAATCCGCTTTCAGTTGCAGTGGGGCGATTCGCTCTCCAGTTGGAAAACTCGGCTACCATTCGGGCCGAGCTATCGCATACCCCGTCGTCTGGAGTCCAGCCACATCATGCTCATGGGCGACACTGGCAGCGGCAAGTCCTCCGCCATACGGCAGATTCTTCGTCAGGTCCAGGAGCGCGGCGAAACCGCCATCGTCTACGATCCGGCTATGGATTTCGTTGGCGAGTTTTACGATCCAAAGCGTGGCGACCTTATCCTGAATCCCCTTGACTCCAGGTGCCCGTATTGGTCACTTGGTGATGAGCTTCTACGAGAGGAAACCGCGACGACTATCGCCGCCGCGTTCCTTCCAGATAAGGAGTACGAGAAGGCGTTCTTTACCGATGGTCCGCGCAGAATCCTTGCCCATCTTCTTAAGCAGAAGCCGCAGCCGAGGGACATCTTGAAGTGGATGTCCGACCCGGATCAGATGGCGCGGATGGTGAAGGGAACGCCACTTGCCGCCCTCATCGACCCCACAGCTCCGGCGCAGCGGGCAGGTGTTATTTCAAGCCTCAATATGGTTGCCGATAGTCTGGAGTTGCTCCCTGAATATGACGATGCCAATCGTAAAACCTTCTCTACGGCCGAGTGGCATACTGAGCGCAAGCGGTGGGTGTTTCTGACCTCCAATCCCGGCTACCGGGAGAAGATTCTGCCTCTGCATTCCGTATGGCTCGACCTCTTTATTCTGCGCATGATGGGCTACTGCGAAGATCGCTATGCCAAGCCGGTATGGTTCGTCATCGACGAACTCGCCAGCCTCAACAAGCTGCCTCAACTCCATACCGCCGTCACGGAAAACCGCAAGTATGGCAACCCGGTTGTGCTGGGATTTCAGGGGCGCAGCCAGATGGAAAAACGCTACGGCAAAGACGCCGAGGCGATGCTCTCGCAACCGGCGACCAAGGTGTTCTTCAAGACCTCCGAACCCCGCGCTGCGAAATGGATCTCCGATGCCATCGGCGAGATCGAGGTTGAGCGGTTGAAGGAGTCACGCAGCATGGGACTGTTGCGGAGCAAGAAGTCTTTCTCGCTGGAGATCGTCACCAAGCCGCTCGTCATGGCATCGGAAATCTCCGGCCTTGAGCCGTTGCGCGGCTTCATCAAGCAGGAGAACCGCGTCGTGCCGGTGCGCTTCGCGCTGGCAAAGAAGAGGGGCAAACAGCCGGAGTTCATCGAACGGAAGCTGCCTGAATTGATTCCGAGAATGAAGGTGGAAGCGGCCCCGCCTGTAGCCGTCGCGCCGATGAAATCGCCGACGAAGAAGCCGGCTGCTGCTGTCCAGGCTTCGCTCCCGCTGTCCCCAGCGACCGACCTCGAAGCTAAAGAGGTTTACGTCTGGGACGAGTCCAAAGGGATTGATTGAGGAGCTTTCAAAGCGGCAAACCCTACTGCACGCAATTAGCCTGTGCTGCGAGTGCCTCCTCAATCAGGTGCCTGATCTCCAAGATCCTCGACTCGGTGAGCCAACGCGCGAAGAGCTTCGGCTCGGGGCCGCAGGGGTGAGATAAATAGATCACGACGCGCTTGCGTCCTGCAATCTCCTGGAGAGCGGTGCCACCTTTCATGGGGACCTGCGGCAAGCCCTGCATGCCGAGGGAGTTCCAATGGTTCAACACCTTGTGCCCAACGAGCACCAGGACAACGGCACCCGAGCAGGACAATAGCTTCATCATGTAGCGGTTCGCACAAGTGATGAGGGATTCCGGGACGCCCTCCTCTCCCTCAGACTTGCAATGAACGATCTCGGAAAGAGCATAGTCAATCCCAGGTTGCGGCTTACGCCCAAGCAGCTCTTCAGCGCGATTTTTGATGCGTGACCAATACGGGACGACCCCTCCGTAGTTCTTTAAGTCAGCTTGGAGCGTTTGTTTGCCATCTTTGATCCAGTAGCCGTCAAAGCGGGAATCGAAGAAGCTCTGAAGAGAGACATTCGGATCATCCCCGGCTCCCTTCGGATATGCTTCGCGGGTGCTGATGCTTGGATTAGAACTGAAAAATAGTATAGGCGCTTCTCCCAGATGCCCACTCCAGGGTTCGGGGACTTGAAACCCATTCCAGCCCGGCGCTCCTTGAGCGGCAACTATCTTTGAGCAAGCGCAATGCCGATCACCGGTCTCAAGAACATGCCGCGCAATTTCGCAATTCGCGATTTCTAACAACAGCGCATCGTGTTCTCCGGCCATTTCGCCCCTTTCCTCGCGGCATCTCTAATCCAGATCGCTGGTCTAAAGACGCTTTTTCAAAGCGGTAAACATTACTGCACGCAATTAAGCTGTGCTGCGATTGCCCCAAACTGACCATCACTTCTGCGATAGCATTCAACGCGCTCATACGCCGTTCCATTGAATTGATAAAGAGTCAACGCCTCTTTGCTTTCCACGAGGACATCATAATAACCATGTGTGATACGGCGTGTTTCGTGAAGCGCCCCTGTGTCTGCAATTAGGACCTGCTGAGAATTTGCGTCCAGCAAGTTCCAACTGCAACTGCTGCTCTCACAATCTTTCAAGACACTAATGGCTTGTCTCTGTCCGGCTGCATCGAGTGGTACAGATTTCCTCTCGCTAGGTGAGTTTGATATGAGGTCAGGAGTTCCAAGAGCATCTGCAATGTCTTGTCGCAATCCGTCGGTAGACCATCCGAAACGGTTAGAAGTTGGTCTGCTGGGCTGAGATTTTATTATGCAATTTCCTATCACTATACGTCCCATGACCTTCCCTCCACCCAAGCAGACCAGGTGGGGAATATCGCCTAGACGGAGAGTCGCAGCCCTTTCTTCTTGTCCGTTTTCCAGGAGTGCAGTAACGCCATCAAGGTCAATAAAGTTTCGCAGAAATAAAATTGGTTTGCCGTCTGCAGCCTTCGTCACTTTGACCACCATGCCATAGACCTCAAGTTTCTTGCCCTCATACTTTGAGTCCGCGTTCAACTCATTTTCTTGGTAGTCGGCAACCAATTGGTCTATGTTTACCAGCAATGGAGCGGCCTCCTTCTTCGGCGTCTCTGAGGCTTGAGTTGAAGCCGGCTGGTCTACATTGATAGTTGCAGGCATCCTTTCGCCAGCCACGACGGCGGGCGCTTGTTCAGACGCGCCATCTTTATGGCTGGACCGCGAATCAGAAATCGCCAGGAAGATGCAGGCCAAGCCAATACATAGCGGTATCGCGACGATCAGCGTCTTATATCGCTGTTGAATGCTCATGCAGCATCTCCCGAGATCGAATTCAAGATTCCTCATGATACCGAGGACTGGGTTTGCCGTCAGTGTTCTCCCGCATAGTCAACGGCTTTGGACGCTACGGCCAAATTGCTCTGAGCAGAGGTCTTGACGCGGGGCTAGAATCGTGACGTGGGGCATTTTCGTTGCCGCATTGAAATCGGGCCACGCCTATGCTGTCCATCTCCAAACCGCTCTCGGCAGGCCAAGCGCGGACGTATCATGCGCGGGAGTTTGCTTCGAGTGAGCAGAACTACTGGAGCCGCGACCAGCAGGGGCATAGCGAGTGGCAGGGGCGTCTCTCTGGCGAGTGGGGACTTGCGGGAGCCGTGGGCGCGGAGCACTTCGCCCGTCTGAGCGAAGGCCAGCACCCAAACACTCAGGAGCAGCTCGTTCGGCACCAGGTATCGAAGACCTACGAGGGCAAGAACGGCAAGGAGATTACATCGGTGGAGCACCGCGCAGGGTGGGACGCGACGTTCTCCGCGCCGAAGTCCGTCTCGCTGACCGCGCTGGTAGGCGGGGATGACCGGGTGCGGCAGGCTCACCGCGAGAGTGTCCGCGTGGCGCTCACTGAGTTGGAGCGGTACACCGAGGCGCGGATCGGCAACATTCGGGAGCCGGAGACTACGGGCAAGTTCGCCGCCGCGACCTTTGAGCACGACACCGCAAGACCGGTAGAGGGCTACGCCGCGCCGCAGCTCCATACCCATGCGGTGATCTTCAACGTCACCGAGCGCGAGAGCGGCCAGACCCGCTCACTGCAACCGCAGGAGCTATTCGCTTCGCAGAGTTACGCCACGAACGTCTACCGATCGGAGTTGGCCGTGCGTTTGAGTGACCTTGGCTATAAGGTCGAGCGCGGCGAGTGGGGTGAGCCGCAGATCGCCGGGTACAGCAAGGAGTACCTTGCGGCCAACAGTTTGCGGCGTGAGCAGGTAAAGGACTACATCCGTGCCAACGGAATTGATGGGCCAGCCGCAGCGCAGATTGCGGCGCACCGGACTCGGGACTCGAAGGAACTGCTATCGCCGAAAGAGGTTTTGCGGCAGCACCGCGAGCTGTCGGCACAGTACGGCCACCAGGCAGACCGCGTTGTTGCCGAAGCGCTGCAGCATGGGCAGCATCACGAATCCCATCCGGGCAAATCCGCTCAGGTATCCGTGACCTACGCCCGCGAGCATCTTTTTGAGCGCTCTGCGGTCGAGAGCGGACGGTCGATTCTGACCGCGGCGCTCGATAGAGGCATGGGCGAGGCCAGCTTCTCACAGGTCCGGCAGGAGTTCGACCGCAGGGCGCAGTCGGGAGAGTTTCGCACTGTCCAGCATGGGCCGAAGCATGAAGGCCAGCAGTACACGACGGCGGAGACGCTTCGCATGGAGCGCGAAACCATAGGCCACATGAAGGACGGCAACCAGCGCGGCTTCGCCGATCCCATGCTGGTAGACGGGAGAACGCGCATTGATACCGAGCAACGTCACCCGGAGCTAAATACTGGACAGCGGCAGGCAGTCGATGAGGTGTTTCTGTCGCGGGAAAAGATCGTTGGCTTGGATGGAGTCGCGGGCGCAGGGAAGACAACGGCCCTGGCCGTGGTGCGGGAGGGCGCGGAGTATGGCGGATATCGGGTGGAGGGTTTTGCGCCGACATCTCGCGCAGCGCAGAAGCTCGGCGAGGCCGGCATCGAGACAAGGACGTTGCAAGCCCATCTTGCCCAAGGACAGAAAGTTGATACCGGAGAGAAGCGCCTCTATGTGGTGGATGAAAGCTCTCTCGCCTCAACTCGGCAGATGCACGAGTTTGTGAGCCGCCTCCAGCCGAACGAGCGCGTTCTATTGGTCGGTGACACCCGCCAGCATGAATCCGTTGAGGCCGGTCGCATCTTCGCCCAGCTACAAGAGGCTGGGATGAAGACGGTAAGGCTGGAGGAGATCGTTCGCCAGAAAGACCCGGAGTTGAAGCAGACAGTTGAGCAGCTTGCGCGTGGTGAGGTTGGACTGGCGATTGCGGGCTTAAACCGGCAGGGGCGCATCCATGAGGTCAGAGGCCCGGAGGAGCGCATCGCCGCCATCGCCAAAGAGTATGCGAAGTCGCCGGAGAACACGCTGGTTGTCTCACCCGACAACCGCTCCCGTACCGAGATCAATCAAGCGATCCATACCGAGTTGCAAGCCAAGGGCGTTGTCGGCAAAGAAGAGCACCAGGCTAAGGTGCTCGTTCCACGTCAAGACCTCACCGGAGCAGACCGAATGTGGGCCGCTCGTTACATCGAGGGCGATGTGTTGCGCTACAGCCGTACCTCCCAAGAGACCGGCATACCCAAAGGCGGGTATGCGCGTGTGACGCAAGTCGACGCACCGAACAATCGGCTCACCGTGGAACTTAAAGACGGCACTGAGAAGAGCTACGATCCGCGCCGTCAGCAAGGTGTCTCTGTCTATCGTGAGCAGGAGCGGTCGTTCTCTACAGGAGATCGTGTGCAACTCACCGCTCCCTTGTCGGAGATGAAGCTGGCGAACCGGGAACTTGGAACAGTGGAGCGGATCGCCGAAGGGCGCATGTCCGTCAAGATGGACGGGGGCCGCGAGGTACAGCTCGATCCTGTTAAGCATCCGCATCTCGACCACGGCTACGCCGTGACCAGCCATTCCAGCCAGGGACAGACCGCCGACCGGGTGCTGATCCACGCCGATACCGAGCTGGGGGCCAAAGACCTGCTCAACAACCGCATGGCCTACGTTGCCGTCTCGCGGGGCGCATACGACGCGCAAATCTTCACCAACGACCGCGAGAAGCTGGGAGCGGCGCTTGGGCATGATGTTTCACACAGCAGCGCCCATGCGCCGGAGGTGAAGCCAGAACAGAAACAGGAGCAGGCTGTAACGCCGCAGCGGGAGATCGCGCCGCAGCAAGAGCAGAGCTTGGATATTGGCTTGGGTCTCTAGTCAAAAAGTTCGGGCTTAGAACCTTTGCCTTAGCGTACGATTTTTCCCGTTTCGTGAGCTGACCCCATCTCAGGAGCGGCGGGTCCGTCTTTCATTTGCAAAAGGTGCTCAGGCCTTCCACGCTGGAGATGACCCGGCGTACGCAAACCTTGTGACGCGGACCTCCATGCCGTGCATGAGCGGGCTAGCCTACTCTCGAAGCAGCAAAAAAACGGCGTATCCTCATAGCAATAACCGGAGCGGACTATGACGGGAAGAATCACCGGGATGGTTCAATACGGCAAGTCGTTGGCGATTCTTACGGAATCGAGCATCGTTGTTACGCACGACAACGGCAAAGAGCCAAACGAATGGCCGAAAGAAGTGTTCTCCGATGTCGGGACCAATGATGAATTTGTACGACAATTTGCTGACGAATTCATGGAATTGATGGGCGCGACTTC
>Ga0302266_10001081_pt1 | contig 25756 bp, 28 predicted proteins | sample III_Bog_E1_2_FD_194559 | JGI IMG/M metagenome (GOLD analysis project Ga0302266, IMG submission 194559) | Peat permafrost microbial communities from Stordalen Mire near Abisko, Sweden - III_Bog_E1_2 | ecosystem: Environmental > Terrestrial > Soil > Wetlands > Peat | place: Sweden: Abisko... | reverse complement strand
CCACGCACTCGTTGTCCATGCCGCGTTCGAGGCTGATGGCCGAGGCCTGCGCCTGGGTGGGCTCGTAGTGATGGCCCTTGAAGATGTCGATGACCGCTCCGCAATCGGAGACCACGTAGCCCTTGAATCCCCACTTGCCTCGCAACTGGTCTTGCAGAAGGAATTCATTGGCGCAGGCGGGTTGGCCGTTGATGCTGTTATAGGCGCACATCACAGAGCCGGCTTTGGCCTCGATGACCGTGGCGCGGAAGGCAGGCAGATAGGTGTCCATCTCATCGTGCTTGCTTACGGAAACGTCGGCGGTGTGGCGCGTCGGTTCCGGGCCGCTGTGTACGGCAAAGTGCTTGGGCGTGGAGATGGCGCGGTAATAGCGCGGGTCGTCACCCTGCAGTCCGGAAACAAAAGCCACCCCCAGGCGCGCGGTAAGAAAGGGGTCTTCGCCATAGGTTTCCTGGCCGCGTCCCCAGCGCGGATCGCGAAAGATGTTGATGTTGGGCGCCCAGAAGTCGAGGCCCTCGAAGATGTCGCTGTGGCCGGCGCGCACCGCCTGCGCGTGCTTGATGCGCCCCTCGATGCCGATGACCTCGGCCATCTGGTGAATAGCCGGCGCGTCGAAGGTGGCTCCCAGGCCGATGGGCTCGGGGAATTCGGTGGCGCCGTCACGCATCACGCCGTGCAGCGACTCGCTCCACCAGTCGTAGGCGGCCACATTCAGCCGCGGAATGGCGCGCGCCTGATTCACCAGCTGGGTGGCCTTCTCGGGGAGCGTCATGCGGTGTACCAGATCGGCTGCGCGCTGCTCGGCGGGCAGGCTGGGGTCAAGATACGCGGGCCTGGCGTTCTGCGCACAGGCCAGAGATGCCACCGCGCTCAGCGCCAACACAACCGCTATCCTGCGCAATTCGAGAGTCTTCATGGCAATCCTCTTTCAGTGAACAGTGATCAGTGAACAGTGATCAGTTGTCAGTAATCAGTATCGGCGAATTCGCCTGACTTTGGTTGCCTTTTGCAGAAGAAATTCCATTTTGCACAACGCAAAAAGAGCTGTCGAGCCAAAATTTGCGTGTAACCTTTTCTGTGCCGGGGCCGTAAGGTTAGGTAGAAGGGGGAAGGGCGGATGCGGAACGAGGTTAGCGACGTCCTGAACCAGTTTCGGCAAGGGGACGCGGATGCCTTCGAAGCGCTCTTTCGCCAGCATCAGCGGGCGGTCTACGGCTGGATTCTGCGCATCGTCCGCAACCCGTCAACGGCCGAAGAACTGACGGTGGAGACTTTCTGGCGCATTTATCAAGCTCGTGTGCGCTTTGATCCGGCGCAAGGATTCGAGGGTTGGGCGCGGCGCATTGCCACCCGCGTGGCGCTCGATTGGCTGCGGATGCGACGGACGGAGAGCGAAGTATCTTTCGAAGTCTGCGCGGAAGCAGCGGCTCCGGCGGCTGCTGACCCGGCGGTGACGGCGGAAATTCGTCGGAAGACCGCGCTGGCTTTTGGGAGGCTGCCACCCAAGCTGCGGATTGCCGCCACGCTGGCGGTCATCGAGGAGCAGCCGCAAAAAGATGTGGCCGCGGCGCTGGGAATTTCGGTTGCGGCTGTCAAAGTGCGCGTTTTCCGCGCGCTACGCTTACTGAGAAAAGATCTGGAGCAACAAGGAATCAAACCATGAAAACACACGATGAGGACAGCATGAAAAAGCTTTTGCGACAGGCGCTGCCGCCAGTGAACAGCGATGCCGGACCGGGACGAGATTTGTGGCCCAACGTGCTGCGGAGGCTGGACGCTGGAGTTGCCGCGCCTGCCTCACCCGGCTGGGCCTGGTTTGACGCAGCATTGCTGGCCGGCCTGGTGGGGCTCGTCGCGATTTTTCCGGTGTCGATTCCTGTGTTGCTCTACTACCTCTAGAACCCGCGGACGCATGCGTCCGCAAGAAATGGAGAACCTGATGACTACCCATCGCTACCTTCGCGCTTATCTGGCGGGCATTTTTATTCCCACGCTGGTTCTGCCACTGCTGCTCACTGTGTTTATCGTGGTGCGGATCGTGCTCAAGGCGCCGGTCCCCATCGAGCAGGGAATGATCTTTCCCATGGCCATGGTGCCCTCGCTCTTCGGGCTGTGGAACATGCTCTGGCTCGGCTCGCACGCATGCACTCGTTTACCGATTGGCGTGCATGGGGCGTTGTTGCCGCTGGTTTTGTTGCCCCTGGGAGCAACCACAGCCCATTGCCTGGGCGTGCTGACGCTGGGCTCGCACGGCGCTACATGGTTCCATGCTTTCGAAGTGTCCTACGTCCTCATCGCGCCATGCTTTCTGGCGGCGCTGGCTGGATATTACCTGGTGTGGAAGTACATTGTGGGATTTTTGAACCGGGCGCTGGGGATTGCGTAGAATCAGCTAACAGCTATCAGCTTTCAGTTAACAGCTTATGCGCCGGGATTGAAGAATTTTCGAGTCCGGCGCGCTGCACTCGGGCTGTGGCACTTGCGATCGTATCCCTACGAAATAAAATTCCAAGAACTCCGCCTATAATATGCGGATATGAAAAAGCATCTTATCGTTCTCTTCTTCTTCATAACTTTGATGGCAGCTCATGCGGCCGCAGAGCAGCCTTTGGACTGGCCGGCCGTAGAGAAACTCCATAGGCTCACCCGGATCTCGGTCAAAACTCAACAGCGGACTATCTGTATCTTTGAGAAGGCAACCGACGAAAAGCTGTTTTGTCGAGGCGAACAGAACAAGGATTTAGAGTTCAATCGCGCGGAGATTCGCGAGGTGCGAATTGCGCCTTATGACTGGTCGCAGGGGCCACCTCTTGTATTTGCGGCAGAAGGCGGCGGAGGGGTGGATTCCGCTGGTCAGCCGACAAGCTTTGGCGGCGTCAAGGTTGGCGATCTCATTGTTTTGGACTTGCAATACGATCGCATCCAAGGCAAAAGCGGATTCACGACGGAGGGCTCGGCGATGCTGCCACTGTTCAGAGTTCCACGTCCGCTAGAAGATAAAAACAAGAAGTACCTCAAGGTGTACGCCGAACCGGGGCTGGGCTACCGGGCAGGGGGCGGCGCGTTCGGAGGGTACACCAGCGCAAAGGTGATGTTGGCGCTGTTCTCGGATGAGAGGTGGGGAAAACCGATGCCCTACATTGAAGTGCAGCGCCGCTTTCCTTTTGATTCACCGATGCAAGGAGACACCCGCGTGGCAATTGGAGTGATGATTGCAATGTGTAGGCATTGCGGAGCGGATTAGCACTGCTCTAGGCGCCGGGATTGAAGAAGGTTTCCAGTCCGGCGCGCCTGGCATGAGCGGCCATGGAGGATTGAATTTCCAGAGCCAGGGCCAGCGCCTCGCGGCCTTGTCGCGCGGTGACACGCGGCTGCTGCCGTGTTCGTACGGATTCCAGGAAAGAAAGAATCTCCAGCCGCAGAGGCTCGCCGGGCGTGACTGGGGGCTTGGAGAAACTCAGGCCTGGTTTCGATTCCGCGGGGCTGGTTAGTTGCGCGATGATGGCCGGATCGATTTTGGCCATGGCGGCAAATTGGGCAATCAAGGCCGGGTCAATCTTTGCAAGGTCGATTTTGCCCGATGCAATTGCCTCGGCGATGCCCGGCGGCAGCAGGCCGGCAACCTGCGGCGGAAGCGACGCGATCAATTCGGCCGGCGTAGCTTTGCCCTCGTTCAATTTGATCACCAGCAGATCCTGACGGGCGTAGTCGATGGAGACGTACTGGCGCGGCTCGAAGAAGCGCAGCTTGCGGACTCGTTCCGTGGAAACTCTGGAGGCGGTGAAGTTGGCCACGCAGCCCGACTCGAACTCGACGCGGACGTTGGCGATGTCCACCTTGGGCGAGAGAATCGGCAGGCCCACGGCACGCACCTCGCGCACCGGTGATGCGGCAAAGGTGAGCACGATGTCCAGGTCGTGAATCATCAGGTCCAGCACCACGTCCACGTCCAGCGCGCGGGGCGTGAAGATGGAGAGGCGGTGGGACTCGAAGAACATGGGGCGGCGCAGTTGCGGCTGAATGGCCAGCACCGCGGGGTTGAAGCGCTCCAGGTGGCCGGGCTGCAGAATGCACTGGCCCTTGGCGGCTCTCGCAATCAGATCGTCGGCCTCGGGAAGCGTGGCGGCCAGAGGCTTTTCTACGAGCAGGTCAAGGCCCGCATCGAGCAGAGCAGAGGCAACCGCATGATGATGCACGGTAGGGACGGCGACGGTGGCTGCGTTGAGATGAAGGTCTGCGGCCAGCAGCGCGTCCACAGTCGAGAAGACGGGGATTGCGTAGTGAGCAGCAGTCTCGGCGGCGCGGGCCGGGTCCGGTTCAACGGCGGCAACGAGGGCGACGGACAGTCCCGCAGAGTCAGGGCCCGCTGTTTCCAGCTCGCGGTAGACGCGCAGGTGATTTTTGCCGAAGGCTCCGGCCCCGGTAACGGCAACGCGCAGAGGGGCCTGGCTCACGATTGTGGCATCCAGCCTTGCGGCGCACGGACGGGCAGTTCCGGAGCTTTGCCGGATTGATTCTGCTCCGGCGCTTTGCCTTCGACGGCCTTCAGGCAGCGGCCGTAGAGTTCGAGCAATTGATTCACGTGCTCATCAGGCTTGGGTCCGGCGGCGCCGCTGAAGCCGGTAGAAGGCGCCGTGGGGCGGCCTACGCCGGCCGTAACGGAGACAAACTTGAGCAGATCGAGGGCGATGTCCTCATTGCGCCGCGCGCCAAGGCTCATGCTGGGTTGGGCATCCATGGTGAATATTCTCCATAGAGGATGCTAGCAGATTGAGGGCGACCTCTCATCAGCATTTGGATTGGCAGAGTAACTGCTGGTTTCCGCGATACCCTGAAGGTATGCGGACGGCGTACATCGGAATGGGGGCGAACCTGGCCAGTTGGGCGGGCGCGCCGGAGGCGACTCTGGCGGCAGCAGCGCGGCGGCTGGAATCGCTGGGGCGGGTGGCGCGCCGGTCGTCACTCTACTCGACCGCGCCGGTGGGCTTTGCCGCGCAGCCCCGCTTTGTGAACGCGGTGGTTGAGTTGGAGACGAAGCTGGAGCCGCGTGAGTTGCTGGATGGCTTGCTGGCGATTGAGCAGAAGTTTGGACGCGACCGGATGGCTGGAGTTGTGAACGGGCCGAGGACGCTTGATCTGGACATTCTGCTGTTGGGAGATTTGGAAATTAGCGAGCAGAACCTTAGGATTCCGCATCCACGGCTGGCGGAACGGGCATTTGTACTCGTGCCGCTGAATGAAATTGCCCCACACGTGGTGGTTCCGGGTAGCGGGAGGACCGTGGAAGAATTGATTGATTCCCTAAAAAAAGCAAAAGCAGGTCCTTCGACTTCGCTACGCTCCGCTCAGGATGACAGTGTTTTTGGCAGTTCGACTGATGCGGTGATGCGAATTGAAAGCGCTGCCTGGCTCTCCCGGTAGAATCATCTAGTGAGCCTCACATTCAATGTACTGGCGACAACTGCGGCCGGCGGCCGGCGAGGGCGGATCGATTTGCCGCATCGCACCGTCGAGACGCCAGTTTTTATGCCGGTGGGCACGCAAGGGACAGTGAAGGCTGTTTCGCAGGATGTGCTGGAATCGCTGTGCGCAGAGATTATCCTCGGCAACACCTATCACCTCTACCTGCGCCCCGGCCATGAAGCGATCCGGCGGATGGGCGGGCTGCACCGCTTCATCAGTTGGCCGCGGGCCATGCTGACCGACTCAGGCGGCTTTCAGGTTTTCAGCTTGAGCCAGTTGCGCAAGGTGACGGACGAGGGCGTGCGTTTCCGCTCGCACCTGGACGGCAGCAGCCACTTTTTTACTCCGGAGCACTCCATGGATGTGCAGATTGCGCTGGGCGCTGACATCTGCATGGCCTTCGACGAGTGCACGGAATATCCCGCTGACAGGACCAGAGCAGAAGAGAGTCTGCGGCTGACGATGGCCTGGGCCAAGCGGTCGTTGGAGCACTTTCGCGCGCATCAACACGAAGTCCCGTGGCGCGAGGAGTTCGGCGGGCGGTCGCAGAGCCTCTTCGGCATTGTCCAAGGTGGAATGTATCGCGACCTGCGCCGCGAGAGCGTGGAGCGCCTCGTGGAGATGGACTTTGACGGCTACGCCATTGGCGGGCTGAGCGTGGGCGAGCCGCGCGAGTTGACCTTGGAAATGATTGCCGAGGTGCTGCCGCTGTTGCCTGCCGATAAGCCCCGCTACGTGATGGGCGTCGGCTATCCGGACGAGATCGAGCTATACGCGCGCATGGGCGTGGACATGATGGATTGCGTGCTGCCCACGCGCGCCGCGCGTCATGGGTTGCTATTCACCAGCGAGGGGCGGCTGAACATCAAGGGCAAACGCTACGCCGAAGACCAGGGCCCGCCCGACCCGGCCTGCGATTGCATGGTCTGCCGGCGCTACTCGCGGGCCTACCTGCGCCACCTGATACAGGCGGGCGAGGCACTGTCGGGAACGCTGAACTCCATCCACAATCTGGCTTACTACCTGGGGATCATGGAGCGAGTGCGTAAGAGCCTTCACTCCGAAGGTTAAGGCTGTTTTGTCGATGGAGTTTTCAGAGACGGTGGGCGCGGTTCCCACCCTAGCCGCAAGAACAAGAACGCGGCGAGGGTGGGGCACACATATTACAGTAACAATGGAAATCTCCTAATCGCCGATGGCCTCTCCAAGCAGTTGCTTCAGCGCCTGCACATACTCGATGAACGCCGTGCGTCCGGCTTCGGTCATGCGGTAGAGGGTCTGCGGCTTGCGCTGGACAAACTTCTTTTCGACCGTTACGTAGCCTGCTTCTTCGAGCTTGGCGAGTTGCGCGCCCAGGTTGCCGTCGGTCGAGCCGGTCTTCGAGCGCAGCCAGGTAAACTCCGCCTCTTCAATTCCGGAAAGCAGCGAGAGCAGGGCCAGGCGCAGTTTCCCGTGGATCACAGGATTCAGCTCCGGCAGCTCAGGCATGATTGGCCCCCTGACGGCGCGCACGAGCTTCGCGGATCATCAAGTAAACGCCAAAAACGATCTGACAGAGGAAGGTGGCGGCGGCAAAGACGAGCATCAGATAATGGCCACTGCCAAAGCAGGCATAAATCGTGGTTGCCCACCAGACCAGCGCGCAGGCAAATTGCAGCTTCCACTTGAGGATGATGCTGGAGGATGCGTTGACCGCACCCAGCATCCCGCAAATGACTGCTACAAAAATGTGCAGACTCATTCTGCCGCTATAGCCGAGGGAGAACAATACGATGAACATCGAGATTCCCACGCCAAACCAAAGAGCGCCGAGTGCGCGGGCGGTGGTGGTTGGCGGATGACTGCATTTCTTACCCCAGAAGGGAATCGCCGTCAGTAAAGCGGCGATTGTCATGGTGACCTGCCAGGCCAGTTGAAAATGAAGCACGTTATCCAGGAAGATCGCAACACAGTAGGCCAGGCCCCAGAGGACGAAGGTCCAGCCATAGTTTTCGGTTGTGCGCCGGCCCTCGGCGATCATGGTTTCGATCAGGCTCAGCCTGTCTTTCAGATCCAACTCTTCGGCGTTTGCGGTCATATTGGTTCTCCCAGGAAGGTCTGTTTAATCCCAGAGCAATCCCCAATAAGGAGTACTCTATGTTTTAGAGTAAAGAATGTCAAGAACTATTTTTGATTATTTTTCAGGCCTGAATCTGAGAGTTATGCCGGGAAGTCAGCATTCCCTGCCTGTTGCAGCCAGCGAAGGGGAGCGTTCCAACGCATCTCCCCTTCACTGGTTGGTTATTCCGCGCATCAGATCGGCAGCACCAGCAGCCCGGAATCCAGCAGCTTTTCCGTCAGCCGATCCAGGGCCATGGGAAACTTGTAGGAGATGGTGCGAATGCCCATCCCCAACAGGGAGGCTGCTTCGGCCTGGGTGTACTCCTGAAGCACAATGCGGCTGAGCATCATGCGGTCAAGAGAACCAAGCTGATTCAGGCAATTTTCCACGTCGAGGACGAAGATTACCGCGTCCTCGAAGGTGCGGATGGGGCGGCTGGAGCACCATCCGCGGGCGATTGGATCGCCCAGGATGTTGGGCGCTCTGCCCACCTGCATGGATGCGTAGAGGTAACGCCGCAACAGGCTTTCCGTATGCTTACGGTAGAAGCCCAGGCTGACCACCGGCCCAGCGGCCGGCGCTTTTACGACTGGCTTTGCGGCCGGCTCCACGGCCGGTCGTTGTTCCCACGTCCTCCGTTCTTCGTACCCTGATTGCCGCGGACTGCAACCCTCCCAAACCACCGGCAACTGAAGGGCGGCGCTCATTGGGCACCCCCTGTTGCTTCAGCCACTGCCCAGACCCTGACCAGCGTCCTGCGTCCCGGGCGTCCGCGCCGTTTGCGGCTTTCCGAAGTTGGAAAGTCCTTCAGTTTGATCTCACATTCCCTGCAATACACGCTCCCTTGTGTCTGGGCGCGGTACCAAAGACAACCGCACCCTTCGCAAATTTTTAAATGCACGCGCAATTCCATGACCAAATCTCCATTTTCTTGTTTTCTCCCGGCGGCCTTGTATGAACGTCTTGTTTCCGCGGGTCAGAAAGTACCGGGTACGGCTCCTCAGGGTTCTTGCGCCCTGATGGGGAACAGCCTCCGGAATTCTCTCGTTTTTTGTCATACTCATTGCGCACAGATTCTGGAATTTCGGTGGTTGGCCGACCCTGGACGCTTCTGCAGAGCGTTTTGGGGCGGGGAGGAGAAAGCCGGAAAGGTTTTTCATCGTCCGAAAATTGTTCATTGGCCGCCGAAAGGGGGCAAGCAATCGCCCATTTCAGCCTTGCGGCAATGAAGCGTTTCTCAAAAGATTCCCACAGGCCAGCACCGGATTAAGTAAAGCAAATCTAGATAAATGGTTCTTTTACGTCAATCTTCTCCAGCAGTATTCTGCTTTCGTGCTGTTCAATCCCACATAAAGCGTCGAAAATGAAGGCCAAACAGTCTTTCTGGTTTTCCAGCAGAAAATGAAGGATGTCCCTGTCTATTGCTGGTGACGGAATTTCCACAGATGAACTTTACTCAGATGCACGAGCGGCTTCGCCTGGAGCTGCTGCGCAGGATACAACGGGGGACACTCAGTGTCTCGCTGTTGGCGCGCCAGACCGGGTTTGGGCAATCGCATCTGTCGAATTTTCTGCACAACAGGCGTCAGCTCTCGCTGGAGGCGATGGACCGGATCCTGGCGGCGCAGCACATGACAGCCGGCGATCTTTTGCCGGTGGATTACCAGCGCGAAGCCCTGCCGGCGGACGGGGAGAGCAGCATGGTCCCGGTCGTCAGCCATGCGGCGGCGCTCTTTGAGCCGTACATCCGGCCCTCGGCCGCGCAGAACCTGTTGCACATGCCCTCCGGGTTATTGCAATCGATCCGGACCAGAGTCACGAACCCGCGCCGCGCCTGGCAACGGTTTGTAGCGGTGCGCATTCCCGCTGCCGACGCCCTGCCGATGGAGCCTCTGGTGCTGCCCGAGGCCATCACGCTGATCGACCGGCACTACAACTCGCTGATGCCCTACCGGCCTAACCGGCCCAATCTTTATGCCGTTCGCCATGGCTCCCACCTGATGCTGCGCTACGTGGACTTTGTGGCCAACCGGCTGGTGCTCAGGCCGCACAATATCGCGTTTCCGGTGGACCTGCTCGAAGTCGATCCCGGTGAATCGCCCAGCGAGCTGATTGCGGGGCGCATCGCATTGATTCTAAATGAGCCGTGACAGACCTTAAGCCCCAGGTTCCGTGCCCGGATTGTCGAAGCGGGTGAACTTGCCTACCCAGTTCAGAAAGACCGTGTCCGTTGGGCCATTGCGCTGCTTGGCGATGATGACCTCGGATTTGGCCCGCTCCGAATCGGTCAATTCTCCGCTGTGGTCGTAGTAGGAGTCGCGGTGGATGAAGGCCACCACGTCGGCGTCCTGCTCAATGGAGCCGGACTCGCGCAGGTCGCTCAGCATGGGGCGTTTGTCGTCCTTGCGTTGCACCCCCGCGCGGGAGAGCTGCGACAGCGCCAATACCGGCACCTTCAGCTCCTTGGCCATTGCCTTCAAGCCGCGGGAGATGGCCGAGACCTCCTGGGTGCGGTTTTCATAGTTCCTTTTGCCGGAAGAGGGCACGGTGGCGGACATCAGTTGCAAATAATCCACCACCACGAGGTCGAGCCCTTTGTTCTGCTGCAATCGCCGTGCCTTGGCGCGCATCTCCGCCAGAGAGATGGCCGCCGTGTCGTCGATAAACATATGCGACTCCACCAGTTGATCGAGTGCATGGGTCAGCTTTTTGTGTTCCTCGGCGCCGATGTGGCCTTTTTTGATATGTTCCTGGTCCACCCAGGCCTGCGACGAGAGCATACGGCGCAGCAGCGACTCTTTGCTCATTTCCAGACTGAAGATGGCCACGATCGCGTCGTGATTGATGGCCGCATTCTGCGCGATGTTGATGGCCAGCGCGGTTTTCCCCATCGACGGGCGGGCGGCGATGATGATCAGTTCGCCCTTTTGCAGGCCGCTCGTCAGGCGGTCAAACTCGGTGTAGTCCGTGGCCAGGCCGGTGACCTCGCGGCTTTGCTTGTACAAATTGTCGATCGTCCCGAAGGAGCCCTCAACGATCTGTACGAGCGACTGAAAACCCTGCGTGAGCCCTTGTTCGCTCACTTCCAGCAGCTTGCCCTCCGTCTCGTCCAGTACCCCGAGCGCGCTCTCGCCCTGGTCCGCGGCGCGCGCAATGGCGTTTGAGCAAATGAGCATGAGCTTGCGCAACATGCTCTTGTCCTTGACGATGCGAATGTACTCTTCGATGACCGGGCGGCGCGGCAGACCCTCGGTAAGCGAGGCCAGGTAGGCTACGCCGCCGATGGATTCAATCTCCTTGAGGCGAGACAGCTCGTTGGCCAGGGTGACAATATCCACGGCCCGTTGCGTGTTCATCAACTCCGTCATGCGCAGGAAGATGCGGCGGTGCGAGTCCAGGGAGAAATCTTCGTCGGTAAGTTTTTCCGCGGCCTCGGCGTGGGCGGCGTTGTCCAGCAGAATGGCGCCGAGGATAGTTTTCTCGGCATCTACATTGGCGGGCAGACCGGAGTCGAAAGCCAGGTTTGCAAGGGTGGCCATGAATTCGAGTGTAGGCCGAGGGCGGGCAGGCAAAGGTTGTGAAGATTCATGTGAAGTCGTGGAAAACAGCGTCGAAAGTTTTAGTCGCTGAAAGACTCGCTCCGGAGGGAGGCGGGGGTTTTAACCCCCGCATTCAGCCAGCAAAATCAACGCGCGCTTTAGCCCCGGAGGGAATTTCAGGCTGCCGAATTCCGCCCAAATGCCTTATTCTCAATGCAAAGCAAGGAGAAGAAGTCCATGGCCAAGGAAACATTGAGCCCCGCCAAGCTGAAGAAGGTTCTGGCGGCGCTGGAAGGCAACTGGAAGGCCGAGATGGAGGGATACCACACCTACCAGGCTCTGGCCGACCGTGATACGGACCCGGTGCGCTCTCAAGTCCTGCGCCACCTGGCTGGCGCCGAGTGGGAACATGCCGCGCTGTGGCACGGCCGCATCGTGGAACTGGGCGGAACCGAGCCGGTCTACCACGGCAAGCCCGGCGGCGAGGCCGACTCGCTGGCCAGCCGCGCAGGCGGCATCCGCATGGCCCTCAGGCGGCTGGAGATCGAGGAGAGCCGGGCCATCGCCAGCTACGGCGAGCAATTGAAGGCGCTGGGTGACGAGGAGTCCAACGCCATCCTCGAACACGTCATCGAGGACGAGAAGGACCACTATAAGGAGCTGGGGTCGCTGTTGCGCGGCCACTACCAGCAGCCCGCCGGCGCGCACACAATTGACGCGCAGAAGATTCTCGATGAGATGCTTGCCAAGCGCGCCAAGGGCCGCAAGCAGCCGGGAAGTTGGATCGGCGACGCCATCTACGGCGTCAACGACGGACTGGGAGCAATCTTCGGCATCGTCAGCGGCGTGGCCGGAGCCACGGCAGCCGACCCCGTCAGCCAGCACACCTACGTGCTTTTGGCCGGCCTCTCCGGCATGATCGCCTCGGCCCTCTCCATGGGCTCCGGGGCGTACCTTGCCGCCAAAAGTGAGCGCGAAATCTACATGGCTGAAATCGCTCGCGAGCGCGAGGCCATCCAGATGAACGGTCCCGAAGCCCGCGAACTGCTCTCGCTTTACTACCAGGTGAAGGGCCTGCCCGAAGAGGATTCCCAGCACATGGTGGAACACATTGCCAAAGACCCCGAGCAGATGCTCCGCGCGCTGGCCAGTGAACGGCTCGGCACCAGCGAAGAGGCGCTTGCCAATCCCTGGGTCTCGGCCGGCTCGGGCGCGCTTTCCACCGCTGTCGGCGCGTTCATCCCCGTCATTCCCTTTTTCTTCATGAATGGAATGAACGCGGTGATCGCCGCTGCCGTGGTCTCGCTGGCCGCGCACTTCGCCGTCGGCGCAGCCAAGTCGCTGATTACCGTCCGCAGTTGGTGGTCCTCCGGTTTCGAGATGACCGTCGTCGGCGCTTTGGAAGGCGCTGTCACCTACGGCATCGGCATTCTATTGGGCAAGGGAGGGATATAACTCCGGCATGGCCGCGCACCTTCCCGCCGGATAGTACTTATGGAGCTAGCGGCAGGCGGTATAGATCGACGGCTGTCTTGACTTTGTCGATGAAGACGGTAGTCGAGAGTATCTTTGTGCCTTGCGATGACGCTCCACTCTTGCAGATGGTTAACGCGCCCAACTGATCGTCTTGACTAATAAAGGTGACAAGATTGCCCGTGGCTCCCGAGGTAGGGTCAATCGCGAGAGTGGTTATTTACGTAAAATCCTGCCCGTTGTGAGTCAACGCTGCAGCGATGTCCTCCATAGAGAGGACTCCCGATACTGGAATTGTTCTTGCCATCCTGATCTTCCGGGCTACTCAATTTTGGTCGATTCTATGGCGGCGGACAGGCTTGCGAGCTTGTCGTCGTCCTCGCTGGCGGCAACCATCGCCGCACGAAGCAACACAAGCAGATCCTGGGCGGTTGCATTCGCATCCGGCTTGTACCCCGTGGCAGTCAGAATCTTCCTTAGAGACTGAATTGCGTTCCCAGAATTCACCGTATCGGTACCAGTTGACGCAATCTTTAGCTTTTCATACGTCGCCCGGATGTCGACAGCCTGCCTCGCCTGCGCTGGTGCCTCCTGCGGAGTGCTTACGTAATGTAGAGGTCTTGTGGTCGCGTCAAGGTTCGCCCCCAAAGCCTGCGCACGAACCCGCAGGGCGGATATTTCGATCTCGGCATTATAGGCAGCTTTACGGTCCTGCTGGAGTTTCTGCCCGATTTCGTCGCCGGCACGTTTCAACTGCTTGATGGTCTGGTCCGACTTGAACTTGCTTTGCTCAAGCAATCCGTCCACAACGTTTTGACTAGCCTGCACCTTACCCTGGATGCTCCTTTCTGCGTCCTGCTGTGCCCTATTGATGCTTGTTTCCGCATCCTGTTGCTTCTTAGCGACATCGGCTCTAAAACTGGAAACGCTGGTAAACCCAAGAACTGCCAGGATGATTACGATCAGGGCTGCCACAACTCCGAGGATCGAGCCGAAAAGCTTAGACCACCCGACAAGCTTCTCGGCGACGTTGCTCGCTATCTGCAATTCAACGATAGGCTGTCCGCCAAATCTATCCTTAATCAGTGCATCCAATTGCCCGCCCAGGTTGGCGGCAAGATATGTATTCACCGTTCCAATGACAGGATCAAACGAAATCCCGCAGTCTCCGCAATAGTTCTTCTTGGGCGGGTTCAAAGCCCCGCATCCTGGGCAGGTCCCGCCGACTTCATGCGAATATGAACTCAAAGGAGCCTCCTTGAACGCGCTCTTTCAATGCTCCAGAACGCCGTTGAAGATTAGGTCGTCGGCAGGCGGTATACATCCACTTTGGTCTGCGTCCCGCTGATGTAAATGGTCGTCGAAAGCACCTTCGTCCCCTGACTGGCCGCCCCGCTGGCAACGATCGCCAATGCGCCAAGCTGATTGTCCTGCGTGATGAATGTTGCGAGATTTCTTTGAGAGCCCGCGGCGGTATCGACGCTCAGAGCAGTCAATTGCGCAAAATCCTGCTCGTATTTCGTCAGTGTCGAGGCAAGAACTTCCATAGTCAGGCTACCGGATACAGGAAGAGTTCCAATCATTTTTCTCCTTCTCTCTTATGTAGCTAGTTGATGTTGGCAGCCGCGACAGCAGCGCTCAGCGTTACGAGTTTATCGTTGTCGATCGTCGCGTCGTCAATGGCCTTGTGGAAGAGGTCAAGCAATTCCTTGGCTCCGTCATCCGCTTTGGGCGCATACCCGGCCGCAGTCAATATCTGCCGCAACGACTGAAGCGCACTTGCGGACTTGGCTGCATCCGTGCCATTCGCCGCGCTCTTGAGCTTTTCATATGTAGCTCGATTGCTGATGGATTGCTTGGCCTGTGCCGGCGTCGCAGGGGTCAGTTCAGCCACGGCATTCTTCAAGGTCGTGGTCGCGGCATCCGCTTTGGTCCCCGTGCCGCTCGCAATCTCCACCAGGGCCGAGGGGACGGTGCCAGCGTAGTAGAAATCAATCAGATCGATCCAGACAGCGTCCCAAGGATAATCCGCCACGCTCCGGTTTGCGAGGCTCTTAATTAGCTCGGCCTGCTTGGTCTTACGCGAAGCGCGCATCTGCGAGATGATCGACTCGGTGGTCTTTTCGCGGAAAAAGTTCTTGTCGACGGAGAGACGAGTACCTTGAAAGCCCAAAAGAGACGCAGCTAGAATATCCTTTACGTCGCCTACACCGATAACAGCTGTTGCCGCGGTAATTCCTAGCTGAACGGTATCGCTACCTGTCTCAAATCCGGCACGCTGCGTTGTTAGCTTCATCTCAAAGCTTCCGTATGACGATTCAATATCGGCCATCACGCGGTAGGCGATCTGGTTACGCAGCGCCAGGGCTTTGGACAAATCCGGATGTTCTCCAGTCACCAACCCTCGATAGGTCTCGACATCCTTATTGAATTGATCCTTGCTGTAACTGGCGGCGGACGGAGCACTCAATTCTCTTGGCATCCTTGGCCCCATTGTGGACATGCACCCAGAGACGAATACCACGGAAAGCATGAGTGCCGGTAAGGCCAGACGTCCTGCGCTGAAATATCGCATTGTTCCTCTCAATCGCCACCAGAAACCGTTACCATCCCGCGGACGAAGGTTAAGATATCCTCGGTTAATTTCAAGCGCGATGCAGCCACGGTAGCGGCATAGCGCACAAGGGGAGGAATACATCCAGTTCGCATGGCGATTGGATGCACTTTAAAAAGGTCGCGTCCGAGCTGCCGATTGAGGGCCATGGATAACAAAAATGGAAGGCCGGTAGACTGATTGAAAGGGGAAAAGTTTACCGGTCCAATTTGCCACTAAAAATGGCTTGCAGAAAGACTGCCAAGAATCATAAAAAATGTCAAGAACAATTTATCAAATACATATTATCCGGCATCTTGCAGGGCAATGCGGTGAGTAAACAACTTTCTCAAATTGGCAAACCGTTCTTTGAGGTCAAACCGATAAAATGAAGTCGGCTTCGCTTTAGGGGGAACTTCGTGCTGAAGAAAACACTTTGCCTGCTCACTTTCGCTGTAACCCTGCTGACGTGCATTCCGGTCATCGGGCAGACCGCTGCCGACATCGTCGTTGAGCGCAATGTTGCGATGCAGACGCGCGACGGCGTAACGCTGCGCGCGGACATTTACCGTCCGGCCGGAGACGGGCCGTTTTTCGTGCTGCTCACGCGCACTCCGTACAACAAGGACAACACCGCGGTTTTTGCGCGCAAGGCTGTCGCGCGCGGATACATGGTGGTAGCGCAGGATGTGCGCGGACGGTTTGCCTCTGAGGGCGAGTGGTACACCTTCAAGCACGAAATCAACGACGGTTACGACGCCGTCGAGTGGGCGGCCGCGCTGCCCCACTCCAACGGCAAGGTCGGCATGTTCAGCGGCTCCTACGTGGGCGCGACGCAGTGGCTGGCCGCCATCGGTCATCCGCCGCATCTGGCGGGAATCTGCCCCGTCGTGACAGCCTCGAACTACCACGAGAACTGGACCTACCAGGGTGGCGCATTCGAGCAGTGGTTCAACGAATCGTGGACCTCGTCGCTGGCGCTGGACACCTTCAACCGGCGGATAGCGGAAGCCAAGAACGCCATGGTCGGCAGCAAGATCCTGCCGCTAACGCAGTACCCGCTCTTCAACCTTGACCTGGGTCCAGACTCGGCGGACTACACACACAAGCTGGCGCCCTACTTCCTCGACTGGCTCGATCATCCCACCTACGACAGTTACTGGAAGCAGTGGTCGATTGAGGAGAACTACGCGAACATTCATGTTCCCGCGTTGACCATCACCGCCTGGTACGACATTTTTATGGGCGGCTCGCTGCGCAATTACATGGGCATGAAGGCCAGCGCCGGCACGGAGGCAGCACGCAAGGGCCAGCAACTTGTGGTCACCCTCGGCGGCCACTCCGGATGGGGCCGTACCATCGGCGAGGTCGATTTCGGTCCCGACGCTCCCTTTAGCGAGAACGATATTACCCTCGATTGGTACGACTATCTTTTTCTGGGCAAGCAGAATCAATTTGCCAATGGCAGGCCGGTGAAGATTTTTGTGATGGGCGAGAACAAGTGGCGCGATGAGGAGGCATGGCCGCTGGAGCGGGCAAAGTCAACACGCTACTTCCTTATTTCAAATGGTAAAGCGAATACTGCTTCTGGCAACGGCCGGCTTGTCACCGAACCTGACAGCTTTCCGTTAAATCGAGAACCTCGCTCAGCTCACGTCGGAACGATCACCTTCCCAATCCCCAGCGAAGTCCCTGACACCTTCACCTACGATCCCGCCAACCCAGTTCCCACCGTCGGTGGCCCGCTCTGCTGCGACGCTGCTCACCTCGCTCCCGGACCCCGCGATCAAAAAGAAATCGAATCGCGTCCGGACGTGCTGGTATACTCCACGCCGCCGCTCGACAGCGACGTCGAAGTGACCGGTCCAGTTACTCTTGACTTATTCGCCAAGTCTTCGGCCGTGGATACGGACTTTACCGCCAAGTTAGTCGATGTTTGGCCGAATGGCTTTGCGCAGAATCTTACGGAAGGAATTTTGCGCGCGAGTTATCGCGAATCGACAGCTGTGGCCAAGCCCATCGTTCCCGGCAAGGTCTACGAATACAAGATCGACCTGTGGTCCACGAGCAATGTTTTCCTGAAGGGGCACAGGATCCGCCTGGAAGTGAGCAGCAGCAACTTCCCGCGCTTCGACCGCAATTTGAATACCGGCAAGTCCGCGAGCACGAGTGATGTTTTTGTGAAAGCGACCAACAAAATCCTTCATGACCCTGCGCATCCCAGCGCGCTGGTGCTGCCGGTGGTGCCGAAATAGGGACTAGGGAATAGGGAATAGTGTGGTGAGCTAGGAGTGCGCGGTCACCAGTTCTTTTGCCGCCTTCCGTCCCAGGCGAATGCAATCGGAGATGCCGATGCCATCGTAGGCGTTGCCGGCCAACCGCAATCCAGGCAGGGCGGCGACGCGGGCGTGGATGCGCGCCATGCGCTCCTGATGGCCGACGGCGTACTGAGCCATGGCTCGCGGCCAGCGCGCGACCTGGGTGTGCAGCGGCTCGACGGATTGAGGCAGAATCTTTTCGCCGAGAATCTCGCTCAGTTCGCGGCGCACGGTGGCTATTAGCACTTCATCCGGCGAGTCCATTAGCGCCTCGTTTTTCATCCCGCCCAGGAATGCGCGCAGCACCGCCTTGCCCGGCGGCGTGCGCCCCAGGAACTTACGGTGGACAAAGGTGCAGGCCAGCATCGAGCGCCCTTCCACAACCGGCACCAGAAAACCGAATCCATCGGGCAGGCGGCCCAACTGAGCCTCGTCGTAGATCAGATTGATGGTGATCGACGAGGAGTAGGGAATGGCGCGCAACTCTCCGGCCAACTGCGGGTCAATCCTGCCCAGCAGTTCACCGGCTGCCCAGGCGGGTGTGGCAAAAATGACCGCATCGTAGACCTCGGTCTTGCCGCCGGCGTGAATCCTCCAGCCGTCGGCTACTTTTTCCATGCCGCTGACCGGCGTGGAGAGACGCACCGAAGCCGAGTCAAGTCGCGCTGTCAATGCGTGCACCAACTGGTTCATGCCGCCGCGCATCGCGGTGAAAATCGCCCTCGCCGCCGGCGCGCTGCCCTTTACGTTTGCCGGGCGCGCAGTTTTTTTGGCCGCGTCTTTCATCCGGGCCCGCATCTTGCGGTGCGCGGCCAGCATTCCACGCGTCAGCGAGCCGTATTCTTCTTCCATCTCCACCAGGCGCGGCAGCACGGTGCGGGCGCTCAGTTGCGCGGAGTCGCCGCCAAAAATTCCGCTCAGCAGCGGATCGGCCAGCCGGTCAACGGTTTCGCGGCCGAAGTGCCGCTCCACCAGAGCGGCAACTGATTCGTCAGGCAGCCCTGTGGGCCGCGGCGGATGCAGCAGTTCCAGCCCCATGCGAATCTTGGTCGGCAGGCTGAAGAGCCGTGTCAGCGCGGTGGGAATCAGTTTGGTGGGGATCAAAAACATCAGACCATCAGGCAGGGGGACGAGCCGGTTGCGCACAACAATATACGTCTTGCGGTCGGCGTCGTTCGAAGGGGTCAGCTCTGCGCCCAGGCCCAGTTCGCGGCAGAGTTCGGCGGCGGCGGGCTTCTCGGTCAAAAAGGAATCCGGGCCGCGCTCCAGCACTGTGCCGTCGACGACTTCGGAACTCAGCGAGCCGCCCAGCCGGTCACGCCATTCAAAGAGCGTGTACTCGACCTGTTGACCAGCCCGGCGCGCCTGCTCCAGCTCATAAGCCGCCGCCAGTCCTGCAATTCCACCACCAATGATTGCTGTCCGCATCGTTCTCACTACACACTATTAAAGCAGTTCCGGCCACCTGCGGCGGGGCCTGTAACCTTCGCGCATACCGGTCAGACGCTTTTTGAATCGCCAGAGTGGCCCTATGATACTGTAGAAGCTCGGGTGCCTCTCCATTCCCCGTTTCCCTGGAGAGCGTTCCCGGCAATTCCCGCTCGACTGAAAATGTGTTTCCCGCTCCGTTCGCGCCGACAGGAGGGCTCTATGCCCAATTGCTGCGGAGCGAAGACTTCAGGAGGTTCATTGAAAATCAAATTGAAGCATCCGGCAGCTCTTTTCCTGACTGTTGCATGCAGCGCGATGCTGGCTAGCGCCACGGGCATCTCCTACACATGCGACGCGTCAATCTCCACTTCCGTCTGCACCACGCTCAATACCACGATTTCCGGGCAGTATTCAAGCCTCTTCAGCGATGCCAATGCCTCGATCTACATCACCTTCGGCAACACCGGGCTCGGCTCGAGCGACCAGTATACGAATTTTGTCTCGTATAACTCTTACCTCACGGCGCTGACCGCGAATTCATCGGGAGATGCCGTTGATCTGGGCGCGCTGGCCAGCCTGCCGGCTACCGAGCCGGGCATCTACGGCGGCGGGCCAGTCGGATTGACCAGCGCGCTGGAGAATGCTCTTGGCTTAGGCCTCGGCGCGGGCATAACCTCCGGCGGCGGCTTTTGCTCCAGCCCCGGCAGCAGTGGCTGCTACGATGGCGTCATCACGCTGGCTACCCCTGCCATCGTGGCCGGCTATGGCCAGGGTTACTACTATGGAACCGGATTGCAGCCCATCAACGACTACAACCTCTATTCCGTTGTCGAACATGAAACGGACGAGATTCTCGGCACGGCCTCGTGCATCAGCACACAGGGTGCGGGCTTGACGGACTACTGCGGAGACTTGGACCCATCGGCGGTTGACCTCTTCCGCTATCAAGCGCCTGGGACGCTCGTCCTTGAAAGCACAACCCCCGGCGCGTACTTCTCCTATGACGGGGGCGCAACCAATGGAGCCGATGGCGCCATCTACAACACGCTTGCGAATGGCAACGACTACGCGGACTTCACCCAGAACTGCCAGTTTGTACAGGATGCCGATGGTTGCCTCGGCTCAACGCAGTACATCACCACCGACGGCGGCGCAGAGGTGAACATTCTGGATGCCGTTGGGTACAACCAGAATGAGCAGCCCCCGCCGACCCCGGAGCCAGGGACGATGAGCCTCTTCGCCACGGGGCTGGGAGGCATTGCTGTTTTGCTCCGCCGCAGGCAGAATTGGAATCAAAGGACAAGCAAATTCACCCGGACTTTCACAAAGAAGATGCGATTTCCGTCCGGATACTGAATCCACAGCGCCTTGTTCTGCTTTTGCGCGGGGATTTGCTGCTACTTGAACTGCGTCGCGGTGCGCTTCAAATTGGAGACAGATTAATAAAGCTGGAACGCGAGACCGGGCTTGAAGTCCAGCTTCTCCTCACAGCATTTTGTCGTCGATGCTGGCCAGCGTTGTATCCGCCGCCGCCCTGCTCCAGCCAATGCGCAGGTCCTTCACGCCATGCAGAGCGAAAGCTCCATCCGTACCGCGCGGAGCCGTGACGGCAAAGAAATCCGCCCTCTCCACACCGGTCAGATAAAACGCCGGACGCGCATCGGGAGTTGTGTTGGCAATCTCCACGTGGCTCATCTCCACGTTGCGCATGTGCCGCATAAAAAATCCCGACGCCGGCATGGGACCGAACATCTGCGGCTCAGGATACTTGTTCTCGTTCTCCGGCGGCTCAATCCTAGCCATCTCCGCTGTGCCGCCGCCCTCCGTCTCAATGTAAATGTTGGAGAGCTTCACATCTTCAATCGCATAACCCGGAATGCCGCTGAGCACGCAACTGGTTTTCTGCGGCGCGTTGTAGCAATCAAGATTGCTGACCAGCACGCGCTTCAGCGTACCCACCTTGGTGGTCTCTTTGGGCCCGCGCAGCCGCGCACCGAGCCGCATGAAGATCGGCCCAGAGACTAAATCGCGCATGGTCGAATTGGTAATGGTGATGTCTTCTATAAGCGCGCCATCCACGGTTTCCAGTGCGTATCCCTGGCAGCCTTCAAAGACGCAGTTGGAGATGGTGATGTTAATAAAGCCGCCATTCGATTCCGTTCCGCACTTGATGCGCCCCGTGCGCGATGTGTGCATTTCGGGAGTGAACTTTTTGAAGGTTCCGTCCAGCACCGTGCCCAGTTGATAAGTCCCCGTAACCCAGCAGTTGGTGATGGTCACGTTTCTGGTGGGCCGCGCATAACCCAGCGCATAACTCGACTTGGGGCAGATGCCGTCGTCCCACGGCGAGTTGACCGTGCAGTTGGAGACGCGCACATTCTGGCAGCAATCGATATCCATGCCGTCGCGATCGGTGTCAATCTTGAGATTGTCGATGGTTAGGTTATCCACGCCGGTCAGCAACAGGGCAAAGTGGCCGCATTTGAGCATGGAGAGGTCTCGCAGCAGCACGTTGCGGCAGTTTTTGAGCGCGATGGCCTTGTTGCCCACTCCCGGCTGATCGGCCTGATACATCGGATAGTCGCCTCGAGCAAACAGCCGAGGCCGAGCGCTGCCCGGTGCCGCCGCTGGAGACTGGCTGTTTGCGCCGGCCGGATGTTCGGGACCGAAGCCTCTGTTCTGTGCTTCGGAAGGACGCCCAGGGCCAACCCCAAAGCTCAGCCCTCTGCCCCAGATGAGCCCGCTTCCCGTGATGCTGATGTCGTGAAGATCCTCGCCCCACAGCAGCGAGTTATGCCAGTGGTTATGGCCGTAATCCTGATAAGCGTCCCACTCGGTCTTGGGCTCGGCGGCATCGTACGCGCCTCCGTTGTATCCGGTCGTCTCGCCGGGCTTGGGCGAATCGGCGGCGATAATCGCGCAGCCCTCCTCCAGATGCAGGTGGACATTGCTCTTCAGGCGGATCGAAAAACACAGATAGCTTCCAGCGGGGAAGAGGACCACTCCACCTTGGCCCACAGCCGCTTCGATTGCGCGATTGACCGCGTCGGTATCCAGCGTCTTGCCGTCCCCCGTAGCGCCGTAGGTGCGTACATCATATAGGTGCGTGACAGGGTGGGCATCTAATTTGCCGTCCTCTGCCGCAGCCGCAAAAGAAACAGCGGGAATCGCGGCAGCCGCCATGCCGATGCCGCCCGTGCGCAGAAAATCGCGCCGTAGCGAATTAAAAGATGTCATAAGAATCTTCCTCTGAGCATGGATTGTACATCCAGTCAGGCTTGTTGTCGGAATACGGTCGGTGTAACATTGATCCAAGCGGGAAGGGGCTTCCTTCAATGAGCGAGATCATCTTTGAGGTGCGCGAGGACGAGGCTGACGGCGGCTATACAGCTTCCGCTCTTGGGTACGGCATCCACACTCAAGGGGAGACTCTGGAAGAACTGCGCGCCATGGTCAAGGACGCCGTCCATTGCTACTTCGACGCGACAATGGAGCAGCCGAAGATTATCCGTCTCCATTTTGTGCGGGATGAAGTTCTGGCCTGATGAGGCTGCCTCGCGACATCGACGGGCCGCGTCTGGTCAAGGCTCTCAGCGTTTTAGGTTATGAGCCAACCCGGCAAAAGGGATCGCATATCCGCGTGACCACCCGGCGCGACGGCGAAAACCACGAAGTCATTCCTGGCATCATCCGATCAAGACAGGCACGCTCGCCAGCATCCTCAAGCGAATCGCCGCACACCACCGGCTGACTGTCGAAGAATTGCTGGAGATGCTGGATTTATAAGCTGAACTTCCAGGTCCGTGAATCCGGACCCTTCGACAAGCTCAGAGCAGACTTTTGAGCACCCGCTGAGACAATCGCGGAACCTTATTCCAGTAACGCCTGTCTACTCTCCTTGCAGTTGCATGCTCAAGTAGCGCTCGTAGCCAATTTCCTTGATCTGGCTTAGTTGCGCTTCCAGCCAATCGGTATGCACTTCCTCGTCCCTCAGATTAGCGGTGAACACCTCGGCGCTTCCATTGTCTCCCTCGGCCCGCGCCAGTTTTACCGCATCGTTGTATGACTTTACCGCATCAAGCTCAGATTTCAGGTCATTCTCCAACTGATCCTTCACTGTCTTCCCGACCTTTATTTGCGTGGGTCCGGTCATATTCGGAGTTCCATCCAGGAAGAGTATGTGCTCAATCAGTTTTTCCGCGTGCTTCATCTCCATAATCGATACCTTTTTCAGGTGCTTGGAAAGATGATCGTATTTCCAGTTCTCGCACATTTCGGAGTGAATGAAATATTGGCTGAGTGCTGTGAACTCTTCCTGCAGAGACTTATTCAGCGCGGCTATGACCTTTTGGCTTCCCTTCATGATGGCAAATCCTCCAATACAAACCTAAGTGGAATCTACCGTTGGGCAATGGCGACTGACTGGTCAACTTTGCACAATATCGTTGCATCATCCCTTATCCTGCCGGGTGCCATCGAGTTTCGTCTTTGAAACGTGGAAGTCGGGCAACAAATTCTAATGCCCATGCCGTTCCCAAAAGATAGCCGGAGTAATAATCGGGTATCGCTCGCCGAGCGCAAGCAGATCCTTGTCTCCGGTCACAAGGTAGTCGGCTTGGGATGCGCGCAGGGTTCCCAGAACCGGTTGATCGGCCGGGTCGCGCAGGGTTGCTTCCATTTCGTCGCTGGGTTCGACGATCTCCGCCAAAAACAGAAAGATGTCCGCGAGGTCGCGGATTTCAGCGGGAGTGAGCGTGATGCGCGGCAGCCGTGGCAGCACTCGAACCATCTCATCCAGAATGTATCGCGACAGGACCAGATCAACTTCGCCCTCTCGCGAGGCGCTCAAGATACGCCCCGGAATGCTGACGGGATAAGCGAGCGCGGATACCAAGACGTTGGTGTCCAGGACAACGCGTAAGCCAGCCATCAGCGGCGCCGCTCGCGCGCTACCGCCGCATCAATCTCTGCGATGCCTAGATCGTCGGGAACACCCGCATACGCCTCGGCAACCCGGCTGCTGAGTTGGTCAAATCGATCCCGCATCGCGCGGATGCGTGCAAACAGATCAGCGCCCACCAGGGCGGCAACGGGCTTGCCATCCTTGTTCACCACGATGCTGGCCTTTTGATACTGCACCTGGTTGAGCATCTCACCCAGGTTCTGGCGAAAATTGACGGCATTGACCTCGGTAACCATTTCACTCTCCAACCATCCTAACCAATATGGTTAGTATGACCGATATGATTTGATCTGTCGAGGAGTGTACCCAGTCTCGAATTTATGGCTTGAGAAGTGAGCTAAAAGCTAGAAGCTAGCAGCTGAAATCAGCTCTTCGCAAACGCCGTAGCATGGCTTTCCAATTCCGGGTCCCAGTTCTTCGGCTGGTAGATGCAGCAGGGCTCCGCAGCCAGGGGGTCGCCTGTGACAGCATAGGCGCGGGCGCGGGAGCCACCGCAGATCTCCTTGTACTCGCAGGCGCCGCACTTGCCTTCCAGCTTGCTGGTGTCGCGCAAAGATTTGAAAATAGGCGCGTTGCGGTAGATCTCGCTGAGCGGCGTTTCGCGGATGTTGCCCGCGTGGATGGGCAGAAAGCCGCTGGGGTAGACGTTGCCCACGTGGGAGATGAACAGGAAGCCCTTACCGTCATTGACGCGGCGGGTGGCCCAACTGGCGGTGCGGGTTTTGGCGTCGCTGGTGGGCGCGCCGGGCTCATACCCCACGGACGAAGACCTGTCCGTGGGGACCCCTGGTTCGTAAGTCATTGCCGCGGAGCGCTGAACGGTGCCCGGATGACCGCTGCCGTGACCGATTTTCCGCTCTTCCAGGTTGTTTTGCAGCAGGTAGCGGCGGTAGTGCATGGCCTCGGTGGTCTTGATCTGGAAGTTCACGCGGTGGGAAAGCTCGTAGATTTGCCCAAAAATACGCTCAAATTCCTCTCCGCTGAGCAGGTCGTCGAGCTGGCCGCGTCCCACCGGAACCAGGAAGAAAACATTCCACATGACGATGGCTAGCTTCTCAAAAAGGGCGCATAAATTGTCCAGATCGTCCGCGTTGTGGCGGCTGATGGTGGTGTGAACCTGGATGGGGATGCCCGCCTCGTTGGCCCACTCGATGGCCTGGATGGTGCGCGCATACGCGCCCGGAAGCCCACGGAAAGTGTCATGAATCTCGGGAGTTGAGCCGTCCAGCGAGATTCCGAGCCGCACCAGGCCGGCCTCCTTGAGCTTGAAAATCGCCTCGCGGGTGAGCAGCGGCGTGGCGCTCGGTGTCAGCGCCACCTGCACGCCCTTGTCAGCGGCGTAGCGGATCAGCTCGAAGACGTCCTTTCGTTTCAATGGGTCGCCGCCAGTAAAAACGAAGATGGGCACGCCCATGGCCGCAATCTGGTCGATCAGCGCCTTCCCCTCGGCGTTGGTCAACTCGTCGGGGTGGGCGATGGGCTGGGCGGCGGCGCGGCAGTGCTTGCAGGCCAGGTCGCAGGACTGTGTGACCTCCCAGATGGCGAGGAAGGGGGTTTCGTCAAAGTTCAATCCGCCACGGGCGGGAATGTTGTGCATCGGTTGCATGAAACCTCCTGCGGAATCGGGGCGGCGAGGCCGGAAAACAGGGCCAGCGCCGGGGGATTGAGCTGACTTTCCAGGCCAGGACTCTGCCGATAAGGGGATCTCCACGGTAAAGGAGACCGTTTTGAAAGCCTACAGCAGAGCCCCTTGAACGGTAAAACCGCTCTAAAGCGCAATGATTCGACTCCAGAAGAGCAGTTTGGGGACGAGTCTGGATGTGATTTAGATCACCTTTCCCGATTTTTGTCATTGATTTGGGCTCTCATTTGAGC
>Ga0302266_10001075_pt1 | contig 25860 bp, 11 predicted proteins | sample III_Bog_E1_2_FD_194559 | JGI IMG/M metagenome (GOLD analysis project Ga0302266, IMG submission 194559) | Peat permafrost microbial communities from Stordalen Mire near Abisko, Sweden - III_Bog_E1_2 | ecosystem: Environmental > Terrestrial > Soil > Wetlands > Peat | place: Sweden: Abisko... | reverse complement strand
TCATTTCTCAGTTCGAACCTGCGATCCCGGTTTGACCAGCGCCGTGATTGACGCGACACAGATCGAACGTGCCGTGTATAACCTGCTGTTGAACGCATGCCAGGCGCCCCGTTCAGGGGGTGCGCCTCGTACTGTCTCATTGGACCTTGAGGCATATGAGAAAGAACTCGTAATTGAAGTGACAGACAACGGAGACGGGATTCCTCCCGGCATTCGCAACACACTCTTCGAGCCGTTCGTCAGTGAGGGAAAACAGAAGGGCTCGGGCTTGGGACTAACGCTCACGCAACGCATTGCGGTTGAACATGGCGGTAGCGTGACCCTCGTGCGCAGCAGGCCGGGCGAGACGGTTTTCCGCATGTCAATCGCCAGGAGCGGCGATGTGCCTCTCACACTAGCATCGAGCCGCTCTGGAATGGAGATGTTATGAAAACAACGATCTCTACCAGATATGTTTTGAGACACCACTTCCCGCATTCGACAATGGCTTGTGTCGCCGCAATTCTTCTTTGCGTTTCTGCTCAATCAGCGACATCGCAGGAGAGTGTCGAACAGAAGATTGCGCGGCTTGATGGGCAAATGAGCCGTGTCCAGACGCAGCTTGAAGAGTCAGAAAGCGAACTGAAGGAAATTCAGCAACAACTATCCGCTCTGCGCAGTCAGGCAGGGCTTCCGGAAAAGGGCGCTGAGGATAACACTGCCATTTCGGGAGCTAAAGACCTGGCTGCGGCAGTCGACGAACTGCGCGAAAAGCAAGACGTCCTCGAGTCCCAGGCTGCTGCGCAGGAACAGGCAAAAGTTGGAAGTGAGTCGCGGTATCCGGTGACACTCAGTGGCATGATTCTATTCAACGGCTTTGTGAACACACATGCGGTAGACTCAGCACCCACACCGGCAATGGCTTTCTCCGGGCCCGGTGCAACAGGCGCTACGCTGCGTCAAACTATCCTCGGGATCGACGCCAGCGGACCGCACCTCTTCGGCGCGAGCAGCCACGGGGATCTTCGCATTGATTTCGACGGTTCCGGACTGACTGGAAGTTATGCGAATGCGATAGGATTTGTGCGCTTCAGAACCGCGCATGCAGATTTGGATTGGCAACACACCAAGGCGTTTTTTTCTCTTGATCGACCGATTATCAGTCCGGACTCGCCCACGTCGCTCACCGCCGTGGCGGAGCCTGCTCTTGCGTGGTCGGGAAATCTTTGGGCATGGAATCCACAAGCTGGGATTTCTGAGAAGCTTCCTATCCATCGGAATGCAGCCTTGCAGATGGAGGCGGCTTTGATCGATGTCGCTGACCCATTCAACCCCAATGCCAATTCATCGTCATTGCCGGTGGTCCCTCCCACTACGGCGGAACAAAGCCGCTGGCCGGGAGGAGAAGTACGCCTGTCTCTACTCAATCCCATCAACGATAGCGCGGCACATGTCGGGGTCGGCGGTTTCTTTGCGCCGCATAGGTTCGCAGCTGGATCTACCTACAATTCATGGGCAGCAACCATGGATTTTCATCTTCCAATATTTGCTCACCTCGGCCTGACGGGAAGCGCTTATCGCGGTCAAGCGCTCGCCGGCCTCGGCGGGGGAACCTACAAGGATTTCGTTTATCGCGTCTATCAATCTGAAGGCTACTTCAGAACACTGGACGATATGGGCGGATGGCTCGAGGCGAAGCAAAAGGTAAACGAGCGGCTTGAATTCAATGAGGCCATCGGCATCGACAACGTACCGGCCTATCAGCTTCAGCCCTTTGCGATAGCCGTCCCAAACAACTACTACAATCTTGCGCGCAATCGCACGTTCGCGAGCAATGTGATTTACAGGCCGAGCGCTTATCTTCTGTACTCGATCGAATATCGCCGCATTGAATCGTCATTTGTGAACTCGCCAACTGCCTCGAGCGATGTAATCGGAATCGCAGCCGGCTACAGGTTTTGATGAAGTCTTTCGGGCTGCCATTTCGAGTGCGTCGCGCGTTGCTTTGCGGGATTGCGCTACTGCCGCTTCAGACCCTTGCGCAGGGAACTCAGGCCCATGCCGTCGCAGAGCTGCATGCCCATATTGATATTGCTCCGGGGCAACTCAAGGGCCACCCACCCGCGGCGGTAGTCTGGCTTACGCCGATGTCCGCTGAGCCTGCAGACACGCCCCTCCATCCCAGCCGCTTTACTCTGGTTCAGAAAAACCGGATGTTCATGCCTCACCTCCTCGTGGTACCGGTGGGAAGCGTTGTCTCATTCCCCAACGAAGATCCTTTCTTTCATAACGTTTTTTCATATTTCAATGGCAAGCGATTCGATCTCGGATTGTATGAAGCCGGAAAATCAAAGGATGTGACTTTTTCCCGTGAAGGCGTTTCCTACATCTTCTGCAACATTCACCCGGAGATGAGCGCTGTTGTACTCGCTCTCTCAACGCCTTACTTTGCTACGGCGAACCAAGACGAGAGTGTTCACCTTGAAAGCATCCCCGCCGGTGAATATGAAATGCACGTTTGGATTGAAGGCCTGACGCAGCCGGATCTGGAACGCCTGGTACGGCACATTCATCTGAGCCCAGGCAAATCAGAGTCGTTGTCGCTTGATGCGCGCGAGCTTTCTCGTGAGCCGGCGAGTCATCTAAACAAATTTGGCCAGCCTTACGATCGAACTCCCAAGCCCGCATACTGAATAGTGTGATTGGTTCATTCCCGCGGTGCAACCGATAAATCGCCCGTCATGAAATCAGGCTCTTGCAAAAGTCCATCACGCATCGGAAGCGGATAAACTTTCAGGCCGCTTAGCTGCAGGGCAATGTGCCACAAAAACGCAACGTTGCTCAAATTCCTGCGCCACAGACGCTTGGGATCCTGGACCAGCCGGTGCAGCCAGTGCAGGCCCACCTTCTTAACCCAGGGACGACAATCTTTCAGTCGACCCGTATGAAAATCAAATGCTGCTCCAACGCCAAACATGAGGCGCGTTTCAAGGCGCGGCAGCATGCGGCGCATGAAAAGGTCCTGCCGCGGCGAGCTGATTCCCACCCAGATCATGTCCGGTTTGCACTCCATGATGATTCTTGCAAGATCGCTCTCCTCCTCCGACGTCAATTCGCGAAACGGTGGCGTATAAGTGCCGGCAATGCGGGTCCACGGAAACTGCCGACGCATATTTGCCGCAAGCTCGTCAGCAACGCCGACCTTTCCACCGTAGAAAAAATGGCTATAGCTCGCGAACTCCTCGCGGCTGAAAATCGCGCGCATCAGCGCAGGCCCTGTGACAGCCTCCATTGAAGTGTGTTTCTGCAGACGGCCGACCCAGGCGGTCGGCGTGCCATCCGGAATCACAATGTCCGCCTCGGCGAATGTCCGCGCAACATCCGGGTCTCGCCGAGCCGAAAGAATCCCGCTGACGTCGACGGCGCACAAGTAACCTTTCCGATCGGATCGAAGAAATTGCGCTACCCGTGAGACCGCTCGCTCCAGATTCAGCGCATCAACGGCAACGCCCAGCACATTGGCATAAGGGCCGCGGGATATCTCAGAGGATTCATGATCGTAATCAGTCGCATACGACATATGTGCCGTCTCTTCGATGCCCGGCGATGTTGTATTCATCGCGTTCTTGCAGACTGTCGCTGAAGATTCAGCGTCTGTGCGGCGATTGGATCGACCGCGTAGAAACAACACGAGCGGAAAGTAGACCATGCAAGTGATTGGCCCATAGATCATGCGGCTCCACGCCATTCCCTGCAGACCGTAGCGTGGCGCAAGCCAACCCATCGAGCAGGTCATGAGCACGCCACCAAGCAGCGTGAAACAGGTCAGCGTGCGTGCATGGCCAAGTGCGAGCATTGAATAAGCTCCTGCCACTCCAAGGCCGGCGAAAGCGGTGCTCCATACGATCACGGGAAGAAGCACGGCACAAGTCTGCGCAAGCTCGACCCCGCCCCAACGATGAAGAACAGCCGGCCCCAACGTCAGTACGGCGGCAGCGCCAAGGATGACAAGGAGCAAGTTGGCGCAGAATCCAAGAAGAACCGTTTGACGTACGCCAACCTGGTCATCCAGCGCGTGTTGAACTGAAATGCGAGGAAACAGGAAATGCAATCCGGCAGCGACCACACCATAGATTGGCTGCGAAAGTTGCACGCACATGGCATAAGCCGTGATCGAGGCCGCACCGAATGCAACTCCTGCAATCAACCTGTCCAACTGTCCGAACACCAAGCCTGAGACTGCCTGAATCCAGGCAAACACGCCGAATGAAAGAAGCGTTCGCGTAGTCTCGCGATCGAAAACCGGCAGCAGGTCAGAGACACCAATCAGCCTGCGAATCTGCACAACCTGTAGCCACACTCCATACGCAGAGATCAGAGCGGTCGCCGCCAACACGCTGACTACTGTGTGAGTAATGAACGGCAAAATCCCCGCACAGGCCAAACTCACGAGGCGTGTGATGGCGCTGATTTTGACGGCGCTTCCATACTGCTCGTACGCGCGCTGGGTGCTCACGCATACGCATTCGATGGCGCGTATGGGAATCAGTAGGCAGGCTATGCGGAGACTCCAAAGACAATCGGGCTGCAGTCCGGCTGTTCCGCTCACCAGATGATTCGTCGCGATCGGCGCTAGAAACCATGCCGCAATGGCCAGCGCGGAACCGAGAAACAAATGGATGCCCATGGTGCTGCGCACTGCCCGTATTACATTTGCGTGATTGCCGGTGGCGCGCTGCATGGCCACGACGCGTATATTCGCATCGCCGAACCCCGACGCAACAATGGCTCCCGTACTGACCATAGAAACGGCAAACATCCAAATGCCATATCGATCGTTCCCCAGGCTCCTGAGGGCGAATGGAGCGATCATCAACATCCCCAGCGGGTAAGCCAGGTAATCAAGCACTCCATAGACGGCGTTCGAGATGTGATTCTTCATGGTCGCAGTGCATGAACCATGCGCTTCCGCCTTTCAACTCTGACGTTATGAGGAGAGCGTCGAAGCCGTGTCAGGGCTCGGTCAGATGAATGTCATCTGCTTGTCACTGCGCGGGTCGCATCCGCTCCAGACCATCGTGGCAGGTCCAGAAACAACAGGGCGGCAAGTAATGCGAACACGGCGTTTCCAGCGATGACCGCTGGGTAACCGAATTGAACAATGCAGCTTCCTGTGAGCGCAGCAGTCCCAGCCTGGCACAAAGCCCCGGAAATATTTTGCACTGCGGAAGCTGTGCTGCGTTCGTCTTCAGGGATATGCTCCATCAGGTAGCGATAGATGCCCGGGCTGCACAGCCATTGCGCTGCATTGAACGCCAGAAAATACGCGATGCTCAGCGGAAGCATCTTCGTAGAGAAGAGCAGAAGGAGGAACGCAGCTGTCATCGCTTGCGCTAGCGAGACGCCCTTGATCGTCCCCAGTCGGCGATATAAAAAAGGGGTCGACAGCACTGCGGCGAATTGAAGCAGTTGCGAAAAGGAAAAGACCGTTCCCACACTGCCGAGAGAGAGCCCAAGCACTTTCTGCAGATAGACAGCACCGAAGATTGAGAAAGATCCTGTGACGACATTCCACAGGATGAAAGGCGGCAGGAAGCGCCAGAGGAATGGATGGAAGAGGCGAATTCCGACGGCAAGCCGCGCTGGCTCCGCATCTTGTGCAAGCCTCGCTAGCGGCCATGCGCCGAGCATGACTGCACCACATGCGCAAAGCAGAACCGCGCGAATGCCTCCGACAAGAGGCAGTCCCGAACCCCGCGTTTGCAAAAGCTGTGGAAGATACCCGCCCGCCAGCCCCGCCAAACTTCCCATGCCAATTCCAGTTGCGAATACGATGCTGAAACCGGAAGCACGATTGTGCTCATTGGTGAACCTTGCAACTGCGGGTGAGAAACAAATCGGCCAGAAGCAGAGCGCCAGCCCGGTCAAAAACGCGAGCCCTATTTGCGCAGGAGTCCAAAGGGTGAAGACTCGAAGAGCACAGATCAACGGCGCGATAAGAAACGAAATGAGCAGGGGCTTTTGAAAACCGTATCGCCGCACCAGAATCATGGCTGGGATTGTTCCAACCACGTTGCCCAGAGTCAGCGACGCCAAAATCTGTCCAATGATGCGCTCGTTAAAATGGAGATCGGTAAGGTAAAGATTGAAGAGAAAGAAGAAAAGTCCAAATCCAAAATCGAAGAAAAATGCGGCCGCGAAGAACCTCCAAAAGTCTCCAGAGTATTGACGCATCCATGCAGGAGCGTTCGCCTTCGATCGCGAGGGAACGCTCGGCTGTCTGCACGGAGCCTGGTCGCAAACTTCGGGCATCAGCTTCCCTCGCGCACTAACTGGCTAAGCCTTTCAACGGCCCAGTCGAGGTCTGTATAACGCAGTTCGAATGCGCCTCCTTCGAGCAGGCGGTCAAACATACGGGCCTGACGTCTGCGCAGTTCGGGCGCAGAGCTGGCACGCTGCAGCATGTATAGCTTGGCTACCTCAACAGGGAACGGGACCAACTCCTGTTGGTCAACATTGCGGTTGAGAAAGACGACGTGATCGATTTTTGATTTTGATGCCGTGCTGAATCGCGGAACAGATGCTGTTGCGTATTCGATCGATGGCTTGCCGATCTCTGCGCGCTTCATCACCGGTCGTCCGCGCAGTTCAGGGAAGAGACTTTCCGATGATGGTCGAAAACGAACCAGGCTGCAATCGCCGACAATGAGCCGGTCGTCCCGCCCGTCCACCAGATAACTCCCATCGTCGGTGATGTAAGTCCATCCGGCGCGCGCACAAGCAAACGAGAGTGTGGACTTTCCCGCGCCTGAATCGCCGCACAACAGAACGCCGGCTCCGTCCAACTCCACGCACGCTGCATGAATTCCCCACGCGTAGTTATTAACAAGCTGCCCCATGACAGCGGAATTCAGAAAGATGTAGCGGAAATAGTCGCGATGCTCAAGCGTGGAGCTGGTCACCCAAATATCCGAAATTGCGCAGCGGTAGTCCGCGATCACAAAATTCTCGCCGTCGGCAATGTTGCTCGCCAAGTGATTCCTCATGTGGCATGTGGGCATGGGAGGGCAATCGTGAGAATTTCCGGCTGTGACGCCAACGTTCAACGCGATAGGTTCAACATCGAATGCCTTTTCAAAGCTTCTCCAACACTCCGCTGCGGCTTCGATAACCAGCTCGGAATTCGTTGAGATATTCACGGGAAAGCCGAGTGGATAAAAGGTTTTCTTCTGGTCGTATTCGACACGCGAGAGATACGGATCGCAAAACCTGATGGGCTCCGACCGGCTCCACGCTTGCTTGAGTTGCTCGACTGTCAGCATGTCCAATGTGTGGACAGGCAGGGCGTTCAGTGCGCTCGACATGGCTCCGTCCCTTCCCATCAGAACTGGTATTTCAGCGCCACTTGAACAATGCGTGGGTTGTTTGATTTCCCGGTAATCAGCCCAAACGGAGGGCTGGACGAGCCCAGGATGGCACCATTGCCCGGATTGGCGAAGTTTGGCCTGTTGGTCAGGTTGAAGAACTCCGCGCGAAGGTGAAAGCTCTGCGATTCGAAGACAGAAATTGTTTTCTCCGCCGACATGTCAACATTGAACTGCCCGGGCCCACGAACAATACCCACGCCGCTATTTCCAAAGTCCGTATCAGAAGAGCTGGTGCCGTTCGGCGCTTCAGGCGCGGAAGTGATTCCAGCAGGATTGAGATAGCCGTTGAGTACGCGCGAATACAGAGACCCGCTAGTTGTAAGGCGCGCGCCGCTTAGTTGTGCGCGGTTTTCAAAGGGGAAGTTTCCATACACAGCGCCGGCGGATTCATCAATTAAAGTAATGGGCGTTCCGCTTTGCACTACGAGGATTCCCGAAGTCTGCCAGCCCGACGAAATGTGTCGAACCATGCTTCCCATCGAGCGCGGATTTGGCAGGTCGTAATTGAAGCTGAAGACCGCCCGATGCGCACGATCAAAATCTGTGAGCCCATAGGCTTGCCGCGGGTCGCGCTGATCGTTCGTCAACAGCCATAGTTCGAATACCTGGTTACCCGAAGACCCGCTCGTCTCATCCAGATTCTTCGACCATGTATAGCTTCCCAGAAACTGGAATCCGTGGCTCAGCCGCTTCGTCACGCTCGCCTGCAGCGAGTTGTAGTCCGAGCTATATGCTGTCTTGCAATTTAAAGATCCCGGCCCAATGCCCTGGTATGGAGCACGCTGCACAACATTCGAAACGGAGTTCGTTGTCTCGCCATACACCGGATTCGTTGGGCTCGCCAACAGGCTTTGATTGAACTCCGCACACCCCGCCACATGAATGGACCGTGTGCCGACGTATCCCACTTCCGCGAGGTAATCCCGGAACAATGCAAACTGCGCATTCAGGTTGTATTCCTCGGTATAAGGATCCACAATGTGCGTTGATATTCCAGTGACCGTTGGGCCGCCACCCTGCATCCGCGGCAGGAAGATCGGGTAGCTCGACTGACTCGGGAGCAATGGGCTGAATGGTTGCGCGAGTGTGGCGCCCGCGTTCTGCGATCCTGCAAAGAATTGGCTTGTAGAAAAAGGTGGCTGCCCCACAAGGTTCTCAGCCAATCCGGCTGCCAGACGATCGAAGTAGATTCCAAATCCACCGCGAAGCACAACTGTGGCCTTGTCAGTCAACCGATAAGCAAAGCCGAACCGTGGAGAAACATCGTGATAGTCCGTCGGCCATAGGCTGCGTCGGTTCGATTGCAGCACGCCTTGCGGGATCGGTCCGGAAAAGTTGGAAGAGACTACGAATCCGCTCAGGCTTCCGGATGCAGGCACGCCCAATGCTGCGAGCGTGGGGTCAAATGTAACCAGCCTGCCGTGAATCTCAGTAGGCGGACTGAAAATCTCATAGCGCAGTCCAGCATTCACCGTGAGCCGCGGTGCCAGCCGAATGTCATCCTGAATAAATCCGGCAAAGTCTGTATACCTCTCATCCTTGCGGAACAATCCCGAACTGCCGTTGCTGAAAGCCACATTGCTCACATCACTGGGGCTGCCGTTCTGTGCCGCGCTTTCACCCAACAGAAAATCGTTGAACGTGTTGATATCCAGAAGCCCATCGGAGGAATAGGGAGCCACAACCATAACCTGGTGGCGTTTTACCTCGCCGCCGAAGCGGATGGATTGACTGTGCCGTGTTAGCGAAAACATATCCTGCGCAATAAAGCTGTTTGTCCGCTGTGTTTGCGACGGAGTTCCGGCGTCGCCGATGGTGAACAGTCCGTTCACGGTGATCCCAGGAGCGGCAATCCCCGCGCCCGATCCGCCTGTTGGAGATTGGGTGCCGATATCAGATGCGAGAATGGGATTCGCCACAGCCGCGATTCCGTCGAATCGCATATAACCGGCGCGCGCAACATTCACCATGCTCGAGTTCACAACATGAGTGTCCGCAACTACTGCCATCGCATTCTGATCCAGTTCATTGGTGCCCCACCCTGGAACATTGGCCGCGTTCGGAGAAAAAGCTTCGACTGTGGGCGCGCGGGAATAGAAAAAGCGTTCAGAGATTTCGTTCTTGCCTGTCAACGCATGATCAATGTTCGCCGTGTACTGATCCTCGTTGTAGGTTGACGGCGGGGCATATGTCGATTCGCCAACCGGTATCTGACCTGCACTGGCGCCAAGCTGGATCTGAGGGCTTGGAATTGCGAACTGACCGCTCGAGAGTTTGAAGTTCAACAACTTCAACGCAACCGGGCTGATGTTCGATCCGTCGCATGCGACCTGTGTCCCGCCCGCAGAAGTTGGATAAGCGCAGAACTGCGCGCCAAGGGTCGCGGCGGAACGGTCTGCCGTGAGTTGCGGCAATATCACGGTTGTCTCCGTGCCTTCGCCATTGCTCGAACGCAGGCCCTGGTAGGCGCCAAAGAAGAAAGTCTTGTCCCGGCGAATCGGGCCTCCAATCGCAACACCAAACTGATTTTGCTTCAACGTCGGACGTGCCTGGTCGTCGAGCTTTGAAAAAAAGTCATTTGCATTGAGCAAGTCATTGCGGAGAAACTCCCATGCATCGCCATGAACATGATTGGTTCCCGTCTTGCTGATGACGTCGACATTCGCGCCGGTGCCGCGTCCGTAAGTGGCATCGTAGTTGCCGGTCTGCACCTTGAATTCCTGAATGGTATCCGGCGCAGGAACAGCGACGCCAACCTCTTCGCCATCCGAGGCGGCGGAGTTCTGCGAAAGATTATTTGCGTCTACTCCATTGAACTGAATGTTGTTGGCCGTGGTCTTGCTTCCGTTCGACTCAACATCCTGGGTACCGCGCCCCAACACCGTTGCATCCGGCAGTCCCACCACAACGCCAGGTGAAAGCGACAGAATCTGCGTGAAGTTCCGATTGGACAGCGGGAGCGCATTGATGGAATTCTCGTCCACAGCGCGGCCGAGAGAAGAGCTCTGTGTATCGGCCATCTCCGTATCCGCTTTTACCTCGAGACTCGTATCGACAGTCGCGATTCTCAGGCGAAACTGGATCGTGCTTGTCTCGCTGACGACAACGGGAAGGGAACGCACATTGCTTTCCGCAAACCCCTCCACCTTGACCGATGAACGGTATTCACCTGGCGGCAGCATGGCGGCTGTGAAGACCCCTGTGGCATTGGTCATTACCGATCGAGACAAGTGAGTTGCCTCATTCTCGATAGTCACTGAAACATTGGGAAGTGGATGGCCTGAGGGATCGATTACCGATCCTTGTATGGCTCCCGTGCCGGGGGATTGGCCCAGGATCAAGATCGTCTGGATCAGGAGCGAGCCCAGGACGCAAGCTGCTGACATTGAAATATTGCGCATTCGTTCGCCGCCTCATGGTGAGATAGGACGCGGTTTCAGAATACGAATGATTGGATTACTGACTTGTCAGCGACATGTCTTTGCATTGTCACTTCAGAAATTCCCGTACACGAGACCATACGAAAAACGATCCACACGAGCGCGAGAAGCCGAGGGTTCACTATCTTTAATTATCACTACATTCTTTTCTCGGCTCGTCACACCGGCAATGCAAATCGCAGTGATTGCGCGCCGCCGTCACGTGGGTCTTTGCCGCGGCCCACGTGTATTGAATTTAGTGATGCGGAGGAACAGCTGTTTGGTCAGAAGTGAATGACGACACCCGAACTCAGGCGTGTATTGTTCTGGTGGTTGTTCATGCCGTTGTCGAATGTGGTGACGAGGTAATCCGCATCAACGAGGCGCCAGGAAAAGCGCCGGCTCACGCTGATGTCTACGCCGCCACCCGCCTGTGCGGCAAAGGCCAGAGACGCATTTGAATAGGCTGGATTCGGTGGGAGTGTCAGTGTTCCTGAAGCGTGCGCACCTCCAGCCATCACCTGGGCGTAGGGATGAATGCGCGTGTGTCCCATGGGAAACCGGTAGCGCGCGCCCGCGGTAAAAATCCCGAGGGTGAGGTTCAAGTTTGTGCTATCGATTTTAGAGGCAGTAGTGATGGTGAGGTCGGCGACGAAAGCAAAGTGTTTTGGCTTGGCCGGCCAGTCAACGGTGCCACTTCCTCCGTTCAGCATGAAACAGCCGCATCCGCTTGGAGGCGCGTTGCTGCGCATATAGGTGTAGTCCACGGCCAACTCGGCCGGGAGCGGCTTATCGGCTGCGGGCGTTGCCTGGGCGAACAGGGACGTAGTGGAGACCGCCGCGATGGTCAATAACAGGGACGAGATTACTTTGAGACTGAATCGCATGGGGTCTCCTTTACTGCACCGTAAGTTGCACGGTGGTTGAGTGCGTGTCGGCGCCCGAAGTTCCGGTAATGGTGAGCGTGTAGGACTGGGACACTTTCAGTGCGAAGCCTCCTCCGCAGCCGGTGAGTGCCGCAGCGGCGCCGAGCGATGCAAGCCCAGCGAGAAGCAGCATAAGACGTCCGGACCAGACTTTGCGCCAACGCCGGAAGGGAAGCAGGATGAGCAACGCCAGTGCCGGCGTGGTTAGCGGCCAGAAGTTTGGCGTTGATTGGGCAAGCTGATTGTTTGTGGTTTGCACAGCCAGCATGGATGTCACTGTGCCGTCGCCTGGATTCAACTGCGGTGGAGTAAAGGTGCCAGTTGCGCCCGCGGGCAGGCCGGTTACTGTGAGGGCAACATTGTTTCCGAATCCACCGATGGACGCCACAGTGACGGTGTAGTTGGCCAAACCGCCAGAGGGAATTGTCTGCGATGCGGGTGAGCCGGCTATGGTGAAGTCGGGCGGGGGAGGGTTGACCAGCACCGTCTCTTGCACTTGAGGCGCCGGCAAATAATCCGCATTGCCTGCCTGGTTCGCATCGATCACCAGGTTGCCGGGGCCTGTGACGGTGACAACGTTGGCGGACACTGTTCCGGTGGCCGTGCTGCTTGCATCGATTGAGAAGGTGACTGCATTACCCGATGCGCCGCCGGTTGCAGTGAGCGTGATAGTAAGGCCGCTAGTGAACGTAACAGGCGACGTTGGTTGCGTGAAGTTGATGGCCTGCGGCGCCTGGTTCACAACTACGGTTCTTTGCACCTGGGGCGCGGATGAGTAAGTTGCATTGCCTGCCTGGTTGGCATCGATAACGATGCTGCCCACGCCGGTGACAGTGAGGGTTGTTCCGGAGATTGTTCCGGTGGCCGTGCTGGTGGCGTCGATGGAGAAGGTTACTGGGTTGCCGGATGCGCCGCCGGTTGCTGACAGAGCGATGGTGAGGCTGGGCGCATACGTGACGGGCGACGTGGGTTGGACGAAGTTGATGGCTTGCGCGATGGGCGCGTTGACCAGGATGGTTTTCTGAACCTGGGTTGCGGCGGTGTAATCCGTGTTGCCTGCCTGATTCGCGTCGATGACAAAAGTGCCCACACTGGTAACGGTCAGCGTACTGCCAGAGATGCTGCCGCTAGCCGTGCTGCTTGCGTCGATGCTAAAGACCACAGGATTACCCGATGGTCCCCCAGTGGCCACGAGAGCAACTGTGAGCCCCGCGTTGTAAGTGACTGGCGACGCGGGTTGCGTAAAGACGATGACCTGTTGAGCCGGGTTGATGATGAAGGTTCTCTGTACCTGGGGTGCGGCGGAGTAATCGGCATTGCCGGCCTGGTTGGCATCGACAACAATGTTGCCGACCTTGGTTACGGTCAGCGTAGATCCGGAGATCGTGCCTGCTCCGGTGCTGCTGGCGTCGATGGTGAACACCACTGGATTGCCCGATGGGCCGCCGGTGGCGACCAGCGGGATTGTTAAGCCAGAGGCGTAGGCGAATGGCGAGTTGGGCTGGGTGAAGTTGATTGTCTGCGTTGTCGGATTGACGACGACGGTTCGCTGCACCTGGGGTGCGGCGGAGTAATCGGCGTTGCCGGCTTCGTTCGCATCCACCACGATGCTGCCGGCAAGCGTCACGGTCAACGTGGATCCTGAGATGGTGCCGGCGCCCGTGCTGCTAGCGTCGATGGTGAAGACCACCGGATTGCCGGATGCGCCACCTGTTGCAGTCAATGCGATGGTCAGGCCCGGCGCATAAGTAACGGGCGACGCAGGTTGGGTAAAGATGATGACTTGCCCTGCCGGGTTCACAACGACGGTCCGCTGTACTTGGGCAGCGGCGGCGTAAAGTGAGCTACCAGCCTGATTGGCATCGATGACGATGCTGCCCCCACTGGTGACTGTCACCGTGCTACCGGAGACGGTGGCCGTTGCCGTGCTGCTCGCGTCGATGGAGAAGACCACTGCGTTGCACGATGCTCCGCCGGTCGCGGTCACTCCGAATGTCAGTCCCGGGGTGTACGTGATGGGCGTGGCGGGCTGCGGGAAGTTGATGGCCTGTGCGGTGTTTGCCGACTCGCCGTTTCCGTTCACCGGGATGGATTGCGTGATGTTTGTTCCGTTTGCATTCTGGTCCGTGACGACGACGTACTCGCTGAGCGGTCCGCTGGTGGTTGGGGTGAAGTTCACGGAAACTGTGCAACTCGAGCCCGTATCAATGGTGTCGTCCTCCTCGCAGAGGTTCGAACCATTGTTGTTGATCGGGAAGTCGGCCGGATAAACCGGGTTGTTGCCGGAAGAGGGAATCGGCAGGTATGCGCCCAGATTCCCAATGTTCAACAGAGCGACGTTCTTGGGGCTGTCTGAACTGGTGGACCCGACATTGGTGTTCGCGAAATTAAGCGTCGGCGGCCCGGAGAGGTTCAGCTTGGCCACGTCGCTCAACCCACCGTCTGCGACGTAGAGGCTACCGTTTGCATCGATTGCCAGGCCGTTCGAGTTTTGCAAGCCGGTAAAGCCCAATGTGAATTGTGTGCCGTAAGAACTTCCGTTGTAGGGCAACTCGACCACGGTGCCTGCGTCGGTGTTAGCGATGTAGACATCACCCGCAGCGTCCACGGCAATGGATTGAGGGTAGAACAGGTTGCTGGCCGGCAAGACGACTTCAGTACCAAACCCACCCGCTGTGCGCGGTAACTCGACCACCTGGTTATCGTCGGAATCGGCGATGTAGAGATTCAGGCTGGAGTCGGTGGTCAGTCCATGGGGAGCATGAAGCCCGGTGGCTTGGGTCAGGGTTACAGGCGAGCCATAGCCTGTCCCCGTCCATGCCATTTCAACTACCTTCTGATCGATGGAGTCGGAGAAGAAGAGATTGCCGATCGCATCGACAGTTACACCATAAGGGGCGGGAAGACCAAGGGCATCCAAAATGACCCGGGTACCGTAGGATGAGCCGTTCCAGGGTACCTCGACGATCTGGTTGTCCTTTGTGTCTGCGATGAAGAGGTTGCCGTTTCCATCTACAGCGATGCCGCCCGGGTTGGACAAAGCCCCCGCAGCAGTAATGTTGGTAGGCGTGCCGTAGCCGCTGCCGGTCCACGGAATCTTGATGATCCTGCTGTTGAGGGTGTCGGCAACGTAGACGTTGAGCGCTGCGTCCACTGTAACTCCGAGAGGCGCTTGGTATCCGTTGTTGTTGTAGGACGGCAGTGTGGATTGCACGCCGGTGTTGAAGACGATCTGCGGGCCGTAGGCAATTCCGGGAAGGAAGGTGGTGCCGAGGACGTTGCCGTTGGGGTCGATGAGCAGGACCGAGCCGGGGCGGGATCCTGGAGCCTGTGGCGCGAAGATGACGTTAACCGTGCAACTCTGACCAACCGCATACGTGGTGTTCGCTGTGCAAGTACCGGCTGTGGCTCCCTGGGCAAAGTCGAGGCCCGATTTGCCCTGGGTTAGCACGTGAATGGATGTGAGGGTTCCGGCCTGAGCAATGTAAACGGTGACAGGTTGCGCAGGTTCCGTTGAGCCAACATTGGCAGAGAAGGCCACGCCCAGCCCCGTCAACAGGGTTTGTGCCCCAGGGATCGCAGCTCCTGTGAAGTTGGCTTCAAGCGTCGCGGACTCGCTGGAGGCCGCTGAGGGAGTGAAGGTGAGGTAGATGTTGCAGGCTGCGCCGGCCGCGAGGGTCGTAGTGCAGCCGTTGGTTCCGGTGGTGGAGTAGGCGAAGTCGCCAGGGTTGGTTCCGACGATGGAGAAGGAGAGGCCGGTGATCGAAACCGTGCTGGTGTTGGTCAGTGTGGCAACTTGCACGCCGCTGGTGGCGAGGTAAACCTGGCCGCCGAAGGGAACCGGATTGGGAGACAAGGACGCTGTCGGGTTGACCACCACAATGGCAACGCCCGTCCCGCTTACCGGAATGTCCTGCGTGGCATTCGCGACGTTCAGGCTGTTATCCGTGAGGACGACATTCTCATTGAGCGGACCGCTGGTGGTGGGCTTGAAGTTGATAGAAATATCGCACGAGAGCCCTGAGGCAAGGGATGCCGACTCGGCGCAGAGGTTGATGTCGGCGGCGTTGACAGGGAAGTCGAGCGGATAAGTTGGGTTGGCTCCGGCCCCAAGGGGCAGAGATTCATTTCCGATGTTCGTCACAGTCACGGTCTTGGGACTGTCAGAGCTGATGGAGTCAACGTTTGTGTTGGCGAAGGTGGTGGTGGGCGGGTCGGCGACGTCCAGCTTGTAGATCTGCTGACTTGCCTGGTCGGCGACGTAGATGTTCCCAAGCCCGTCCAGCGCGACAGCTTCAATGGCTTGCAGATTTTTCACCGGGATAACATAAGGGGTGCCATACGCGCCGCCAGAATAAGGCACTTTCACCAGCTCAAAGGTGCCGGTGTTCCCAGTGTACTGCTCAGAGATGTAGAGGTTGTTGGCGGCATCGATCACCAGGTTCAAGGGAGCGCCAGCGCCGCCTTCGAGACCGTTGGCAATGGTGATCTCCGGACCATAGCCGGAGCCGGTCCACGGCAGTTCCAGAACATTATGTCCATAGGTGTCGGCTGCGAAGACATCGCCATTTTGATCGACTGCCACACCATTGATGCTGTTGGCGTTGGTGAACGGGATGTCCACCGGCGCACTATAGCCGGCGCCATTCCAGGGCACTTCCCGGACCCCCGCGTGGACGTAATCGGCAAAAAAGATGTTGCCGTGCGAATCGACGGTGAGGTACTTGGGCTGGTGTTCATTGGCATCGAGAGGCACGTTCGTCTGGGTTCCGAAGGCGGTGCCTGTCCACGGGACTTTTACGATGCTCAGGCCCGCGTAGTTGGCGATGTAGACGTTCCCCGCGCCATCAACAGCGATGCCCAGGGGCTCGTTGAGCCCGTTGGCGATGGTGACGGGAGCGCCATACCCTGTGGGTGTTTTGGGCAGTTCAATGGCCAAGCCAAGCGCGGTGTCGGTGACATAGACGTTTCCGCTGCCATCCACAGCCACACCGGCTGCCGTGTAGGTTGAAGCTGGAAGCAGGCTGGTCTGTGTGGCGGGCGCGAATACGACTTGCGGGCCGTTGCCGGTTCCGGGTAGGTAAGTGGTGGAGAGGACGTTTCCGGCCGAGTCTCTGAGGATAATGGCGCCGTTGCGGGCTCCCGCGAACTTAGGCTTGAAGACGACATTGACGGTGCAGGTATCGCCGGCGGCGTAGGCAGTCCCGGTAGCACAGCTGCCTCCTGAGGCTCCCGTGAAGTCCAGGTTGGCTGCGCCCTGTGTAAGCACCTTGATCGAATTCAATGTTCCAGCCGTCGTAATGTCTACGGTCACCATCTGGGCAGCTTCCGCGGTGCCGACATTGGAGGCAAAGACCACGCCGTTTCCGCTCAGAGCTAACTGTTCGGTCAGCGTCGATGGTGGGGCGGAATATTGGTCCTGCAGAGTGACTTGCAGCGTGGCCGCAAAGCTGGCCGCGGAACCGGGCGTGAATGTGACATAGATATTGCAGGTGCTCGCCGGGAGCCCGCCGCCATCAATGATATTGCCGACGACGCAGGCATTGGCGCCCGTGGCAATCGCGAAGTCAGCCGGGTCCGCACCGATGACCGAAATGGTTTCGATGGTCAGCGCGTAGGTCCCGCCGTTGTTGAGGGTTGCAGAGAGTGGCTCGCTAGTCTGGCCTACCACCAGGTCGCCAAAATTCAAGGGCGGGGAGGTAAACGAGACAGTTCCGGTCCCGGTGCCTTCGAGGATCACCTGATTCCCGTCCACGCCGGAGTTGCAAAAGTCGGAATAAACGGCGCTGGAGACGCAAACTTGCACGCTTGCCTGATAGGAGGTGGGTGCGCTCGGAGTAAAGGTAACGTCGAAGGTGCAGGTATCGCCAACGCCAATAGTCGTCGCGGACCCAGCAGCTGGGCATGTGTCGGCACTGACCGCAAAATTGGGACCGTTCTGGATGCCGAAAGAGTAGATCGTGAACGGGACCTGACCGGTGTTCATCAGCGTCAACTGCTGTAGGCTCTGCACGTTGGTGGGGCTGGTAAAAGTCATCAGGGCCGGAGTGAGCGAGAAGAGCGGTGGAGGGGTGACCCCGACTCCGGAACCCGAGAAGCTGATGGTCAAGGGCGTGGTGTTCTGCGTAATGCTCTGGGGCGCGTTATTCGCATTGCTGGGGATGACCATGCTGCCGGTGGCTGGGCCATCCACAGTGGGCGTGAAGCTTGGAATCACGGTGCAGGACTCGCCTGGTGCCACGGAGCCGGGGAAGCTGCACGTGCCCCCGGCGACGATGCCGAAAGGACCAGTGATGGTGGGCGTGCCTGTGAAATTGAGCGTAACGCCGCCGGGATTGGTGATGGTGAGGTAAGGCGGAAAGCCGGAGGATATAGCGTTGAGAGAAGTGCTGGTGGCGGTTGTGTAAAGTGCGTTGTTATATCCGAAGAAGTAGTTACCTGTCGAACCCGCCGAGAGAACCGTTGTCGAGGCGGGAACCACCAGGTTTCCATCCGCGTCCATGGTAATGAAGTAAATTGAGCTTGCGTCGCCAACGCCGTAGTTCTCCGTTACGGTGTCCGATTTGCCGATGACGGATTTGGAAAGACCACCGCCGGTGTCGCCGTAGACATGATTAATGATTCCCGCGGTGGTCACTTCACGAACGTAGCTGCCGAATTGATCCGAGATGTACACATTGCCGGCCGGGTCGGCGTAAAGGCCAAATGGCCTCCAAAGCTCGGCGCTGGTGGCCGGACCGCCGTCGCCGGTCTCGCCGCCACCTCCTCCGTAGTTCGCTCCGCTTCCCGCGAACACGCTGATATCGCCGCTGGTGTTTACTTTGTAAACCTGGTCATAGGTGTAGGAGGAGACGTAGACATTGCCAGAGAGGTCAACGGCCACGCCAATAACGGTGCAGAGCGCCACTGAGGTGGCGGCTGGAGCGGGTGAGCCGAGGGTTGGAATACTGGTGGGGCACCCACCATACACACTGGCTCCGGTGCCGTTGCCTGCGAAGGTATTGATTTTCCCATTGGTCCCGACAATGCGGATAACATTATTGGCGCTGTCGGCGATATAGAGGTTGCCGGAAGCGTCGAACGCCAAACCATAGGGATTGTTGAGCGTTGCGGAGGTTGCGAGTCCGGTATTGCCGGTGTACCCCGCGGTGCCGATGGTGCCGGCAAAGATGGTGATGACTCCAGTAGTGTCGACCTTCCAGACGACATTATTCTGGCGGTCGGCGAAGTAGACATTATCGTGGGAATCGATAGCCAGTCCGGTGACTGCGCCAAGCCCCACGGTTGTAGCCTGGGCGTTGGCTGCGGGTGCGGTATTGCCAAAGGTTCCAGTGCCCGCAAATGTACTGATATTGCCCGTGGCGCGGTCGATTTTGCGCACATCGTCGTTCCCAGAGTCGGCGATGTAGAGGTTGCCTTTGGAGTCGTATGCGATGCCATAGGGCTCACTCAATTGGGCCGCGGTTGCGAGGCCACCGTCGCCCAACCCTCCCGAGCCGTTGAACCCCGCGACAAGTTCGACTGTAGCTGGAACAAAGAAGACGGCCGCGTTGTTTCCGGAGGTAGGGGGACCAGTCTGCGCGATGGCCGGGCTCTGAGCGAGACCGAGGGTGAGCGCTACGGCTGCCAACATCCAGAAATTGCGGATCATCGAATACTCCTTGGGGGAATTCCTATACAAGTGGCGAAGGTTTTGGAGAGACCGGGGTGGAGAGAGAGGATTGCCGGGCAGGACGAATGCGCGAAACGAGAGTGAGGTGTTTGCTGATGCGGCGTAGCGATGCGGGGGCACGGCGCGCATTAGGAAACTGCCAAATGTTGGCAGAGTATCTAACCATCTCTTGCTGCGACTCTTGGCGGAACCTGGACCCGGCATTTGATTTCCTCAGCTTCGGTAAAGCGATTGCGAGCAAATCCACCGGTCGCAGAACGCCGAGCGGCAGAGGGGGAATGTAGTGTTCTCCAGGCGACCTGGAGCCGTGCTGGGCCTAAGCCCGGGGAATGTCTCAGATTCTTCAGCAGAAATAAGTCGGAGGTCCTATTTTCAAGTAAATACTCCGCTGCGCAGGCTGAGGGGTTCAGACCCTCATAACGCAGTGCTGTAAGGGTTTCCTTTTTGATCGTCAGCTGTTGGGGGAACGGCCGAGGAATGATTAGTCAGGATTGTGCCATACTCGGACACGAATTTCCTATACATTTCTGTCAGGGTCTTGAATTTTCAGGAATTCCCGTTCCCGCGAAGATGGCTTTTGCCGGAAATATCAAATGCCGACAGTCGCGTCGGTACTTGCTATGTCGCTCACCCGACACTTACATTGGGAGAACGGCGAGGTCGCCATGATTAGGTCCTCGAACTCAACCTGAGTTACCCTTGAACCTCGGGTGTGCATTGCAGATTCAAGCTGCCTTTCGGCGTGCGACTGCATCCAATGATTGGGGCTAAAGACAGATCGAATCGACGACTGTTTGCATTGCTTCGAGTCAGGGGTGCAAATGCTCGGTCTCGATTGCGGAAGCTCTGCTCCAGCACATGTTAGGAACGCAGCTGCACCGGCGACGGTCGGTTGCGGAATGATGAATAATAGGAATTGAGAAAGAACTTTTTATGCCGACCCCAGTGAAGCCCTGCGATGGCTCCTTTAGCGAAGAAACAAATACCTTACTTCTCACCAATGTCGATCGATCCCAATGGCAGATGCATGCGTGCCTGCGCTGCGGCCAACAGGTTGGTGCGCGTCTCGAAAAGGGCCATTGGGTTCCTGAGACGCACTGGCCTTCGGTGCCCGCGCGGACTCCCGCGCGAGTGCGATGAGCATCCAGACTAGATTTGTTTAGCGGCTGACGACTTCAGTGCGGATGCCTCGCGTCCAGCTCTTCTTGTAGCAGTTGCATCACCGCGCGCTCTTCTTTTCTCAGGGCTTCCTCTTCCGCTTCGCGCAGTATTTCATCCGCGGCCTCTTCAACCTTTCGCAGGGCTCGTCGCTCGAGTTTGCCCGCAAGATAGCACTCGACCACTGCCGGGTGCACATAACACTTTCGGCAAACAGCGGGCGTATTGCCCAAGCGCTGCGCGACGGATTTGATGGCCTCGGCTACATTCCTCTTCGCCGCAGTCTCCGATGAGGATTCGTCAAACTGACGTAGAGCCCTGCAGGCCAGCACCGTACCCGCCCATGTGCGAAAATCCTTCGCGGTGAAATCCTCTCCGCTGACCGAACGCAGGTAGTCATTCACGTCTGCTGAACCCACTTTGCGGGTCTCGCCTGCCTCGTCAAGATACTCGAAAAGTTCGTGTCCGGGAAGTTCCTGGCACTCACGCACAATGCGCGCCAGTCGACGATCCTGGAGGCCGATCGTATGCGGCTTTCCGCTCTTTCCTCGAAAGCGAAAGATGATTTTCGATCCGTTTATCTCAACGTGCTTCGCGCGCATCGTTGTCAGGCCGTATGATTTGTTCTCTCTCGCGTAAGCTTCGTTGCCGACCCGGATGAGTGTTCGTTCCATCAGCCGTATGATCGTGGCCAGGACCTTGTCTCGCGGCAGTCCCGGCAGAGCTAGATCTTGCTCCAGTCGTACGCGAATTCCACCCAGAGCTGCGCCGAACAGAAGCATCCGCTCATACTTTGTTTCATCGCGGACGCTGCGCCATCGCGTATGATAGCGACTCTGCTTGCGGCCCCGCGCATCGCGTCCGGTTGCCTGCAGGTGACCGCGTGGATCAGAGCAGATCCAAACGCGCGTCCATGCCGGGGGAATGACCAGTGCGCGGATCCGCTTCAGGGTTTCGTCGTCTCGGATCGGTTTGCCCTGTGCATCAACATACCGGAAGCCTCTTCCCGACTTCCTTCTGCGGATTCCCGGTTGCGCATCCGAGACATAACGCAACCCCGCTTCCTTCGCCGAAAGCACTGGATCGGTCACAATCTCGGGCAGGCTTCTCTTCTTCTGAACCTCTGACATGAGTGGGTTGGATGCGAGAGATGTTCCGTTCGTCGTAAGCCACGGCCAGGATAATGGAATATGGAAATCAATACTGTCAATAGAAAGTCAATGGCTGCCCAAGGGCAGCCATTGAATCAACCAGAGAACCCCTGACCGCTTATGCGATCGCGTGTTGGCGCAGGGAAAGCGGTTCGGCTTTTTCGGAGAGCCATGTGTCCACCTGGGCGGCGGCCTTGCGTCCTTCCGAGATCGCCCAGACCACAAGCGATTGGCCGCGGCGCATATCGCCGGCGGCGAAGATGCCTTCGACTGAAGTCATGTAGCCATCTTTGGTGGCAACGTTGCCGCGGTTGTCGACGGCCAGGCCCAACTGCTCAATCATGCCGTTGCGGACGGGCCCAAGAAAGCCCATGGCCAGCAAGACGAGGTCGACTTCAAGAATGAATTCGGATCCGGGGATGGCCTCGAACTTGGGCGGAGGGCCGACGCGGACAGCATGTAGCTGCTTCACGTTCCCGTTTTCGTCGCCAGTGAACTTGATGCTGTTGATGCTCCAGTCGCGGACGCCGCCCTCTTCGTGCGCGCCCTCAGTGCGAAGTTGCAACGGCCAGAGCGGCCACGGCGTAGAGGGCGAACGATCCGCAGGAGGCTTGGGCATGATCTCAAACTGATGCACGCTCAGCGGCTTTTGACGATGCGCGGTGCCGAGACAGTCTGCCCCGGTATCGCCGCCACCAATGATGATGACGCGCTTGCCTTCAGCATGGATGGCACTTCCCAGGTCGACTTCGTCGCCTTCGCAGCGGTGATTCTGCTGGGGCAGATAATCCATGGCGTAGTGAATGCCTTTGAGTTCGCGGCCCGGAATCTTCAGGTCGCGAGGATGCTCCGCTCCGCCGCAAAGCAAAATAGCGTCGTAGTGTTCGGTGAGCGATTCGACAGGGACATTGACGCCGACATGCACATTGGTAATGAAAGTCACGCCTTCTGCGCGCATCTGAGCGATGCGGCGATCGAGGATGTGCTTTTCAAGTTTGAAGTTTGGAATTCCGTAGCGCAACAGGCCGCCAATGCGATCTGCTTTCTCATAAACGGTGACAGAGTGGCCGGCGCGCCGCAATTGTTGCGCGGCAGCCAAACCTGCTGGCCCGCTGCCCACTACAGCGACCCTCTTGCCGGTAGCATGATCTGGCGGCTCGGGATGAATCCAACCCTCTTCCCAGGCGCGCTCGACTACGTTCTTCTCAATCAGCTTGATGGAGACAGGCTTCTCATTGATGCCGAGAACGCAAGAAGCCTCACAAGGCGCCGGACAGATGCGGCCAGTGAACTCAGGAAAGTTGTTCGTGGCGTGCAGCCGCTTGATCGCCGCTTCCCAACGGCCGTTGTAAACCAGGTCGTTCCAATCGGGGATCAGATTGTTGACCGGGCAGCCGGTGTGGCAGAAGGGCACGCCGCAATCCATGCAGCGAGCGCCCTGGTCGCGCTGCTTTTGTTCAGGGAACGGCTCGTAGATTTCAAACCAGTCCTGCACACGCTCATCCACCTTACGGCGGCCCGGTTGTTCGCGCTCAATTTCAAGAAATCCAGTGTCCTTACCCATGTTGCACCTCGGCGGCCGCCAGCAGGGGCGACGTGGTTGTGGGCGATGCATACACCGCCTCTTTTTCCGGATGGATGCGAGGAACGCCGAGAACGCGCTTGTACTCGTGCGGAAAGACCTTGATGAACTGCGTCTGCGCTTCAGCCCAATGCTCCAGGATCCATGCGGCACGAGGGCTGCCTGTCAGGTCACGATGGCGCTCAAGCAGGGTGCGGACCTTGTTGATGTCCTCATCGGAAACCAGCGCCTCCAGGTCGACGCTGGCCGGATTGCAACGGCGTGCGGCAAAGTCGCCCTCTTCGTCGAACACATAGGCGATGCCACCGCTCATGCCTGCGGCGAAGTTACGGCCGGTGGCTCCGAGAACAACAACGGTCCCGTTGGTCATGTATTCACAGCCGTGATCGCCGACGCCTTCAACCACCGCGGTTGCACCGGAGTTGCGAACAGCGAAGCGCTCGCCCGCGATACCATTGAGGAAGACCTCGCCGGCCGTTGCGCCGTACAAAACCACGTTTCCGACAAGAATGCTTTCCTCAGGCAGGAAGCTCGAGGTCTTCGGCGGATAGGCGATGATGCGGCCGCCGGAGAGGCCCTTGCCGAGGTAATCGTTCGAATCACCTTCGAGCTCAAGCGTCACGCCCGAGGGTACGAATGCGCCAAAGCTCTGACCTGCGGAGCCTTCAAACTTGAAGTGAATGGTCCCTTCCGGCAACCCAGCAGATCCATAACGCCGGGCGATTTGGCCACCCAGCATCGCGCCCACAGTGCGGTGCACGTTGCGTATAGCAAAGCTGCCTGTGACGGGGGTCTTCGACTCAAGCGCGGGCGCGGCCTTGGCGATGAGTTGGTGGTCAAGCGCGGCTTCGAGCCCATGATCCTGCGCCTGCATTTTGCGGCGGGCAACGCGAGAGGGCAGTGTCGGCGAGTAGAGAATCGACGAGAGGTCGATGCCCTTGGCCTTCCAGTGGACATCGGCCACAGCTGCATCGATCTTGTCGACCCGACCGACCATTTCGTCGACAGTGCGGAAGCCAAGCTTAGCCATGTACTCACGCATCTGCTCGGCGAGGAAGAAGAAGAAGTTGATCACGTGCTCGGGCTGGCCGGTAAAGCGCGCACGCAACACCGGATCCTGTGTTGCGATCCCGACCGAACACGTATTCAGGTGGCACTTGCGCATCATGATGCAGCCCATCGTGATCAGCGGGGTAGTGGCGAAGCCGAACTCTTCCGCACCGAGCAGGGCAGCGATGATCACGTCGCGGCCGGTCTGCAGTTTGCCGTCCGTCTGCACCTTGATGCGCGAGCGCAGATCGTTGAGCAACAGAACTTGCTGCGTCTCTGCAAGGCCGAGTTCCCAGGGAAGCCCTGCGTGCTTGATGGAACTGAGCGGCGATGCGCCCGTGCCTCCGTTGTCGCCGGAGATGAGAACGACGTCGGCATGGGCCTTGGATACACCCGCGGCGACAGTGCCTACACCCACTTCAGAGACCAGCTTTACGGCGATGCGCGCCTGCGGATTGACGTTCTTCAGGTCGTAAATGAGCTGGGCAAGATCTTCGATGGAATAGATGTCGTGGTGCGGCGGCGGCGAAATCAGGCCGACGCCGGCGATGGAATAGCGCATCTTCGCAATGACATCATCCACCTTGTGGCCGGGCAACTGGCCGCCTTCGCCGGGCTTCGCGCCCTGTGCCATCTTGATCTGAAGCTCGTCGGCGTTGACGAGATAGTTCGCCGTGACGCCAAAGCGCCCGCTGGCTACCTGCTTCACGGCCGAGCGGCGCAAATCGCCATTGGCATCGCGCTCAAAGCGGTCTTCGCTTTCGCCACCCTCGCCGGTATTCGACATGCCACCGATGCGGTTCATGGCGATGGCGAGAGTTTCATGCGCTTCCTTACTAATTGACCCGAAGCTCATGGCGCCGGTTGTGAAGCGCTTGACGATCTCCTTGGCAGGCTCTACCTCTTCAAGCGGAATCGGCTCTGCCTCGTACTTCAGATTCAGAAGGCCGCGCAGCGTGCAAAGATTCTTGTTCTGATTGTCGATAAGGTCGGTGTATTCCTGGAACGTGGCGGGATTGTTGGCCCGGACCGCGTGCTGCAATTTGCCGATCGTGAGCGGATTGAGCAGGTGATACTCGCCGCCTTCGCGATACTGATAGTGACCGCCGACAACAAGGTCAGTTTCGGAATCGGTAAGCGGCTGGAATGCGTAGGCGTGCTTCAGCTGAGCTTCGCGGGCCAGCACGTCGAGGCCGACACCCTCAATGCGTGACGCGGTCCCTGAGAAGTAAGCATCGACCAACGCTGAGTTGAGGCCGACGGCTTCAAACACCTGCGCGCCGCGATAGCTCTGCAGCGTACTGATGCCCATTTTGGAGAAGGTCTTCAGCAGGCCCTTGTTGATAGCCTTGATGAAATTCTTCTCCGCATATTCTGCGGTGACCTTGTCCGGCAGAAGGCCGCGCCGTTTCAGATCATGGATGCTCTCGATGGCGAGATAGGGATTGATCGCGCTCGCGCCGTACCCGATGAGGAGCGCGAAGTGCATTACCTCG
>Ga0302266_10001065_pt1 | contig 25970 bp, 19 predicted proteins | sample III_Bog_E1_2_FD_194559 | JGI IMG/M metagenome (GOLD analysis project Ga0302266, IMG submission 194559) | Peat permafrost microbial communities from Stordalen Mire near Abisko, Sweden - III_Bog_E1_2 | ecosystem: Environmental > Terrestrial > Soil > Wetlands > Peat | place: Sweden: Abisko... | reverse complement strand
TCAGCGTGCCGCTCACATAGCTGATAAGATAGTCGGCCGAACTGTAGCCGCTAGGCGTGATAAGATAACTGCCCACTGTCGTCGCCCCCTGCGATGTGCCGGCGAAGGTCAGGCTGCCGGTCAAGTCTGTGTTGGTCTCGCCGTTCACAAATCCGACATAGGTCACGCCGTTGTTGGTGGTGTAGGCTGTGCCATCATAGGTCTTGCTGTCGTCGTTCGCCGTAATGACCAGCGGCGTGTTCGTAATAATCATTGCACCGGCCGCGCCGGCCAGCGTGTAGTTCGTGCCCGCACCGTTGTCCAAGCTCAAAGTGCCGAAAGACGTAAGCGCATTGGTTCCGGTATCCGCGCTGGCCAGTCCGCCGGTGCCACCCAACGTCACCGTGTCACCGTTCACGACATTCGTCACGGTAAGACTGGCTCCCGCCGCATTGGTCGTCCCGTCATACGCCCGCGTGCCGGACAAAGCCGCCACCAGCGGGTTCACCGTCAGGCTGCCGGCAACATAGCTGATGGTGTAGTTCGTCAATCCGCCGCCCGCCGCGTTGGTCACGGCAATGACATAGCTGCCGACCGTGGCCGTGTTCGTCGCCCCGGCGCTTGTCAGGGTGGCGCCGCTGACACTGTCGCCATTGGTCAGACCGCTGGCGGCAAATTCCGTTCCGGCAAAAGCCAGGTTCTGTCCATAAGTCTTGCTGGTGCTGTTCGCCGTGATGGTCAGGCTGGCCGGATCCACATTGATGCTCACGGTCTGGGGCGCCGGCGTGCTGTAATTATTCGTGTCCGTCGGCGTGAACTGCGCGCTCAACGTCTGCGCGTTGCCCGCGCCCAGCACCGTGCCGCTGGCCGGCGTGTAAACAAAGGCACCCGCCACGCCGCCCGCCGTCGCATTCAACTGGGTTCCGCTCAACGCCGTGCCGTAGGATATATCTGACGGATTGCCCCAGGATATGACCGGCGCCGCCGGGCCGATGGTGAAGCTGCCGGCCGACAGGCCTGTCAGCGTCGTGTAATTCGGGTTGTTCGGCACAAAGGTCGCCGTCACGCTGTAAGTGCCGGTGTTGGTCTGCGTCGCCTGCCCGCCCGTCAGGATGCTGGTCACCGTCCCCGCCGTGTTGCTCGCGGTGATGCCTACCGTCGCCGTCTGACCCAAGCCATTATAAGTCACCGGCGAATTATTCACCGCCAGCGTCGCCGTCGAGGTCGCCTGGCCGATGGTGAAAGCCTGGCTGTTGGTGGCTCCAAAGTAGTTGGCATCAGCCGCCACCGTGTTCGACACATAATAGGTGCCCGCGTTGGTCGGTGCGTTCACGCTCGTATAACTGGTTGCGCCGGTGCCGACATAGTTCGTCGTCTTCGCCGCAGTTGAGCCGCTTAAGCCAATGGTCGGCGTCTGCGCCAGACCATTGTAAGTGAATGACGATCCGCTATAGCTCCAAGTCGAGGTGCCGCCCACAGTAAGCCAAAGCTCCCCGTTCACGATGGAGAGCGAAGGGGTCCCGGCACTAGGGCCGCCAACTACAGTCACTGAACTGGTGACGGTGCCCACCACCAAACCCACATTGCCGGACGTGGCCTTAGCGATAATCTTGTAGCTGCCCGGGGCCAAGGTCGAGCCTGTGTTGTTGATCTTGAAAGTAGTCGAAGCAGACAACACCATACCGCCATTGGTCATGATGAAGGAGGGATTCGCCCCGTCATAGACCAGCGACACCGTGCCAGAACCGGTCTGGTTGGTGCCGTTGAGGAGTGCGCCCACCGCGCTGTTGGTCAAAATCTGGCTGGCGCCCAACGCAAACACGCTGCTCTTGCCGGACACATTGAAGGTCGCGCCGCCCGCCACCACGATGTTCGTGCTGGCAAGGGAACCGCTGCCGCTCAAGGCCAGGATGCCGGCACTAATGACGGTGTTGCCAGTGTAAGTGTTCGCGTTGGATAGCGTGCAGGTGCCGGAGCCATTGTTCGTTAGGCCATAACCGGTGCCGGCAATGATTCCGCTGAGGACGAGGTTGCCGCCGCTGGCCGAACTAACCATCAAGTTGTCCGCCAGAGTCACACCACCGGAAAGCGTGCTGTTGCCGCTGGTGGCGAGACTGCTGATGGTCTTGGCACCGGTCGAACCGCTGCGGACATTGATCGCGTTAGTGAAGCTTTGTCCGCCGCCGGTCGCACCCAAGGCCAGGGTCGCAGTCTGGCTGCCGCTGGTTTCACCCAGATAGAAGGTGGGGCTGTTGTTAGCAGAGCCGGTGGCGTTGAACTGCAAGGTGCCACCCGAAATATAGGTGTTGCCGCTGTATGTGTTGGTGGCGCTCATCTGAATCACGCCGGACAACGGCAACTGGTAGCCGTTGACCACCACATTTTGCCCGCTGCCGCTGATTAGCCCGGCAAAGACCACCGTGCCGCCGGTGCCGGCACTCAAATTGACCTGGCCATTGAGCGTGAGGCTGCCGTTGAAGGTGCTGGTTCCGCTGGTGTTCAGCCCGCCGACGGTCTTTTCGGCGGCGGAAGACTGGTTGTTCACCGTGATGGGGTTGTTCAAGGTCACTCCGCCGGTCAGGACTGAAAGCCACAGCTTGCTCACGTTCCCGTCGGCCAATCCGACCTTGATGGGCACGCTGGCGCTGGCGAGGCTGCCGCCCGTGTCAAACCAAAATTCCCCCTGGTTGATGTTGACGCCGTGGCTGCTGTCGCCCCACGTCTGGGCGGCGGTAAGCTTGACCTTGCTGTATTCCTCAACCGTCAGAACCACCCCGGTCTTGGCGGAAGCCCCGCCGACCAGATCGCTGCCAACGGTAAGCATCTTTGAATTGCCGCCCCAGATTTGATACTCCGACGAATAGTCGTCATACACCGGCTGCAAGAGGGTAAGATCGCCGTTCACCGGATTTAATTCGATATGGCCCGCGCCGTCCTGATTTCCCGACGTGGGGATGTTGATGGTTTGCAGGGAATAACTGTCGTTCTCAATCTTCTGGTTGAAATCAATGCCGTTGCCGCCGCCATTGAGCGGATCCGAAGGAAAGCCGGAGTCATAAATGATGTTATCAAAGCTCGCCCACCCCCAGCTGTAATACATGGAGGTCTGGCTGGAGTTGTTCTTGGAAAGAAAATGCAGTTCATATCCCCAGCCCGACGATGGCAGGTTGCCGCCCCAATTCCAGTTGTCGGTGTAGTTAAAATCGCCGACGGCATTCCCGCCAATCCATTGAACCTGGGTGCTGGCCTGCACCGCCGGCAACGCAGTAAGCAGACCGCAGGTCGCGAGGAGAGCCGTCAGGGTTCCGAACCGGTTTGAGCAGGACTGATGAGGTTTCATAGGTTTTGTTTTTCTTGGGTTGGCTGAACTAAATAACACCGCAACATTAAACCGCAGGCCGGCTGTCCGCTTAATCTGGCAACAAGGCTTTCCACGGTGGTTCTTTGGGTGACATTTCAATTCTACCACACCGGCCGGCGGCTGCCATCGCATCTTTGTGCGGTGCGCCTTCAGGGAAGCAACTGGACCTTGAAATACTGGACTGCATTCGTCGGGTTGTTGGTGAAGGTGAGCGCCGGTGCCGCCGCCGTCAGCATCCCGCTATAGGCCGTGAACGGCACCGTCAGATTGGTGGTGGACCAGACCTGATATACTTGGCCGGAGACGCTGGACCAGCTCAACAGAGTCTGGCTCGCCATACTCGCCACCGGCACCCAGGCCGGATTCACCAGCGCGATGCCCGCGCTGGTGGTGCTGGTGGTGCTGGCGATGCTGGCATTGTTGACCGGCGTCACGGTCGCGTAAAGGTGCGCGCCATAACTGCCCCTCACCGTCAGCGACGTGCCGGTGACAAAGACGTTGGTCACATCCGCACCGCCGGCGGTCGTGCCCACCTTCACGTTGTAGCCGCTGATGCCGCCTTGGACATCGGTGACGGCGGGCCAGCTGAAGGTGACAGTGTTGCCCATGATATAGTTGTTAGTCGAGCCAATGCCGGGCGCTGCTGACAGCGCGGGCGGCGGCGTCACGTCATAGAGCTTCAAATACTGCGCCTCGAATGGCGCGTTCGTCCAGCCGGCGTTGGTGGTCGGCACCGGGTTGAGCCCGACATAGATGCCGTTGGCGAGCACATTGCTGCCGGCGACGCCGCCAATGCTTCCGGCAATATTGGTGGGCCACAGCCAGTAGTTGCGGCGGTTCCAATCGGCGGCGGTGTAGGCGGAAATATTCTTCACATTGTAAATCCGGTTCGGCTGGATGCCAAACAGGTTCGCGCCGTTCTGCGTGATGTTCACGTCAAAAAACCCCGTCTGCGAGTTATTGCGATCGAGCGTGGTGAACGCAAACACCACGTCGGAGAAATTCGGCGCAGCGTTGGCCGTCTGGTATTTCGCCACGGAGAAAATGGAATTCTGCGGCGTCTCGCTGCCGGTCTGATTGAGATAATACCGGTTGGAACTCTTCAGTGCCGGGCTGAACTGCCGCGCCTGGTTGATGGCGGCATAGACCGGATTCAATTGCTGCAGGCCGAAAGTCTGGTTGGTGCAAATTGGCTGGAGGTCATTATAGACCATGAAATTCGGGATCATCTTGCCGAAGTTCAACTGGTATTCGTCAAAGCCAAAGGTCGTCGAGATACCGAGATCCTGCCCGTAAAAAACCATCGGCGCGCCGTCAATCGTGCTGCAGGCCATGTAGCGGATGAGCGCCTGATACGGATCGCCATAGTTAGTTTCGTCGTGCGACACATTGTTAAGCAGAATCAGCGACTGGCCGTAAGCCGAACGCCGCGCGTCAAAGTCGTTGCGATAGTCGCTGGCCACGGCGGCAGATTGCAGGTCGTCAACGAGATTTTCATTGAGCACGTCAAAATGCCGGTTGGAACGGTAGGTCACATTGCCGCCATCCAGCGATTCGGTCATGAAGACAAAATCCCATTTGCGCGTGCGGACTTTGTTAATGATGTATTCCCAGCATTGCGGCGGCAGGCCCTGGCCGAAATCCGCGCGCAGCCCGCCGATGCCTAGGTTGGCCGTCAGGTTCGGCGGCGTGTTGCTCGGGCAGCCGGTCTGGTCCAGCCAGTAAAGCAGGCAGTCGGAAAAATAGCGCCAGACATTCTGCGTGATGTGGTCGAAATGCCCGTTGCCGCTGCCCGTGCTGCTTTCATTGCCGATGCTCGTGTCGAACCAGTCGGCTTCATTGGTGTAGTTATTTTCCTGCGCCAAGTTCGGCACGAGCGCGGCATAGCGACCGGAGTAAATGTGGGCGACGTCATCCCACTTGCCAAAGTCATAACGGTCCGGCGACACCGCGACATTTGCCGCGCTGGAGCCGCGTTGGTCGTATTCATTGGTGCGTGAAAAGAACCGCGCCTCCGTGTTTTCAAACAGATCCGTCGGCTGCGCGGTGGGCGCAAAATAATTCGTCCCGGCAGTGTCCAGTTCGCAGTCCCAAGCGCAGTCGGCGAACGGCTCGTCCAGCATCACGTTGATGTGATTAGCATTGGCCGCCGCCACGAAATTGGTGAACTCCTGCATCGCCGCTGCGCGCGTGTTGGCCTTGCTCAACAGCGGATTGACCTGGAAGAAGTTTTTAATGTCATACGGGCTGCCGACCACATAGGGCTGGCCCGTGTTTGGATCAATCAGGCGGTTTTGAACGCCAATCGGGTGGATTGGCTGGAACCAGAGCCAGTTCACGCCAAGATTTTGGAAATAGGTCAGATTGAAGCGGTTTGTCACCGGGTCGTAAGGCCGCGAGCCGGGCCCGTTATACAAGTCGGTGAACGTGCTGCGGTCGCTTTGGTTCGTGCCCTGCGCGTCAATGTTCATCGCGTTCAGCTCATACATCGTGATGTTGCGCGCCCGCGCCGGCGTCACGACGATGCAATGGTCGCGCAGGCCATACCAGAACCAGTTGGTGTTGCCCGCCACCTGATAGCGCGCGGTCAGGCGATACGCGCCACAGTTCGTGGCATTGAGTGTCAGCGAATACTGGCCGCCGCCAAGATTGGTCATGGCGTAGGCCTTGTAATAATGTGAGTCGTCGCCCGTGGCGAGATAGTTACCGTTCGGCGGAGCGATGCCTTCTTCGGAAGCCACGCCGTTGGAGTCCGTCGTAGCCAGCGTGGCGAGGTTTCGTCGGTTCAAGTTGGAATAGACATCCGCCTCGGTGACGTTGATGGTGCCGGGCGTGAACGAAATTGAAACGGGCACCGAGCCTCCCGCCACCTCGTCCACAAACAGGTGCTCAGTGGTGTAGTCGGCGTTGGCGCCGTTGACCGTCAGGACCGGCGAGGTGGGCAGACCATTGGTGATGGCAAACGAATACGGGCTGGCGGCGGCGACGCTCGCCGAGCCGGTGGTGGTGCTGATGTTATTGCTGCTGTAAAGACAGGTGTTGGTGACGCCATTTAAGCCGTCGAACGTCAGCAAAAAATAATACTGCACGACATCGTAGGCGCTGAACGCGGAGGTGTTCAGCGACACCTGCCAGTATTGGTTGGCCGAGGTGTTGCTGGAAAAAATCAGGCCGGCGCTGCTCCAATTCGTCTGCGCGGCCATCTTGTAATACATTGTGCCACCGGTCTGGTTGGCAAGTTCCGTGGCTCCGTTGTATTTCCAAAAGCCGGTATAAAAGGTGACGGTGGTGTTTGTCCCGATGGCATATTCTGGATTGCGCATGTTAAAACCCAATTCCGTGCTGTCCGGAATGTGCCACGCGGTGGCCAGCGCCGCCCCGGCGTGAAAATTAAAATTCAGCAGCATGGCGGCCAACCCGAAAGCCTGCCGCCAGCGGGCGATGAAAAACATTTTCATGAAATTATTTTTCCGGCGGCGTCACGGCACCATTTCAATCTCAAAGAATTTTTGCGAATTCTGGTTTGTGTCGTTGTCGAAATACGAGGTCGTCGCCCCCTGGCTCGGAATGGGCGTGCCGACGGGCTGGAACGGCTGGGCCAGATTAGTCGTGGCCAGCACCTGATAGTTCAATCCCGGCGCGCTGTCCCACTGCAGCGGCTGGCTATTGACGGCCACGGCGGTAATCTGCAGCGGCGGCGTGACGATAATCATGCGCGTATCGCTGATGGGCGTGACGGCATTGGTATAGATGACCTGAATGACGTTGCTGCCCAGCGCCGGGCTGTTCCAGGTGAAAATCAGTTCCTTCAGGGAGCTGCCGCAGATTGCGGTCCCGGTATTCCGCAAGCTAAAGGAGGACTGCGGTTGCACGGTGGAATTGACGATGACCGTGAAATTGGTGACGCTCGCAATCAAGGTCGGGCTGAAACACGCATAGATATTTGTGCTGGTCAGGCCGGCGGGCACCACCGCGCCGTCAGTGCCGGGGCTGGAAATCTGCACCACCTGTGATGGCGCGAGCGTGTTGACCGCCGCCGTCAGCATCGTGTAGCGGTTAGTATAGACGCCGGTGGCATAATCCTTGAGCCGCACATAGATTGTCGCCGTGCCGCTGTTGGGGACGTTGGTATAGACGAAGCGGAATTCCTGCGGGTAATTCGGATAGGTCGCGCTCAAGCCGGTGTTCGGCGTGACCGCCGTCGCCGCCTTGAAAATGGGATTGCCACTGATGTCATTGCCAAGGCCATTGGTCTGGCCGGTGTAAATGTCATAGTTGTTGGTGACACTCTCCTGAATGTTGCAGTCCACGCCCGTCACCGTGCTGTCCGCGCGGATGACCACCGTGTAGGCGGGCTGCGTTATGGCGCTGCTGTTGGACGGATAGGCAATCACGCCGCCCGGCAAAGCGCCATCATAATAAAAAGTCTGCAGGAAGGTGTTATACACGCTCGACTGGTTGGTGCGCGGCAGGAAGGTCCGGGCGCGGACGATATGGAAGCCGGGCTGCAACCCGGTGATTGTATTCGCCGGGTTCAAGTCGTTGTGCAGCCAGACGGTGGCCGTGGTGGGATTGAAATTGGTGATGGCGTTTTGCGTCAGGCCAAAGAGCTTGGAACCTTGTGGCTCGGCGTCGGAAATCGTCCCGATGCTCTGGCCGGAATAAACGCTGCCGCCGGAGAACAGCCCGACCTTGTAACGCACCTGCGTGCCGCTGGGCTGGCCCGGAATGGTGTTGGTCCACCAGTCAATCGTGTTGTCGGCAACATCATTCGTCATCCAATGCGCCTGGATGATCTGGGTTGTCCCCTTGGCCATGCCAAAATCTCCTTCGGGATTCGAGCCGTCCGTGGTGTAGTAGATGAAGCAGGTGTTGACCTGGAACTTGTAGCCGGACTTGATGTAAAGCGTCGTCGGCTGGTTGTTGCCCGGAACCAGCGGCACGCGCTGCGTGGCGGTGTTGTAGGGCGGCTCCGCCGTGTTGGTCAGATCCGGGTTGTGATAGACCCAGTTGACCGTCTGGTTTGTGATGCCCGCGCCATAGCCGGAGCCGGCGACGACCGATTCCGTCCCGCCCACGGTGTAATAATACGTTTCTGCGCCGAGCGAAACCACGGTGTTGCTGGCCACATTCCGCGCCGCAAATTTCTCCGGCCCGTTGCGGAACTGGAAGGCCGTCTGCTCGTAGCCGAGAAAAACATCATTCGTATAGCCGGGCGGATTGTCGCGCAAATCCAAAAAGTTGGTCGGGGCGAGGCCGGTCTGGGTCAACGGGCCGAGCCCCATCTGGCTGTTCAGGTCAATGCCGCCATCCAGCTTCACCAGCGTGTTCACGGAGGACGCGTCGCTGCGGACCAGGATGTCAAAGTTGGCGTTCGTCACCACCGGCACGTCAATCGCATAGGTCAGGTTGGAGTAATTCACGCCACCGATGACATTGCCGTAGGCATCCACGCTGCCGCGCATCTTGAACGGAAAAGTCGGGTTGTAGCTGGTGTCGCCATTCGTGCCGTCCGTGCGATAGACAGTAATGTGCGGCACCTCGACGCCGCCTTGCCGGAAGATGATCGCGTTGGTCGAAGGATTGGCCTGGCTCGGCTGCGGCCATTGGTAGCCATACATCACCCAGCCGCCGCTGGGAATCATGAACTCAATCGCGCCGCCGCCGGGCTGGATTACCTGGCTGCCCACATAAACACTGGTGCCGCCGCTGGCCACGGCGGCGGCCCGGGTGCTCACGGCCGGCCGGACGGTGACGGTCTGGAATGTGCGGCTATAGCCGGGCGTGGAAGTCGCCAGCTGGTGCAGCACCGACCCGACGGGGAAATTCACCGCCATCCCCTGCATGTCGCCGTTCGCGCCGGCGGGCACGGCATAGCTGGACGGCAAAACATCATCAACATTGTCCACGAAATATTCGTCGCCGGGATTGCCGGTGTTGTTGTTCATCGCGAACAGCACCACGTCCTGCGTCCACTGGTTGGTGCTGACGCCTTCGCGGTAATCATAGCGCTCGAAGGCGGCGATATTCTGGTCGCTCCAGCGCCGCCAAGTATAGCCGCGAGCCAGTTGGTTGTGCAGATACATCATGTCCGGCATGGAGTTGTCGCCAAACTCGCCGAGATAGTTCGCGTAGGAAACAATCGGCGTGGATCCGGAGACACCCGGGTTGTGGTTGAAGCCGTCCGAATAGACCATCGGCAGCCCCTCGTGCATGAAGATATACGCGTCCTCCAGCCCCTGGTCGGCGGGACAGCAGGTGAGGCCGTCCTGCGTCTGCGGGCAGTTGACCGCCTGGTTCGCGCTGAAATTACCGTTGCCGTCGCAGTTTGACCCGGGCGGCGTGTAAAACGGATTGTCCATGCCGGCCATGCTCGAACCGCCCACCACGTTGTTCAACTGGTTGTAGAGCGGCTGGTTCAGGAGCCGCATGCCCGAGTTAAGATAGTCATAGTAGTCGGCGGAATTGACCGTGGCCGAGGACAGCGCGGACGGGATGTATTCGCCAAACACCATTGCGTCGTTACGCACGGACTCCGTGTTGAAGAGGCTGTTCCGGTTGCCGTCCGTTTCGACATAGCCGTTACCGGTGACATTGTTGCCGTAGCCATGGACATAATCATACATCGCCTGGATGGCGCCGGTGTAGCCGGTGAAGTTCGGGTCGTCCGACTGGCCGGTCTCGCTGCCAAAAAAGCCCACCGGCACATGCTTCACCGCGTCCAGCCGGAAGCCGTCGCACTTGGTCGTGTAAAGCGTCCAAGCCACCGCGCGGCAGAGATAGGTCGTGACATCTTCCGCCACCGGCTGCCCGTTCGTGCCGTTGAACGGCCGCCAGCCCGCGCCGCCCCAGCCCACGCCCAGCAGCGGCCCGTTGGTGTCCATATACAAATCCGGCCGGCCTGGAAACCGGATGAACACCGGCTTGGCCGCCGTGGCCCCGATGTAGGTGCCAAAATTGTAATTCACCGTCCCCGGCTCGTTGGCCAGATCGCATAGTCCCAGCAGCGGCTGGTTCTGCACCACCGACGTGGTGCACCAGTAGGGATCGCCCACGGACGGCCAGTTCTGATAGCCGCCGGTAATCGTCTGCAAATGAAAATCCCCCGGCACCAGCCCGGGATAATAATTCGTCGCGATGCCTGAACCCGGATAGCCCGGCACCGTGCTGGCACGGTGGTTCATCACATTGTCGAAATAGACGCGGATGCCGAAGCGGTGCGCACTCTGCACCATCTGGAGCAGTTGCGCCTGCGTGCCGTATTTCGTGGCCACCGTGCCCTGCTGGTTCGTGCCGCCCAGATCAAACGGGTCGAACGGGTCATAGCCCACGGAATAGGCACCGCTGTTGCCCTTGCACGGGTTCGGCAGCCAGAGGCTGTCATAGCCTGCCTCGGCGATCTCCGGCATCTTCTGCGTGACCTGTGGCCACGTCATTTGAAACAGTTCCAGCATCGCCTCACCGCGCGCCGGTCGCACCGCCGTGAACAGCAGCGCCAAAATGGCAAGGACGGCGAACGCGCGCCCGCCCGGGGCCGGAGAAATACGGGGTAAAATCACAAATTAATTTTTGGTTGGATGAACAGCTTAAAAATCCACCACCGCATGGCCGCTGTCAATGGTTGCCGGCACCGGTGCGGAATTGGAATGATGCAGACCATACGCCGGAAAAACCCATTCTGCCATCGCATCTTTGTGCGGTGACAACCCTCCTTTGCCAGCCCGCCGGGACTGCTGAAGATTATGGTCATGACCACGGCGGCGGATATGTGCCCCTGGCGGCCGCCCGCCCGGTTCATCGGATTGACAGGAATTTTGTTTTCCGGTATGCCAGTGGCCGCATACACTTGAGAACCCTGCGGATGTTCATAGACGTGCCGGAAACTCAAAGCTTCACCGCCGCCGCGCGCCTCCACGGCTGCACTTCCAGCCCCGAAGGCGCAAGCAAACAGGCGAGGATGGAGGATTGAGATTGGAAGATGGCGTCCCTGCCCCTTTGTGCCTGGGCGTTAAATTCCCCTTTGCCGGTGGCCAGCAAACCAAGTGGGGTTTTCTACAGCGGCAGTCGGGGCGGTATTTGATTCGGCTCGTAACCGGTGATGATGAGGCTGGCAATTTCTCCCGCCTTAACCATTTCACCCGCATCCCGGGCCGCGATAAAGGCGGGGTTGGCACACAGCCTCGCCCATTGGGTTTCGTCGTATTGGTTTTGCAAGTTATCCATTTCGGTGCTCATATTTTAATTTTAATCCGCCAGCTCTTGGCCCGCCATTTCATCAATTCCGTATCAGTCGCGCGGGTAACCTAATATTTCGTTGAGCCTAAGCCCGGGCCTGAACGGGTGCCATGGGGTGTAACCCGGCCAAAACGGTCGGCCCATCGGCCGATGATTGCGAAAGCCAAGTAAAAATCACCGGCCGTTTCCAAGTAAATCAGAAATAAAACCGTTCGCGATGCGTGAGGTTCACACATGAAGCGTGAAAATCTCACGCGAACGGGAGGTTTTGAGTGTCGGGTGGTTCAAAATCATTGGGGTTTTCGCCGGCTTGCAAGTCGGAACAAATCATGCTAGATAATTTGAGCCCCCCAAATCCATAAAATGATTCGCCCCATGAAAATATTCCGACACCTGTTTTTCCAAGGCGCAATGGCTCTGCTGGGTATGGGACTTTTGGCATCCAGCGGTCGCGCCCAAAACGCGGCCCTATTTGCGGTTTTGGCATACCCCACCAATAATCAGGCATTCACCGCGCCCACCAACCTCTACGTCCACGCGCAGTTCACCGACACCAACCCCGTGCAGACAGTGCAGTATTTCTCCGGCACCAACCTCATCGGCGTGGCCACCACCACGGCCACGGTGATCGAGACGAACCTGGCGCAGGGCAATCCGCTGCCCATTACTTGGAGCAATGTTGCGGCGGGCGTTTATTCGCTCTCGGCCGTGGTGATTGACCGGGCCGGCAATCTCGCGACCTCCGCGCCGGTGAGCATTACGGTCACGAACCCGGTGCTGCATCCGGCGGTCTATATTTATTCGCCGGCAAACAACGCGACGTTCGTCGGCCCCACCAATTTGTCCGTGTATGCGCGGGCGGTGGAGACGGGCGGCACGGTGGCGCAGGTGCAAATCTTTGCGAATGGCACCAGCCTCGGGGTGGTGTCAAACTATACGGTGTTCACCAACATCAGCATGGAACCGCTCTATACGCTGGCCTGGTCGAATGTGTCGGTGGGCGCTTACGCGTTGACGGCGGTGGCTACGGACAGCTCCGGCAACTCCGCCACCTCGTCGGTGGTGACTATCGCGGTAGTGTCAAATTTACCGCCGGTCATCGTGCGGCCGTCCGTGGGCATTTATTTTCCGACCAACTATTCAACTTTTCCGGCTCCGACCAACGTGAACATCTATGCGCGGGCGGTGGAAAGCCCCGGCTTGGTTGCCACCGTCCAGTTCTTCGCGAACAGTCTCAATCTGGGCGTGGTGTCGAACAGCAGCCAGGTCACCGTTTCCAACCTCAGTTCCGTCCCGCTCTTCCCGCTGACATGGTCGAATGCTCCGGCGGGCAGTTATGGTCTGAAGGTGATTGCCACTGATACCAACGGTTACACGGCGACTTCTTCCGTGGTTAACATCACCATCAGCACCAACCAACCGCCGCCAAACATCCCGTTCACCGTCAGCTTCTGGTATCCGACCAACGGACAGTCGTTCCTCGCCTCGGCCAATGTGGGCGTCCACGCTCTGGTGACCGACTCGAACGTGGTGCAAACGATGCAATATTTTGCCAACGGCACCAGTCTCGGGATGGTGACGAACCCCAGCACGGTCTTGCTCACCAACACCGCGCAGGGCAGCCCGTTCTTTCTGGATTGGAGCAATGTGCTCGCCGGCAGCTATGCCCTGACCGCCGTGGCGACGGATAACGCGGGCCACACGGCCACCTCGTCGGTGGTGAACATCACCGTCACCAATGTGCCGCCGCCGAACGTGCCGTTTGCGGTTGGCTTCTGGTATCCCACCAACGGACAGACCTTCGTCGCGCCGGCCAATGTCGGCGTTCATGCCCGCGTGACCGACTCGAATCTGGTTCAAACGGTTCAATATTTCGCCAACGGAAATAGTGTTGGCAGCGTCACCAACACCAGCCTGGTGCTGCTCACCAACTCGACGCAGGGTAATGCCTTCTTCCTCGACTGGAGCAATGTGCCGGCGGGCACCTACGCGTTAATCGCCGTGGTCACGGATAGCGCGGGCAACAACGCTACGTCCGCGCCGGTAACCATCTTCGTGTTGGTCACACCGCCGCCGTCGGTCAACATCTATGCAACCGACCCGGTGGCCATTGTGGGAACTAACACTCCGAACATATATTATCCAACGACCACGGCCAGCAACTATATCAGCGGCGGCAATACCGCGACCTTCGTGGTGCACCGCAATACTTCCACCAATACCGACCTGATGGTTTATTATTCCATCGGCGGAACGGCCATAAACGGGGAAGATTATGAAACCTTGCCAGGTTCGGTGGTCATTCCTGCCGGGAAGAGTTATGCGCTGATCACTGTTTATCCACTGGAAGGCGATGCCAGCTATCCTTATTACGACAGCGCGGTATTGTCAGTGATAGCACCGCCTGCCCTCACCAATTCGCCGCCAACTTACGCGATTGGTTCACCCGCAACAGCGGCGGCGATCATTCTAAACGACAATTACCTGCCGATCCCACAACCGTTAATACGGAGTATGGTGGATTATACCTTGCATATTTCGCTGCCGGCGACCAATGGCATGAACGCCTGTCTCCAAATCTCCACTAATCTGGTGAACTGGCTGCCGGTCTGCACCAACACTGTGGTGAAAGGCTCCGCCCAGTTCGTGGATCCTAACGGAATGACCAACCCTGGCCTCTATTACCGCATTGTGCCCGCAGCGACGCCAGCATCCTATTAAATTTAGAACTGACTACATTGGGTGACCTTGCAATATGAAAGCCAGTTCGCTCTTGATCATCGTGCTGTTCAGTCTTGCCTGGCGCAGCGCGCCCGCCGGTGAGCCCGCCGCCAACGGGCCCGTCCGCCTGGTCATTGTGGGTGACTCAACCGTCTGCAATTATCCGACAAACTCGGTCCGGCGCGGCTGGGGGATGTTCATTCAGGATTACTTCAATCGCAACCAGCTCCAGGTGATCAACCTAGCCTTGTCCGGGCGCAGCACCAAAACCTTTATCCAGGAAGGTCATTGGGCGGAGGCATTGAGCCGCAAGCCGGACTATGTCCTGATTCAGTTTGGGCACAACGACTCGCATACGCCCGACCACCCGGAAGCCACCGCTGCCAGCACCACCTATAAGCAGTATTTGCGGCAATATATCGAGGAGGCGCGCGCCGCCGGAGCGCGGCCAGTCCTCATTACGCCGATGTGCCGCCGTAACTTTTCGACCAACGGCCTGATTGAGAACGCGCTGCTGCCTTATGCGGAGGCCATGCAGGCGGTCGCGCTGGAAAAGCAGGTGCCGCTGGTGGATTTAAACCGGGCCAGCGTCCGGCTGGGCAATCAGCTCGGGCCGCAGGGCAGCCAAGCGCTCGCCAACGATCCCAAAGACGCGACCCATTTCAATGCCCGGGGCGCGCAAGCCATGGCCCGCCTCGTCATGGAATCATTGCCGCTGGTCGAGCCGTCACTGAAGCCATATGAAACAAGCCGTTGAGACAAACCTCGCCCAGCTTCGCCATAACCCGGATTTCCGCGATGAATGGCAGGCCGGGATTCGGTGTCCCGCCAATCCCCAAGGACGGCTCAGTCGTTAATGCCGTAATGAGCGTAACCCTCAACTCTTTTAAGAGTGATGGTGATGGCGGTGGCGCGGTGGGCAAGATTATCCAAAGTCGAGTTGGAGGAATCCCGTTTGACGGTGGCGTTCGAGGTTTCGGCCAGCAGCAATCTGGATGAATGGGACAACATCGCAAAAACGGCCGGCGGCGGCGGGCGGTGGCTTAGCAGAGAAAGGGAGTTCATATCAGCCATCATCCCAAAATTATTTTATAAGCATATGGGGTGTTATACCCATAGCCAATATTCGGCAGCGGCCTCGCAATCCGCCTGCGTTCGTTGGCCCTGGTGGCGGCTTGGCCATGGCCGTCCGGAATCAGCGCGTGCGGGCAAAGGCCGCGCGCCAGAGCCGGTCGCTGCGGGCGACCAGCCCGACCAGCGGATTTTGGAGGCCGGGCGTGAGGATGATTCGTTGCAGCCACTTCGCCCACGCGAGGCGGCGGGCGAAACGGGCGTCGCAATCGCGCGCAATTTTTTGGCGGGCTTCCTCCCAGGCCAGGCCACTGCGGCTCCACTCGGTGAGCGGCTCCAGCGCCAGTTCCGCCGACTCGAAGGCCATGGACATGCCGTTGCCGGTGATGGGCGGAATCATGGTGAGAGCGTCGCCGACACAAATTTCGGCGCGGGATCCGGCCGGCTCCGGACGCAAGGAAAGTCCGGCCACGGCGCAAAAGGAATTTTCGTCGAACTCCGCGCCGGCCAGCCGCTGGCGCAGGGGCGAACCGGGCTGGCCGCGCAGCAATTCGCGCCAGTTGGTTGATCCGCCATTTTCGCCGGCGCGCTTGCGGAACAGCCCGCAAACATTCACCTCGCCGCCGTTGATCCGGCACAGGCCGACATAGCCCAGCGAGGAGACGTGCATTTCTAAATCGGCGGTGAGGGCGACCTGGCGCGCATGAATTTTCAGGCCGAACCAGCGGGTGCCGCTTTCTCCATCCGGCTTGCGCCGGCCCGTGGCGCGGACGAGGCCGCTGCCGAAATCTCCGCCAAAACGTTCGCCGACACGCAGGTCGCCGCCGAGATCCCGAAATTTTTTCTGCAGCGCGGCGTCCAGAACATACCGCGACAGGCAGATGGCCGGTGACGGCAACGCCCGCGGGCCGGTTGATTTGGTTGCCGAAAAAAAAGCGGCGGTCTGCGCGCGGACGGCTCCGGCTGGCTCAAGCAATTCCCGCAGGCCCAGGCGGGCCAGCGTGTCCTGGCCGCAGCCGCTGATAAATTCCCCGCAGACGCGATGGCGCGGATAACTGCCCGCCTCGTAAATCACCACCGGCACGGCGCGCTGCCGCAGGCCGATGCCCAGCGTCAGCCCGGCGAGGCCGCCGCCGATAATCGTGATGGGTTTTGCGCCGGCCATGTTTCAACTCTTTTTCTGCGCGATGAAAAGCTGGCTGAAGGCGCCGGCGCGTTGTTCCGTGAGCCGCCAGTGATTTTTGTCCGGCCAGAGAGCGGACAGTTCGTTGCCGGAAAAACCGGCCCGCACGCTCACCACGGCATCGTGGCGCGTCACCGCGTTACACCCAATCGCCCACAGCAGCCGGCTGCAAAACAAAGGCCACGGCGCGCGGTGCGGTTCCAGGGCGATGAACAATTTTGCCCGCAGCGAAACCAGCCGGAGCAGTTCCGCCAACCGGACGTCCTCGAAATGGTGCAGGAACAAATTGGCGATGACGACTTCGCCGTCGCCGGCAGTTTGCAGCCAGTCAAAAACATCCGCTGTCACGGCCTGCGCCAGCCAGCCGTGCGCGGCGAACGCAGCGAGCGTCCCGGCAGACACCACCTTTTGCCGGTCGAGCAGCGTGGCTTTCGCGGCCAGGAATTTCGGGGGGACGGTTTGCGCGACGCGGAGGAGGAATTTTCCATCGCCCGCGCCGAGTTCGGTGATGGATTTGAGCGCGTGGCCGGACAAAGCCTGTTGCAAAGTTTCCGCCATGATGGCGTGGTGGCGCATCCAGCCGTTGACGCGGCGCAAATCGCGGCGCGAGCGGACGGCGCGCTGGTCGCCGGGCGGCAGCGTGTCGAGGAGTTCGGGCTGGACGCTGCGTTTCACGGGGCGCTGACTTCCAAAATCGCGCCGTGGCAACTGAAGCCCGCACCGAAGGCGGACATCCACCAGAGGCCGTCGGGCACGGCGTCGGCAAGGGCGCGTTCGAGCACGAAGAAGACGGTAGGGCTGCTGAGGTTCCCAAATTCGCGCAACACGGCGGAACTGTGGCGCACGGCGGCTTCGTCCAGTTTGAGCTTATCGCGCAGGGCGAGAATCACGTTCCGCCCGCCGGTGTGCAAGATCCAGCCGGTAATCTGCGAGCGTTTCACGCCCGCCGCCACCAGTGATTCCGAAAATAGTTTCGCCGCCAGATTGCCGGCCACCTGCGGCACCTGGGGCAGCAGGATGTTCCGCAACATACCGTTCTGGTGGTCAAACCGGAGCGTGTCGCGTTCGGTGGTCACGAGGCGGGAGTCGGTGAATTTCCACTCCACCCGGCGATGGCCCGGCAAGGGCTGGTTGGACAGCACGGCGGCACCCGCGCCATCGGCAAACAAGCACGCGCTAATCAAAACGCCGGGGTCGTCATCAATAAAAAAGGCGGCGCTGCAAACCTCGACGCAAATGGACAGCACTCGTTGGGCACGACCGGCGGCGAGGATGGCCTCGCCGGCGCGCAAGTTCGGCAGCGCCGCGCCACAGCCCTGCCCCACCAGATCCAGCGCAAAAACATTTGGGCGCAGGCCGAGGCTTTCACTGACATAGCTCGTGAGTCCGGGGCACAAATAGCCGGTGCAGGTGCTGATGAGCACGGCGTCAATTTCCTCCGGCCGGCAGCCGGCGTTTTTCAGGGCCCGGCGGGCGGCTTCGGCGGCCAGCCGCGGCGCGTGTTTGGCGAAACGGGCCTGCAGGGCGTCCGGCGTCCGGTCAAAAACTTCAGCGAGCGTCTCCAACACGAGGTGGCGCGCCTCAATGCCGTTGTCGCCGCCGAGGACTTTTTTGAGGAGAGCCTGGGAACGCGGCTTGAGCTGCGAAAACTGGGGCCAGCTTTGCATCGCTTCCCAGACAGCGTGCTGGGTATAACGGTGTGCCGGTGGGGCGGTGCCGAGTCCAATAATAAACATGGCGAACTTTAGCGCACATTGCGGTTAGATGCCACTCCGTTGAAAATTACCGGCGGCATAAAGGCCGATGACCGAAGAGCGAAGGCGCGCCCGTCACCCAAACACCGGGGTTTTATGCCCGCTCAATGACCCGACGGTTGGTTGTGGTCGCGTTGCAGGCCGGCATCTTTACGCTCTTCCTGCTGGTCGCGGTGTTCGGCGGCCGGCCGCCAGTTTCTCGGATATTTCTGAAGCATGTCCCGGTGATGGTTGGCCAGCGAGTCATGGAAATCCATATGCACAGAGGGCGAGGCCTGCAGCACAGCCACCGACACCCCCTGCGGAGCCGGCGCCCAAACCCACGCGTCACCGTTCAAGTAGGCGTATTGGTGCCGATAAGTATTATAATAGATGGCATAGTTGGGATAATACAGGTAATCGTCCTGCACCACCACCGGCGGCGCCACTACGATGGGGGGAGCCACCACAATGGGCGGGTTGATGACGATGCCGACGCTTTGGGCATCGGCGTTGATGGCGCATTGAGCCAGCGCCGCCAGCAGCACGGCTCCCAGCACGAAGCCAGCGGGTTTGGTTTTGATGAGAGGTATTTGATTTATCATGGGGTGAGCGTAATCCAAGCCGCAGGGTGGCGCGATGGGGTGTAACCCGCAGTGCCGGCTGGCGCAATCCACCAGCAAAACACCGGCCATGACTCAAGCCGTGGCGGCAGGCCCGCTCCGAGCCGGCGTCCATGTTCGTTAAACCTCACCCTTACCTTCCGTCATGCCGGGGCTGGACATGGCCGTTCCGGTCGGTCCGGTAATGGTCGTTGCGGACGGCGTGGTTCCGCCAGTCCGGATGGCCGCCTTCCCAGCCATGAAAACGCTCCAGCCGGAAGGGGTCGCAGAAGAGCCAGAGATTGCCGGGCCCGAGATAGTAACACTGATCCCCCACGAGCCCGACATATTCGTAACCATCCCAGACGTAATTGTCAGGAACCATGACCGGGGCGGCATAGACGACCGGGGGCGGGGCCGCATAGACCACGGGTTGCGGCGCCACCACCACGAAGGGCCATACCCCTGCCACCCGTCCATCCGGCTCAACGACACAGCCGGACAATAGCCCCAATCCCGCGGCCGCGATGGCCAAGGCAGATAACTGCAAACTTTTTGTTTTCATCATGGAAGACCTTAAGGAGCGGGCACAAATCTCACAATGGGGTGAACACCCCATTTCCATTGGGAGACACCGGATTCAAGACTGCAACCAAGGGTCTAAGGAAGAAAAGTCAGGCGGACTAAGGCATTTTGCCGGCGAAAACCGACAGGACAATCAGCGCCAGCAATAGAATTTCTTCGCCCATGACCGTTCAGCCCTTCGTGGCGCGGAAGCCGCCGGCGAGATAGATGACGAGGCATATCAGCAGAATCAGGCCGAGTCCACTGCCGCCGATAACCGGTCCGCCCAGATAAAATCCGCCACCACCGAACAGGAGCAGGAGCACCACCACGAGTAATAATAGATTCATGGCATAGGTATAACGCCGGTGGCGAAAAATTGCCATGGGGTATTCACCCCAGCACCTGACGGAGCGCGGTCTTTGCCAACGGCTCTGAAAAATCAGACAATCCCGGTCTCGAACGCCGATGGAACCTTACTGAATGCTGGTGAAATCGCCGACGGGACGCGTGAAGGTCGCGGCGGCGGGTGCCACCACAAGCGTGTCGGCGGTCTGCTTGACGCTGCCGGACATGGCGGCAACCGGCAGGGCCACGACAAAGAACACCGAGCCGATCACCGTGGCCAGGAAGCATCCCGGACGGACGAGGGTCACATCAGCAATGCAGCCGAGGGAATTGTCGTCGGCGCGGCATTGACTGACGCTGTCCAGGCCGAGGGCGAGGGCAAAGAGGACGACCAATAATTTTGTTTTCATAGGCATAATCTCCGGAGTTGTTTTGTTTCACCGGCAGGATAGCGCATCCCGGCAAATTCATCAACCTTGAAAGGCGGGAACAGGCGGGACGGCTGACAGCTTGCATTTCATTGCGCGCGGCCTGAAACTGTCCCGCAGCGCAGCGTGACCGGACGGCGGGCAAACCTTAAAATGAAAATAAATTTCTCCCCGTTCACACCGGCGCTGGTGGCGCTGGCCGTCTCCCTCGTCGCCGTCCGCGCCCAGAATGCGCCGACAAATGCGGTGGCGGAAAAAGTCGGGCCGGGACAGATGCCGTATTTCGACGCGGTCAAGGATCCGCTGGAGGGCTTCAACCGCTGTTCGTGGGCGGTGAACGAATGGCTCATCCGCGGCTTCGTCTATCCGTTCAGCCTCGGCTACACTTATGTCGCGCCCAAGCCGGTGCGCACCTCCATCAGCAATGCCGGCCACAACCTGACCTTTCCCGTCCGCGCCGTGAACAGTTGCCTCCAGGGCAAATGGCATGGCGCGTGGGCGGAGACGGAACGTTTCGGCATCAACTCCACCGTCGGCCTCGGCGGCCTGTTCGACCCGGCAACGCACTGGAAAATCGGCAACTCGGACGAGGACTTCGGGTTGACGCTCGGGCATTGGGGTCATGGGCCGGGCTTTTACCTGATGATTCCGATCATCGGCCCGAGCGACGGCCGCGACGCGCTGGGCAAGATTGTGGACTGGCCGCTGGACCTCTGCTTCTGGCTCGGCGTGGTCTATGACGACGAGTCCTGGCCCATGTTCGTCCGCCCCGGTTTCAGCTTGAACGACATCAGCGAAGATGCCGGGATGCTGAAGCGCGAAATGGATTCGCTCGTTGACCCGTATCAGGCGCTGCGCACTTTGTATGCGCTGAACCGCCAGCGGCTGGTCATTGACTACATCCCGAGCGTGGGCGGCAATTGGAATCCCGACCCCACGGTGGGTGCGGTGCTGTTCAAGCCCAAGTCGCCGGACTTCGTGAACCAGGCGGTGACGCGGAAAGTGTTCGATCCGGCAACGGGCAAGAAAGTCTATTACAACTGCTGGATGCAGAAAAAGCCCGCGCCGGTGGTCTATTATATTCCTGGCCTCGGCTCCTACCGCCTCGACCAGTCCGCGCTGGCGTATGCGGATTTGATGTATCGCCATGGCTACTCGGTCGTCGTCTTCTCGAATCCGTTCCAGCAGGATTTCATGGAACACGCCTCGACGATGGCCGTGCCGGGTTACGGCCCGGCGGACTGCGACGACGTGGTGAACGTCCTCAAGCTCATCCGCGCCGACCTGCAACAATGGAAAGGCAATAAGATCACCGGCAACTATCTCACCGGCGTTTCGCACGGCGGCTATTTCACGCTGATGATCGCCGAGCGCGAGGCCGCCGGCCAGCTCGGCGACCTGACATTCGACCGCTACGTCGCCGTCGAGCCGCCGGTGCAACTGACCAGCGCGCTCGATGCGCTGGATGAAATGTTCAACGCGCCGTTGCAATGGCCGGCGGACCAGCGCCAGAAGAAAATGCTCGACTCCATTTACAAGGCGCTTTACTTCGCGCAGAACGGGCTGGACGTCTCCGGCGACATCCCCTTGAGCCGCGAGGAATCCGAATTTCTCATCGGCCTCGTGTTCCGCTACACGCTGATGAGCGTGATCGTGGACAGCCAGCGGCGCGACAACCTCGGCGTGCTGAAGGTGAACCCGAACACCTTCGTCCGCCAAAAATCCTACGATGAAATCCGGCAGATCAGCTATGCGGAATACATGGACCGCTTCGTCGTGCCCTATCTGATCAAGACCGGGCGTGGCACGGACCGCGAAACGCTGCTCGCCGCCACCGACCTCGAACAGAGCACGCAATACCTGCGCAACAACCCCAAGGTGCGCGTGCAGATTTGCGCGGACGACTTCCTGTTGTCGCATCAGGACATCTCGTGGTATCGCACGAACCTCGGCACCAACCTGACGGTCTATCCCGAAGGCGGGCATCTCGGCAATTTGCACGTCCCCGCCGTGCAGGAAAATCTGGTCAAACTATTCTCCGACCCGCCGCCCAGCCAGCCGACCCATTGAGGCAGACCAACAAACCGTGACTCGTGCCCGTGCTTAAAAGTTCCTTGCCGCCAGCGCCCCGGCAGAGAAAACTATTTGCGCGTGACAACCGGCCTCCAATTTCTCCGGGAAAAATACGACGCGCCGTCGCTGGTCGGCAATCAGGGGCGGAAACGGTTTCACGTCATGGCCAAGCCCAGCGGCCCCACTTGCAACCTGGATTGCAGCTACTGCTTTTACCTGAGCAAGGGAACGCTGCCCGGCGACCCCGGCACGAGCCGGATGTCGGACGAGAAGCTGGAACGCTTCATCCAACAATACATCGCCGGCGTGACCGGGGCGGAAGTGGTGTTCTCCTGGCAAGGCGGCGAGCCGACGCTGATGGGGCTGGAGTTTTCCGCAAGGTCGTCGCGCTCCAGAAGAAATTTATGTTTATAGTGGTAAGATGATGTCGTGGTGTGTGAGGTGAAATACCATTTTTCAATTATGAGCCCTCTGCTTTAACCATTGAGCTACCGGCCCACAGCGGCCGTGTTTGAAGGCCAACTGTTTCAGAAACCGATCCAACTTTTAAAAGAAGAACGGCGAAGTCCGGGGCGGCGCATTTTTTGTTTGTGTTGTCACTTCCGCCGGCACCGCTTAATTTGTCGCCGCGATGCCAGTCAGACTCCCAGCCATCCGCGCCCGAAAATTCAGCCAGCTCGGCTTCGGCATATTGTTGCCCGGCCTGCTGCTGGCGGCGGGCTGCACATCCTTTGGCCCCTCGGAATGCGTCACGCCAGCGGTCACGGGCCGCGTGCTGGCGGCGGACACGCGGCAGCCGCTGGCCGGCGTCCAGGTCAGCCGCGTGGTGCCGGGCCAGAACCCCGGCACGCCGGTCAAGGGCGCGCAACTCCAGCAGCAGGGCCGGCCGGAAACCACCGCCGAAGACGGATGCTTCATCCTGCCGGGGCAGTCCTACGTCACGCTCTTCCGCCATTCCTCGTGGTGGTCCATGCGGCTGGCCTTTCAGGCACCGGGCTGTGTCTCCTTCCAGACCAATTATTCGGCGACCAGCTTCACCAACCAAACTGCCGCCGGCGCTTCAATCATCAACATTGGGAACGTGTTGCTCAAACCGGAGCCGAAATAATCCGGCACCCCCATTAAAATGACCGGCGGCCAGAACCCGGGGAACACTGGCGGCAACTTCCTGAATGACGCGGACAACTGGCTGAAGCATTCCGCCAACTTCCCGGAGGTTCGCGCCAACTTCCCAGGAGGCTGCGGCAACTTATTTAACCGTTCCGGGAACTTTTTAAGCCGCTCCAACAACTTCTTGAGCCTCCCAAAGAAATATTTGGACGGCTGCTACAACTTCTTGGACCGTTCCAGCAATTCTTTGGACGGTCGGAGGAACTTCTTCAGGGTTCCAAAGAATTCTTTGAGCCTTCCAAGCAACTTGTTCAGAGGCTGCAAGAATTCTTTCAGGCTTCCAAAGAACTTGTTGAGGGTTCCAAAGAATTCTTTTGGGCTTCCAAAGAATTGTTTTAGACCCTGCTACAACTTCTTCAGGCTTCCAAAGAAATCTTTTGGAGGCTGCAAGAACTTATTTAACCGTCCAAAGAATTGTTTTAACCGTCCAAAGAAATCTTTTAACGGCTGAAAGAATTCTTTTAACCGCTAAATAAGTTGCTGGAACGGCTTGAAAAGTTCACAAACCATCAAAAAACGGTAAAAACCGGGGTTCGACAGCAAAAACCGGCTTCGCCCCGGTGACGGTGGTAATGTCCTACCGCTTTGTTGCTGGCGGGAAGTGAAGGCAAATTGACACTTAATTTCCAATGCGCTTTACCTGCTCTAAAAAAACAGCCTTTAGTTCTTCAATGGAAAATGGTGGCTTTTTTCTGTGCAAAATGCTATGGCAATTTGAGCAAACTGGCCGCAGGTCTTTGATTGGGTCAAGTTGGTATTCTCCCTTCATATCACCAATCGGTGACAGGTGGTGGACATGGACAAATCCGTTTCCAATTTCCCCATACGTTTTGGCAAACGAAAAACCACAAACCGCGCAGGATGTCCCGTGATACTCGATGCACTTTTTACGAGCCTTCGGATTTCTCTCGTAATAATTAACCGTTACAACTTTTTTTGCACCCTCGACCAGCTTGAGTCCGAAATCGCTTGGCGGGGACGATTCGCCGCCACCGGCATCTAGCACGCGCTCCCATTCTTCATAAATCGCTTCAACATCAAATTCCAGTTCCACGGACTGCTTTTCAGGGTCTAAAGAAATCACGCGCACATCAACGCGATCCCCCAAAGAAAATTCATCACGGAGCTTGTCGGGAATGCGGCTTGAGTGAATGCGACCATAGCAGCCATTTTGCAGTTTAACATGGACGAACACCTTTGAAATCTTCGTGACTATTCCAACCGCCGATTGCAGTTCTGGACTGGCCGCAGCAAAGTTTTTATATGGGTTTGCTAAAGCATCTTTAAGAATGACAGATATTTTTTGCTTCTCTGGGATTGCCTCTTTGATTTGAACCTTTAATTTTTGCCCTAACTGTAAAAAATCTTCGGCGCGTTTTATTTCCCGATCCCAAGACAGTTCATCATTGTGCAGCAATGCTTGGAATCCAGACGGCAGCAAAACCAGCGCGCCGAATTTCAAAAAGCCGCTCACGCGGCAATCGGAAAATGTCCCAGGCGGATGAATGCTCGGAACCAAAGGCCAAGGATTCGCCTCGGTTTCCCTGAAGCCAACAGAGATTTGAGGCATTTTCCCTTCAATGTATTTCACAGACAAAACCTTGATAAGAATATCATCGCCAACATTGAAATAGTCTTGCGCCTTTGGGTTCTTAATTCTCCATGAAATGTTTCGCGTAGAAAGGAATGCGGCGGTGTTCGGCGGAATCAATACAATCGCCGAATCGCCAACAAAATAATAAACTTTTGCCGTTAAAATTTCGCCTTCTTTTACCATTTGACTATGCGCGTTTGGTGTGAAATCAGGATTCGATCACAATTTTCCGCAATGCTTCAAGTCGGGATGCAAGAGTTTTACCCATTTTTTCCAATTCTTCCGGCTTTGTGTCGTATTGGCCGTCATGTATTTCATCCCGCTTGGTGTTGTCCAATGCTTCCCAAGCTTCATTGAATGCCCGCAATCGTTCGCCTTTGAGATGCAGTCTGAATCTCATGGCCAGATCAAAAAGTCTTCGATCTTGGATTTGATGTCTTACCATTCCGAAATACCCCTCGCAATTAGCGGTCATTTTTATAAAGCCATCAATCAGTGGCAAAATTTTCATTTTTTCGGCCTTAATTCCAGAACGGCTTTCGCGGCGACTAGTGAGCCAGTGATTCAATATGGAGGCAAGCAAAGCACCAAAAATGCCGCCCAATATCCCAGCCGCAAGGATAGCCTGCCAAGCCGCCTTTATTTCTTCACTCATTTAATCTCTGCCACCATTGGCGGTTTTGTTGGCTCTTGCATAATGTGGCTCTGGATTCGTCAGCACCGATAATCACGCCTTCCCATCCTTTTAGGCAATCCCAATTTTCCCCGCGCTGTCAGAATGTCCCCTTCAAAATTTCTTCAATCGTCCACCCCAATTCCCCTCATCCGGCCTGCGGCCACCTTCTCCCAGCCGCTGGGAGAAGGAATATATTTGGTGGGACGTTTTCCCGGGGTAGCCGCTGCGCGTC